>ERZ1034842.865-NODE-865-length-9627-cov-5.990702_pt1 | contig 9627 bp, 6 predicted proteins | sample MGYA00520634_ERZ1034842 | MGnify/ENA primary metagenome ERZ1034842 (study PRJEB33766, sample SAMN09781734) | gut metagenome | biome: gut microbiome | host: Homo sapiens | place: Madagascar | study: EMG produced TPA metagenomics assembly of the PRJNA485056 data set... | reverse complement strand
ATATTAAGGATAGCCTCAACGAGATTGTCTTTAGAAAAATGTATATCACTAAATTCATCAGCTAATTCTTTACAAACTGACTTTTGGATGTAAGAAACTACTCCTTTTGCACCTTGATTTAGAGCAATCATCGACTGTATATCAAGAGTTATTACGTTAAACTTGTTGATATACTTTTCATATGATTCTTCTTTTGATATTTCAAGTTTACTAAAGAGATCATGTGAATCACAACCTTTAGAATAGTATGCTGCAAGCATATTAGCAGTATATGATTTTTCCAAAACGACGTGGTCTAGAAACACAAAGAAATTTAGTTGAAGGTGAATATAAACTTTTATTGGTATATGATATCAGTGATGACTTATCAATATATTCACTTAACAAAATATTTTGAAAGTTCAACTTTCCATCATTTATGTACATCTTGATTTGCTCTTACCACAAAACACATACAATTTAATTGTATAGTAAAAAGGCAAAGCTCTATAACTTGAGATTTAAATTATTAGTGAACTTAAGTTATTTGTAGTACAATCCTAAACACTCAAAACCAAACTTAGTAATTTTTTTAACGGGTGAAATATGAAATTATTACAAAAATCTCATAAGCTCGATAATGTCTGTTACGACATTAGAGGCAAGATACATCAAGAAGCTCTTCGTATGGAAGAGGAAGGTCAGAGGATCTTAAAACTTAACATTGGAAACACTGCGACCTTTGGTTTTGAGGCGCCTGAAGAGGTGGTTCGTGATGTTATCCGTTCTCTACCTAACTCTCAAGGATACTGCGAATCTAATGGTATTTTTCCAGCCCGTAAAGCCATTGCGCAGTACTACCAGCAAAAGGGTATGAAAAACGTCGATGCTGACGATATCTTTATCGGCAACGGCGCATCAGAGCTTATTACCATGACTATGAACGCACTGTTAAATAACGGTGATGAAGTTTTAGTTCCAGCTCCTGATTACCCACTATGGACTGCTGCTATTAACCTAGCTGGTGGTAAAGCAGTTCACTACATGTGTGATGAACAGGCTAACTGGTATCCAGATATTGAGGATATGAAAAAGAAAGTTACCTCAAGAACAGTAGGTATCGTTCTTATCAATCCTAATAACCCTACAGGTGCTGTATACCCTACTCCTCTTTTACAAGAGATCGTAGAGTTTGCAAGACAGAATAATCTTGTAATCTTCGCAGACGAAATTTATGACAAGATCTTATACGATGATGTAGCACACAGAAGTATCTGTACTTTAGCTGATGATGTAACTGTAGTTACCTTCAACGGTCTGTCAAAAGTATACAGAGCTTGCGGTTTCAGAATGGGTTGGATCTTAATTACAGGTCCTGAAAAACGCAATAAAGGCTTTGTTGACGGCATCAAGCTTATGATGGCAATGCGTTTATGCGCAAACGTTCCTCTACAGCATGCTATTCAGACAGCTTTAGGCGGATATCAGAGTATCAATGAGCTTATCATTCCTGGTGGTCGTTTGTATCAGCAAAGAACAGCCATGTATGACAGATTAAATGCTATTGACGGCATTACTGTAGTAAAGCCACACGGCGCTCTGTATATGTTCCCTAAGCTCGATAAGAAGTTCAATATCAAGGACGATCAGAAATTTGCAATGGACTTACTAAAGCAAGAAAAAATGCTGATTGTTCAGGGTACAGGCTTTAACTGGCCTGAGCCAAACCACTTTAGAGTTGTATTTTTACCATCAATTGACATCATCAATGATGCTTGCGATAGATTGGAGCACTTCCTAAAGACTTACCGTCAGTAATAAAAAGTTTAGATCTTATAAGGCTGCACAAAATGCAGCCTTTTTTAATGTTAAAATATGCCATTATTTGTATTAGAAATATGAAGCATGGCAGATAGAGAAGTTCACTTTATTACTGACGAAAAAGGCAAGAGAACCCATGCCATTATTCCAATTGAGGTTTACACTCAATTAGTGGCATTAAAAGGGTTGTTAAAACACACTGCGCCTTTAGGTGATCATGAACTCTACACTTTTTCTATTAAAAATCTTACAGCTAAAGGCTATCCAGAAGGCACCAGATCAAAACCTTATTTTGTGGTAACCAAAGGATCACAGGCTGTGTTAGAACACGTGTCATCTACTCCAGAACACGTTGATGAGCAAAGAGAAAAGTTGCTGTCAGACGGAGCATTAAAACTTGATCCTGAGAATAACTGCTTTGTATTCACTAAAGATTTGAAATTTAAAAGTGCCTCGTTAGCTGCTGCCATTGTCGCAGGCAATGTCAGAAACGGACTTGATGTTTGGGTCAACCGTGAAGGTTTTAGCTTAAAGCAATCAGGTTATGGAGTAAAGAGTAAAAAAGGCACTTTGAAGAAATGAGGTCTATATGACATTTGAACAAAAAAGCTTTTCTAAAAAGCCTTTCGTAAAAAAAGATAGTGCTAAAAAGGAATTTTCAAAAAAGCCTAACTTTAGCCGCAATGGAGATTTTAAAAGAAAATCATTTAAGAAAGGTGATGAAGAAAAGACTGAAAGATTCTCTAAAGAAAAGCGTCCTTTTAACAAGTCTCGTTACGATAATAAGAACAAGACAAGAGTTGAGAGTAAATTCAAAGCTCATGATGAGCACGTAGAGTTTGTGCGTCGCAAGGGCTTTTCTGCTTTCCAGTTAAGATTAGTAAATTCCATCTTAGAAGATGTTTTAGTAATGCATAACTCTTTAGATAGAGCTTATGCCTACTGGTTTAACAAAGTTAAAATCGATCCTGTTGAGCAAGGTTTCTTAATCAAGCAAATTAACTTCATGTTCTCTCGCTTATCTTTATTTGCCTTTGTTGCAAATTTAAAGAGACCTTCAGATTTTGAAAGACACATAGGGCGTTTAACTTTCTCATTCTGTGCTTACAGAGACTGGCCTTTACCTGAGTTAGAAGGTGAAGAAGGCTTTGACAGACGCGGTCTAAAAAAACGTATTGCTCAGGCTAAAGATGAGCCTATGTACAATGACGGTTGTCCTTTATGGTTGCAGGAGCTAGGAGCTGCTGAATTAAAAGGCAAGTGGGACGAAGAGCGTCATGCATTAGGACAGGAAGCTAAGAGATTCATTAGAACTAATACCTTAAAAGGTACTCGTGATGAATTAGCTCATGCTCTCTCTGAAGAAGGCGTGGTAACTAAATCTGTAGCAGGTGTTCCAACTGCACTTGAGGTTACCTCAAATTCTGCTTTATTTAGAACTAAAGCTTTTAAAGAAGGTAGATTTGAACAGCAAGACGCAGGGTCACAGCAAATTGGCTCTTTTGTTGAGGCAAAACCTGGAGAGAGAGTTATCGACGCTTGCGCAGGCTCTGGCGGTAAGACATTACAGTTAGCAGCATCCATGGAAGGTAAAGGTGTCATCATTGCTATGGATACCGAGCAGTGGAAACTTGATGATTTAAAGAAAAGAGCTAAAAGAGCAGGTGCTTTTAACATCGAACCTAGAGTTATCGATTCAACTAAAGTTACCAAGAGAATGTATGAAACTGCTGACAGAGTGTTAATTGATGCTCCTTGTTCAGGTACTGGTGTAATCAGACGTATGCCAGATTCAAAATGGCGTGACGGTCGTGAGCATTTAAATGACATCAGAAATACTCAAAAAGACATTCTAAACCGTTACAGCAAAATGGCTAAAGTCGGCGGTATTGTGGTTTACTCAACCTGTTCAATCATGCCATCTGAAAATGAAGATCAGATCGCAACTTTCTTAAAAGAGAATGAAGGAAAATTCGAACTTATTGAGGATAAGCACATCATGCCATCATCTGGATTTGATGGATTCTATATGGCAAAACTAAAACGTTTAGCTTAGCTTTGTAAAGAAAAATTCCGACTGTAAAAAAATCCAGACTAAAGTCTGGATTTTTTGTAACTATGGGTTGAGCCTTGCAAGGCAAGGCTCTGTTGTGGAGATTAAATCTTAAAAGCCTTCACGACGACCTGAGTAAGAACTGCGGAAACCGCCCTTGTCATTACCCTTTCTTGAAGATGATCTCTTATCGAAGCCTCCAAAATCAGGACGTTTTCTGCCACCTGAACGAGATGAACGTCTTTCACCCTCAAACTTTCTAAAATCACGACCTGAGTTTTGCCCCTGTCTGTCAAACTCACGATCACGGTTAAATGGTCTGTCCCTTCTGCCACCATCTCTACCACCTCTAGAACGAGGAGGTTCTGCAGTATAGATTCGTAAATCTAAAGGTCTGCCACATACTCTTGCCTGAGACAGGATATGCATGGTGTCCTTTGGCATACCGTCTGGTAAGTCAACGGTAGTAAAGGTATCAAAAATTGAGATTTCACCGATGTACTTCGACTCGATGTTACCCTCGTTAGCAATAGCACCTACGATCTGACCTGGCTTTACGCCATCCTTACGGCCAACAGCAACACGGAATCTTACCATAGCCATGTCAGGGAACTCACGTAATGGAGCAGCCTCTGCTGTTGGGAATGGTTTTCTTTCTCTTCTGTCACCGCGCTCGCCTCTCTCTGAACGATTGTCATCGTCAAAGGTCCTCATGCGAGGTTCTGGCTTGCTGTCATCTAATAATAAGGTACCATCTTTCTGTACCATCTTAGCTAGTGCAGCACATAGAGTTTCAACTTCGATTGCATCATCTGACAGTAACTCAGAGATAACTTCCTCATAAGTCTCAAGACCACCTTCCTCGATGGTCTGTAAAACCTGATTCTTAAAGTTCTCTAATCTTGCCTTGTTAACATCTGCAATTGAAGGCATCTGCATAGGCTCGATCTTCTGACCGGTTACGCGCTCAATTAGACGTAATGCTCTTCTCTCACGTGGAGATACGAATAAGATTGCCTCACCAGTTCTGCCTGCACGACCGGTTCTACCTATTCTGTGTACATATGACTCGGCATCATATGGAATGTCGTAGTTGAATACGTGAGTAATTCTGTCTACATCTAAACCACGAGCTGCCACATCAGTTGCGATAATGATATCTAACTGACCTTTCTTTAATCTTTCGATGATCTTTTCACGCTGACGCTGTGGAATATCACCGTGTAGTGCAGCACAAGCAAAACCTCTTGCCATTAAACGGTTTGATACATCTTCAGCATCTGTCTTGGTACGAACAAATACAATTACAGCATCATAGTTTTCAACTTCTAAGATTCTGGTCATTGCATCAATCTTATGAGCACCAGATGCAATCCAGTAACGCTGATGAACTGTTGTAGCAGTGGTAGTCTTTGACTCAATGCGAACATCAGCAGGATCTTTTAAGTGATTCTTAGCAATACGAGCAATCACAGGAGGCATGGTAGCTGAGAACAGAGCAGTCTGACGAGTTTCTGGAGTGTTGCTTAAAATCCAGTCAACATCATCAATAAAGCCCATACGTAACATTTCATCAGCTTCATCGATAACCATATGGGTTAATTTTGATAAATTAACCTTACCACGCTCGATTAAATCGATTAAACGACCTGGAGTTGCAACCACAATCTGTGCACCGTGACGTAATGAGCGGATCTGATTCTCATATGAAGCGCCACCATAGATAGGTGCTACTCTAAAGTTCTTTAAATACTTTGAAAATTGCTGACAAGCTTCAGCAACCTGAATAGCAAGCTCTCTGGTTGGCTCTAAAACTAAAGCCTGTATGCACTGTTCTTTACAATCTAACTTTGAAAGGATTGGTAAAGAGAAAGCAGCTGTTTTACCAGTACCGGTCTGAGCCTGACCAATCATATCTCTGCCTTCTAAAACTACAGGGATTGATCTTTCTTGAATAGGAGTAGGAGATTCAAAGCCTAAATCATGAACTGCTTTTAAAACTTCCTTTGACAGACCTAAATCGTCAAAGGTAACAATGTTTTCTTCAGTCTCGTCAGTTAACTCTGTGTCAGTTAACTTTTCAGCTTCTTTTACTAATAAACTTTCCTCACCGCCAACAGTAGTGGTGATATCCTTTTCTTTAATATCTGACATTTATGCTCCTGAATAAGAGGAGCGTCTTATCTTAACGACATGCTCTATAGATAGATATTAGATTTTTAATACTTTACAGACACACGCACATGAGTCTAAAACCCGCGACTCAACCTTAAATTAGACACGCCTCAAAAAAAAATGCTGCGCAATTATACATAAATGTGATTTACTTCGCAATCTTAAAATGATTTTTTGCCTTCCGTGCTGAGTAAAAAAATTTTTCTGCTGACATCTATATCTTTGCAGGAGCTCAATATCCAATTATACCGAAGAATATAAGTCCTCCTAAGAAGAACAAATCACTTTATTAGTCACAGTGAAGATTTTCTATGAAGTTATCAGAGTTGAAAACAGGTGAGAAAGGAATTATCACCAGAGTTACAGGTCACGGAAGTTTTAGAAAGAGAGTTATCGAGCTTGGTTTTGTAAACGGGAAAACCGTACGGGTTGTCAGAAACGCTCCACTAAAAGATCCTGTTGAATACGAGGTTATGGGCTCACAGGTTGCTCTGCAGAGAGCGCAGGCTGCAATGATTGAGGTTGTCGGTGAACATGAGAACATCTGTGAGTCAAAAGATGAAAATGCCCCTCTTGACGAATACCGAACTCTTACAGAAAAAGAGATGCAGGAAATTGCAACAAGACAGGAAAAGACTATCACCGTCGCCTTTGTAGGAAATCCAAACTGCGGAAAAACATCAATCTACAACTACCTGTCTGGAGCAAACGAGCATGTTGGAAACTATTCTGGAGTTACTGTAGATGCAAGAGAAACCACTTTTGCATACGGAGGATACACATTCAGATTTGTTGACCTGCCTGGAACCTACTCCTTATCTGCATATTCACCAGAAGAGAGATACGTTCGTGAATACCTTATCAATAACTCCCCAGATATAGTACTTAATGTTGTTGATGCATCTAATATTGAACGAAATCTGTACCTTACCACACAGCTTATGGATATGGATGTAAGAATGATGATCGCTCTGAACATGTACGACGATTTAAGTCGCAGAGGCGATTCTCTTGACTATGTTCAGTTAAGCCGACTTTTAGGCATGCCAATCGTTCCTACTGTAGGCAAGACAGGAGCCGGACTCAACCACCTGATGCACCTTGCCATACTAATTTATGAAAAAGGCGATTATGTAGAAAACGGCAATAATTTCAACCAGACAGTGCTCAATGAAATGCAGGACTGGTACAAGAGCTCAGATGATGAGGATAAATGCAGAGAAGGTAAATGCCATAACTGCAGTTCCTGCCCTAGCAGTATTTCTGTAAACCTCAAGCAGATCTACCACCACGTTCATGTAAATCACAGTTACATCATTGAAAAGCGTATCGGAGCTCTACAGAAACTCCTAAAGGAGAATCAGAACATCTCCAGCAAATTCTCCACAAGATATATCGCCATCAAACTCTTAGAAAATGATCCAGATGCTGAAAAGCTGGTTAGAGATCAGCCTCATTGGAAGAGTGTGCTTGAAAAAAGAGATAAACTGACACCTCAGATTGAACAGCTCAAGCATGAGGACAGTGAAACGGCCATCACTGATGCAAAATACGCTTTCATTAGCGGTGCCCTCAAGGAAAGTTATACAGAGAACATAAAAAAGAAAAAGAGCAGAACTGAAATCATCGACAGTATAGTAACCCACAAGATCCTGGGATATCCGATATTTTTAGGTTTCATGTTTTTAATGTTTGAGGCAACTTTCTCTGTAGGAGCCTATCCGCAAGGATGGATTGAGTCTGTTATTGATATTGTAGCAGCTCACATTGACACCTATATGGCTGACTCTGCTCTAAAAGATCTGATAACAGACGGTGTTTTAGGCGGAGTGGGAAGTATTCTGTCCTTTGTGCCTAATATTCTTATTCTATATCTTTTCATCTCAATGATGGAGGACTCCGGCTATATGGCACGAGCCGCCTTTATCATGGATAAACTAATGCATAAGATAGGTCTGCACGGTCGCTCCTTTATTCCTCTTATCATGGGGTTTGGCTGTACCGTTCCTGCTGTTATGGCATGCAGAACCATTGAGGACAGACGCAACAGATTTATAACCGTGCTTATAACTCCTTTTATGTCATGTACAGCAAGACTGCCTATCTATATTCTGCTCATAGGAGTGTTCTTTCCTTCTCATCCTGGAATAGTGCTTTTTGGCATTTATCTGTTCGGAATTCTTGTGGCAGCACTCTCGGCAAGACTTTTAAGCAAAACACTGTTCAAAAACGACGGTATTCCTTTTGTTATCGAGCTACCGCCATACAGAATTCCCCGTCTGGCAATGGTTCTTGAGCACACCTGGAATAAAGGATATGCTTATATGAAAAAGCTTGGAGGAGTGGTTCTTATTGCCTCTGTAATCATCTGGGCTTTAGGCTATTTTCCAAGAACTGAAGGTACAGTAACGGCAGCTGTACAGCAGGAAAACTCCTACATAGGTAAAATAGGCAAAACTATTGAACCTGTGATGGGCCTCTGGGTTTTAACTGGAAACTGAGTGTGGGACTTGTCTCAGGCATAGGAGCCAAGGAGCTTGTAGTAAGTACTCTGAGCGTACTTTACAATACCGGAGATCAGGATGTTGACGAGAATGCTCTTGCAAAAAGAATCCCTATTGCGCCTAATGTAGCTCTGGCCTACCTAATTTTTATCCTTCTGTATGTGCCATGCATTTCATCGTTTTCAGCAATAGCTCAGGAAACCTCGCTAAAATGGGCACTGTTGCAGGCAGGCTACGGAACCACACTGGCGTGGCTGTGTGCTCTTATAGTAAAAGTGATAGGAGGATTTTTCCTCTGACAGAAAGTAAAGGCAGGTGCTTTATACAGAGATATCACCTGCCTTTGAGAACTATTTTATCATTACAGAGAATGAGTCTTTTTAAAATTCTCTGAAATCAAAAGCTTTTCTATTTCTACTACATACATGGTGTGAAAATCACCGTCCTTATACCATTTGTCGATATTGTCAGTATCGGTAAAACACTCTTTTTTCAGCTCCTGAACGTACATCTTTCGACAGAACATGATGACATCGCTCTGCTCAAAATACACATGTCCTTCCTGTTCTAGAACAGTCACCCCTGACTCTTTTATCTTATCCTCATTAAAACCGGATGCTTTACCAAAGTAGGAATTAACTTTTCTTAAAGTCTCTGGGAGTACCTGAAGAGTAAGGAGCTCTGTCTTATCTACAAGCGTCTTGGTAAAACGCTCCGGTCTTATAAAAATGTAAGCGGCATTTTTACCCCACATCTGACCTACTCCTCCCCATGAGGCTGTCATGGTGTTGACTCTGCCATCAGCTTTTGCAGTTATCTGAAGCCAGTCTCTGGCAATAAGTTTAAAGGCACTGTAGTTAAATTCGTCTGGGGTTATCTCAAAAAATTTTCTATCCATGTGGATCTCCTTTTATTAGGTCAGATCTTAAGTATTAGGACGTAATCTTAAGCATGCTCATGAACTGCACTGTCATTACAGTAGCGATCATAGTTAACAACCATATCATTTGCAAACAGAATCAGTTTCATTTGTTAGATTTTTACAGAAGTACACTAAATTGCAAAAATCATATTTTACAATATATACATATATTG
>ERZ1034842.860-NODE-860-length-9654-cov-23.769976_pt1 | contig 9654 bp, 18 predicted proteins | sample MGYA00520634_ERZ1034842 | MGnify/ENA primary metagenome ERZ1034842 (study PRJEB33766, sample SAMN09781734) | gut metagenome | biome: gut microbiome | host: Homo sapiens | place: Madagascar | study: EMG produced TPA metagenomics assembly of the PRJNA485056 data set... | reverse complement strand
GTTGCATCCGGCGGTATCAGCCCGGTCGATTGCGTTTCCTTGGATACAGATGACAGGCTGGTTATTCTCACTCATGCCTGCGGAGGCGGTCAAGGTCGGTGCACGGTCATCGCTTCGCACCTCGGCCCCGCCTTGCTGAGTTGCCATGCAGATAGGAGCTTGTTCTTCGGAAACAAACACGCCATGCGAATGTGCGGAAGAAATAGTATTTGCGGGATCTCCAGGCCGTCCAACGCCAAATCCTGTCCCCCGCCCAAGTGCTTTGTAGCGTGTAGCAATCATCAGGTTTATAGGCGTTGCTTCAAAACCGGCGTGCGTCGCTCTCTTGTAAGATATCGCAAGCCTTCCTCTAATATCCGCGTCATGCTTTGGAGCACCAGCACCAGCTCGCAGTGTGCTTGCAACCTCTGTCAGTGCCTGCGAAGGCATTACGCAGTCTCGCTGATTTTCCATGCAGAATATCGCAGGATTATTCACCCATGCGCACACTGCCGGCCGGTCAATGGTGTTTAGCGTGTAGCTTGTATCCTCCCTCCAGCCTTTCCCATTGCATCCTGCCGTGTCGGCGCGGTCAATGCCATTTCCCTGCAAGCAGAAAGTCGTCTGGTCGTTCCCTGTCCCAAGCGTCCCGCTTTTCTCCGTCTGGACTAAGGCTCCCTTTCCTCCTTCGTCACAGCCCCCCCTGATTCGGACTGCATAAGAAGCACCGCTTTCAGCGTTTCCGGCAAGTCTTTCCCCCGCCGTTCCGCTCTCCGCAGGATGCCCCGGCACGCTTTTGCGCTCAAAGAGTATTTCTCCTGCGGTGTCACCTCCAAAATCTGCGACAACCGAGATACGGCGGCGGCGTTGGGGAACTCCCCAGTATTGCGCGTCATGCACTCGCCAAGCCACGCTCCATCGTCCTCCCACTTCATCGTGGTAGCCCCCCCAAGTTTGCCATCCTTTTTCAGGCACATCAATATCGGGGGCTTCCGGTTCTGCGATGCGGATGATCTCTTCGAGGACTGCTGCGAAGTCTCGCCCTTTGTTGCTCGAGAATGCTCCGGGCACGTTTTCCCAGACCATAAACCGAGGTCTGACCATGTCACCTGTCCTTCCGTTTGCTCTGTCATGCTCTCTCATCTCCTTTACGATTCGGACCTGCTCCATGAACAATCCGCTCCTTGCTCCCGCCAATCCGGCGCGTTTACCCGCAATGCTCAAATCTTGGCACGGCGATCCGCCCGTGATAACATCCACGATTTCAATTTCTGCGCCGTTGATTTTCGTAATATCCCCCAGGTGCTTCATCTCAATCCTCCCTGTATTTTTCGTCCAGTGCGGCGCACACCGGGCAATCCCAGTATTTCCCCGTGCAGTAAGCCCGCATATGCGCCCGGTAGTGCTCCCGCCGCTCGTACCACGATTGCAGGCTCGTCCCCGGCAGCAGCCCCTCGCAAATGATCCTGTCCCGGCCGTTGTCGCTTCGGTAATACGGGCATTTTACATTCACTTGCTTGTACGATCCCAGCATGCTGCCCTCCTCTCACCAATCCATGTAGTCCGCCATTGCAGATTCGGCCTTGTCCTTGTCGTATTGCACCTGATTGGGCTTTTTCGCGCCGCCCTGCTCCTGCTGAGCCTTTGCCAGCCGATCAAAGATAATGCCCTTATAGTTGCCACTCATGCTTTCGTAAATTACTTTTTCCACCGCTGCATCGCCGTACTTGGCGGCGTTGTTTTTGGCCACCGTGATGAGGGATTTAAGCCCCTGCGGCTTGTACGGCTCCCGCCGCTCAGCCTTGTAGCGCAGCCAGTCCTCCACTGCGCCCCGCAGCCCGGGGGAAAGAGTATCCAACCCGGAAAGAAGAGTATCTGACATGGGCGTGGTGGGCGCAACGCGCCCGTTTTCGCTTCCCGATTCTCGAATATCGATTCTCGATTCTCGATTCTCGATTACGGGGACATTTGCAATCACTTGATTGCATTTGCTATCATCTGCAATCGTTTGTTTGGAAACGCCGTCCAGCTGATGCAATATGTCAGCAGATGGTTCCGGGTACTTGCTTACCTTCGCTCGCTGTTGCTGATACTTGCCCCATGTTGGTAGGTAGAGGAAGCGTCCGCCCTGTGATTTATACAGAACGACCAATCCAGCACTCGCCAGCCCATGAAGAGCGTTTTCTACAGTTTTCAGCGTGAGGTTCTCTTTCAGGGGGAACAGGCGGTTTTTTATGACCGCCGTCCGCCCATCATATCTCCCAAAATCATCGCAGCTTACGATCAGCCGATAGAACAGCACTTCTTCAAACCAGCTCAGCCCGTCTATGCTATCTGACGTGCAGATGGTTTCTCTGATGATTCTGTTCGGCATTGCATCACCTCAGAACGGCATGTCGTCGTCCTCGTCCATGATCTCCTCAAAGGTCTGTGACTTGGGGGCCGCGCTCTGTGCGCCCTCCTGCCTGCTGTCGCCAAAGTACATGTGCTCCGCAACGACCTCCGTAGCGACCCGCGTACCGCCGTCCCGGTCTGTCCATTTCCGGGTCTGCAGGCGGCCATCTACAATGATCATGCGGCCTTTTGCCAGATACTTGGCCGCAAATTCCGCCGTCTGCCGCCACGCCACGATATCTATCCAGTCCACGGCCCGCTGGCCGTCCTTGCCCTTAAAGTCCCTGTCGCAGGCAATGGAAAAGCTGGTCACGGCATCGCCGTTCTGTGTGCGGCGCAGCTCCGGATCGCGCGCCAGCCGCCCCATGAGGGCCACTCTGTTCATGCTCATGTTTCATCCTCCTCAAGATACGATTTCCCAAATTCTCTGATAAAATCCTGCTCTGTCCAGCCCTGCTCTTTCACGGCGATCAGCTGGCCGTACCGTTTCAGCCTACGCATCTGCGCGGCGTTTTGATGTACTGCCATCTTGCCAAAGATGTGGCATTTGCTATGGCACAGATACACCACAAGGCCGTATTTCTCGCTTTTCTTACGGTAAGCGCCGGGGAATATGTGATGTTTGTCCAGCGGGTCTTGCGCACCGTTTGCGCCGCACAAAAAGCACCGTCTATCATCCAATGGGCTGTGCCTCCCCCCATCGAGATTTCAGCGCCGCCAGCTGCTGCGGTGTCATGGTCTCAATGCCATTCGAGCGGCAATCCTCCACCACCAAATCAATGAGCCTCGACATCTGCACCGTATCGTAGTCGCTTGAGGACAGATAAGAGCGGATATTGTGATAGCCCTTGATGTTCCGGCACGGCCCCAAATCCTCGATCATGCGGCCAATATGCCCGCTGCACCACACACGCTCCCAAGCGTCTATCCGGTCTTCCCGCACGGGGATGATTTCATAGTTCCCGCCTATATCGGGGATGTATGCCCGGTATATGCCATCTGGTGGGATCTGCAGTTTCTCAGCCAGCCGCCCCACCAGCACCCAAAAATAAGCATTGGCATCCAAACTCCTGCCCTTGCGCTTGATATGGGCCACATACGCTTTGTCCGGCTTAAACTCATCACACACCGCCATTGCAGCGGCGGGGGACTGCACCCGCAGGCACAGCCACGCCCCATCGCTGTCCTGCTGCCATCTGGCAGCCGATACATCACATTGCATTGCGCTCCGCCTTTACATCGCGCATACAGGCCACGCAAAGAGGTGCGCCATAGTGCGCCTTTGCGTATTTCACGATGTCCTTCACCGCCCATGTAGCGCCGGATTTTTTGGTGGATTCTGTGATTTCGCTGCCGCATCGGTCGCACAGAGGGGCGGCGTTGCGCTCCTTGTCATCCAACTCCGCAGATGCGATCTTGTCAGGGTCCTCTCCTGTAGGGAGTGCAAATGTGCGCAGCCACATGTACTTAAATGCATAGGTCATAGCCTTCCCGGAACCCTTATCCTGCGTGTCCGCGCCATCGCCGCAGGATGCAATTTCGATGTACTCCTCGGGTTTCTCGATATTGATCATCCGGTACATCACATCCACATGAGTAATGTTCCCGGTGCGGCTGGACGTCTGCATAACGGGATATACCACAAGGCCGTGCTTGAGCATTTCCGCCCGCATGATAGCGGTCACCTTTTCCTCGCTCAACGCCTTGTATTTGGTGTTTCCATATTCAACATGATCGTCCTTCGCCAGATACTGCACGTCCTGCATGATGGCGGCAATCTTTTCATAGATGTTCAAATTTCGTCATCCTCCTCGATTTTCAGGGGGCAATAAAAACCCATCCCCTTGGTGTCCGGCAGATATTCGCCCGTCCGGCGGCACTGATTCCGGGAATACGTCTCCAGCAGAGGGCACAGCGCACAGCACACCTTACCTTCTGGGAAAAATATGTCCACCGTGGTCTTTGTGTACCAGGACACACCATCACTCATGGCTCAGCACCTCCCGTGGGTCCTCCGGCTCATTCTTGCTTTCTCCTCTCAGCACATTCTCAAGGGCCTCCCCATCCAGCAGGGCATCAAGATATTCCAGCTGCACCCGACTGAACCGCCGCATTTCCAGTTGGAACCCGCCCAGCGTCGTGATGCGGCATTTCCTGCAAAGCAGCTCATCCTTGAATTTCAGCCCGTGGCACTGCGGGCACTCGTCCGCTTCGAACGGATCCATATCATACATTTCGTACCCGCAGTAAGGGCACTGATTGATGATGTCCGGGCCATATTCCGGTGAGCTGTTTTTAATCCGCTTCGGCTCTGCAAACGCCGCCTCGCAGTTCTCGCAAATATACATCGCTTTCCGCTCCTTCCTATCAAATGTCCACCGTCTCGTAGCGGCTTTTCTTCACCTTCCCGCTGATCAGCCGGAAGAACTGCCGCCGCACATAATCCGCGCTCAGGCCCAGAAGATCCGCCAGTTCTGCAATGCTGTCCGCCTGGGCAATGGGCAGACGGTACTTGTCGCGTGTAACATACCGGTATACTCTCATCATTTTTTCCTTCTTCCTGCTCGTGCATTGGGCGGTAAGCAATCCCTGTTTCTCCAGTTCGCCACCGTCTTCACGTTCAGCCCCATTTCCAGGGCAATCTTCCTGTCACTCATTCCATCGTCATACATCACCCGCATCTGCTCACGCCGCGCAGCTACTGCGGCAAGTCGGGTAGATACGGATTTCTGCGCTCCAATGGCGGCTCGGCTTGGCTTCTTTTTAACCGCAGCCGTTTTCGGCTCATATGCCACGCAGCCGGGGCCGTATGCTTTCCGCAGGTCTCCGCCTATCTCATGCCTGTAGATGTAAAGCTTGCAGTGTCCTGTTTTGTCCGCAAAACAGCATCTGCTTTCGCGGTTTCCGGTGCCGTACCGGCATTTGTCACATTTCACACCCACCGCATTACTCATATGCTTTCGTCTTTTTCCCTCCGTTTGTGTTATTCTCCGCTCAGTTTGTCCACCAGCCGCATGAGCCAGTAACTCACCGTTGCGGCTCCGATAATGGCCAGCGTCAATGTGTAACCGTCCATGTTTACTCCTCCCGCTCCGCAATCCACTTGTCCAGCAGATTGGGGAAAATCTGAAAAACACGCCGTTTCCCTCCGATAACGCACAAACCAAAAGGATACACACCCTGTTCAATCCCGTTCGCCAGCGTGTCTTGCGAAATGCTCAGCCCATGCGCCCGAAGGTGACCCATGCACTCTTGCATCGTCATCGTCTTAATCATCGTTCCTCCTTATTCGCCGCCCGGATAGCTTCCGCAGCAGCCTTGATCTCCTCCTCCGACACGCCGTACAGCTTCGCCATTTTCTTGTAATACTTCCGTGCCGGTGCCCAGTCTCCGTATTCCCAATGTCTTACGCAGGACTGGTCAACAAACAGCTTCTTGCCTACCTGCACGCAGGAAAGATTTGCTCTATCCCGCATTTCTCTCAATGTCAAATTAAATTCCCTCCTTATATGTGAGATTTCATTGACTGCGGCGGGGCGTTTGTGCTATAATCGCCTTGCAGGAGTGCAAAGACAGCGCGTTTTGCTGTTAAATTCCCTCCCCGCCCGGTGCGGAGGTGGGGAGGGAAACTCCTGCACCCCGCCGCCTCGTGTTACCGCACGGGGCGGTTTTTCTATCCCCGCCGCAGTCAATGCCCACCGAAAACTCATATTCATGAGGTTTCACACTTGACACCCCACAAAAACTGCGGTACAATACCTTCGCCAAAAGAAATTGTTAAAAGCCGCTTTCGTGGGGGCTGGTGTTTTTGTACCCTTTTCCGGTGGGCCTGATATAAAGATACCTCACAAATACGAAGTTTGCAATAGGCAAATTCAATAAATATTGAATTTTGGCAAATCCAACAAATTTAGGTAAACAAATATGTCAATTATGCAAGAACGGGTTCTTTCCCTTATCCCCCACAAGCCGGATGGGAAGTTTGTGCATGGTGCAAAGGCTGATTTTGCAAGGATGCTCGGATTTAAGAGCGGGGCAATAGTTAGCGATTGGGAATCAGGGAAAAGCGACTCGTACAAAAATTACCTTTTCCAGATTTCCGCTTTAAAAGGTGTATCCGTGGAGTGGCTAAAGGGCGAAACGGATGATCCGGGCATAAAAAAAGCGCCCACCGACAAGATCGATGAGCGCATTTTGGATGCCGGTCTGATTAAACGGCTTGTCCTGTTAACCCCGGACGAGTTGCGTCGGGTTGACGATTTTGTTCAAGGGATTTTAGCATCTCGAAAAGCGTAAGTTTCTCATCATAGGTTAGCTGCGCTATGTAAGCGGCGGCTTGCGGTTCTGTCATTTTGCTATCCTCCAGTAAAGTGTTTTCACTTATACGCGCCGGATTGCGGTTTGTTGCCCGGGTATATGCAACAAAAATAGAAAAATAGAAATTTTGTTCTAACCCTCCCCATCCCCGCACCGGATAGGGAGGGTTTGCCTACGCATCGCCTAACGGTTTATCGTCTGCAATGTGAGCATATCAAGATTTTATCGGGCAGTGCAATCCCATAAAGGGGTTTTAATCATTTTTTGCACGGCAAATTCAGGGCACTTATTGCCCACATAGGGGGACTATGCATGAATCCGACACTACGCGACATTTGCAAGGACGCAAAAATCAGGAAGGGAATCACCACGCAAAAGCTATCTGACGAAACCGGAATCTCCATTTCCACCATCAACAATTTCTTCGCCACAGCGTCCAAATCGCCCAGCGTGTACAACGCCGGTGACATTTGTGCTGTACTGGGGGTATCGCTGGATAGATATTTCGGGATCGAAGAAGATGTTCCGGCAGAAAAGCGGCTTGAAGAAATGCAGCAAAACAGAGAAGCGGAGTTAAAGGCGGCACATCTGGAGGGCAATGTGGAAAGCATGGCCCAGACCATCGACCTGCAGCACAAGAGAATCAAATCACAGCAGCGGGTTATATATGTTACCATATCCGCCCTTGTAATTGTTATGCTTCTACTGGCGGTGTATGTGTTTCTCGACTTCAAAACGGCAAATATGGGCCTGATTCGTGGTGGGGTTGCAAGCGTGTTTGCATGGGTGCTTATTGCGGTGCTGATAGCCAGCAGCGCCATTACACTTGCTGTTCTCGTTTCTATGGTTCGCAAATCGAAGGGGTGATACAATGGAAAATTGCATGAAATGCGGGGCAGAGCTTGCCGAAAATGCTATTTACTGCCATTTGTGCGGCAAAAAGCAGGTGGCAGAAAAGCGCAAAGCATTAAAGCGGTCGAACGGCACCGGAACGGTATACAAACTCTCAGGCCGCAGAAAAGCACCGTGGGTAGCCGCAAAGAACAAGGTGGTCATTGGGTACTATGAGCGCAAGACAGACGCTCTGGACGCTTTGGAGCGGCTAAACGGCAAGAGTTTAACGGATAGGTACAACATGACCTTTGCCGAAGTCTTTGATGCGTGGAAAGCAGAGCATTACAAAGAGATCGGCAAGCAGGGGATAGAATCATATAACAACGCCTACCGCATATTTACGCCGTTGCACGAAAAAAAGTTTCGCGATCTCCGCACCGCAGACTTTCAGGGCGTACTTGACCCACACATGACCAAGAGTCATTCCACCGTGAACAAGTACAAGCAGCTCATAACGCAGATGTCGAATTGGGCAATCCGGGAGGAAATCTGCACAACAAATTTTGCAAAGTTTGTCCGGCTGCCAGAAAATGTAAAAAAAGAAAAGGACATCTTCACGGAGGAAGATATCCGAAAATTGGAATCCGACAACAGCGATGCGGCAAAAATTGTCTTGATGCTGCTGGCAACGGGTATGCGTATCGGGGAACTGTTTTCCCTGCCGCTGGCAGACTGTCACGGCGATTATGTGATCGGCGGCGAAAAAACCGAAGCCGGCAGAAACCGAATTATCCCCATTCGCCCGGAGGGGAAACAATCCTTTGCCTACTTTGCGAAGCGAGCAACGGGGGAGCTGCTGTTATCCGGCTACGATGGGCAAAAAGTCCCGGCGAACTTTCGCAGGCGTGATTTTTACCCGCTCCTTGACCGGCTGGGCATAGAGCGCAAGACCCCACACGCCACACGCCACACATACGCATCCCGGGCGGTAAAAGAGGGATTGCCCCCGGAAATGCTCCAAAAAATACTCGGACACGCCGATTATTCAACCACCGCAAACATATATACGCACATTGACGCGCAGACACTTGTGGATGCTGTTACTAACACGTTACTAACAAATAAGAAATAAGTGAAAAAGAAAAGCCTTGAAACCGTTGAGTTTCAAGGCTTTTTTGGTGGAGACTGCTGGACTCGAACCAGTGACCTCCTGCGTGTGAAGCGTAAGCCAATCTTGAAAATTCAGTATATTGTAGCAATAAAACAGTATAATGCGGCATTTATCGCGGTTACGCTATGCGAATATTACGCTATACTGTACTATACCATTCCGGTTACTAACAAATTACTATCATTTTTCCAACTTACGCATGACGCTATTATACACGCGCTCATTGATGATCTTAAGGCTGTCCATAAGCTCATCCATGACAGCCCAAGCCTTATCATTGTCTGTGGCGGAAACGGCGCGTAAAAACTCACTGTCTCCGTAAATTTCAACAGGGGCAGGTGCGGCGGAGTACATAGCCGGAGCATGATTTGCTGTTTCTTCGCCCTGCTGGTTCAGCACCGTGTATAATATAGCCAGCTTTTCGTAATTTGACCAGCTTGATTCTTCCGTTTCAAGCCGCGCAATCCATTTTTTGATCTCGCGATCGTCTACCAAGGGGACGCACCCCCTTAGATCTCCACAGCGTCCATGCAACGCTGGATAGCCTTGCGGATGCTTTCGTCATCGGCGTTGTCCAACATCTCCTGCAACTGGCGCTTCATATCGTCCCGGGCACCGTCCCGGGAATAATGGCCGCGGACATAATGGGTGCCCCGGCGGGCATAAGAGCTGCCTTTACCATAGGTTCCGCGCATGTCCGCCTCCCAGTCACCGTCCCGGGAATATCGGCGCTGGGAATAGCCGTCATCCTCCAGCATCTCGATCTTGTCAATGTTTTTGATGGTGTCGGTCAGCTTGTGCGCAATCTCAAGGTCGCCTGCGCCCAGGTCGCCCTTGCGAGCCAACTCGTCAAGTTCTTCGCAAAGCATATTGCGAAGCTCATACATTGCTTTCTTACTCATATTCATTCTCCTTTCACGCGATTCTCTCAACCGTCAGGTTCGAGTTGGCGAAGTTGA
>ERZ1034842.859-NODE-859-length-9657-cov-3.376276_pt1 | contig 9657 bp, 7 predicted proteins | sample MGYA00520634_ERZ1034842 | MGnify/ENA primary metagenome ERZ1034842 (study PRJEB33766, sample SAMN09781734) | gut metagenome | biome: gut microbiome | host: Homo sapiens | place: Madagascar | study: EMG produced TPA metagenomics assembly of the PRJNA485056 data set... | reverse complement strand
GGCGCAAATAACGCTGAAAAGCGCGCGCGCGCCCGATTTGTTCACGCTTTCCTATCCCAAAAGCACGCCGACCGCGACGTTTTTTAACGAATACGGGCAGGATGTCGGCATATCCAATTTCCGCGGCAAGATTATTCTGCTGAACATTTGGTCGACGGGATGCCCGCAATGCGTTATCGAACTGCCGATGCTCGACCGGCTGCAAAAAGAAATGGGCGGTATGAAGTTCCAAGTCATCGCGCTGTCTTCGGGGTTGGAGAACATTCCGACTTTGCGGCGTTTTTTCGTATCCCGCGGTGTCAGAAATTTGCGTGTTTATTCCGACCCGCAGGCGAAGTATTCGCAGGCGGCGGGCGTTTTGGGACTGCCGACGACTTTTCTGATTGACGAAAACGGCATGGAAATCGGACGCGTGCGCGGCATTGTCGATTGGACGAATCCGAAGCTGAAAGCGCAAATCCGCGGGCTTATCGCCCAAAGCAAAGCCAAAAAGGAGCAGGAAAAAGCCGACTCCGAAAAGGCAAAAGAACCGCCGCCCCCGCCGCCCGAACCTAAACCCGACTTTCAAGGCTGGTTCAAAAAGTAAAGAATCCTTGGTTTTTTCTAAAAAAGCTTGATTCCTGCACAAATTGATTTAAAAGGTAGACTTCCGTTTTAGAAACAAGGGGGCGACATGGCCAAACAACGTTATTTGATTATCTCTTGGGAACAGTTTCATGCCGACGCGCGCGCTTTGGCGGCAAAGCTGGTCAACCGCACGGACTTGAAAAAAATCGTTTGCGTGACGCGCGGCGGGTTGTTTCCCGCGGCGGTGCTGGCGCGCGAACTGGAAATCCGCTGGATAGACACCGTTTGCGTTGCGGGCTATGACGAAGAAGAACGCGGCACGGAAGCTTCCCTGCTGAAAATCCCCGAAGGCGACGGCGAAGGCATGCTGGTCGTCGACGATTTGGTCGATTCGGGCAGAACGGGAAAAATCATCCGTCAGCTTCTGCCGAAAGCTTACTTTGTAACGATGTACGCGAAACCGCAGGGTGCCGCCGTTGTTGACGATTATGTCGTCGGAGTCGATCAGGACGTTTGGATTTTGTTCCCGTGGGAAGCCGAACTTTCCCCCGCGTCGCCGCTGGTTCGCCGCAAAGACGACTGATTTTTTTCAAAGCTCCGCTTTTAAAAACGGAGCTTTTCTTTTAAAGGACTGATTTCAATGACCAAAACAACTTGGAAAGCGGGGACGATGATTTATCCGTTGCCCGCCGTGATGGTAACGTCGGGAACGATGGAAAAGCCCAACGTGTTCACCGCCGCGTGGACGGGTATTATCAATTCCGAACCCGCGATGACGTACGTTTCGATTCGTCCGTCGCGCTATTCCCACGAATTGATTGAACAAAACGGGGAATTTGTCATCAACCTGACCACGCAGGATTTGCTGCACGCCGCCGATTTCTGCGGCGTCAAGTCGGGACGCGACACGGACAAATTCGCCGAAACGGGATTGACTCCGATGCCCTGCAAGTTTGTCAAAGCGCCCCAAATCGCGCAAAGCCCCGTCAGCGTCGAATGTAAAGTGACGGAAATCAAAAAGCTGGGGTCGCACGATATGTTCATGGCTGAAATTCTGGCGGTTAACGTTGACGATTCCCTGCTGGACGAAACGGGCAAGCTGGCGTTGGAAAAATGCGGACTGGTCGCGTTCTGTCACGGAGGCTATTACGGATTGAGCGGACAGATCGGCACGTTCGGTTTTTCGGTCGCCAAAAAGAAAAGCCGCAAACAGAAAATCCACGAAATCAAAGCCAAACGCCGCTTGGAAAAAGCCGCGCACGTCGCTGAAGAAACCGAAGAGGAAGAAGAAGTCAAACCGTTCAAAAAGCGCAAACCCGCTTTTGAAAATCGCGAAGACCGCGAACCGCGCAAATTCAACCGCGAAGACCGCCGTTACGCGAACCGCAAGCCGCGCAAATTCGACCATGACGAACGTACTTTTGACAACGACGAAAAACCGTTTAAAAAGCCGTTTGCGAAAAAGCCGTTCGGTGCCGGAAAAAAAGAAAAGGGCTTCGGCGACCGCAAGCCGTTCGGAAAAACAGCCGAAAGCAAAAAACGGTTCGCGGACAAAAAGCCCGCGCGCAAACCGTTTAAACCCAAGGCTTAGTGCGCTTCCGCCCAATTCGGACCGATGCCGACATCGGCAATCAGCGGCACGGACAGCGATACGATGTTTTCCATGACATCTTTGACCGTCTGTGCCGTTTTTTGCGCTTGGTCTTCGGGGACTTCAAATACCAGTTCGTCATGCACCTGCAACAGCATTTTGGCGGACAAGCCTGCCGATTTTAACGCGTCGGGCATGCGAATCATCGCTTTTTTCAAAATATCCGCCGCTCCGCCCTGCACGGGGGCGTTAATCGCCGACCGTTCCGCAAATTGCCGCGTGTGCGGGTTTTTGTCGTTAATCGCGCCGACAAAGCATTTGCGCCCGAACGGAGTCAGCACATAGCCGTTCGCTTTGGCAAAAGCAATGGTCGATTCCATATAAGCTTTGATTTCGGGGTATTTTTCAAAATACGAATCGATGTATCTTTGCGCTTCCGACCGTTCAATGCCCAGCTGACGCGCCAGTCCGAACGCCGACATGCCGTAAATAATGCCGAAGTTGATGGCTTTCGCGCTGCGGCGTACCATCGGGTCCATGCCTTCTATCGGAATGTTGAAGATGTGCGACGCCGTGGACGCGTGAATGTCGACGCCTTGGATAATCGCTTCTTTCAACCGCGCGACGTTTGCGACGTGCGCCATTAAGCGCAATTCCACCTGCGAATAGTCGGCGGACAGCAAGACGTTGCCTTTTTCGGCGATGAAAGCGTGGCGGATTTCGCGTCCTTCCTGCGTGCGGATGGGAATGTTTTGCAAATTCGGATCGTTGGACGACAAACGTCCCGTCAGCGTCCCCGTTTGCATGAACGTCGTGTGAATACGCCCCGTTTGCGGGTTGGTTTGCGCCTGCAAAGCGTCCGTGTAAGTGCTTTTCAGTTTGGAATATTGCCTGTATTCCAGAATATCCGCCGCGATTTGATAGCCTTGTTCCGCCAAATCGTCCAAAATGGCGGCTTCGGTTACCCATGTACCCGTTTTCGATTTTTTGCCGTTCGGAAGCTTCAGCTTTTCAAACAAAACCGTTCCCAGCTGCGCGGGCGAGTTCAGATTGAATTCTTCGCCCGCTTCGGCGTAAATGCGGGCTTCCATGGCTTTGATGCGTTCGCCGAACGTCGCGCTTAACGCGTGCAGTTCCGCGCCGTTGATTTTGATGCCCGCGCGTTCCATTTCATACAGCACGGGAACGGCGGCGCGATCAAGCTGTTCGTAAAGCGCGATGCGGTGTTCGGCGACCATGCGTTTGTGCAAAAATCCGTACAGCCGGTAAATCATATCGGCTTTTTCCGCAACCAACCGATAGCCGTCTTTGACGGCGACAAAATCGAACGTGACTTTGACGCGTCCCTGACGGCACGTTTCGTTATAGGAAATCATCTTGTGATCCAAAAACAGTTCGGTCAGTTCGTACAGTTCAAGGTAATGCGACGTGCCGTCCAAATCGTAACACATGATTTTCACATCCGCGAACGGAGCCAAATCAAAGTCCCGTCCCGCTTCTTTGGCAAACAGGTGCCAGTCCGATTTGATGTTGTATCCGACTTTCAGCACGCCTTTATTTTCCAGCAGGGGCAGCAGGATTTCAATCGCCTGTTTCGGCGGAATTTGACGGGATTCGGGGTCGATTTCTTCAAAAAAAGACGTTTGCGCCGCGCCCGTGTTGTGCCGCAAAGGAACGTAATACGCGGCACCGTCCTTGAACGACAGGGAAAATCCGATAAGCTTTGCCGACAGCGGCGGCAGCAAATCCGTTTGCGTCGCAAGCGCGACAACGCCCGCTTCCATCGCTTCGGCGACAACGGCGCGCAAAGCGTCGGGCGTTTGAACCAATCGGTAATCCGTTTTGATTTCGGCGGCGGAAAGCATCGCTTTTTGTTCGTCGGAAACCCAATGAGGGACTTTCGCGACCAGACTTTTAAAGCCCATATCCGTTAAAAACGCCGACAGGTCGACGGGATTGGCGGGCTTTGCCGCAAACGTTTCCAAATCCGCGGAAACGGGGGCGAAAGCGTCCAGCTTGACCAGCTTTTGCGAAATCAAAGCCTTGTCTTTGTGTTCAATCAGCAAATCGCGCTTGCGGCTCGGCTTGGCGTCGGCGATGTTCGCGAACAGGTTTTCCAGCGTGCCGTATTCCGTTATCAGCTGCGCCGCCGATTTCGGACCAATCCCCGGAACCCCCGGCACGTTATCCGACGAATCCCCCATTAACGCCTGCACATCGACGACCTGTTCGGGATCGACACCGAATTTTTCCAGCACGCGTTCGCGGTCGACGACCCGCTGCTTCATCGGATCGAAAACGACAATCCGCCCGCCGACCAGCTGCATCAAATCCTTGTCCGCCGAAACGACGGTGACATCTGCGCCCGCTTCGTTTGCCAAACGGCTGTAAGTCGCCAGCAAATCGTCGGCTTCGTAGCCCTCCATTTCCGTTTGCGCCAGATTGAACGCGGCGACGGCTTGGCGCAGCAGGGGAAATTGCGGTATCAGTTCGGGCGGGGTTTCGCGGCGGGTGGCTTTGTAGTCGGGATAGATGTCTTGACGAAACGTTTTGCGCGCGGCATCAAATACGACTGCGATATAGTCGGCGGGCATGTCTTTCAGCAGCTTCATCATCATCGAACAAAAGCCGTAGACCGCGTTGACGGGCGTGTTGTCCGACGGACGCGTCATCGGGGGCAGAGCGTAAAAAGCCCTGAAAATATAGCCCGAGCCGTCGATTAAAACCACTTTTTTGCCGTGCAGATCCATCAGAAACGCTCCCTTGAAGTTTTTTCCTACTTTATCGGGTTTCGCGGCAAAAAAAAAGGCTTGATTGTTCATCAAGCCTTTTTGATTAAGCTTCAGCCTGTTCCGTCTGTTCGGGGGTTTCCGTTTTCGCTTTCAAGCGCAGGAAAACATACGAACACAGCGGCACGCTGATTAAATATCCCAAGAACGTCAGGCTCAGCACCAGCCACGGCTTGTAGAACAGCGCGCCCGTGTAAAAGCCCGCGAAAGCCATGACAACCGCCGTCAGACGAACGGGCAAGCGAATGTGCTTCAGCGAAATCGTCGGCAGGCGCGACGCCATCAGCATGGCGCTGGCGAACAAAAACAGTTCGACGAACCAGCCGCTTTTGAAAAAGTCGCAGCCGAATTCAAAGTACAGCATGGCGGGCGTCAAAGCGATGAACGCTCCGCCCGGCGCGGGCAAGCCCACAAAGAAATGATGCCAATACGACGGTTGGGGTTCTTCGTCCAGCATGACGTTGAAACGCGCCAAACGCAGCGCGCAGCACACGGGCATCAGCAACGCGAACGGCCAGCCCGCGGAATCCGCGGCGGTCAGCGCCCACATATACATCAAAACGCCGGGGGCGACGCCGAAGCATACGACATCGGACAGGGAATCCAGTTCCGCGCCGAAATCCGAAGCCCCGCGCAGGAAACGCGCGACGCGTCCGTCCAAAGCGTCAAACACCGCCGCCATCAAAATAAAAAACACGGCAAGCTGGAAACGTCCTTCGGTCGCATAGCGAATGGACGTTACGCCCGAACACAGCGCCATCATGGTGACCATATTTGGCGCGATTTTATTCAACGGCAGGTCTTTAATCCGTTTTCCCGTTTTCTTTAACATCAAAAGATTTCTCCCTGTGCGCTTTCACCCGTAACATTGATGTCCGCCAAAACGGTTTCGCCCGCGACGGCGGTTTGTCCTTCAATCACGCGGACAGCCGTTCCTTTGGGCAGATAGACGTCCAATCGGCTGCCGAAACGAATCAAGCCGAAACGTTCGCCGGCTTTGACGGAATCGCCTTCTTTGACAAAAGTCAAAATACGGCGCGCAACCAGCCCCGCAATTTGAACGAAAATGATTTTTTTGCCGCTTGCGGTTTCCAACGCCAGTTCCTGCCGTTCGTTGTTTTCGCTTTCCTTGTCCAAAGACACGTCGACGAAAGCGCCGGGGCGGTAGTGCATTTTGACGATTTTACCCGCCATCGGCGCGCGGTTGACATGAACGCTGAACACGCTCATGAAAATGCTGACGCGCGTCATCGGTTCGTCGCCCATTTCCATTTCTTTGGGCGGAACGACGTCGGCAATTTTGCTGACAATGCCGTCGGCGGGGCTTAAAACCAACGAATCCCCTGCAGGAACGGCACGTTGCGGGTCGCGGAAGAAGAAATAACACCATACCGTCAAAACCAGACAGATGACGCCCAGCGGTTTGAATAAAACCCACATCAACAGCGTCATTGCGGCGAAAACGGCGACAAAGCGCCAGCCTTCGGGATGAATCGGCGGCATAATGAAACGGCGCCAGGACAAATCGACTCGGGACATAAGCAAAAGCTCCTCTATTGTTTTCCGCTTTTCTTTTTAAGCCATAACACGGCGGGATAAAAGCGTTTTTTTCAGATTCTCATTTTTCCGTTTTTGCGGGAATGGCAAAGACTTGATTCGGATAGATAAGGTTCGGGTCTTTGATTTGTTTTCTGTTCGCGCGGTAAATGGTGACATAAGCATTTCCCCGTCCGTAAACGAATTTGGCGATTTTCCACAAAGAATCGCCCTTGACGACACGGATGCGGCGCGCTTGATCGGCATCCATGCCGGTTTCGATTTCAAAAGGAACTTCGATGCGGCCGACGACTTGCTTTTCTTGCATTTTATCGGCGCGAATCGTGTATTTGACGCCCGATTCAAGCTTGCGCGCGGTTTTAACCGTCCATTTTCCCGCTTGGCCGGCACGGGTTCCGCCAATGAACGAGTTGTTGACGTACACGTTGATTTTTCCCGATTCTCGAACGTTTCCCGTGATATTCAGCATGCCGTCCGCGTAAGTTACGGACTGAATGTCAATCGGTGCCGCAACAGGCTCCGGAGCTTGCAAAACGGTGACTTCCTCGGCATCCGAAGACATTAAAACCGCCAGTGCGTCGGTATTGTTTTTGTGTTCGGGAACGGTTACGACAACGACTTCGGATTCGTTGCGGGAATTGTTTGACGAATCGCGCAGCCACAATTCGTGTTCGCCGGCGGATAAAGGCGTTTCGGGAACGTACACCCATTCCCCGTCTTGATTAACGGTAATTTCCGCCAACGGCGAATCGCCGTCCATCAAGGAAATTTCTTCACCGACGGTGCCTTTTCCGGCGGCGACCATTGACCCGTCCTGTTCCACGCGGACAATATCGAAAGTTGCTTTTGCAAGAGAGCCGTGTTCGCTTTCCGAATCGGTAAAACCGGTGTCGGCCGTACTTTCAACGGCAGGCGGAACAGGATTGAAATCCGCAGATTTCTCAGACTTTCCAAACAACAAAAAAGCGGCAACGATTAAAACGACTGCCGACGCGGCTAAAAAAACGATATTTTTTTTCATGGCGCATTTCCAAAAAGTTAAAAAAGACTCTTGCACAGTTGCGAATATAGTGCTATAGGCTTCTACACGCTTTGTCGGAGTGTAGCTCAGCTTGGTAGAGCACTACGTTCGGGACGTAGGGGTCGTAGGTTCAAATCCTATCACTCCGACCAAATAAAAAAAAGCCCCTTTTTTGAGGGGCTTTTTTTTATTCGGATTGGGATGTTGATTTGAACCGGAGAAGTAGGTTCGGCCGAAGCGTCAGCGCAGGCAACGCCGGAACGGCGACCCGCAGGGCGAGCGAAGCGAGTAAATCCTATCACTCCGACCGCCCCTTTTTTGAGGGGCTTTTTTTTATTCGGATTGGGATGTCGATTTAAACCGAAGAAAGAAGTTCGGCCGAATTACCGCGCGGACGAAGCTTAAGCGGGTTTGCGCGTCTGTGCGTCGTCGCCCTGCGGCGACCGAACCGTCGCTAAGCAAAAAACAGGCTGAACGCCTGTTTTTGTCTGCAAGACCATAAATTTGTTGGCAAGTGAGGACGGCAGGACGAACGAGCTTAAAAATTTATGGACGGGGGTTCTCATCTCCCCTTTTAAATAAAAAGCGACCCCAGGGGGATTGCGCGCCTGTCGGCGCGTCGGTCAAGCCGACCGCTCGACGCTTCGCGCCTGCGCGTCGTCGCCCTGCGGCGACCGAACCCCTGCGGGGGTTCTCATCTCTCCTTTTAAATAAAAAGCGACCCCAGGGGGATTGCGCGCCTGTCGGCGCGTCGGTCAAGCCGACCGCTCGACGCTTCGCGTCTGTGCGTCGTCGCCCTGCGGCGACCGAACCCCTACGGGGGTTCTCATCTCCCCTCGGCTCTAAATAAAAAAAGACCGTCTTTGCAGACGGTCTTTTTTTATTTGGCGACCCCAGGGGGATTCGAACCCCCGTTACCGCCGTGAAAGGGCGATGTCCTAGGCCTCTAGACGATGGGGTCATCATCACGAGTGGCCTATATATACTGGGTTAAAATCCGGCGGTCAACACTTTTTTTCATAAATTTTGCTTTTTATCCGTAATTACGCATCAACCCGACCAATTTCCCTTGGATTGTCACCCGTTCGGGGCTGAAAATCCGCGTTTCGTAATCTTTGTTGCACGGTTCCAGAGCTATCGCGTTACCCTTGCGTCGAATCTTTTTCAGCGTTACTTCGCATCCGTCCACCAAAGCCACTGCGATTTCGCCGTTTTCAACCGTGTCCGTACGGCGGATGATTACCGTATCGCCGTCCAAAATGCCGGCCTCTATCATTGAATCGCCCGCGACCGTCAAAGCGTAATGCTGTCCTGCGCCGACCATTTCCGCAGGCACGCTGATTGTATCGTTGCCGCGCAAAGCTTCTATCGGCGTTCCCGCCGCGATTTTGCCGTACTTGGGCAACTCAACCGTCCCCGCCGGCTCAGTCGCGGGTTTCAGCATGGAAACGTTTGCCTCGGCCGTTTCGGGCAGCCGCAACACTTCCAAAGCCCGCGCCCGATTCGGCAGACGGCGGATGAACCCGCGTTCCTCCAAAGCCGTAATCAAGCGATGAATTCCCGATTTGGATTTCAGTCCGACGGCATCCTTCATTTCCTCGAACGACGGGGAAACGCCGTCTTCGCGCAACCGGCGGTCAATCAGCAAAAGCAGTTCATGTTGTCGTTTCGTCAGCATTTTCGCCTCCGTTTAAATAATTTTCTTATTTTGTTCTACTTTAGTTCCTGTTTTTTGGCAAGTATTTTTTTAACTTTCGCTTCTAAGATATACTTGGAGTCCTTATCGTGTTTCACTTTATTTTTGCTTTGCTGGTTTTGTTTTGCTCTCCCGCCGCGGCCGAAGAAGATTTGCCCGCATGGCAAGCCAATGCCGTTGCGGTCGATTTGCCCGACTATGTCGCGCCGATGATTGCCATTGTGATTGACGATATGGGATTGAATCGCAAAATGACGCGCAAAGCCTTGGAATTGCCGGCGCCGGTAACAACGTCTTTTCTGCCCTATGCGGGGGATTTGGAGCGTCAAACGGAACAGGCAAGACAGGCGGGGCACGAATTGATGCTTCATCTGCCGATGCAGCCGTTCTCTCCGCGCAAAAACGCGGGAACGGGCGCATTGACCGTATTCATGAC
>ERZ1034842.856-NODE-856-length-9687-cov-25.878634_pt1 | contig 9687 bp, 10 predicted proteins | sample MGYA00520634_ERZ1034842 | MGnify/ENA primary metagenome ERZ1034842 (study PRJEB33766, sample SAMN09781734) | gut metagenome | biome: gut microbiome | host: Homo sapiens | place: Madagascar | study: EMG produced TPA metagenomics assembly of the PRJNA485056 data set... | reverse complement strand
GCAGACGGCCGTTGCGGTCCTGCATGCGCTTGATCTCAGCGTCAACATCGGCCTCGTCAACAGTCTTGACATCTTTGTTGACAGTTAAACCGGCATACTCGCCCAGCTCGACCTCAGGCTTGACGGCAACCTTGACCTTCAGGGTAGCGCCCTCGTCCTCAGACATGGAAACGACCTCAGCGTCGGGACGGCCGACAACGTCGATGTTTGCTTCCTTAACGGCAGCCTCGTAGTTCTCGGGGAACAGGTCGTTGATGGCGTCGTACTGGAACAGGTCCTTGCCATACATTTTCTCAATCATAGCCTTGGGAGCCTTGCCCTTGCGGAAGCCGGGAATGGCGTACTTTTTGCCCTCACGCTTGAAAGCGGCGTTGACGGCGGATTTGAAGGTCTCCGCGTCAATAGAGAACTGCAGTTCGGCCATGCTCTTTTCGAGCTTTTCACAGGAAATCAGTTTCATTTATAAATTCCTCCAAAAATAAATGTACATAAAAATACAAGTTATTATAGCATGTTCCCGCCAAGAATACCAGCCCTGTTTTTAAAATTTTAACAATTCAGAGCCGATTTTCTAAAGAAAATTGCGGGTTTTCCGTTTTTTTGTGGCTGTTACCCGATTTTATAGGGGCAAAACGCCAATCCATCGGCCGAGATCAGCCGATAGGTGATGCCATCCACCGGGCCCTGTACGGCGTAACGGATCGATTTTCCGTGCAGGTGGCCATAATAACATTCGGTCACACCGAACTCCTGCAGCACATCCACCAGCTCTTTGGCGCTGGCGCCGGGGTAGACCGGCGGATAGTGCAGGAAGGCGATCTTGCGGGGCGTGTCCCCCGCCGCCTGCAGGCTCATCCGCAGGCGGCCAGCCTCCCGCGCCATCAGCTTTTCGCCCTGGGCTGCTACATCGTCAAAGGGCCAGCCGCGGGTGCCGCAGAGGGCGGTATCGCCCAGAATACAGGCGTTGTTGTGCAGGATGTGGAGCGTGTCAAAGCCAGAATCCGCCAGGTACTTTTCCATCTTGCGGGTGGTGGTCCACCAGTAGTCGTGGTTACCTTTCAGCAGCCATTTCTGGCCCGGCAGACTTTGGATATAGGCGAAGTCAGGCTTGGTATCGCTGAGGTTCATCGCCCAGCTGGTGTCCCCCGCCAGCACCACGGTATCCTCGGGGCTGATGAGTTTGCGCCAGTTGGATTCGAGTTTGGGCAGATACCCCTCCCAGCCGGGAAAAATATCCATGGGCTTATCTGCCCCTAAGGAGAGGTGCAGGTCTCCGATCACAAACAGGGCCATACACGCCCCCCTTTCATAAAATTGCGGTAGCTCAGCGCAGGGCTGCGGCGCGGATCTCTGCAGGCTCGATGACGGTGTTGAAGCGTACCGGCAGTTTATCCAGTTCACGCAAGCTGGCCGGGGCCGCGACGCCGGTCTTGGCGGTCAGCGCGGCCATAGCGGCAAAGTCACTTTCCGGGGCGGTCTCGCCCAGAGCGGCCAGTACGTCACGCGGGAACTTGAACGGGCTGGCGGTGGAGAGCACCACCATCGGCGCGTCGCTGCGGTTGGCTTCGGCCACATGGAACGCCACGGCGGTGTGGGTGTCGCAGAGGTAGCCGTCGCGCTCAAAGCGTGCGCGGATCTCGGCGGCACCGGCAGCGTCATCAGCGTAACCGGCGGCGAAGCTGGCCTGAATTTTCGCCAGCGTCTCGGCATCCACGGTGTACTTGCCGGTGGCGGCCAGTTCCTGCATCCAGCCCTCGACCTTTTCGGCACTGCCGCTGGTGTGCAGCAGCAGGCGCTCGAGGTTGGAGGAGATCAGGATGTCCATGGACGGCGAGGTAGTCTTGTAGAAGGTGCGGCGGGCATCATAGGTGCCGGTCTTGATAAAGTCCGTCAGGACGTTATTCTTGTTGGAGGCACAGATCAGCTTACCAACGGGCAGACCCATCTGTTTGGCGTAGTAACCGGCCAGAATGTCGCCAAAGTTGCCGGTGGGCACGCAGAAATCAACAGGCTTGCCCCATGCGACAGCGCCCTGCTCCGCCAGGCGGAAGTAGGCGTAGAAGTAGTAGACGATCTGCGGCACCAGGCGGCCCCAGTTGATGGAGTTGGCGCTGGACAGGCGGATGTGGCGGGCTTCCAGCTCGGCGGCAACGGACTCATCGGCAAAGACGCGCTTTACGCCGGTCTGAGCGTCGTCGAAGTTACCCTCGACGGCGTAGACCTGGACGTTATCGCCCTTCTGGGTAGCCATCTGCAAATGCTGGATCTCGCTGGTGCCGGCGTTGGGATAAAAGACCTCGATCTCAATGCCGTCCAGATCCGCATAACCGGCCAAGGCAGCCTTGCCGGTATCGCCGGAAGTCGCCACCAAAATGCGGGTGGTCTCGGTGCGGCCCAGGTTCTTTTTGGCTTCGACCAGCAGTTTGGGCATCAGCTGCAGGGCGTAATCCTTGAACGCGCAGGTGGGGCCATGCCACAGTTCCAGCGCGTAGACGCCGTCGCTGACCTTGACGGTCTCGCCTGCCTTGCCGCCGAACGCCTCACCGTAGGTGGCGGCCGTGGCACTGTGCAGGAAGTCGGCGCTGTAATCGGTCAGGAAGCCTTTGAGTACCTGTTCGGCCAGGGCCGGGTACGGCAGGGACTTCCAGTTTTCCAAATCTGCTTTGGGGAAGGATTCCGGCACAAACAGGCCGCTTTTGGGTGCCAAACCGCGCACGATCGCCTCGGACGAAGAAACACGGAGTGCGGAATCTCTGGTACTCTGAAACTGCATATCGAAAACCCTCCTATTTTTTTGACCTTTATAAAACCTCTATATTCCAGCTTTGGGGCATTGCCGCCTTAGCATTGGAACGCATCCGGAATACAATGGATCTGCCAGGCATCGCCTGCGGGGGTAACTTCCACCACGTCAAAGCGGATGCTGGCGTCTGCATAAGGGCTGTGCTGCAGGTAGTATTGGGCCGCCAAAATCAGGCGGCGCTGTTTGCGGGCATCCACGGCCGCGGCTGGGGCATCCAGCATGCGGCCCGCCCGGGTCTTGACCTCGGCAAAGACGAGCTGGCCGTCTTTATACAAAACAAGGTCCAGTTCCCCCATGCGGGTGCGGTAGTTGTGGTTTAACAGCAGGTAACCGCGGCGCATGTAGTACTTGGCGGCCAGGGCCTCGCCTTTACGGCCGATGTCCTCAGTCATGCCAGTAGCCCTGCTTTTTCAAAAAGCTGCGGCGGTAAAAGGGCTGGATGCCGTACCGGGCGATCAGCTCATAATGCAGCTTGGTGGGATAGCCTTTGTGTTTGGCCAGCTGGTACTGGGGGTACTGCTTGTCCAGTTCCAGCATGTAGCGGTCACGGCTGACCTTGGCCAAGATGGATGCTGCCGCGATGGACGCACTGTTGGCATCGCCCTTGACGACGGATTCTGCCGTCTGGGCAAGGCCGGGCGGGCAGCGATTGCCATCGATGAGCACATGATCCGGCCGGAGGTCCAGCCCTGCTACGGCCTGCGCCATGCCGTCCATAGTAGCCCAGAGGATATTGCGCTCGTCGATCTCCTGTGGCGTGATAAAGACGATCTTATAGGCAAGGGCGCGGCGGGTGATCTCGTCAAACAAAGCCTCGCGGCGCTTCTCGGTCAGCTTTTTGGAGTCGTTGACCCCCTCGATGGGGTTATCCGGGTTCAGGATGACGGCGGCACAGCAGACCGGCCCGCACAAGGGGCCACGGCCCGCTTCGTCTACGCCGCAGATAACACCATGGGCGGCGCGCTTTTCGGCGTCAAAGGCGTAAAGGGAATCACTGGATGGCTTAGCCTTCGTCATCCGTGAAGTCCGGGTCGTCTTCGGGGAAGTCGTCTTCGGCATAGTCGTCCACCTCCTCTGCGGTATCGCGGTGGGGCGGGCGCTCCAGCGAGAGACGGCCCCACTTGCTGGCGCGGAACTCCCCCACCAGCATCTTGGCGGCGCGCTCGGTATCCACCTCGCCGCCGGAGATCAGCATGCCGCGCTTAGCGCCGATGGCCTGCAAAAGATCGTAGGGCGGCAGTTCCAGTGCGCTCTCGTCCAGCTTGTAGCGGGCCAACAGCTGCTCCGGGTAGATGCCCCGCACACTGGAAAGCAAGCCGCAGGCCAGCTCCTCGATGTCAAGGATGTCGTCGCGGATGGAGCCGATGAAGGCGAGGTTGGAGGCTGTTTCCAGCGAGTCAAACTTCTTCCACAGCACACCGGGCATGTCCATCAGGTCGAAGTTATCGACGGAGATCCACTGCTTGCCGCGGGTGACACCGGGCTTGTTGGCAGCTTTGGCGCGGGTGGTGCCTGCGAAGGAGTTGATGAAAGTGGACTTGCCCACGTTGGGGATGCCCACCACCATCACGCGGACGGCGGCGCCCACCATGCCGCGGTTGCGGCGGCGGGCCATCAGGGCAGAAAGCTCTTTCTCGATGGGGCCTTTGGCGGCGGTGGCGCGGCCCCGCTGCTTGGAATCCATGGCCAAGCAGCCAGCCCCGGCACTTTTAAAATAGGCCAGCCACTGCTTGGTGATCTCGGGGTCAGCCAGGTCGGCCTTATTGAGGATATACAGGTGGGGCTTGCCCGCCGTGATCCGCTCGATCTCTGGGTTCAGGCTGGAAAGCGGGATACGCGCATCGAGGATCTGCAAAACGCAGTCCACATTGCGGATCTCTTTTTCCATCAGGCGCAGGGTCTTGGTCATGTGACCGGGGAACCACTGGATCTGACGGCTGTTGATGATGTCACTCTGGCTCATTGCACAGCTCCTATTTTACTGAAAGGCAGGATGCGCCACAGGGCCGTGCCCAGGATATCCCGCGTATCGACGCAGCCAATATCGGTGCTGCGGCTGTCTTTGGACCCGTTGCGGTTATCGCCCATCAGGAACAGGCAGTTGTCCGGCACGGTCAGGGGGAAGTCCATCCCCTCATACGTATACGTAGGCTCGGCGGTGTAGGGCTCGTCCAGGGCTTCTCCATTGCGGTAGACGATACCGGCGGTGAAGTCGATGTCGATGGTATCCCCCGCTTTGCCGATGACCCGCTTGACCAGCGGCTTGCCATACGGGATGTAGCTGTCCACGATGACGACGTCGCCATAATCCGGGGTCTTCAGCGGCGTCATCAGCAGGCGCTCGCCATTTAACAGCGTGGGCTGCATCGAGTGGCCATCTACCTGCACGACCCGCAGGCCGAAGGTGAATACCAGTGCAATGACCGCCACGGCCACGGCGAGGGCATCGTACCATTCTAAAATGTCTTTGTTGCGTTTATAGCGGTCTTTAAAGGGCATTGCCATGGGCTGCCACCCTCCTTAGATGCAAAAATACGAAAAAAGGGAGAACGCCAACCGTCCTCCCCTTTTTTGCAGTATGCTCAGATGCGTGCCTTGACCTTGGCGGCCTTGCCGGTGCGCTCGCGCAGGTAGAAGAGCTTCGCACGACGGACCTTGCCGCGGCGAACGACCTCGACCTTCTCAACGAACGGGCTGTTGACCGGGAACACACGCTCAACGCCGACACCGTAGGAAGTACGGCGGACGGTGAAAGTCTCAGCGATGCCGCCATGCTTCTTAGCAATAACGGTACCCTCGAAAGCCTGGATACGCTCCTTGTCGCCTTCCTTGATACGGACGGAGACGCGAACGGTGTCGCCGACTTCGAACTGGGGCTTGTTCTCTTTGATCATACCCTCGGTAAAATGCTTGATTGCGTCCATGTTATGAATTCCTCCATGTTTTTGCGACGTTCATACACGAATGTTTCGTCAGAGGACCGCCTGTATAATGATTTGTCATTATCCCGCCGATGGCTCGGCGGCACTAACGCTTTAGTATTATAGCATCTTGGCAGTGGTTTGGCAAGTGGTTTTACACAAATTGCCGGGTAAAAATCCGGCAAAAGTGCGGAATCAGCGCCGGTTTTTTCTGTGCAATATCACTTACTCAAAATCCACGCCTGATTTGTTATAAAGATGCGTGCGCAGGACACGGCACTGCCAGATGGGTGCGCCGCCGTGCTGCTGCAAAAAGTCCATCAGCAGCGAGGGATTCAGGTTCAGCGCTTCTCCGCTGCCGCAGGGCAGCTTGACCGAGAACTCGATGTTGTCCCCGGCTTCCTCGCAGTCGATATGGCTCAGATACTGCTTGAGGTCCAGCGTTTTCTGGCCGCGCTTGGTCTTTTTGGTGACCTCTGCCTGCTCAGCATTGTTGTAGGCCTCGATGGCAGCCAGGCCGCTTTTGGGCATTGTGACGGCGTAGACAGCCGTTTCAATCTCGGCGACCTTCTCCACAGCCGGGGCCACTTTGGTAATGACGATGCCGCGGGGCATCAACGGCTGCAAAGCGTTTTTCCAAACCTCACCGTCGATCGTCTCCTGCTCGGTCTTGACCTCGCAGCTTTCGCACAGACTCTCCTGCCCTAAGGATAGCGGACAGGAAAAGGACAGGTAGATGTGCGGGTTATAGCCTTGGGTGTAATACACCGGCAGATCGCTCATTTTTAAGATACGGTGGAACACCCGCTGCAGATCCAGCAGCGAGATGTAGGCGGCCTCCCCGCATTTCTCAAAGAAGATTCTTACTGTAGTCAAAGCAGGGACCTCCGATCAGTTTATTGGCACCGCAGGCACTGCACTGGCGGTTGCAGGGCTGGGTCGTCTGGGCAGCCAGCGCCTTATTGTACTCCCGCACCAGGTGGGCCTTGGTGACGCCTACGTCCAGGTGGTCCCAGGGCGTGACCTCGTCCAGGCCGATGGTGCGGTAGTTGTAGAAGTCCGGGTCGATGCCGCAGGCAGCAAAGGCGTTCATCCAGCGGTCGTAGTCGAAATATTCCTCCCAGGTATCGAAGAAGGCGCCATTCTCAAAGGCGGTCTCGATGACCTTGCCAAGGCGGCGGTCGCCCTTGGCGAAGACGCCCTCCAGCACACTGGTGGTGGAATCGTGGTAGTTGACCTTGATCTTGCGGGAATGTACACAGCTAAGCAGATATTTCTGCTTTTCCCGCAGTTCCTCGCGGCGGTCCTGGGCGCAGAACTGGAACGGGGTGTCCGGCTTGGGCACGAAGCAGGCCACGCTGATGGTGACCTGGACGCCCTTGCCTTTCGGACGGTCGGGGATGGTATAGAACAGGTCGACCACCTGCTGGGCGGTGTCAGCGATGCCTTTGATGTCCTCCATCGTCTCGGTAGGCAGGCCCATCATGAAGTAGAGCTTGACTGAGGTGTAGCCCTCGGAGAAAGCGATGCGGCAGCCGCGCTCGATCTGCTCCCAGGTGACGTTTTTGTTGATGACATCCCGCAGGCGCTGGGTGCCGGCTTCGGCCGCAAAGGTCAGGCCGCTCTTGCGCACCTTGGTGGTTTTCTCCACCAGTGATTGGGAGAAGTTGTCCACGCGCAGCGAGGGCAGCGACAGGCTGACGTGGTCGGCCTCAGCCCAGCTGTTCAGTTCATCCAGAATGTCCTCCAGCCGGGAATGGTCGGAGGTGGAAAGGCTCGAAAGGCTCAGCTCGTCATAGCCGGTGTTGCGGCAAAGCTGGCGGGCGCTCTCGCTGATAAGCTTGGGGCTGCGCTCGCGGAAGGGACGGTACAGCTGGCCTGCCTGGCAAAACCGGCAGCCGCGCACACAGCCGCGCAGCACCTCGACGCAGGCGCGGTCCTGCACAGCGCCGACCAGAGGCACCACAAAGTTTTTAGGCGGCTCATAGTCGTCCATATTTTTGACGATGGCCTTGGTGACACATGCAGGCACGCCGGGGCGGTTGGGCTTGACGGCCTCGATGCGGCCGTCCTCCTTATACGTTACATCGTAGAAAGACGGGATGTAGACGCCGGGGATCTTAGCCATTTCCAGCAGCAGCTGTTCTTTCGTCCACCCCTGTTTTTTGCCCTGCTCCACGGCGGCACAGATGTCCTGCAGCATCTGCTCACCCTCACCCAGCTGCATGACGTCGAAGAAATCCGCCATCGGCTCAGCGTTGCAGACGCAGGGGCCGCCCGCGATAATGAGCGGCCAGCTGCCGTCACGGTCTGCAGCGCGCAGCGGGATGCCTGACAGGCGCAGCATGGCCAGGATGTTGGTATAGCAAAGTTCGTATTCCAGCGAGAAGCCGATGATGTCGAAATCCGTCAGCGGGTCTTTACTTTCCAGACAGTAGAGTGGAATGTCCAGGCGCTCCATCTGCTCCTTCATGTCGGTCCAGGGCATGAAGGCACGCTCACACCACCAGTTTTCGTGGCGGTTGAGGATGTCGTACAAGATCTTCTCGCCCAAAAAGGACATGCCGATCTCGTAGGTATCCGGGAAGCAGAACGCCATGCGGACATCCACTTTGTCTTTATCTTTATACACGCTGCCCGGCTCGCCGCCGGTATAGCGGCCCGGTTTCTGCACCAGGCTCAGTGCTTCTTTAAATTTGGGAGAAAATTCCGCCATTATGGTGAACCATCCTTATGGGGCTTGGCCCCTGTTTTACCTGTATTGTACCCGATTTTTGCCCGCATTGCAAGGCGGGCGCAAAAAAGGCATGCTGCATTATAAAACGCAGCATGCCTTATTCTGCATGTTAACTCTGAAAAATCAGATTAGCCCTTGATGGCAGCAGCGACTTCAGCAGCGAAGTCCTCGTTGCGCTTCTCCAAGCCCTCACCCTTGGTGAAGTGAGTGTAAGAAGCGATGGTGATCTCGCCGCCCAGAGCCTTAGCGGTGTCAGCAACGTACTTCTTGACGTCGATGCCGCCGTCCTTGATGAAAGCCTGATCGACCAAGCAGCTCTCCTTGTAGAACTTGCCCAGCTTGCCGATGGCCATCTTCTCTTTGATGGCGTCGGGCTTGTTGGCGGTCTTGGGATCGTTAGCCATCTGGGCCAGAACGATCTCCTTCTCCTTAGCCAGAACGTCGGCCGGAACATCGGACTCGTTCAGGTAGCTGGGGTTAGCAGCAGCGATCTGCATAGCAATGTCCTTGCCGAAAGCAGCGAACTCGGGCTTAGCAGCAACCTCGTCGCTGGTCTCGAACTTGACGATGACACCGTGGGTGCCGCCGCCATGGACGTAAGCAGCGCAATGACCCTCGTAACGGGCAAAGCGGCGAACCTTGATGTTCTCCTTGATGACCAGGATCAGAGCCTTCAGGGCATCGTCAACGGTGCCCTCGCCCATCTTGCAGGCCATCAGGGCCTCAACGTCGGCGGGGTTCTCGTCAGCAACAACCTTAGCCAGGTTCTTGGTGAACTCAACAAACTTATCGTTCTTGGCAACGAAGTCGGTCTCGGCGTTGACCTCAACGACAACAGCGCAGTTGTCGAAAGAGACGGCATAGACCATGCCCTCAGCGGCGATACGGCCAGCCTTCTTGTTGGCAGCAGCCAGGCCCTGCTCACGCAGGATCTCGATTGCCTTCTCGAAGTCACCGTCAGCCTGGGTCAGAGCCTTTTTGCACTCCATCATGCCGCAGTCGGTCTGCTTACGCAGTTCCATAACGTCTTTTGCAGAAATAGCCATAATCTCTCTTGTCCTTTCTGTCTTATACTAATAGGTGTTCCGGGCACACGGGGATCAGGCCTCGGTCTTCTCCTCAGCGGCGGGAGCCTCCTGGACGCCCTGCTTGCCTTCCAGAACAGCGCTGGCCATGGCACCGGAGATCAGCTTGACAGCGCGGATAGCGTCGTCGTTGCCGGGGAT
>ERZ1034842.855-NODE-855-length-9692-cov-19.659438_pt1 | contig 9692 bp, 14 predicted proteins | sample MGYA00520634_ERZ1034842 | MGnify/ENA primary metagenome ERZ1034842 (study PRJEB33766, sample SAMN09781734) | gut metagenome | biome: gut microbiome | host: Homo sapiens | place: Madagascar | study: EMG produced TPA metagenomics assembly of the PRJNA485056 data set... | reverse complement strand
CGGCTCCGGCTACGGCTACGGCTCCGGCTCCGGCGACGGCTCCGGCTACGGCTCCGGCAACGGCTCCGGCTACGGCTCCGGCAACGGCTCCGGCTACGGCTCCGGCGACGGCTCCGGCGACGGCTCCGGCTACGGCTACGGCGACGGCTCCGGCGACGGCATTAAACGCTTCCATGGCGAAACAGTCTATCGAATTGACGGCGTAAACACGTTGATTCGTTCCGTGCGCGGCAACACTGCGCACGGGGCAATCGTGAATAATGATTTGACGGCCACGCCGTGCTACATCGTTAAGCAGGACAACATTTTCGCGCATGGTAAAACGCTGCGCGAAGCAATGGAAGCGCTGCGAGACAAGCTTTTCGAGGATATGCCGGAAGATGAACGCATCGACACGTTTCTGCGCGAAACCGACCGCGAGAAAGCATATCCGACGCAGTATTTTTACAACTGGCACCACCGATTGACCGGTTCATGCGACATGGGACGAAAGCAGTTTGCCCGTGACCACGGCGTCGACCTCGAGCATGGCATGATGACGCTGGCGGAGTTTTTGGAGTTGACGAAAGCCGCTTACGGCGGCGATGTGATTCGAAAAGTGATTAGTAAGATGCAGGAGGTGGAGTGATGGAACGACTGACGAAGCGCGACACCGATGGACAGGCAATGATGGACTGCGAGAAGTGCGAAGCGGATTGGACGGGTAAGCATGGCAAGCCGATGGCTGACTGCACCGCGCTGTACTGCCGCAATCGCCTCAAGGATCGCCTTGCCGCCTACGAGGACAGCAGGTGTGCGCCGGAGGAAGTTTTGCCGAAGGATAAGGCGGACGAGATCGCGATGAAGCTCATGCGGCTTGCTGATTTGGAAAGTCTTTGCAGCTATACTCGCCTGCGAGAGCTGGCCGAGGCCGACAAGGGCGGTCGGCTGGTGGTGCTTGAAAAAGGGGAAAATCATGGATAGAGATATTAGAAGAACTCTTGCTCGCAAATATAACGGGATGAAGCAGCGATGCTACAATCCGAAAAACTCTGAATATAAGAATTACGGCGCGAGAGGAATCGAAATTTGCGAAGAGTGGCTTTCAAACCCTGATTCGTTTTTTGAATGGGGAGTTTTGAACGGGGACGAAAAAGGGCTGACTATCGACAGGATAGATGTCAATAGGGGATATGAACCCGAGAATTGCAGATGGGCTACTATGGCAGAGCAACAGTCAAATAAGCGGTCAAACGTAATGGTTAAGTGTAACGGAGAAATGGTAACTCTGGCTGAAGCAAGTAGGCGCATCGGAATCAGCGAATCAGCGGTATGGATGAGAATAAAACGCGAAATCCAAGTTGACATGGAGCCATACAAGTGGGAAAAGCCTGTAATTCGAGATGATGGGGCAATCTTCCATAGCGTGAAAGAAGCAGCTAAAAGCGTAGGGGTACACGATACAAAAGTTTCTGCCGTTTGCAAAGGGAATCGAAAAACAACCGGCGGACATTCATTCCGGTTCCTGGCCCGCGAGCAGGCGGTGAAAGCATTGGAGGCGATGAAGGATGTATGTCCTTGAGTACAAATCGCTCTACATTCCACACGAGGAGCTGACTAAAAACCGCACGTTCCAAAGCTACCGGTGGAAGCAGTACGCTATGTGTGAGGAGCGCGGGCCGCTGGAACAAATTAGGGCCGCGCAGAAAAGACCGGAGGAGTGGAGAATTATCCCAACCGCCGGAAGCATGGAACAGGAGGGCAACCATGCTTGAAATATGCCCAATGACGCTAAAAGAGGCGAACGCCTATGTAGAGCAGTATCACCGCCATCATAAGCCGGTCGTAGGGCACAAGTTTTCGATTGGTTGTTCTGACGGCGAGAAAATCGTGGGCGTGGCCATTGTCGGCAGGCCTGTCGCTCGTCACCTTGATGACGGGTGGACGCTGGAGGTTAACCGCCTTTGCACAGATGGGACGCGCAACGCCTGTTCCATGCTTTACGCCGCCGCGTGGAGAGCCGCCCGCGCCATGGGGTATAAACGCCTGGTGACCTACATTCTGGAGAGTGAAAACGGGGCCAGCCTCCGGGCGGCTGGCTGGAAGTGCGTGGGACAAGCTGGCGGCCTCCGGTGGACAGGAAAACGTCGCCCGGAAGTAGACCTTTATCCTGCACAAATGAAAATTCGGTTTGAAAAGGAGAACGCAAATGCTGACAATCACGATTAAAGCCAACGTCCCCGCCGCTGACGCGCAGGGTATCAAGGAGCGAATCGCCATGGATATTGAGCGATACGGCGACTGCAAGGTCGTGAGCATCGTGAGCGACCGGGGGCGCGAGGAACAGCTGAGGATGAAAGGAGCCAAATTATGAGCATCAATGTGAAGAAGTACACCAAAGACCAGATGGCGAAGATGGTGGAGGACGCGCAGGAGAAGACTGCGGCGCTTGAAGCGGAAATCGCCGAGATGAAAAACTGCATCGACGAGAAAAATGATCTGATTGCCGAGTATGCAAACCTAAAGGCGGAGATGCAGCGAAAGAACGCCGCGCTGACCGAGCAGATTGACCAGATGAACGGCGAGGCCATCAATAAGGCAAACGAGATTGCAAATCTGAAAGCGGACGCGGATGCATTGCGAAATAAGCTCGGCGACACCGAGGCGGCGCTGGGGCGGGCGAATGCGGAACTGGGGCGAGCGAATGCGGAACTGGGTCGGGCGAATGCGGAGCTGGGCGCCGCAGAGGGAGCGCTTGGGGAAATGATTGAGCTGCGCGCCAAGCTCTCCGATGCGGAGGAGAAAAAGGAGAAAATGAATGCGACGCTTGCAGACTGTCGAGTAACGCTTGCCCAAGAGGTTGAAAAGCGGAAAGATTGGGAGCAGCGCTCGGTATGGCAGTTCAACCACCCGTGGCGCAACCTGTGGGCGTGGGTGAAGAGGAAGCTCGGTGGTAAAGGGAATGAGCACGTTTCCTGACCGGCTGCGGAGGTTACGCGAACGCCAGCAGCTAAAGCGCTGCGTGCTGTCCGAGCTGTGCGGGCTGAACCGCAACACGATCAAACGATACGAGATGGGGACGCAGAAACCGTCAATGGACGCACTGATGAGCATTGCCGACTATTTTGGCGTGTCGATTGATTATCTGCTCGGGCGGTCGGACTATCCAAAAAGTTTATAAAAATATTTTGCAAAACTCACTTATAAGTGAGTCGGGGCGTTGCAATTATGGGAGAATTGAATCGCAGAGGTGTAAAAGCCTTTGCGGTTCTCTCATTTATGGCGTCCACCTCCTGCGCCATAGCGGGGCGCGGTGCTTTTCATCTTTTCACACCGCCCCCCGCAACATGCCGCACGCACGATGCAGCCCACGATCAGGGCCGAGAGGTCGCACCTTTCATGCGGCACAGGACCCCGCGCACCTCTCAACGATGTGGCCCAGCGGGGACATGCTTACAAACTACTATGCTACCGGAGTTCCAGCACGTCACCGTGATTGCGCATGGTGATAGCAGTTTTAGACGGCAGCACCGCAACGAAGGGCAGAACAGGCAGCTGCCGCCCGGACGTGAGGATGCAAATGCTCATGCTGTTGGAGATGCCGAAGCGCCGACCGGCTCGTTGCGGACATATGCGGCATAGGTGCCCCGTAAGGGGAGACCACAGCGAGTGACGGGGACTTTCCCGAATCGCTAAAGCAGGACAGGACTGCAATGCCGTACCAAAAGAGGAGAGCCGCTGCTTTGAGTGCGGCGTTGAAGCCCTTCGGGGCGGGTAAAGTCTGCTATGTAAGGCCAAGGGGCGGGGGCCGATAGCAAAATCGATGTGTGAGGTGGTGACGAGTGCCATTAACAGCAAAACAAGAGCGGTTTGTGCAAGAGTATCTTGTGGATTTAAATGCCACTCAAGCCGCCGCGAGAGCAGGGTATAAGAACGCTGAAAAAGGTAGGCAGTTAGTTACGAATGGTAACGTTTCAGCTGCTATCCAAAAAGCAAAGGAGGAAAGGCAGAAGCGGACGGAAGTAACGCAGGACTATGTGATTGAAAAGCTAAAAGAAATCGCGGACAAGCCTGCGTCTGATTGCACAGAAAGCGACTTGAAATATGCGAACAAGCTAAAGGCACTTGAAATGCTTGCAAAGCATACAGGCGTGTTCGATAAGCAAGACAATTCTACCGCCGATTCCGTCGTTAAAGTGATTATCGATGTCTGATATCCTTTTGTCCGAGAAAATCGGCCCTGCGTTTTATGACATTGCGCATGACATTTTCCATCATGGTCACACGCACTACGATTTTAGCGGCGGGCGAGGCTCGCTGAAATCGTCCACGGTATCAATTATCGTTCCACTTCTACTGGTTGCCAATTCGGGGACACACGCGCTGGTGCTGCGTAAGGTGGCAAATACCATTCGCGATAGCGTCTATGCACAGTATATCTGGGCAATCGGTGAATTGGGTATGGCGGCGCATTGGGAAGCCAAGGTCTCTCCGATGGAGCTGATCTACAAGCCGACAGGCCAAAAGATCATGTTTCGCGGCGCGGATGACCCCATGAAGATCAAGTCTATCAAAGTCCCGTTTGGCTATATCGCCGTGACGCACTTTGAGGAAAAAGACCAGTTTGCCGGACGCGCGGAGATACGAAACATTTTGCAGTCGACTATGCGCGGCGGCTCGGTGTTTTGGAATTTTGAAAGCTATAACCCGCCGATTTCGCGTGACAACTGGGCAAACAAGGACAGCTTGGAGGAACGCGCTGACCGCTTGTGCCACAAGTCAACGTATTTGCAAGCCCCGCCGGAATGGCTGGGGCAGCAGTTCCTTGATGAAGCGGAACACCTGAAAGCCACAGACGAGCGGGCATATCAGCACGAGTATCTTGGTATCCCGGTCGGCACGGGCGGGAACGTGTTTGAAAATTTGGAGCTGCGAAAAATTACCGACGAAGAAGTTTCGAGTTTTGACCGCATTTATAACGGTGTTGACTGGGGCTATTTCCCCGACCCGTGGGTATTTAACCGTTGCTATTACGACGCTGCGAGACGCACGTTATACATTTTCGCGGAAATGACCGCAAACAAGAAGAGAAACGAAGAAACGGCGGATATGCTGCTTGATTACGGGCTGACCCGCGATGATCTCATCACGGCAGACGGCGCAGAGCCTAAGAGCGTCGCGGACTATCAAAAATTCGGCTTACGCTGCATTAGCGCAAGAAAAGGGCCGGGAAGTATTGACCGCTCTATGCAATGGTTGCAGGGATTATCAAGCATTGTAATTGACCGCACGAGATGCCCCAAAACGGCAGAAGAATTTATTTCCTATGAGTACGAGCGGAACCGCGATGGAGAGATTATCAGCGGTTATCCCGACGCGAATAACCATCATATTGATGCGTGCCGATATGCGACGGAATCGATATGGAGAATGCCCGGCCAAAAGGGCAAGAGCGATTATACCCCCATTTGGAACAGATAGGACGGTGAGCGGCTATCAAAACATATAACGACCTCGTGGCGGTCGGTGACAACGAGCAGGCGCGCATTGAGTTTGTCCGCAGCGCGATCAATGACCACAAAGAATCAAAAGAGTACAGAATCGCAAGCGAAGCGCGGTTATATTTCAACAGAGAAAACCCGACGATCAATCACTATCAAAAACTGCTGTATGACATGCAGGGGCACGCACATGTAGACATTTGGGCGGCAAATCACAAATTGGCCAGCTCGTTCTTCCGAATGGCTGTCACGCAGAAAGTATCGTATCTTCTGGCAAACGGCGCGACATTTTCGAAAGAAGAAACGAAGAATGCCTTGCCGGTGGACTTCGACCAAAAGCTGACGAAAGCTGCGCGATACGCAAAAATCGGCGGCGTATCTTACGGATTCTGGGATTTAGAAGATATCCATATTTTCTCTGTCCTTGAATTTGCCCCTCTGCTGGATGAAGAAGACGGCGCACTGAAAGCCGGTATCCGCTTTTGGCAGGTTGCACCGGATAAGCCGTTGAGAGCAACGCTGTACGAAATGGACGGCTTTACCGAGTATTTCCAGCCAAGCGGCGAAGCTATGGTCATTATGCAACCCAAACGCAGCTATAAGCTAATCGAGCGCAAGGCCGAGGTCGGCGAAACCGAAATTTTCGATGGTGGGAATTATCCGGGATTTCCGATTATTCCTCTTAAAAACGATGAGGAGAAGCTTTCCGAGCTTGTTGGGCGGAAAAACACCATTGACGCGCTCGACCTTGCGGCCTCTAATATGGTCAACAATGTGGATGAGGGGAATCTGATTTATTGGGTGCTTTCCAACTGTGCCGGAATGGACGATTTGGACGATGCCCGATTTATCGAGCGACTGAAAACCACGCACGTTGCTCACGCCAACGGCGATGACGGTGCAAGGGCTGATGCTCATACGATTGAAGCCCCTTACGAAGGGACAAAAGCCACTATCGAAATGTTGGAAGAAAAGCTGTATTCCGACTTCATGTGTTTGAACACAAAGGCGATTGCGGCGGGTAGCCAAACCGCAACGGCAATCAAGGCACGTTATGCAGACCTCGATCTCGATACCGATTATTTCGAGGAACAGGTCATTGACTTTGTGACTGGTCTTTTCAAAATCGCCGGAATTGATGACAAGCCGACTTTTACGCGAAACAGAGATATTAACGCACTTGAAAACGCGCAGACGCTTTCCATGCTCGCCCCGTATTTTGACGATGAGTACATGACGAAAAAAGCACTTGATATTAACGGCGACGGGGACCAGTACGAGGACATGATGAAACGCAAGGCAGCAGAGGTGATTGATTTGACGGAGCCGGTGATTGACGATGGCGACCAGTGACCTCGGCCACAAGCTGACCGACAAGGAGCTTGAAAAGCTGGAGCGGCGTATTGCAAAGCTATACCGCGAAGCTGGGAAAGAGCTGCAGGCTACCATCGACGCATATTTTGAGCAATTCAAAAAGCGCGACGAGGAAATGAAGGCGCTGATCGGCACCGTGCAGAACGGAAAGGAATGGACGGAGGCCGACTATAAGCAATGGCGGCTGAATCAGATCGGACGCGGGGAACGATATCAGGCCATGCGCGACAAGGTGGCGCGCCGCGCGACCGATGCAAACGCCGTGGCGGTGTCCTACACCAACGATGCAACGCCCGGTATTTACTCTCTCAACCGCAACTATTCGGCGTACACCATTGAACAGGTCGCGGGAAACGTCGGCTTTGACCTGTGGGACGAGCAGACGGTCAAGCAGCTCATGGTAGAGCAGCCGGATTTAATGCCATATTACCCGCCGAAACGCGCCTTAAAGCGCGGTATAGACCTCGCGTATGGCAAAAAGCAGATCACGGCAAGCGTCACCAGCTCCATCTTGCAGGGAAAGAGCATCAAGCACATGGCGGACGACCTGCAAAAGCGGATCACCACCATGAGCCGCGACAGCGCAATTCGAACGGCCAGAACCGCCGTGACCGGCGCGCAGAACGCCGGACGCATGGACAGCTATGCGGCGGCGGAGAGGATGGGGGTAAAGCTTAAAAAAGAATGGTTGGCCACGCTGGACGCGCGTACACGCCACTCTCATGCCATACTTGACGGCGAACAAGTGGCGCAGGACAAGAAGTTTTCTAACGGTTGTCGTTTTCCCGGCGACCCGCAAGGCCCGCCGTGGGAGATATATAACTGCCGCTGCACGCTTGTTGCCGCGTTAGACGGGATAGACACCTCATCGGCGCAGAGACGCGCCAGAAACGCCGATACGGGGCAAACAGAAGTTATCTCCAACATGTCCTATGCGGAATGGGCGGGGTGGAAAAAGGATACAAAGCAAGTTGCAAGTGCGGCAAAATCTGCTATAATAGAAGAAAGCAAGCCGTTGCCAATCACTATTTCGGATTGCACCACGGAGACGCGGAAATATGATTTTAGTGATGGAACGGAAAACGGGACGAGAAAATCCGCAAAAGCCACGGTTTATAAAACTCCAGACGGAACAGAGTTTGTATTTCCGGTGAGTTACAACAAAGCGCACCAGACGATGACCCCAGAGAAAGCGGTTGAGCTTTGGAGTAAGGTTCCAGGAAAATTGCGGAATATGGGGCAAAAACAAATCATATTCCAAGATGTTCATAATCCGCAAGACAAATACTGGAGAAAGCGATACAAAAAATTCCGAGGCAGTTATGCTACGGGCGGGGATGACATCAATTTTTGGCGTTATGATTATCCGCATAACGACGATTATGTTGTGCGAACTTATTGCCATGAAATCGGGCATAAAGTTGACACAGACAATAGCGTAAATGGCACACGCTTCTCAGAGTACACATGGTGGACGGATGCAATGGCTGAGGATAAGAAGGTATCCGGTCAAAAATCGGTTACAGTCTACGGAGAAAACGCCAATTCTGAGGATTTTGCGGAAAGCATGGCCGAATTTGTTAAAGACCCGGACGCATTTAGGAAGAAGTTCCCAAACAGAGCAAAAATTATTGATATTTTCTTGAGATAAGGCGGTGAGCGCTTATGAAAACAAAAAAATTTTATGATGACAATGGAAAACTTGTTAAAGAGCGCGTTTACGGGAAAACGCCGTCCGGTGGCGATTATTCGGAAATCTGCTATATTGGCAACAATCGAATGGTTATCAGAGAGTGCAAGGAGGATGGTACGCTTATTGCTGAAACATGGGGTGAGCGATGAGCGTTACAATCCAAGACCACAGCGCGGAGGTGTCCGCTGAGATCAAGGCGGCGCTGCTGCGGGGCCTTGAAAAGATCGGGCTGGTGGCAGAGGGATATGCGAAAAAGCTGTGCCCTGTTGACACCGGCAATCTGCGGAACAGCATTACCCATATGATAGACGAGCAGGAACCGGCGGCAATCATTGGCACGGATTCCGAGTACGGCGGGTACGTTGAATTAGGCACAGGCATTTACGCCGAAGGCGGAGGCGGGCGACCTACACCGTGGGTGTATCAGGACGCAAAGGGAAACTGGCATTACACGCGCGGCAACAAGGCACAGCCGTTTTTGAAGCCAGCTGCCGCCGACCATGCCGCACAGTATCGAGATATTCTGGAAAGCGAGCTGAAAAATGGATAAGGACTTTATCAAGGCGGTGGAGGCCGTGCTTGCGACCGGCGCAAGAGTGCAGCTCAAGCAGATGAAGGACGGGAGCATCAAGGCGCAGATTGTCAAGATGGAAGAAATCAAAAAATAAATATGACCGCAGCGTAATTGAGCGCGCGGAACGGCACGATGAGCCAACTACTGAGTTTTTCTCGGTGGTTGGCTCTTTTGTTTTAGGTAAAACCCGCGAGGTACAGCGGTTTTATACAATCTATCGCCGCGACGGACTGCGGACAAGGGAAAGGAAGATAGAACAATGGCACTTACACGCAAACTTTTGAAGGGAATGGGTCTCACCGACGAACAGGTGGATACCATCATCGAGGCACATACCGACACCGTGGACGGCTTGAAAGCTGATGTCAGCAAGTATAAGGCGGACGCGGAGAAGCTGCCCGGTGTCCAGAAGGAATTGGACGACCTCAAGGCAGCGGGTGACGGCGGTTACAAGGAGAAGTACGAGAAAGAACACTCGGCCTTTGAAGCCTTTAAGACCGACATCACGGCAAAGGAAAGCAAGGCGGCAAAGGAAAAGGCCGTGCGCGCTTACTTTGAGAGCAAAAACATC
>ERZ1034842.853-NODE-853-length-9696-cov-21.071154_pt1 | contig 9696 bp, 10 predicted proteins | sample MGYA00520634_ERZ1034842 | MGnify/ENA primary metagenome ERZ1034842 (study PRJEB33766, sample SAMN09781734) | gut metagenome | biome: gut microbiome | host: Homo sapiens | place: Madagascar | study: EMG produced TPA metagenomics assembly of the PRJNA485056 data set... | reverse complement strand
GGGGTCGTTCGTCAAGGGGAAATGACGTAAAAAGGCTCCCCTTTGAGGGGAGCTCCGCCGCAGGCGGTGAGGGGTGGTTACGCAGCCACGTACAGATAAAGCAGATGCAATTGCTCTGCACGCGGGCCACCCCTCAGTCAGCTATCGCTGACAGCTCCCCTCCAGGGGAGCCTTTACTCATGTTTACCTGTTACAAACTCGAATATCCAAAGCTGTTCACCAGGGCGTCGATCTTTTTGCCCTCCTTGCACCAGGGGCAGCTGTGGGCATCATAGCTCTGGTAGTCGGGCAGGTCGTGGGGGTCAAAGATGCTGGCCACGGGATACCCGGCGCACTTGTCCACCGTGGCGAAGATAGCGGTCACACCGGCAGGCTCGCCGCCGTAATACCGGATGGCCTCCACCGCGCCCTGCACGGTGTAGCCGGTGGTGACAGATGCCGCCAGCACCAGGACGTGCTTGTTCTGGATCATTGGGGCGGTGTTTTCGCGGAAGATCAGCTGGCTGCCGGTGGTATGCTCCGGTGTGACGACGTAGATGGTCTGGTGGGCGTTCATATTGCTGTAGCCCGCCTTGGTCAGCTCGCTGCCCATGCAGGCGCCGATGACCTCGGTGCCGTCCAGACAGAGGATGGTGTCGATAATGGTGGTGCCGCGGTAGCCGCGTACCAGTTCCTGGGCAGCAGCGCGGGCCTCGGATAAGCGGAACTTCGTGAGGGTGACATCAATATAATAGTTGATGTGGCTGTGGCTGGTGGCATAGTGGCCCTTGCTGACGCGCAGCTGCAGGTTGGGCTTGCCGGTGGGCAGTTTAACAAGATTCATCGCCATAAGATTTTCCCTCCGTCCGGGCGCGCCTGATGGGCGCTGCCCTGTACTTTTATTGTTCTATTGTACAATTTTTTGAGCACAATTACAATAAACGCATTAGCCAAAATGCGCGCCGCGTTTTTGGGCAGTTTTCTTTACACATCGCCGCAAAAATGCTATAATAAGGGTTACTTTAAAGTGGGGAGGTTTGCGGCATGCCTTATAAACTGGCAGAGTATCACGGCGACACCTTAGCTGTACCGCAGCTGGTGGTTTCGCACCTGACACAGACAGACGGCGATACCATTCGTGCAGCGCTGTACCTGTTGCAGACCGGTGACACCGACCCCCGCACCATGGCCCGCGCCCTGGGCCTGTCCAGCGTGGAGACTGCCAAACGCGCCCTGCAATACTGGGCCGGTGCCGGTCTGCTGGTCAACGACCGCGGCGGCGCACCCATCCCGGAGCCGGAGAAGCCCCAGAAGATCGACCTGGCCAACCTGAACGACCCCTACGTGGCCGTGCTGTGCGAGGAAGCCCAGACCGCCTTTGGCAAAGCCCTGAGCCGCAGCGAGATGCAGCGTTTGGTCGGCCTGTACCTGACCGACGGCTGGCAGCCCGACGTGATTTTGCTCTGCTGTGCCGAGGTTGCCCGCCAGGGACGGCGCACCATCGCCGCCGTTGCGCGGGAACTCATCCGCTGGCGGGAGGCCGGCGTGGAGACCGGCGAGGATGCCGAGCGCTACCTGCGCCGCTGCAAGCAGCGCGAGCAGTGGTGTGCCGAAGCCGCCGAGCAGTTTGGCATTGCCGCCGACGCCCTGACCCGCTGGGAGCGCAGCGCCATCGCCCGCTGGCACGAGGAATGGGGCATTGGCCGCGAGATGATCGAAGAAGCGCTGCTGCGGGCAGGCAACAAGACCACCATCCGCTATGTGGACGGCATCCTGCGGGCCTGGCGCGCCCAGGGCATCACGACGGTGTCGGCCGCCCGCGGGCAGGGGCAGCTTTCCGGCAGCAACATCTTGGCTACCCAGCGTCCCGCGCCCCAGCAGCCTGCCGCTGCCAGCGCCCAGCAACCCCTGTCCAGCCGCGACTGGATGGCTATGTTTGACGAGGAGGGCTAACCCATGCGCACCAAAGACGAACTGTTCCGCGCTGCCCAGCGGGAGATCGCAGCCCGGCGGCAGCATGCCGTCATGCAGGCCGAGACCGCCCGCCGTGCCGCCTACGCCGCCAACCCGGCGCTTTCTGCTGCCGATGATGCCAAGATGCGGGCAGGGCTTTCGTTAGCCCGCACCGCCGCTTTGGGCGGCGATATGGACACCGCCCGTGCAGCCTTAGAGGCCGCCGACAAGGCCGCTGCCGAGGCCGCCCAGGCCGCCGGTTTCAGCGAGGAAGCCTTTGCCCCCAAGTTCCGCTGCCCGCTGTGCCAGGACACCGGCATGCGGGGCGGTGTGCCCTGCAGCTGTGTGGCCGACGTGGCCCGCCGCCTGCGCCGGGAGGAGATCAACGCCGCCAGCCCGCTGGGGCTGTGCCAGTTCAGCACCTTTGACGTGAACCGCTACCCGGACACGCTGGTGCCGGAGTTTGGCGTGACCGCCCGCGCTTACATGACCAAGCTGCTGGAATTGAGCAAAAACTACGCTGCTAAGTTTAACAGCAAAAGCAAGAACCTGCTGTTTATGGGCCGCAGCGGCCTGGGCAAGACCCACTTGGCGCTGGCCATTGCTGACGCCGTGCTGGAGGGCGGCCATGACGTGCTGTACACCAGTTCCGCCGCGCTGGCTGCCCGGCTGGGCCGCGAGCACTTCGACTACAACAGCGGCGACGAGTGGCTGACCGCCTGCCAGGAAGCCGACCTGCTGATTATGGATGACCTGGGCACCGAGTACATCACCCCGCTGACCATCAGCGTGTTGTATGAGCTGATCAATACCCGCATGCTGACCGAGCGTCCCACCATTTACACCACCAACATCACCGACCAAAGCGTTTTTGCCGCCCGCTACACCGAAAAAGTAGCCAGCCGCATGCTGGGCGGATGCAAGATGTTCATGTTTATGGGGGATGACCAGCGGATGAAACAAGGGTAAAGCATCCTCTGACTGTAGGGGGCGGATGCAACCATCGCCCCCTACAAATTGCCCAGCATTTTATTACACCAAAAGGGGCTTCCCGCCATGGGAAGCCCCTTTACTTTATATATCCACTTATTCCGCCTGGCTATCTCCGCTGTCCGTTTCTTCCTCGGAGCTGGCGGTGGAGGCTACCAGCGTATCATCCCGTTCCCCGGCGATGAATACATTCACGATGGTCTTACCGGCATCAAACTTGGTCCCGGCCACCACGTCGGTCTTGGCCACGCAGCCCTCAGCGAAGGTGCCGTCATTCTCAACGACCTGCATGCGGTACTGGATGCCGCGCTCGTCCAGCTGCTTAATGGCGTTGGCCTGGGTAAAGCCCAGGATGTCGGGCATTTCCACCAGGTTCGGCCCCTTGCTTACCACCAGCCGGATGATCTGGTTTTCCTCGGTCTTCAGCGTGCCCGCCAGCGGGTCCTGGCTGATGACGACGCCCTGAGCGACCTCGGAGGAGTTCTGCTCGGTCATTACGATGCGGTAGCCCGCGTAGAGGTCGCTGTCCTTGATCTCGGTCAGGTAGCGCTTGCCCACCAGGTCGGGGATGGTCTCGATCTCCTCGTAGCTGTCGGTCCCCTCCTCGCTGTTCTCGGCAGGCGTGGGGATGGGGGTCGGCTTGTCATCGCTGCGGCCGCCCAGCAGGCTCCAGAACAGCAGCACCGCCAAAATAAAGATGACCACCAGCGACACTGCCATAATTTTGCGGGTGCTGATCTGGTTGTCGCCCCGCTCAAACATGGCGTTGGCCACGTTGGGGTCGGTCAGGGCGCTCATCAGTTCGGGCACTGTCTGCATCCGGCGCGCCGGGTCCAGCCGCAGGGCACAGGCCAATACCTGAGAGAACCAGGTCGGCACACCCGCCTCGAGGCTGTGGGCGGATTCCAAACTGTCCCGCACTTTGCGCTGGGGCGCGGCAACAGGCGTCTGCCCCGTGACCATCTTATAGCAGACTGCTGCCAGCGCGTACACGTCGGTGTAGCGGCCGCTGAACTCGGCAGCCGAGTACTGTTCCGGCGCGGCATAGCCGGGATAGAGCTGGCTTTTCAGCTCACTGCCGCCGGTGCGCAGAGCCAGCGTGCCGTAGCCGGTCAGCCGGGCGGTGCCGTCGATGGGCAGCAAAATGTTATCCGGGCAGATGCCGCGATGGATCAGGCCGGATTTGTGCAGCAGCGCCACACCCTCCATCACCGGCTGCAGCAGGGTGCGGGCCTCGGCGGGGGTCAGTGTGCGGCTGCGCAGGCTGAGATAATGCGTCAGGGTCATGCCCTTTTCGCTTTCCTCCACAGCGTAGACGGTGTTGTTTTCCTCCATCACGTCCAGGATGGTGTTCAGGCCGGTGGCCGGGGTGAGGTTATGCAGATCGTCGTACAGATCCTTAAAGTCCATCCGGCTGGTCTTGAACAGCACTTCTTTCCCCTCTTTGGGCATCAGCGCTCCTTCGGGGCTGCGGCCGTTGCAAAGGGTAACGGGGAAATACTCTTTGATGAGGACGAACTTCTTCTCCTCGTTCAAAATGCCGCGGTAAGCCAGGCCATCACCGTCGGCGCTCAAATAGGTGCCGATGGTGTACCTGCCCGCCAGCTGGGTGCCCAGCGGCAGGGCGCCCTCCGGGTTGCGGTTCTCCAGCGAGCGCCCGCAGTGGGGGCAGTTTCCCTCGTAACGGCCCCGCAGGGGCTGCAGGCAGTGTGGGCAAAGCGGTTCCGACATGGGGTCGCCTCCTTTTCAGCGTAGCTGCATTAAAAAGAAAAGAGAGCAAAGGGTCACTTCACTCTCTTCAGGGTCGTTTTTAGCGGTCGAGGTCTTCCTCGTTCTCCAGGCTGTGCCATGCGTTCTGGACATCGTCATCGTCGTCCAGGGCATCCAGCAGCTTGCCCATCTGCACCAGCTGGTCGGGATCGGTCAGGGTGGTGGTGGTGGAAGGCACCATGGCGACATCAGCGGAAACGAAGGTGTAGCCCTTCTTCTCCAGAGCCTCACACACGGCGGTGAAGTTCTCGGGGCTGGTGACGACCTCGGCGGCGTCCTCGCCTGCATCAAAGTCGTCAGCACCGGCGTCCAGTGCGTCCATCATCAGCTGGTCGGGGTCCTTGTCCTCCAGGTCGACGACGATGACGCCCTTCTGGGTGAACATGAAGCTGACGCAGCCCATCTGGCCCAGGTTGCCGCCGAACTTATCAAAGTAGTGGCGCATGTTGGCAGCGGTACGGTTGCGGTTGTCGGTCAGGGTCTCGACCATGACAGCGATGCCGCCGGGGCCGTAGCCCTCGTAGGTCATTGCTTCGTACTCGGTCTTGTCGCCGCCCTCGGCGCGCTTGATGATACGCTGGATGTTATCGTTGGGCACGCTGTTGGCCTTAGCCTTGGCGATCAGAGCCGCCAGCTTGGAGTTGGAAGCGGGGTTGCCGCCGCCTTCCTTAACGGCAACGGCGATCTCGCGGCCGATTTTGGTAAAGACTTTAGCGCGGGCGCCGTCGGTCTTTTCCTTTTTACGCTTGATATTGTTCCATTTGCTATGTCCAGACATGGATACGTTCCCCCTAAGTTTGTATTCACTCGGCGCCCTTGCCGGGCCATCCGATGAGGCAGCGCCGCATGACCCGGCGTTACCGATATTACCAATAAGATATTATAGCACACCCCTGCGTGCTTTTCAAGCCCTTATTGCAGGCTGCGCAGGCCTTTAGGGTAGTGGTTTTTGATGCGCCCACCGCTTGCCTTGCCCCCGCCCAGCGGGAAGCCATCCACCAGCACCGCGCACCAGCCGTTTTGTGCCGTTGCGGCGTTGATTTCCTCGCCCCGCAGCCAGGCAACTGTGCGGAGGTCGTCCAGCGTCAGTTCCTCGCGGTTCGTGCACCGGGCACCGTAGGCCATAAACAGCGCATGGGCAGGCTGGAACCGCTTTTTCAGCACAGAGCCCGCCAGCACGCCGCCGCGCACGATGCGCAGTTTGGAAAGGTTCAGCAGTTCACTGCCCGGCACCGGCAGCAGCAGCCAATCCCCTGCCGTTGTCAGCGGGTGGTCAGCCAAAAACGGAAAAGTTGTTTTGACAAAATCCAGCCATTCGGGCGGCGTCTTGGCCGGTTTTCCGGGCTTCACGCGCACCGGGGCCGGGGCTTCGGCGTCGGGGCTTTTCTTCAGCTTGGCCATAAAGTGCCCCTCTCCCCCATCGGCAGGCCAGATGCGGCGGCAGCGGGTGATGTCGGTGCAGCCGGGGGCACGGTTTTCCTCTCCGGGGCGGCCGAAGCCGCAGGCATTGAGGTCACAGAGGGTAAACTCCGGGTGGCGGGCCAGGAAGGCCGCTATCTGGGCCTCGTCCTCCTGCGGGGCAAAGGTGCAGGTGGAGTAGACCAGCACCCCGCCCGGGGCCAGTATTGCGGCGGCATTTTCCAGAATTTCCGCGCCCAGTGCGGCACAGTGTTCCACCAAGGCGTTATTGTGCTGGGTCGCAGCCACCGGCTCCTTGCGGAACATGCCCTCGCCGGAGCAGGGCGCATCCACCAGCACGCGGTCAAACACGCCGGGTAATGCCTTGGCCAGGTTGGCTGTGTCCTCATTGGTGATGACGGCGTTGGTCACACCCATGCGCTCCAGATTTTGGCGCAGGATCTCGGCACGGGCAGCCACAAACTCGTTGGCCAACAGCAAGCCCTTCCCCTGCAAAGCCTCCGCCAGCTGGCTGGTCTTGCCGCCCGGGGCGGCGCAAAGGTCCGCCACCTTCATGCCGGGGTGTACATCCAGCAGCGCGGCCGGGGCCGAAGCGCTGGGCTCCTGGGCATAGAACACCCCCGCGTGGTGCCAGGGATGGCGGCCGGGCTTAAAGTCCGGCGCGGTGGTAAAGGCCGTGGGGCAGAACGGCGACAGCGCAGCGGCGAAATCCGCATGGGCGGCGAACCACTCCGGCGTACAGCGCAGACCGTTGACCGTTACCCCGCGGGCAGGCTGCGGCGTGGCGTAGGCGTACAGCTCCGCAAAGCGCGGGCCCAGCAGTGCTTGCTCCCGCGCGGTAAAATCAGCAGGAAATTGCATACGTTTCCCCTTTGCATAAAAAAGCCATGGGCGGGCAAACTACCTTTGCGGCCAGAACCGCAGATCGCTTTTTACTTGCGAACTTCAGAAAGGAGTCAACCACCTATGGCAAAGAATCAGACAAACAACACGACCAACCGCTCTACCCAGAAAACGACCAACCGTACCCAGCAGAAGACCACGAACCGCACCACCAATACCACCGACAGCAAAAACTACAAGTGAGGCGGGCCGCGCCGTGATGGCGCGGGTACATAAAGTGACTCTGCCGTGTTATAGGCAGGGGGCGATACTTGCATCGCCCCGCAAGACAGCGGCGGCCTAACGGGCCGATGACGAGCATCGGCCCCTACAGAAAGGGTATCCGATTTATTCCGGCCGGTACCCTTCCCACAGGGCATCGAACAATTCCTGGATGCGGTCGTTGCGGCCCTGCAGGTAAAGCCAGCCCAGCAGGCACTCAAAGCCCGTAGAGGCGCGGTACTCCTGCACGGTGGCGTGCTTGGCCACCGTGGCCTTGCTGGCGTTTTTGCCCCGGCGCAGCACGGCGGCCTCGGCATCGGTCAGCATCGGCTCGATCACCGCCAGCTCCAGATTCTGGGCGTGGGCGCTGACGTAATGGGTGGCTACTGTGTGCAGCCGGTTGGGCTGCAGGCGGGTGGTGCCCACCAGGCGGGCGCGAACCAGCAGTTCCAGCACCGCATCGCCCACAAAGGCCAGCGCCAGCGGGGACATTTCGTGGATGTCTACTTCAGATTTTGTTTCAAACAGCATATTCTATCCGCACTACTTTAGTACAAGTAGTCAAACTCATATTCACCGATCTTGATGGTGTCCTCTTCCTCAACGCCCTGGGCCACCAGCTCGTCCAGGATGCCGGAGTCACCCAGCTGTGTCTGGAAGTACTGCAGGCTCTCGTAGTCCTCGACGTTGGTGCCGGCCAGGATGCGCTCCAGCCAGGGGGCATCCACGGTAAACTCGTGATCGCCGGTGCGGGTCACGGTGAAGGGGCGGGTCGGCATGGCGCTCTTGTCCGGACGCTTGTACTCGGCCTCGTAAACCTTGACCGGGGGCAGATCCTTCAGGCGGCTGTAGACCAGTGCAGGCAGGTTGTCCACGCCCTGGCGGGTGGCGGCGGAGATGGGCAGGAAGGTCAGACCCTTAGCCTCGATATAGTTCTTGAACTCCTCCACCTGTTCCGGGGTGGCAATGTCGCACTTGTTGCCCAGCACGATCTGCGGGCGGTCGGCCAGCTCGGCGCTGAAACCGGCCAGCTCGTGGTTGATCTGCTCAAAGTCCGCCTTGGGGTCGCGGCCCTCGCAGCCGGAAACATCCACCACATGCAGCAGCAGACGGCAGCGCTCAACATGGCGCAGGAAGTCGTGGCCCAGGCCAACGCCCTCGGCAGCGCCCTCGATCAGGCCGGGAATATCGGCGCAGACAAAGCTCTGCTCCGGGCCGACGCGCACCACGCCCAGCACGGGGGTCAGGGTGGTGAAATGATAGTTGGCGATCTTGGGACGGGCGGCCGAGATGATGCTGATGAGGGTGGACTTGCCCACATTGGGGAAGCCGATCAGGCCCACATCCGCGATGACCTTCAGTTCCAGCTGCAGGTGCATATCCTCGCCGGGCAGGCCGGGCTTGGCAAACTTGGGGATCTGGCGGGTGGGGGTGGCAAAATGGCTATTGCCCCAGCCGCCGCGGCCGCCGCGGGCGACCACCACCGGCTCGGAACCGGAAAGGTCAGCCACGACCAGGCCGGTCTCGGCTTCTTTCAGCACAGTGCCGCGGGGCACGCGGATGACCAGGTCATCCGCGTCGGCGCCGCTCTGGCGCTTGGCGCGGCCGTTTTCGCCGTCGGCTGCGGTGTACTTACGCTTGTAGCGGAAGTCCATCAGGGTGGAGAGGTTGTCGTCGGCGACAAAAATGATGTCACCGCCGCGACCGCCGTCGCCGCCGTCCGGGCCGCCAGCCGCCACGAATTTTTCGCGGTGGAAGGTCACCGCGCCGTCGCCGCCCTTGCCGGCATGCAGCCAGATGGTCGCGGTATCAATAAAATTACTGGTTGCCATGTGTTACCTCGTTAAAAAATAGCCAGTTACAAAAAACGAGCGAGCCGAAATGGCCCGCCCGAACGGTTCTTTTACTGCTTGACCGTGCAGCGCTTGCGGTCACGGCCAACGCGCTCGAAGTGAACGCGGCCATCGACCAGAGCGAACAGGGTGTCATCGCTGCCGATGCCGACGCCCTCACCCGGATGGATGTGGGTGCCGCGCTGACGGACCAGGATGTTGCCGGCCAGAACGAACTGACCGTCGCCGCGCTTGACGCCGAGGCGCTTGGACTCGGAATCACGACCGTTCTTGGTAGAACCTACGCCTTTTTTATGTGCCATTGTGATTTACCTCCTTAGCCGTTGATCGCGGTGATTTCCACCTTGGTGTAGGGCTGACGATGGCCCTTGCGGACCATGCTGCCCTTCTTGGGACGATAGGTCAGGATGTTGAGCTTCTTGCCCTTGCCGGTCTTGACGACCTTGGCAACAACGGAAGCGCCCTCAACAACGGGAGCGCCGACCTTGACAGAGCCCTCCTCGCCAACGGCGAGAACCTGATCGAAGGTGACTTCGCTGTTGTCCTCAGCGTTCAGCTTCTCGACGTAAACGACGTCGCCGACCTTAACGCTGTACTGCTTGCCACCGGTTTTGATAACTGCGTACAT
>ERZ1034842.852-NODE-852-length-9736-cov-9.456358_pt1 | contig 9736 bp, 12 predicted proteins | sample MGYA00520634_ERZ1034842 | MGnify/ENA primary metagenome ERZ1034842 (study PRJEB33766, sample SAMN09781734) | gut metagenome | biome: gut microbiome | host: Homo sapiens | place: Madagascar | study: EMG produced TPA metagenomics assembly of the PRJNA485056 data set... | reverse complement strand
GGCTACTGACTATGTTTTAAACATAGCGAAAGCGGATCTTCTTTAGGTCATTATTACAGACCGCCCACTTTTCTCACGTTTCTTTTTTAGATTATAGCGTGAGTTCAGACTATCGCATCATCCGTTCTGGATGTTCTCTCGTTTAGTCGTTCACGGTGATTATTTATATTTAAAAGTATATCCTTTGTGTGTTTTTCTTAATTTATTGCAAACATGACTAATGTGACTTTGACTAAATTTTACCCCAAAATCATGTTGAGACATTTCAACACATTGAGCCAAAGAATCATATTCCCCAACAATTTCCTCATCTTTCAAAACAAGCACTCTTTTTGGTGGATTCGGATTCTTAGTCTTAAAAAGCATTGATTTTTTCTCACGATTGTTTTCTTGTAGGTCGTAGTCACACCACCCTAATTCGCTACCTTTTCTAAGATATGTGTGAATGGCGTACGAACTTAAGCAAAATGTGTCGCATAGTTCTTTAGTGGTTACTTTTGAATTAAGTTTTTTATAGTTACAAACTTCTTTAACCATATTCTTTTCAGCATTTTCAAACACTTTTTTCATGTTTATTTTAGAAAAGTCAAGCTCCTTAATTTTAAGTATGTTTTCCACAATCCAATTAAAACTAGAATAACGACAATCAACCTCATGGTAGAATTCTACTCCATTGAATTTTGCCAACTTCTTTTTAAAAATATCATTTTCTTTTATTGGAGTATCAATCATGTATCCTCTGGGATTATAGTGTTGTTCCCCATGTAATTCGATTATCATATTGTAGTTTGGAAGATAGAAGTCATAAATTTTTCCTTGTCCCCACGTTGGCTTATATTGGTATACACAATCATTGTCCATTAAATGAAATATTACTCTACCAACCTTTTCTGGATACGATATACTATCGGAGCATATACAACTTATTCCTTTTCTTCTGTATAGGTTTGAAATACTCATGGGTTTGTCTTTTATAGTTCCACAATCAGGACATTTAAAATATACTTTTTTATCACTACTGTAACTATAAAGCTTCGCTTCATCATATCCTCCTTGGAAATAATCTACCATCCAATGTGTTTCTTCTTTTGCGACAATAGAATTTACGTGTGGAATAATAACCTTATTATCACAACAGGGGCATCTATGATTGTTCTTAATTGTCGTCTCCGCCTTTGTTCCATCATAGGAACATTCTAAACACTTATAAGCATAAGCTTTGTGCATCGAAATCCTTTTCCCATTTTGTCTAGGTAATCTTAATTGCTGTGTTATTTCTAAATTTCCAACCACATCACCAACATTATAAATATGCGATATCTCCTTAGCCATATGTTATCACCTCTTTTCTTTTTGTTATATCACACACAATAATAAAACACACTTTTAATAATCTTCCGCCTTGTTACCTATCTCTAGGCTTCCAAGTCAATTAGAGAGAATTTTTCTTTCGCCCTATGTTCCCATAGGGGATGACTAGCAATTAATCATCTTAAACGCATTACCGACTTCATCACCAGTTGCATTCATCGTCTCTTTTAATGCACCAGTGACAGCCATATACCATTCCATTGAAGCTCCAGATTGTTCCATGATACCACCAGCAGTATCAATGGCGTTAATCATTTCTTGAATACCAGCAACGTTATCTATTGTCAATTCATTGGAAATACCAATTAACGCGTCGCCCATATACTCAATAGCATTAGCAACATTCCCAGTCGTTCCGTTAATTTCTTTTTCAAGAAGTTTGTATTGGTTCACGACAGAGTTTACTGCCGATGTTGTCTGTTCTGCGTTCCATTGTGTAATATTTTGAATCATAGCAGTCCCAGCTAATTTATCTTGAATATCGGATATTTCTTCACCAGCCGTTGCATAGATTTTAACCATTTCCATTAATGATGTAGTTGTTTGACCATTAGCCTGAGCAATTTTACGAGCGTCTTTCGTCCATTCGTTAAACTCTTGTCTTGTAATATCCATTGAAATTGCAACATCAGTGAATGCTTCGTCTAATTCTTTTACATAGTTTATACCTGTTTTGAATTGTTGCCAAAGTTCACGTATAATCATAGCTCCACTAACATATAGCCCAAGATTTTTTAAACTTTGACCAAGACTGTTGACCTTATCTACCGTAGTTGTAAGTCGTCTGTTATTTGCGTCATTTGCGATTTCACTAATAGATAGTTTAGTATCTTTTAATGCACTATTTAATTGCGACATATTTGTTGCATTTAAACTTTTAAATGTTCTTTGTAATTCCTGTAATCTTTTTAGTTCAGTAGAGGTTAAATGTTCACCATTTTTACCACTTAATAGCTTATTAATTGCTAGTGAAATTTCACGTTGTTTTTGTTTATGTGATAGTATTAATTTTTCTTGTTGTTCACGTTGTTTTTGTGTGCTATTTACTATTTGTGCATTTCTAATCTCAAACTCACCAGCATCATTTAACTGTTGTTTGATTTTTAATATTTCGCCATTCTCTGTTTTAATTTGATGCGTTAAACCTTTTAAAACACCATTGCTGTCAAAATCGAATGTAACATTAGATAAATTTTTGATTTGTTCTGCTAATGAATTTGTGTCAATTTTAATATCTAGCGTCTTATTTTTTTGAACATTATCTAAATATCTTTTTATACTTTCATCTGAACTATTCTTGTCAATTTCAACTTTTAGATTAATTCCTAATTGGTTGCTCAACTACCACCACCGTCCTTATTTGCATAATAAAAGACCGTTTTAATGGTCTTTTTTTCTATAAAATGTAAATTTTAAAGTGTGTAAAAAAAAGAGATAAGCAGATTGTAATTTCATACGTTCATACTCACCTCTTCAAAATTTTATAAAATTGTTGTTTTTAAGCTCGATGTTATACCATGTTTTTTGAATATGCGTTGTACGATTAATGGGAATTTAACTTCCAACGACCTTCTTGCCTCCTCATAGAAATCACGAGGGGGCATATTTGGAGTCCCGTCAACAATCATCAAATCTAAATATGGTTGTTTGTATTCCCCACTTGGCTTAGTATTGTTTCGAATAAAAACCTCAATTCCATCTGATTTAAAATCAATATCTACTTCAAAATTTGTCTCATCCGCTAAACCTTTATTAGCATAACGTCTTTCGTATGTCAAAGGATCGTAGGCGTCGTAAACTTCCGTTTTAATAGCTTGTAGTATTTCTACTTTAACCTCACGAATTACCTCTTGCATAACTAATACAGACTTATTATTTAGGTATTTGTATACCTCATCCATAGATTTAAAATTCGTCATCTTCAACACCAAGTTCTTTCAATCTACGATTCATTTCCTCTTTTAACTCTTTGATTAATCGTTGACGCTCTTTTTCTTCGTCTTGTTGCATATCAATATTGATCTTGTTCAACAATAACTCTTGTGCTTGTGGGTTAGACTGCAATGTTTTATATGTAGATACAAAGCTTTCAAACGATGACATTAAAATTTTATCTAACTCTAACTTGATTGCAATATATAAGTCATTTGGATTTGCGATTATATCATCAATTAAGTTGCGGTCATGAATATCGATTTCAATATCAGTAAATTTTAGGAATAAATTTAAAATAATATCTGATTCTGTAATATTTACCTCAACATTACCATCATTAACAATCATATCATTCTTTAATGATTCAAAAAGCTCTGTTTTTTCTTGTGGCGTAGCAGTATACACCTTAGTTAAAAACATTGGGTCAGTATCTTGGATGATTTTATTAAATTGTTTGTAATCATAATGTTTAATAATATCACCAGTCTTATAATCCTCAACAATTAAACAATGTATTTGACGTTCGTTTTCATCCTTGCGTAATTTTAAACGTGATAATTTTGCCATTTTTCATATCTCCTTTTATTTTCAAATAATTACTTCTTAATCAAACATACAAGCATTCATACGCTTGAATAAAAAGAGGTGCTTACCACACCTCAAATTAACATTAACAATTTACCTTATGCACGAGGTTTATAAACTAATACACCTAATTTATCTTTTGTTGGGTCTTTTAATACTGTTAATTCTGTTGTGATAGCACTTTCAGAACGTTCACTTGTATTCTCATCAGTGAAATCAACTGGTAAACTAGCACGATAGAAATGATAAATTTTATCAAACACAACTTTATGAGCTTGGTTTGCTACTGGAGAAGAGATTAAGATTTCAACTTCACGAGGTTGTGTTGAATCTGCAATATCAATTGCTTCTGCCGTTGCTGAATATTTATAACTTCCAACAGTTGCACTTGTTAATCCATCTGCACCTGTCAAAGTCAATACTTTATCTTCTCCTAATGAAGCTTGAATCACTTCTCCTGTTTCACTGTTATAAACAACAGGTACATCACCAGATAAAGGTGTTTCAGCAAGTGTAATCTTACCAGATTTGATTTCATAAACTTTAGGAAATTCATGTAACTCAACAGATTTTGATTCTAATACTCCACCAAGTTTTAATGCTTTCCAGTCACGTTTACTTTGGATATCCGTAACTGAAATTTTGATTTCTTCGTCATTGATGAATTCAAGCCATGAAACGTTATTTTCACCAGCTTTTACAGTTGTTTTAGATCCAGTTTTAGAAATAGTTGAAGATTTCAAACTAGCACTATACAACTCCATACCAGTTTGTTTGTCGATAAACAAAACTTTACCGATTGTTGATTCATATAAAGTTTCTGTTAACCATTTGTTTGCTTTTGCCATTACTTTTCCTCCTTGTTGCCTTGCCATCGGCTGATTTTCTATATTCAATTGAGCAACTTGTGTTGTCTCGTTGGCAATCTTTTTTCGTCTAGCCATGATTAACCTCCCATGACACGTTTCATATTCTCTTCTTCTTGAGCGTCAATTTTCTTGAAGAATGAATCCCATGAATTAGGGTTTGATAATGAACTTAATTTCTTATAAACATCCAAATTATCAATTTTAGCACCTTGACTACGATAGACATGAATAGATTCATTAAATTCAATTCTTTGAACCATTTCGCAGTCACATCTCAATTGATAATATGTGTAATCTTGTAAGTCTTTCGGTTTTAAACCTCTTGCACAACACACATATACGAGCATACTTAAAAAATCAAAACCTCTGTTAGTTCTGTTACGTGCTACTATCATATCATCAATAATTTCTTGAGTGTATTCGTCTTCAACGACAAGTGGTTCAAATATTAAATTTTGTCTCATGATAACATTTCGAATTTCATCAAAATTATCTCTATCAATTCTTTTCTCTATTTTGTTATCTTTTAAATTTGTATCGAATTTAACATAAGCTCCGTCGCTATTCACAACAAATTCACACTTTTGTTTGGTAACAATATTAAACATCTTTTCTAGTCGTTTAACAATTTCGCACTTGGTATTTTGCGTTTCCAGTATTTCACGACTCAACAATGATAATATCAGATCAAAAAGTTTTACTTCTTTTTCTGGTTTTATTCTATAATTAACAAAATCATAGCCGTATAATAAAAATTCACTTGCAATTGGTTCGAATTCTTTCCATTGTAAAATGCTTACAGGAAATATTTCTATTCCATCTACAACCTCGCTTAAACCAAGATAGTCATTAAGCATATCTAGGCTCACCACCTAATTCATTGACGCTAATTTTCCCACCAAAAACAGTCACATATAAGGGAATTGTCATTACCATATAACCAGATGTTCTTTGTCGTAAGTCTGTGATTTCGCCAGCTAATGCAATTTCACAATTTCCAACATAATCGTATACATCATCTTTTTCTGTAATATATCTTCTGTTAAGCAACGTAAGTATCTCACAGGCTATCATATTTGCACGTTCAGTATATAAACTATCTAACTCATTTGTTTCGGTTGCATATACAATATCGATATTGAAATAATGTTTCCCTATAATCTCATCAACTCCGTAATGAGTTCTATTTGAAGCCATATTAGGATTAAATACTGTTTTGTAGCAGTGTACATAAATACTTATTTGTCGTTCGCTCATTACTTCGCCACTAAATGAATAGTTATAAATGATTCGTTCTTTTGCAGTTCCGCTTACAACATCATTTTTTACTTGTTGTGTCAATGTGTCAATTAAGTCAGGTTGATTCATTTTTTGAGTTGTATTTCCATACAATAACCCCTTATTTAATAAAGGTGTACGTGTATAATAGCGACATAAACGTTTGATATTTTGAGAATTATCAATCTCTTTGACCATGAATTGTTTCAGTGGAACGACACGTTTTAATGAAGCGTCTTGTCTATCAATTAAATGACTATTATCTAACATGATTTACCACCATCCTTAAACAACCATAATATCTTTGATAAATTCATTATTTTCTTTTTTTCCTATCAATGTAACAAAACCACGTTTTTTTCCTTTTAATGTAATCTGTCTGTCATCATAGCTCACAATCTCCGCTATAGATTCATCGTCAACTTCCCAATCAACATTTGTTATAATTGAATAAATTGAGGTTTCACCCAGCTTAACCTTATTAGTACCAACGATTTCAATATTAGATTGACCATCACTTGGTTTGTCTTCGGCTACAATATCATTGCTGTTCCAAGCAATATTATTTTCTAAATCGTCCATAGAGTTAATTTCGTCTCGTTGTGCTACTATTGTATACATCCCAGGAAATACTAAATCATCAAATTCAGTAATTTTATAAACGTATTTATTTCCAAACATAATTCTCATACCGATCTTCATTGTTTCTGTAATTCTATTACGTTGAATATAGATTTTAGTTTTTGAATCCAATTCATAAAACTTCTCTTGGTCACTTACACCCTTTGAACCATAAGTGGTACTGTTGGTATAACAAGGAATTGCCTTATCATAATTTTTAAAATTCAACTCACGATTACATAAAAAGCCAAGTGCAGTTGGGGTATTGTCATCACATTCAATTTCACGGATAATATAAGTTTTTTGCCGACCAGCCATATCATTATAAGTAACATAAGAACCAACTTTGACAGTTGTGTTTGGTCTGAAATTAATATCCTTTTGCAGTCCATCTGTCTTGCTATTAACAAAAACATCAATTTCACGAGCTTCTTCATCAATGTTTTCTTTAAGCATTGCCCTACGATAACCACTATTTGTAGTGAAGTTTAGATTAATACTATCATTTGTTTCTTCAATTCTTCTTTGTAATATTACTGCATTGTCATCTTTTAGTAGTCGCTTTTTATATCTATCTAAATGATTCATAATTTATCACCGAATAAATCACAAGTATCATAATCATAATCAACAACAATACTATTAAATTCAATTCTTGCATCTGTACGCAATTCCATCAAAGAATTTAAACGATTAGCATTACTAAACTGAGTGAAGTCTTTGCTAGACATTTGAGCTTTAAATAATTCTACATTATTAACTTTTGGAGCTACCCAAAATTCAACAAGTCCATATGCAATCAATAAACATTCTTGATCTGTCAACTCTCTTGAAAATTCATAAACATCCTCAATAAATGTTAAATCTTTTAATACTCTTGCTTTTGCTATTACCATTCTAACTCTTAATGATAATTCATCTTTTAATTGCTCATACGTATAATCAATAAATCCATATTCAGTAATTAAATCCAGAAAAACAGAAATAATCTTATCATAACTAGACATATGCTCTGCCCTCCATTTCTTAAATAAAAAGAGCAGTCCCATGACTACTCTTCTGGTAAAAAGAAATCTTTACCTAAAATTTTTGATAACTGTTTAATTTTCGAATGAGAATCAATAACACCATTTTCAATTGCATTTTGAACTTTATTAGCAATATCATCAATCAAAATATTTCCATCTGTATTTAAACTATCTACAATATCCTTAATCAAATCAACTTCAATATTTTCGATGTCGTATTCAATATCTTCTAATGTGTTAATATGCTTATATAAATCCTCAACACCGTAAGCTTTAATTAAATCTTCTAACATATCATTATCATCTGAAAACATTACCCAAGGTGATTTGATATATTTGTCTGGCATTGCTAATAACTCAGTCATAGGCATTTCCACAATAGACCCAAACGATTCCCAAACATAGCTCTGACCTGTAATTTTACTGTCATATCCAACAATGCCACTTGTACAGTTTGATAAAAATACAAAATCATCTTTATAATTTTTTCGTAAATCAGACTTTGTTACTTTTGTCTTAACACTAACTTGCTTTTTTGGTTTTTCTGCTAATTCTTGTTGTTGCATTTGTAAAAACGCTTGAAATTGTGCAATCATTTCAGGCGTCATTGCTAACGCTTGATCCTCTGATTTTTTAGGTGTAGTATTCTTTGTAGTTGCTTTTTTTGTTTTTGTCGTCTTTGTTGTTTTTTCTAATTTTGTCGTCATTTAAATCAAACTCCTTCAAATTTTATAATTCATATTTAAACCACTTCGTTAATAATTCTTGGAAATACTCATCGTGAATAAACTTCACATATACTTTGTTTTCATTGTTTTTTCCTATTTTTACAATCTTTGCACCATTCTGATATAGCTTATCTGCTTGTAGTACATTGTAAATACTCGTTGTTCGCTGTTCCATGCTATTCACCTACTTTTGTGTCACATATTTGAATTACCATGAAATAAATCATGGTAACTCTATTTGTGACACACTAACTAAAATTAAGTTAATTTAATTAAACCTGCTCCATTTACAGCTAAAACAGCAACCCCTAATTCGAAGTTGTAGTCCATTGCTAATGATTGGTTTTGATGTAATTTTTCTTCACTATTTCCAATCATTCCTTCACGAACTACAGCTTTGATGAATTTGTTAGGTGTAGCAATTACATAAATTTCATCGTTAGCGAATAAAGTTTTATCAATAGTTCCAGCTTTTAATTGTTGGTCAATTGGCATACAGTCATATCCTAAGTAGTTAGGGATATATCCTTTTGAATTACGAGCGTCTTTCATTTCATTTGAAACCCAATCAATATCTTTTAAACGACGTAATGCAGATTTAGTACCAACTAATACTGGCGATACTCCAGCTCCAGCTTCTACTAATTCGATTACAGAAGAAATACGAGCTTCATCATAAGTTCCTGTATAACGGTAAGCAGTAGGTAATGCAGACATTGTTTTTTGGAATGTTTCATAAATTTTTGTTTCGATATGTTCTTTGACAGCTTCTTCTAATTTTCCAGCTAAAGTAGCCCAAGAAGCACGTCCTAATAAGATGCGTTTTAAAGATTCGATAACACCAACTGCATAGTTTGTTAATTCTAATGAGAATTCTTTCCCATTATCTAAGCGTTGTTTTTGTACTTCTGCACCATTTCCAGCAGTACGAGCAACTAATAATTTGTTAAATCCTTCAACGTAGAAAACATTTTCATCACCTTCTGAAAGGTTACGCATTTCAACAAAACGATTGAAGAAAGAATAATCTTGTAAGTGTTTTAAAGCACCTTCTGAAATTACATCTTCAATAATACGGAATAATAGGTGTTCACGACCTTGTAATGCTTTTGCTAAATCTAATTCAGATTTAATAGTTGCTTGGTCAATATCTAACATTGCAAATACTTTTTTATTGATTTTTTCTTCTACTTGTTCAGGTGTTAAAACTGTATCTACTTGTCCATAACCGAAGTCAAGGATTAATTTTCCTAATTTGTTTTCCATTGTAAAATACCTCCGAAATTTTTATTTTTAATAATATAAAAAGGACTATTTTTTA
>ERZ1034842.849-NODE-849-length-9807-cov-6.547272_pt1 | contig 9807 bp, 9 predicted proteins | sample MGYA00520634_ERZ1034842 | MGnify/ENA primary metagenome ERZ1034842 (study PRJEB33766, sample SAMN09781734) | gut metagenome | biome: gut microbiome | host: Homo sapiens | place: Madagascar | study: EMG produced TPA metagenomics assembly of the PRJNA485056 data set... | reverse complement strand
CCGGCACGACACCAGGTATCCCGGTTAACCAGCAGCATCAGGTGATAGTGTTTTTTACCTTTGCACTCCCCAAACTCCCGGGCCCAGACGTAATGCAGGGTTGTGGGATGCACGCGTTTACCTTCCCGATGCTTACGTTTCTGGTAAGCGTCGATTCGGGCTTTCAGGGCATTGATGAAGCGGGATATCACAGCTGCGTCCGTTGCTGCCGGTACATCCGGGAAACGCAGGTCAACCCGCAATGCCGTCAGGCGGGGATGAACATTCAGTGCGTGCCGCACCGTCTCACGAATACGTTGCTGCCAGAAGGGGTTGTATTTGTAGGTCATGGTTAAATCTCCGTATGGTTCATACGGAATAGCCACGTCGTAAAAAATGCGCAGAGTCCCTGAAGTGACCTCCGGCAGGACACTGTCTCAGGCACTCTGTGATAACCCGAACGGTCGTCTCCGGACTGACGGTTGAATTTTCAGCGTTGTTTTTTTAATGTAAAAAACCGGTTACGGGTAAGGCTGTGAGGAGGGAGTGATGGTGATACGCAAAAAGAAGTGCAGGGACTGTGGAAACGCGATTACTCATAATACAGTGTGTTGCCCGTATTGTGGTTCTGTCGACCCCTTCGGCTATTACCGGAATACAGACCGTATCGTTACCATACTGCTGGCACTGATTATTGTGGTCCTGCTGACTACTGTCAGCGTCAGTGTGTATATACTGTGTAGCTGGTGAGATAACGGTTCATGTATCCCCTGAGCTGACAGTGTACCGGGTATATTAAGCGTAACCGACAGGTTCTCTTTCATACCATATTAAATTTTTCCAGGTATTGCCGCTGCCTTATTTCGTCCCATACAGGAAAACTCGTCTGGGTTTCTGACAAATACGCGAAACTCACAGCCCCTCAATATCAACCACACGCTGTAAGCCGGTAATACCTGAAAATCAGCCTATTACCGCCCGCGCCTCCGTTACCGAACGCTCAGGTGACCAGACTGAAGCCCAGCACGCACTCGTAAAATTTGCGGTCAGTTCCGTCAGTCAGTGGGCAACCGCAGAGTTACGGGCTTCCAGGTCCACAGGAGTGAGTCTATAACGCGTGTGGGAAATCATTTTTTCTGGCGTTGACAGAACGCCTTACGGGCTGCTACTTACCCGGTGTCCCGCAATACAGCCTTAGTGTTCCGTTATCGGGGATCCGGACGCACCGCAACAACCGGGGAAGTATTTCTGGTTAGAGCTGTGTCAAGAGGGATTTCTCAGCCCCTCACTCACCGGCTCAGTCTCAGGGCAGAAGCATTAATACACTCAGTTCATGTCTTATACAGGAATGGGCATAGGGGGAGCTGGCGTGTCACTGCTGATTTTACGCATCAGCGTTCATGTATCTGCACTCTGATACAGAATGCTTCACAGCGCTCTGTTACCGGAGAGATTTACTCTCTTAGGTTATTCTGGCAAATCCTTTACGTTACTCTCTGATGACTTCTTATATTTATAATACCAATCAGACAACCTTATCCCATCGGTGATATCAGTCTCCTGCTCGCCAGGAACGGGCTGACTCACTGTAACCACCTCCGAAAACAACTCTGCAATTATCAGAACGCCTGCTTCTCTCCCTGTCCTCACGAAAACTATCCCCTCTTTATCGCGCGTGCGTGCGGAAGCATCTTTTCGCAACACCCCCCTCCGGGATTCCGCTACGGCTCTGCCATCGCAATCCCCCCGTTTATCTCCGGACAGCCGCATTCCCGATTATTTTTTACGTTTCTCCCCGGTTGTTATGCCGGTGAAGGTGGCGCGCTGTTTTCATGACCACACCGGCTGGTTTAACAACATCCGGAGGAACATTCTCATGGCTACCCCAGTTTCGCTGATGGATGACCAGATGGTCGACATGGCGTTTATCACTCAACTGACCGGCCTAACCGATAAGTGGTTTGACAAACTCATCAAAGATGGGGGCTTTCCTGCGCCCATCAAAATGGGGCGCAGCTCCCGCTGGCTGAAAAGTGAAGTGGAAGCCTGGCTGCAGGCGCGTATTGCACAGTCCCGTCCGTAATTTTTAACCACTAACCCTTCGCCCACAGCAGACGCAATCTCCGGCCTGCCGGCGGCGCTCTGCTGCCTGTTATCCCCCGTGAGGAATATGAAAATGAAACAACAGTATCAGACCCGTTACGAGCTGCTCCATGAAAACTACCAGAAATGGCTGACCGGCTTCACCCGGCACGCCGTATCATGGGGCGTGTGTCATCCGAATATCTACTATTTCCATAATCTGACGCCCGGGTGGGTGTCATTCAATGGCGAAAAACCGGAGATTGCCATCGTTCCCCAGAGTCTGCACCGGCTGATTTATGGTCCGGACAAACGGAGCTCCCCGTCCCTGGATGATGATCTGGTGGTGAATTTATGCACCAGCGAACACCTGCTGGTTCATCATCCGATGCTGGAAGGGATCCTGCTGTCTGAATGTGAGCGCCTGAAGCAACATTCTCTGGCAAACAAACTGATCAGCCTCTTCCGTCAGTTTGGCGGCACGGAGTTACGTCTCAAACTGGTCTGGCTCTGCTGGCTTGACTTAATGACCGGAAACAGCCTTGACGACTGGACGAAAAACCTGAAACACAAATCAGAAAAAGATCTGGAGCAATGGATCATTGCACGTCAGGGTCAGAGTGAACCACTGACAAATCTGATGGATCAGTACGTGCTTATGGCATACCGTACATCGGTTGATGCCGCTCACAGTTGATGTCTGAGAACCACAGGGCTGGCAGCAGAAAACCAGCCCTGTGGTAAAATACAGTAATAGCGGCGTACATCAGGCACGCCGCTCACTCGTCCACAGATCATATACGTCATTATACTGCGCGATAACGGAGGGCTTCAGCACCCGGTCATTTCTGAGCGGGTATGAATACCATTGATGATGCGAAGCAGCCACGGGCAGAAACGTTCTTCACAACCAGGTGCCTCCATCTTCACTGCAGTCTGAATGTGCCGGCTTGTTATCCACCAGAAATGGTATGCTCCGGTACATGCATACCCCGGAGACTATAAACGCACTGAATCATAGCCTCCCACCTCAGCAGGAGGCAGTCAGCTTTCAGGCGGAAAAACGTTGCAGTTAAAGATCGTGAGAATCGCTGTTTCGTTGCATAGCAACCCGAACAGTTGTAGTGAAACATTTTACCTGCATCAGCACATGGTCAGGCGCCGTCTGTATGGCGTGGAATACTGATGTTTCGGCTGATGGCAAGCCTCATTCTCTGTGGAAACAGGGGCGCGCATTAGCTTCTCAACCAGAGAGTGTCACAAAGACAAATATTGCTGAAAATCGCATTCATCGTTCAGGCGTGAATGCCCGGAGACAAAAGCCGCTGTCCACACAGCCCCCCTCTGACCTGAACAAAAAGCATACACACAACAGGCTCACCTGACCCCGAAAAACCATAACTTCAGCAATACCAGTGACACCAGCACGTTACCTCAGTGCCACATCTTCAGACCGCGATCAATCTGAAATGTGACTATCGGGGCAATATCCCTGCTTTGTGGTACACGATACCACCTCTCCGCCACACCCGGGAAGAAGTTGATATGGTGGTTGCCGGACAACAGCGCTCCTGGATTGACTGCTGCATCACTCAACCACGCTGAATATCAAAGGAGAGCGTTACCGGTTAAAAGAGAAACGTAAAGCTGTGGTGATGACCCAAAACGCAACGCCTGTCAGTGAGGATGAAATGGTGAAAAGCGGACAGCATCAGTAACGGAAGTATCTTAGCGGGTACGAAAATGGCAGGATCGTGACATTGACAGAATATCTCCTGATCATCCTGAATGACTGCAGTTGCTGTAGAAAAGTAAGCTGTCTCCACCCACGGCACCACTTAACAGGCATTCCGTAACTTCCCCCAGACTTACTATGACGCATTATCGGTGCACTGAAAACGGGAGAGTGCGCTTAAAACCGCAGACCGCATGCGGGTGTTACTGCATGACAGTCTGGCCGTATTGTGAGATGTCGGCAGGAACCGATGTCCGCGCAGGGGGGAACTTCCTGCAGTACCTGACGCTTCAAATGGTATTAACCGTAGGGTGTTGTTGGTTCCGGATCGCGGAAATGGGAGCACAGGTCTGCTACGGGGTGTACCTCTGACAGTATATCCGGCTCGCTCATCTGATACCCGCGAACTGCTGGATATTCTGACGGATGATGGCTGGCTCAAAAATGAATACCACGGGGAGGAGGAAATCTTTACCGGACTGGCATCGTTAAACGATCTGGTTCGTCTTGCTGCGGCAATGGGGACTGAATTTCCTTTTGATGAATACGCAGAAGTGCAGAAACTGCCGGTGATCGACGTGGAATTCAGCCATCTGGTGGGGATGGATGCATGCCAGGGAACACTCACACTGCTGGATACCCCCGGCCCTAATGAGGCCGGACAACCGCAGATGGAAGTGATGATGCGGGATCAACTGCAGAAAGCCTCTGCGGTTCTGGCTGTGATGGATTACACCCAGATGAACTCAAAAGCGGATGAAGACGTCCGTAAAGAGCTTAATGCCATTGCTGACGTATCAGCCGGCCGCCTGTTTGTACTGGTCAATAAATTTGATGAGAAAGACCGCAATGGCGATGGGGCAGATGCCGTACGCCAGAAAGTTCCGGCAATGCTGAACAGCGATGTGCTGCCCGCCTCCCGCGTTTATCCCGGATCCTCACGCCAGGCATACCTGGCTAACCGTGCGCTTCATGAGTTACGGAAAAACGGAACCCTTCCTGTTGATGAAGCCTGGGTCGATGATTTTATCAGAGGTGCCTTCGGTTGCATGAAAAAAGAATACGTCTGTAAAGACAGTGAACTGGCAACTGAAGGGGCGACAGACCTGTGGGAAGGCTCACTTATCGATCAACTGATAACGGAAGTCATACAGAGCTCACATTCCAGAGCTGCGGCACTGGCGGTTGACTCTGCCGCCGCAAAACTGATGCAGAATGCAGAAAATATCAGTGAATACCTGTTGTTACGCCATCAGGGGCTACAGCAAAGCATTCAGTCACTGCAGTCGCATATCACCAGCCTGCTTGCGGATATCCGGGAAATCGCGGACTGTCAGGAGCAGATGACCACTGATGTCAGAATGGCCATGGAGGAGATCGATACTAAAACCCGGGAATTACTGACGGGGGTCTGCACCTCACTGGAAGAGGAGCTGAATGACTATTTCAGAAGCGGTAAACGCAAAGAACAGCAAATGCTGGAGGAAGAAGACGCAGAACAACGAAGGTCTCAGTCCGGATTATGGGGGAAAATTTCTCAATGGTCCGGTATCAACAACCAGGGCCGGGAGGATTACAGGAAACGAGATTTTGCCCCGGACAGCCCCGAAATAAAATTCAGTGATCGCAGGGAAGCCCTTGAACTGATGACGCAAATCGAATCGACCGTGACCAGCCTGCACCGTGAGGCTGAAGCACAGTTCCGGCCTGAGCTGGAGAAAATCGTCAGCGGGATTGAAACAGGTTTTCGTGGCACGGCCCTGTACGCCACAGAAAACATTGCCGGTCGCATCAATGCCCGCCTGGAGGATGAGGGCTTTACCGTAAAAATCAGTTTTCCGGCAGTCAGCCAGTTACAGACCCGGCTCGCGGTAAAAATAAATCTGAGTGCGCTTATGGAGGAAAGAACGGAGACCGTCACCCGTCGCCGTCGGCAGAGTGGCGTATGGGGAACCGTTTGTCGATGGTTTGGCACCAGTGACCTGGGCTGGGAAAACTATGACGAGGATGTGAGTCGCAGCGTGATCAATATCAACAAGGTCAGAGAGGAAGTTATGTCACTGACCCGGGCATATTTCGGGGAGCTGCAGGCATCCATTGAGCAGGATATTAACCAGCCCGTCCGCCAGGAAATCGATGCCTTTTTCTGCGCATTCAGGGAGAAAGTTGAACAACTGCGTAACACGCTGATTCAGAGCTCTGAAGATCATAAACGCGATCAGCAGGCGCAGGAACGACTTACCGGGCGACTTCAGGCATTAAATGAAAGGGTTCCTGAGCTCATTACTGACAGTAAGGCGCTGAGGGAAGAGCTGGAGACAATGCTGTGACTTCACCATTTATTCAACAAATTGCTGATAACCGGGTATGTCAGGTACTCACCTGTCTTCCTGAAAAATTTGTGGTTGATTTCGCAAACGGAATCGATGTTGCACAGGAGCATATCCGCACGGCCGGAGAGCGCACGTTCTTCCGGCGTTTAAAAGAGGGGCTGACCGGCGAAGGCGCTGCACGGCAGAATGCCATCAATGCGTCGCTTGCACAGGGCGTTGAGGCGTCCCTGCGCTGGCTGACGGAGATGACAACGTCACTTGCCACCACAAACTACGCAATTACCCAGGTAAACGACAGGGTCAGTTCACTGGTCAGTGATACAGCCAGGCTGGCGCATTATTCCGCAGATACGCGGGAGCAGTTACTCACCCTGGCCGATCAGGTTCACCATAAACTGAATCATCTTGAAGAAAAACTCCACCGTGTTGACCAGGTTCAGCGGGCGCAGTTACATCTTGAGCAGATATTCTCATGGTGGAGCGCCGGGCGATATGCGTCATTTTCCCCTGCCGGACGTTGTTATGTGGCACTTGAAGAGCTTCGCTGGGGCGCGTTTGGTGATGTGATACGTCAGAGCGAAACAGGCCAGGTTAACCAGCTACTGGATATTCTCAGACATAAAGCATTAACGCAGATGGCACAGGAGAGTGGCGGTAGTGCAACCGTGCGTCTGAACACTCTGGACTGGCTTGGTGGTCAGGGCCGGGAGCAGGCAGATAACGAGTGGCATGACGCGATTAACTGGCTGGGAGACTGGTGCAGTGAAGAGCAGCATCCGGTGATCTGGTCAACCACGCAGGCTGCAGAACACTTACCGGTTCGCATGCCTCGCCTCTGCTCTGCAGAACGCCTCTCTGAAAGTATGGTCGATGAAATATTTCAGAAGGGGGCTGCATGAGTACAGAAATGAAAACGGGGCTGGTGCTGTCCGGTGGCGGGGCGGTGGGCGCTTATCAGGCGGGAGTGGTTAAGGCACTGGCAGAGTGTGGTACACAGATCAGCATGGTTTCAGGGGCCAGCATTGGCGCATTCAATGGTGCCATTATCGCGGCCTCTCCCGATCTGTCAGAAGCTGCCGTACGCCTGGAGGCGCTCTGGGATCATCTGGGGAATAATCAGGTGCTGTCGGTAAACAGATTGGTTTACTTTTCATTGCTGAAAAAATTGTTCCAGGCAATGAACCTCTGCCAGATCCCCGGACGTGCAGGAGCACTGCTTACGACGCTTCTTCGCCATATATCGACAATCAACGGGTTTGACAATCTGATGGCTCAGCCGTTGTTGTCAGATGAGCCCCTGACAGCGCTGATGGATCATTATCTTGATACTGATGCTCTGGCAGACGGGCTACCGCTGTATGTGTCGCTGTACCCCACAGAAGGGGGCATGCAGGATATTATTGACTGCATTCGTGCTGAACTGGGTGTCGGAACCACGAAAAACGCCGTTTTTCAGCATATCCAGAGCCTGCCCCGCGGACAGCAGAAAGAGGCTCTGCTTGCGTCAGCCGCGCTGCCCCTGCTGTTCCGTCCCCGTGAGGTTCAGGGGACAATGTTCGGTGATGGTGGTATGGGAGGATGGCGAAATATGCAGGGAAATACCCCTGTGACGCCTCTGGTCGATGCCGGATGCAATATGGTGATTGTGACGCATCTGAGTGACGGTTCTTTATGGGATCGCCAGGCTTTTCCGGACACCACAATCCTTGAGATCCGTCCCCGGAAAAGGCTGAAATATGCAGGTGATGGTGGCAACAGCGGCGGTCTGCTCAGTTTTACATCGGCACATACCGACGCCTGGCGTCAGCAGGGCTATGAAGACACGATGCTGGCGATGGAGCATATCCGGAAACCGCTGGCAGCACGTCAGGCACTGACCCGGTCAGAGGCGGTATTGCAGAAAAGCCTGGATATAACGGAAGAGGCAGATTTGGCACTGAGAAACGCGATGGCCCGGATTAAATAAAGACGCCCCAAAGAAACGCCACCGCCTGTGGTGGTGTTTTTCCTGTCTGGTGTTATTGAAAATATTTTCAGATATATATTACCTGAGAGAAAGTTTTACCCCTCACCTGTCAATTCACTCACTGGAAATTTAATTATGAAATTACCTGTAAAGTTATTAATGAGCCTTATATCTCTGGTCAGCGTTATTGCACGTGCCGGGGAATATAAAAATTACAGCCGGGATGAAATAAAATACTGGCGATATACATCATACAAGGGGGGGAAACTTCCGGAAGGTTTCACTGATGAGAAATTTTCCAGCGCCATTTACAACGGAAGAATATTTACAATGAAACGTTTACATACCCTTATGTTATTTCTGGCGGTTCTGTTCACGGGCTTTAACTTTAACGCAGAAGCGGCTACCGTAAAACAAGCTCTTAGTTGTAACCCGGAAGCCTGGGCTGAACAACCTGGAGCGTGTCCATCAACGTACGAGTTGTACGAAGGTGACGCTACCTACAAAGCCGCTATCGACAAAGCATTAAAACCGGTCGGACTGAGCGGCATGTTCGGTAAAGGCGGCTATATGGATGGCCCTGGTGGAGGTATCACGCCAGTAAACATTAACGGTACAGTCTGGTTCCAGGGCGACGGTTGCAAAGCCAATACCTGCGGCTGGGACTTTATCGTAACACTCTATAACCCAAAAACCCATGAAGTTGTTGGCTACCGTTACTTTGGTTTAGATGACCCGGCCTACCTGGTTTGGTTCGGTGAAATTGGCGTGCATGAATTCGCGTATCTGGTGAAAAACTACGTAGCTGCGGTTAACTAATTTAAGGAGTCTATCATGAAAACTTTTATCAAAACTTTACTCGTTGCTGTAACTATTCTGTTCTCTGTCTTCGCTACTGCGAAACAAGTAAAACTGCCAAATAACATCAAATACGTTAATACTACAGAAGCGTTTTCCTGTACCGAAATTGACGGTATGAATTGCCAGACAAAGAATCAGTTCAACTATAAAGATAACAGCTATGTTTTCGTGCTTGAACGTGGTGGTGCCTGGTGCTACGACTACACTGTCTCGGTAGTTAACCTGAAAACCGGGAAAGCACAAATGATTGAATACGGGGACAATCAACTGTGCTCAGGTAGCAACAAACCGTTCTTCGAAATCAAAAATGGCGTACCGACGGTAGGAGTCATCGACACATCCGGAAAACCTGTCGTTGTAGCCCAGGACAAACTTAAAATCTAAGGAGTAAACCATGCGTTTCTCTGCACATTATTAATATCAAAGGTAAATACAGCCCCAGCCATTGTTACCGGAAAGCCGCTTAATGCGTGGCTCGCCAGTGAAAGGCCTCTCAGACAATAAACCTTATTCATTTCACCCGTCAGGCCGCGTCTTCTCCGGGAGACGCGGCTTTTTTCATTTATTGCACCAGTAAATCTTAACCACCGATAAGGAGCAAAGTATGCGATTAGCAAGTCGTTTTGGTTATGCTGCAAACCAGATACGCCGTGACCGTCCGCTGACACATGAAGAACTGATACGCCATGTACCCAGTATTTTTGGGGAAGACCGGCACACCTCCCGCAGTGAACGGTATGCGTACATTCCCACCATTACCGTCCTGGAAAATCTGCAGCGGGAAGGCTTTCAGCCGTTCTTCGCCTGCCAGACCCGTGTGCGCGACCCGGGCCGCCGGGGATACACAAAAC
>ERZ1034842.843-NODE-843-length-9834-cov-6.993762_pt1 | contig 9834 bp, 13 predicted proteins | sample MGYA00520634_ERZ1034842 | MGnify/ENA primary metagenome ERZ1034842 (study PRJEB33766, sample SAMN09781734) | gut metagenome | biome: gut microbiome | host: Homo sapiens | place: Madagascar | study: EMG produced TPA metagenomics assembly of the PRJNA485056 data set... | reverse complement strand
ACCAGAACCTGACCATGACTGCCGATTTGAATTGGTGGGTGGACGAGCTTGCGCCTGCGCCGGGCACGGATCCGGCAGCGTCTGACAGCACCGCCACGTCGGGCGGTGCCACCGGGCAGCTGACCGGCAAACCCGGTTTTGTAAAAGCGCTGACCGCAATGCCCCAGACCTCCGACAGTTTCCCGCTGGCGGTCGTGGTGGTCATTATGGCCGTTTCTGCCATTGCACTGGCCGCACTGGTCATTGCCAAGCGAAAGGGGGATGACCATGAACGCAAGTGATCCCCGCGCTTACCGCCGCGCCGCGCTGCTGACGCTGCTGCTGGCCGCCGTGCTGGCGGTCGTGACCTGCGCTGTGGGCCTGACCCGGGTGCAGGTGCCCCAAAACCGCTTTACCACCGGCACCGTCGCCATTGACCTGAACGGCGGCAAGCCGATTTTGACCGAGGATGAATATTTGTTTGAGCCGGGCATGACGGTCAACAAAGATTTCACCCTGTCCAACACCGGCACGGCAGATGTGTACTATAAGCTCTATTTCCGCGACGTGAGCGGCGAGTTGGCCGATGTGCTGGAAGTGACGCTGACCGACGGCAGCGACGTTTTGTACACCGGCACGCTGGCCGGGCTGACCCGCAGCACCGCCGCCACGGCCCCCGCTGTGCTGGCCGTGGGCCAGGCCAGGACCCTGCAAGCGTCGTTCCACTGCCCGGAAAACACCGGCAACGCCGCCCAGCAGACCCGCATGAGCTTTGTGCTGTGCGCCGACGCTGTGCAGACCAAGAACAACCCGACCGGACTTTTTGATTGATAACACGAGGAATCTTTATGAAAAAAGCGGCGGACAAATTTGTCCGTATCTTTGCAGCAGTGCTGGCGGTTTTATCCGTCAGCATTTTGCTGTTTACTTTGGTATCCACCCTGTTTTTGAACCGCACGGATAAAGAGTGGTTCGGCTACAAGGCGTTCATCGTCCTGTCCGATTCGATGTCGGCAACGGATTTCAGCGCGGGCGATTTGGTTTTTGTGCGCCATGTGGACCCCGGCACCCTGCAGCCGGGGGATATCATTGCTTTTACCAGCCGCAATGACAGCAACTACGGCGATACCGTCACCCACAAGATACGCGCCCTGACCACCACTGCCGACGGCGCACCGGGGTTTACCACCTACGGCACGACCACCGACACCGACGATGAAGCCGTTGTGCCGTACAGCGATGTGATTGGCCGGTATGCCGGGCATCTGCCGAAGGTGGGACTGTTCTTTAACTTTTTGAAAACGACGCCCGGGTATCTGCTGTGTATCTTTTTGCCCTTTGCCCTGCTGATCCTCTCGCAGGCAGTGCAGACGGTGCGGCTGTTCAGGGCCTACTGCCGCGAACAGGCCGGGGCCGGGGACAGCGATGCCTTTGCCCTGCCAGAGCCGCAGAGCGGGGCCGAGATCGCCGCACGGCTGGCGGCGGGGGAAGATGTCACCCTGCAGGCCGACACCGCCTTTACCGACGCCGACGGCCATTGCATAGACTGTGTGATCGCCCCCGGCAAGGCCGCCGCCCTGCACCTGAACGGCCACCGCCTGAAAGGCACGATACAGCTGGCCGACGGTGCGGCCCTGACAGTACATGGCAAAGGCATGATACAGGCTACCGCCCGCAGCCACAGCCGCGCAGGCTGCCCCATTTACGCCCGCGGGCAGGGCTGCCGCGTGGACCTGTATGGCGGCCGCTATCTGGGCGGCGCCGGATCCTGTGCCGTCTGTGCGGCGGCGGGGCAGGTGATTTTACACGGCGGCCTGTACGCCGTAAAGGGCGACAGCGCCGACCACCTGCTGTACAGCGTAGGGGATGGGGCCATCACCGTAGAGGGCGGGCGGTTTGTCGGGTTTGACCCTGCGGCCTGCCTTGCGCCCGGCAGAACCACGGCGGCGCAGGAAACGGACAAGGGCGTTTTGTACGTAGTGAAAGAACTATAAAAAGCGAGGGACGCGCCGCAATAGGTGCGTCCCTCGCTTTCGTATGAATTATGTAGGAATTATTTACGCATCCGAACGCGAATAGGCGTTCTTCATGCCGCTGCTCAGCTCAAACAGCACCTTGTTCAGCGCGTCGGTCGTCTCGGCCTTGGCCATGGCGGCAATCTCCTCGTTGGCCTTTTCGCGCAGGGCGGCACGGGCGGTGGGGTCAGCCTCGGCGCGCTGGGCGTCGTCGTACCGGTTGATGAAGCCGTTGGACTTTGCGCCGACGCTCAGGGTGTAGCGCTCGATGTGGAACACCGACCTTGCGTAGGACGCATCGGCCATGGCGGCCAGCAGGCGGCTGGCCCAGTAGAAGTTGTCTGTGGAGACATCGCCGGTCGTGTTGGACAGATACTCCGGTGTCGTGTCCACGTTGGCGTAGAAAGGCAGCATCGTGTTGAAGGCATTGGACGCAAAGGCCAGCCACTCCACGGCGCGGAAATCCTCCGGCACGTCGGGGCGCATCTGCAAAAGCGCCATAAAGTCGTTGCGGTTCACCCCGATGGGGCGGTAGATGCCCTTCTCGGCGGCGGCTGCGGCGTACGGGTCATAGGGCGTGCCCTGATAATGGGACGACAGCACGTACTTTACATCCTCGGGCGTGACCTTCTTCTCGGGCACCATGCACCAGGGCAGATCGTCGGAGCGCGGCGTAAAGTCGGCGTCGGGGCCATCCCATACGAAGGTGTTGGGATTGAAATACCGCAGCATATACCACGCGCGGGGCGTGTTGTAGACGTGGTCGGCGTCGTCGTGGCTGCCGAAGGCATCCCGCGGGTTCAGCACACCGTCCTGAGACAGGTCGAGGTGATACTTTTTGATAAAGTCACGCAGGTCAGCCGAGCACATGAAGTCCTTCTGCTCGCCCAGGGCGTCGTCCAGGTCCAGCGCGTCCAGGCCCAGTTGGTTCGGCATGACGACATAGACATCGTCGGGTACGCGGCGGGCCATCCAGTGGTGGCCGCCGATGGTCTCCAGCCACCAAATCTCGTCCACATCCTGGAAGGCAATGCCGTTCATCTCATAGGTGCCGTATTGTTCCAGCAGGCTGCCCAGGCGGCGGGCACCCTCGCGGGCGGTGCGCACGTAGGGCAGCACAAGGTAGACGATATCTTCCTCGCCGATGCCGCCCTTGACCAGCGGGTCAGCGCCCAGCACGCGCGGGTTGGAGGTGATGGTCTCGGTCGCGGTCATGCCGACGTTGGCGGCGTTCACACCGCTGGCCGCCCACAGGCCCTTGCCCTCCACGGCGTTGGGCACGGCAGTCATCCGCAGGCCGTCGCCGGGCAGGGGGATCTCGACGCCCGAAATCACGGATTTGTAGACAGCCGGGTAGTCCTGCGGCTGGAACACGGTAAATTTTTTCGCGGTAAAATGGCCGGAGCCGGAATCGTCGTTGCGGGCAATCATCGTGGAGCCGTCATACGACGCATTTTTGCCGACCAGAATGGTAGTGCAAGCCATAATTGTAACCTCCTGTGGTTTCGTATATACGCATGTAGGGGCGGGGCTCTGCTCCGCCCGTGGCACTTTGCCTTGCCGCAAGCGGACACGGGCGGACCAGAGGCCCGCCCCTACGGTCTGCTTACTTTCCTATTATAAACGAATTTCTACAAAATTCAATCACATTTCCTGCGCGACGCCTTGCGGTATTACGCCGGTCTGGTAGGCCTCCACCAGGGCGGTCAAATCGCGGATGAGCGTCTGCTTGCGACCGCCCTCGTCAGTATCGCGCACCAGGATACGCTGCGGTGCGGTGTAGATGTACTCGCTCTTGGACGTGATATCCTCGTCCTCGTGGATGGCCTTGTCTACGCTCTCAAAGGGCTGGTGGGTGCGCAGAATCAACCCGCGGGAATTGTAGACCAGTGTGTAGCCCGCAATGCCGGTGCGCTGGTGGTAGGCGCGGCAGAAGCCGCCGTCGATGATGATGAGCCGCCCGCCGCCCTTGATGGGGCTTTCGCCTTCAATAGCGCGGACCGGCACATGGCCGTTGACGATATGGCTGCCCTCGCCTTCCAGGCCAAATTCGCGCAAAATATGTTCGGCGGTGCGCGGGTCGGCAATGTGCTTGTAGTAGGGGTCCTTTACCTCGACGTGGGCGGCGGGGTCGGCAATGTACAGCCGTTCAAACGTCGTCATGGCGCTGCGGCCAAACAGCGGTGATTTTGCCCCGCACCACAGATACCACAAAAAGTCCTGCCCAGCCAGCCGCGCAGGGCTGCCCTGCGGCGCACTGTAACCCTGGCGGGCGCGGCGGTCGCAGTAGTCGAACAGCGCCTTGCCGCTGCGGGCAACGCCCTCAAAGGTGATAGCCGCAAACGCGCCGTTTTCGGTCATGGGCACAGCGCCGTGGTAGAGCAGATTGCCGTTGCACATTTTATAAAATGCGCCGTGAGCGTACAAAAATTGCACATGGCGCTGCAGACGCTCGCTCTCGGCAAAGCTGCGCACCAGCCCGGCAATGACCTTGCCCTCGTCGGCGGTCAGCACGGTGGGGTGCGCCGGATCCACGGTGGGAAATTCGCAGTCCAGCAGGGGATAGGTCGTGCCAAAATAATCCACTGTGCCCGCGTCAAAGTCGATGTGATTTAAGAAGTCGCGGCCCTGCAAATCAAAATCCGGGTTGCGGGCAATGACCTGGGCTTCGAGCTTGAGCATCATGGCGGTCACGGCTTTGTGCATTCGCGCGGCGGCGGTCAAATCGCCCGCAGCGGTGCGCGGGTCTGCGTGGGGCAGCCAGCGCGATACATCGGAATCAGCGTAGGTATGCTGGGCAAAGCGCTCAAGCTGCCGCAGGCTGATACCGTAGCCGCCCTCAAGGGTGTCGAGATTGTTGTAAGCCAGTGTCGTTTTCAGCACCGTCATGATGCAGAGCGGACTGCCCGCCGCCGCGCCCATCCAGACGACATCGTGGTTGCCCCACTGGATATCCACCTGGTGGTGTGCCATCAGGCTGTCCAGAATGCGGTCAGGGCGCGGGCCGCGGTCGAACAGGTCGCCCACGATGTGCAGGCGGTCAACGGCCAGCCGCTTGATGACCTCGCAGAAACGAACAATGTAGGCGTCTGCGCGGTCGTAGCGGATGATGCTCTCGATGATTTCGCCGTAATACTGGTCCTTGTCGTGGTCCTCAAAGTGGGCGTGAAGCAGTTCGTCGAGGATGTAGCCGCAATTCTGGGGCAGGCAGCGGCGCACATGGTCACGGGTGTGCTTGCTGGACACGAACCGTCCAAAACCGTTGACTTGCAAGAAAACCATATCCGCACACGCATAAAATAACAGCGTCCGCGCGTTGTTTCGCTCTTGCGGGCGAGTGGCGCGGGACGCTGTAAAAATCAAAAGTGCGGTAAAAAATGCGGTACGGTTCAGGCGTTTTTCAGTACGCGCAGGAACACGCCGTTGACGGCTCGCGCGGTGTTCTCTGCATCACCGGCGAGTGTGTGAGCGTATACGCCGAAGGTGTCCATGTCCTCGCTATGACCAACAAGCCCTTTGACCTCCCCGGCGGGCAGCGTCTTAACCACGGACACGAACGTGTGGCGCAGCTCGTACAGGCTGCAAGGCGTCAATCCGTTGGCGGTGCAGTAGGCTTTCCAGCGTCGGTAATAGTGCGGCTCGCTGGTGATGCGAAACACGCTGCCGACGCCGCCGGTGCTCTCCCGCTGATCGTCCAGCACCCGCCGGGCAAGGGCGGACACAGTGAAGGAACGCACCGCGTTTTCATTCTTGCCGCGCGTCTGCTCGCCCTTGATGTTGACCGAACGGCAGATGTGGACGGTATCGCCGCGGATGTCTGCCCAGTCAAGCCCGATCACCTCGCCGGGGCGCAGGCCGGTTAAAACCTGAAAGCGGTATGCGTTGATGTATTCATCAGGCACAGTCTGGCCGTTGTATGTGGTCGTGTCGGTGTTGAACAGCTTCACAAGATCCGACGGCTGCAAGACCTGTTTGCCCTTGTACCGCGCCCCGGCGGGGATGTGCAGCGCCTCCGGGTTGAAGGTGGACAGCTTGCACAGGCGGCAGTATTTGAAGAAGGCTCGCATATCTGCGCACAGGCTTTTCAAGGTTTTCTTGCTCTTGCCCGCTGCATAGGCTTTGTTCACGACTTCCTGCACGTCCTGTTCAGTTAATGAGGTAATGCGCTTATTGCCGATCATCGGCAGAATCCAGACTTTCCAGCGGCTTGCAATGTTGCGGCAGTTGCCCGTGCTGGTCGTCTCCTGCATCGTGGCAAACCACCGTGAATACAGGGCGGCCACACGTTCCCCGCGTGGGTTTATGCCGTCGTCAAGCCATGCGTCCGCCTTGGCGTTGGCTTCCCGCTGTCCTGTGCGGCCGGGGCGGCTGCTGTAAAAGCTCTTGCGCGTGCCGTCGTGCTGGACGTCGATGCGCCACATCTTGCCCGTCCATCGGGCCGTATTTGTACGTTTACCCATAAAATAAAACCTCCTTTGAGTACACTTTGACAAGCCCACCCGAAAGAGGTATAATAAGCGTGTTTGGGGGCTTATTCCTCTTTTGGGGTGAGCATCTATTCAAAACCGTTCCCGGTTGCCGCCGGGGGCGGTTTTTTCTGTTTATAGCGCCTGTATCAGGCGTTACGGTCGCTCAGTAGGGACAGCAAATAGTCGATGTCCGTCGAGTATTGCGGTTTATCCCCGGCGGCGTAGTGGTCTAAGTATTGCTGACACTCGGCCACGATCTGCCGCTCGTTCTCGTTGATGATCCGCTGTAGCATCGTTGCAAACTCGTTGCCCTCGGTACGATAGCGCACGAGGTATTGCTTTGTAACAGGAAACATCTTGATATAGTGCAGGCCGTGCCGGTTGCGTGGGCGCGTTGTAGGACGCGGGGGCAGGGCAAAATATTGATACTTAGGAGCCGCCGCCGGAATGTTGGAGCGGATCGGTACGGCAAAATCATAGTTATGCCCACAGTAGCGCAGTCGCAGCACGGCTACATAGGGGCGGCCGGACTTTTGTAAAACCTCTTTGTCCTGCTGATACAGCTGCAACAGATCCGTGCGGATGGAAACAAGTTTCATAGTGATACCTCAAAACGAAAAGGCGGGAAATGCTTTGCAGCAAATCCCGCCTTACAAGTAAGCGATATTCTACGCTTTGCAGCACCCCGTCGCTTACGGAAGTTAAACATACACGTTCACCATATTCTGGCCGTGATGACCGGCTGGCATTTCTGCCTACTTGTATTATATGCGGTTTTGCTGGTTTATGCAAGGGGTGCAGGGGGATTCATGGAAATTTTACAGGTGATCCCGGCGGGGGCTTTTGTGCAGATTGACAGCGCGGCGGGTGTGATCCGGCGCGGATCGGGGCGGCAGTGTTGGCAGATTGCACAAGTGGAGCGCGGGAAAGCGGGGCGACGGATCCCGGCGGAGCATTTTCCGTCTGCATTTATACTATACCAACTTTTTCGGCGAAAGCATTTTTGTTCGGCGGGGCAAAGTTGGTATAGTATGGGTGAGGAGAAAATTTAAAAATAAGAATGAGATTTACTTTTTCCCCTTGTCCTCAGAAATGTTTACCTTTTGTGCATTTTCCCAGATTTCGTCCATGTGTTTATAATCTTTTTCTGTCACGGTCTGTTTTTTGTAAGACTCCGGGTACACACATAGCGTTGGTTTACATTCCTTTTTGCAATTATCTATTGTCGCAGTATTCCTTGCAAACTCAACAACCAAGTTTTGCCCATGCCAATTTAGATTGTTATATGCTTTTAACAACTCTTGTAACATTTCTTCATTGGAAGGTATTTCGAGGTAGGGTTTCATTTCGTTCTCTGGAAAGTTTTCCCCCATAAAATAGAGGTGGCTTTCATTTGTTTCTACATGCGTACCCATTAGTTCATTAACACTAACATTTAGAGCCATCGCAATTTTTTGAAGTGTTTCTATTTTAGGATTGAGTTTGCCTAATTCGTAGCGGCGTATTGTAGGCTCCGCAATACCGGATTTTTCGCCAAGTTGCTTTTGTGTTAGTCCAGCATCTTTTCGGGCTTTTCGTATAAGTTCACCTTTTGTCAATTCAAACACCACCTTTTCATAATGAGTATAGCACACAAATAAAAGAACAGCAAGTTTTTTTACTGAAAAGTATTGACAGTAACTTATATTTCTGCTATTCTATGAAATAGAAACATCTGTTTCTGATACGAGGTGAAAAAAATGAAAATCAACCATTGCAAGATCGAGTTGCTGGCAGCAAAACAGGGTATGAACATAAGCGACCTTGCCCGCGCCGTTGGCATGACACCGCAGAATTACTACACGATTCGGCGTCGTGGCAGTTGTAAGCCAGTTACCGTTGTGCGCATTGCCAATGCGCTACATTGTGAGCCGGAGGAGATTATCAAAGAGGAGACCTGAAAACTGCGTGTTTTGAGGGGGCTACACGCAAGGAATGAAGTTATACACCCCCACCCCGAAAAAACCTTGCAAGTGCCGATTTTCAGGCGCTAACAGGGTATTACATGAGAAGGTGCATTATGGAAGTAATTACAGATCAGGAATTTTTAAAGCTTTTCCGCGAACTGTCGGACGAGGATAAGGTCGCATTTATCGCCGAGCTGAGGAAACTGGCAGGAAGGAGCACAGAACAATGATTATGTTGACCGATGAAATCGGCATCACCGCCGATTCTATGCAGTACATTGTCGGCAAGCCGACGCAGCAGCCCGGCAGGGGCGTTAGAATGATGAACGCCCGGTATTATGTCGATCTTGGCGCGGCGCTTCGTGCCGTCGTGGCTGATTGTGTCCGCGCAGGCGTGGCCGATGGCAGTATTACCGAGCTTCGGCAGATCGTGACCGAGCAAGCCCGGCTTGAACAGGAATTTTCCGAGAAGTTGAAGGGAGTGTATGTTTGATGGTGATTTATGCCACCGAGTACGAAAAGCGGCTGATCGTGCAAGCCCTGCGCGATTATGTCCGGGACTGCCCCGCCGGGGCACAGGAACAGGCGGCAGAACTGGCCGCCGAAATCGAACAGGCTTACAGGCCGTAAGGAGGTACAACCCATGTGCAAACCGTTCTACAACCTGCGTGTGCGTTTCGCCCAGTGCGAAATGTCACAGAATGAAGTTGCCCGCGCCGCCGGTATGGCGTCCAGCACCATGACCGCCCGGATGCAGGGCAAGCAACCCTTTGATGCGTGGCAGATGGAGAAGATTGCCGCCGCGCTGGACATCAAGCCGGAGGAGTACGGCAAGTATTTCTTCGACCACGGAAAGGCGGCGGGGTGATGGCAAGAACAAAAGGCCCTACATGGTGGAAGATGCTAAAGTACCAACGGCCAATTATTGAAGCCGTAGCAGATGCAGACGCGGGGCTTGGTATCAAAACGGCGTTCCGATATTTCGACGGGGAGGACATCGACCCCGATACACTCACGCAAGGCGCGTTTATGGTCTTTTCTGTGATACGTCCGTATATCGACGAGTCAAAGCAAGACTATGAGAACGCAGTTCTCAACGGCAACAAGGGAGCGCAAAAGCGCTGGGCAGACGTATAGCCCCCCTAAGCCACCCTATAGCCCCCCTTAGGGTACTTTACAGAAGAGAAAAGAAGAGAAGAGACAAGATAAGAAGAGTAAATACGCTATAGGTGCAAATTGACATACCCCCACCCCAAAAGGCAGGCTGTTTTGATTGTCGATAGAACGATACAACGTCAAACAAGCAAACAAAAAGTCCCTTATTTCTGGCATACCCTCCCCCAAAACTGGCATACCTCCCCCAAAAAATCCGACACACCTATTACATCGAACAGGACAACATACAATGCAGGACAATAGAAAAAG
>ERZ1034842.842-NODE-842-length-9850-cov-4.501582_pt1 | contig 9850 bp, 14 predicted proteins | sample MGYA00520634_ERZ1034842 | MGnify/ENA primary metagenome ERZ1034842 (study PRJEB33766, sample SAMN09781734) | gut metagenome | biome: gut microbiome | host: Homo sapiens | place: Madagascar | study: EMG produced TPA metagenomics assembly of the PRJNA485056 data set... | reverse complement strand
ATTATGTCTTTAACAAAACGCGCCAACCATATCACTATGACTGACGCGCAATTATTAACGAATATATACTGTTAGAACTGGCGTGATGCCATGTCTAACGAAAATATGAAATAATTTAGTATTAATCATTGCACAAAGATAAGGAAAAAGAAAGAAGGTTGTGTCTTTTGGCTGTGATTTAACACGAAATTAACACATACGGTTACTTATCTTCTCCTTCTTCGTTATCGTCGTGTTTCTCTTCGTTTGCGCAAAAAACGATTTACTCTAAGGCACACGTTCTGTTAAATAAATAAAAAATCGCACTTTTTCTTAAATGCTCAGAGAGTGTTCAGACGGGGTCTGTCGGGGTCAGACGAGGTCAGATAGGGTCAAAGCGCGAAAGATGGCAGATTTTCCAAATTTTGAGGATATGGGAAATAATTTTATCTTTGTGTTGTGTGTGATACACAGCCATAACGTTTTTACTATTTAAGATTTTAGTTTAGCACGGAGTGCATCGGATTGTTTGATTGATGGAGGCGGTTCTATTTATTGGTTCTATTTTTATTCCCCTGGTAGGCCGCCTCCTTTTACAATCAAAAGCACACAAAGACATAGAGGTTCAATCAGCGCAGTTCCTCTTCGGTATTGTCTGCCGATATATAAAACTGCTCTTTCTTTGAACGATATACCCACCAAACCCTGCTCTGACCCACGCATGTCAACAGGTGCTGCACACCCGAAAGGGCGCAAATTTAGGGTGAAGAAGGCTTGCAGAGAGGCTTTTCGTTACAAGGAGTGACAAAAGAGACTTGATACTGTTTAAAACAGTAGACAATGTTTCTTATAACTAAGAATATTTTATCTTATTTATTAAGAAATATAAAATCAAGTTTTGCGTCGGAAGCCTGCTCCTCACAAGGGTGCAGAGAAGATGCGGGTATGTCCTAACATAATGATTTGCACAGGAAAAGTCACCATCGCCAATCTCGTCGTAGTCTTTTGTGTTCTCAGCACAATAGGCTTTGGCTTCGTCCAATGTAGCGAATTCCGCTACCTTATTGCACTCAACGTTGTTATTCCAATATACGCTATACTTTTTCATAATATTGACTTAACCGTGCTGTCGAGGGCTGAATATTATTACTTTACATCTTCCTCGTCTCCAATAACATCTGTGAGCTTGTTGACGAGGAGGTTGCAAGCAGTGGATAAACTGTTTACACTTTGACGGAGAAGCAACATTTCGGAGATAACGTCAGCGTCTTGCTCGCCATCGTGTTTTGGGTATGCCAAGTCAATCATTTCTATACCATAGTTGCTAATCAGGTCATTGATTGCCTCGTAAGCCTTTTCCGCTTTATTCTTAACTTCGATTAGATTCTCTGTAGTCATATTATTATAATTTGTTTATGTCAGACTTTTTTATCCAGGAGCCATGCTCAGGCAGTTCATCAAGAACTATTCCTACATATTTTTTCGCGTTATATGCTTCAAGGATATACTGTTCTGCACTAACATCATCAATACACCAATATCCTTCCTCGCCCGTATGTGAGCGAAGAAGGAGTATTACCCAAGGGTAAAGGTATGTATTAGCGTGTATGATTGTGTACATTATTTGCAAAGATATGTTTTACATCTTAAAAACGAGAGGACCCGCACAGGCTTTAACTGTGTTGGTATCATCAAAGATTTCAATTTCAGGATATGCTGAAAATTTATCTTGAGCAAATTTTATTGCCTCTTGCAGATTTTCTGCTTTAAAGCTATACTCTACACCTTTCATGCTCTTGGTGTTATATTTTGCTGTGTATTCTCTCATAAAATTTCGCTTACCGTGTTGCGTAGGGCTTAAACAACGGCCACGCTTGGAAACATGGCCGTTGTGTGGTTGTTACTGTTGTTTGTTGTGCTGTTCAAGCCACTGCACACAGGCGTTTGTCAGGAAGTCGGTTCTTAGGAACTCTTCTGCCTCGCTGAATGGCAGCTGATCAATTTCTAACTGAGGCAGATAGTCGGCCATCTCGTCTTGATATTTGTTGACGCAATCGCGGACTTTCTCGAGCATCTGTTCTTTCGTGATGTTCGGTTCATCAAGTTTGTTACAGAAGATGCTGTTTACCTCGTTGTTGAAGCGTGACCAACAATCGGCAGCGGCCTCGTGGCGCTGCTGTGCGTTAAGATTTTCTAACATAGTTGTGATTATTTGTTTGGTTTTGTGACAATAGTGTCGTTGGTATGGGTGTGCCCCATACCATGTTTAGGCTTATTCATCAAAAATGCGAAAGACAGATGGATCAATCTTCATTTTGCCGACGATGTAGCGCTGTGTCATGGATATGTTAGGAATATTGCCTGACATGTGCCCCATGAGGAGGGCTATCTGTTCAAGGGCAACCCCTTTATGAGAGAGGTTTGTAGCGAAAGAACGTCGGCCTGTGTGTGATGTAACAAACATGTACTTAGGCCCTGTTTTGCTCTGACCAGCTGAGAAAACCTTTGTGCGTGTATTGATGCCACACCGCTGACACATCTCGCGTAAAAGGCGCGAATAGGTGCTTAGCGCAACGGTTTCGGGCTCGGATGGTGAGGTGCGCTTTAGATATGTGGGCACCCACTTGTGCATGGGCACTGTGACCTCGATACCTGTTTTCTTTGCGACGTATGTTATTGTGCGCTCCAAGGGATTGAGGTTTTCGATAGACAGATGCTCGCAATCAGAGCGTCGGGCGCCAGTAAGACATTCGAGCATAAACATACGTTTGACGTGACGTGCGGCGAGCGTGTGCGGCGTATATTGGTGTATGCGCTGCACTTCTTCATCAGTGAGAGCTACCGCTTGCACGGTGTCTTGCTTCTGCTTCATAATAGAGGCATAGGCTTGCGAAGGAATGTCTTTAGATGGCGCGTTTTCGCGTATCACAGCGTTTATTTCTGCACAGATGGTACGTACAGAGTTGGGCGCGTAATGTGCGGAAAGCACTTCACGAAAGTCGCGTAGGTTGTCGTCAGTGATGTCAGACCAATCAGGTATATGCCCGATAAGCTGGCGAAAGCGCGTGAGCACCTTCACACGGTTTGGATGTTTCCATAACCATGAGCCATAGAAGGTGTGTCGCCATGCAAGGCCATCATAATTGTTAAAATAACCCTGTGTGATGGCCGCTGCATATTTTTTTTGCTGCGAATAGGTAAGCAGCGTTTCATAGTTTCTTGACTGCAACATAATGATTATTTTTTTTGGTTATTGTTAGCAGCCGCCACACGGACGGCCTTTTTGGCGTTATACGAGCGTGACAGGGTAAGAAGGGAGGCGGTACGTTTTCTTCTTTCTCCCTACTATGAAGCCACACATTTTAAGCAGTCCGACAGCGTTGTTGACATACGGCTCGTCGATATATATCACAGGATGAATGTCGTTATATTCGTTTATGATATGTTTGGGCTCAACAAGGATTTTTGGCACATCGTATTGCTCTTCGCCATCTACAACCCTTACGACCTCAGTGCATGAGATGAAGCCCGCTGCGGGATAATCGTCAAGTTCGGCAAAGCGAACAGCGATGATGTAGAGACGTGCTGACACATCGTTTTTGCGAAAGAAATTGACGACAGCGCTTTGAAACCCCATCGTGTCAAACTTAGGTTGTTTATACCCTTTTTCTTTCAGAATGTCTTGTGCTTGGATGATTTTTGTTACTGGCATATATGATACATTTTATCAATGAGATTGCTATAACAAAGGTAGTGATGTTTTGTTATAACATTTCATAATTAAACATTAGTTAACACCATTTAATATAGTGTAAGTATTTGTAGGTACGCTCAAAACCCTTGTTGCCTGTGTATAAGAGAATGATGTTACCAGCGAAGAGGTCTTCAGGACGCCTCGTGTTAGCTGAGGCCGCATGACGACTACTTGTTCGCGGGTTACTAAAGCGATGGGTTTCTTGCGTACCTTGTTTGGCAATAAACATCGTCTTCATCATAGAGCGTGGCACGTGGCTGTATGACTGTGATATGAGCGGCGAGATACCCAGGTTCTGATCACGGTTGGTAAACCTGATCAAACCTGGGGCTTAGCGCCGCAGATTAAAATTGCTCTTCTTTGAGGACTACCCTCGTGCTTGGGTGTTATCTTGACCGATGGTGTGACACATGGCTGTAGGGGTTTGATTAAAGGACTGGTTATCCAGAGTTTCCATCAAGCGCTGCGCAGGTGGCGACTCTGGTAGCACCAGTGCTTATAAACTAATGCCATTCGTCAAGAAGGGGTGGTGTGCGCCACTAATGCTTACAGATTGGCCACCAATGTGCTGTATGCTGCCTTGCTGGTTAGCATGGCTTTCTGCGCACAGCCTATTGAGAGATATCCTTTAATCTCAGTATCGGTCTTGCTTCTGTTGGCCTTCACGTTACGGCCACGTCCGCGAGTGATACAGCCGATGTTTTGCGCCTTAACGTAGCCGAGGCCACCAACCTTGCGTTTGCCCGTCTTAACGGCACGGAGGCAGTCGAGGACGAAGGTGTTGAGCGTATTGATGTCTTCGGGCACGTTGATGATAGGCAAGACCTGTGTGGCCCAAGAAAAATCGGCATATCCCTTGTATAGGTAGCGGTTGACAGCGTTGATGGCCTTTGTCATGGTGATGTTGCGACACTTTATCGTTCGGCGCTCAATTTCCTTTTGAAAGGTTTTTATGCGCGTGGATGATAAAGAGATGCTGTGCCCCTTGATGCTGTAACCAAGGAACTTGAACCAATGCTGTGCATCAAGATACTCTACCTTCTTAGGATTGAGCGTCATGTGCATCTTTTGTAATTCAGACTGCATGATGGTCATGGCTGTTTCGTAGTCGTCGCCTATATACGCTGTGTCGTCAGAGTAGCGGTCGTATTCGCCATTAAGACTTGACAACTTTTCGTCGATAGGATAAAGGACAACATCGGCCAGCCATGCGGCCACAGAACAGCCCTGCTTTAAGGACTGATAACTCTCGCAGAGGTGGCCATCTGTATCGAAAAAGAGATTGCAATGGTAATAGTCGCGTATGACCTTTATCAGTGAGGACTTGCCATGCTTCTGCTCTACCCTATCAAACGCCTCGTCGATGTACTGAATGGGCACACTGTCGAAATATTTGGATAGGTCAGACTTCCAACCGATGATTGTTCCACGCGTGGAACATATCCTCTGTGACAACTGTTGAACGACGCGCCCACAGCCGATACCCTTTTGATAAGAATGGCAGCGTGGATGTATCATCTCTGGCATCAGCTCGAAGAGAAGGTCGTTAGCAATGGATAAGAGTATTCTGTCGCACGGTTCGTTTACATAGACGGTGCGAAAGTTGCCATTATCCTTTGGTATCTTTGCTGTGTGTGGTGGCATGATTTGATACTTGCCATCGCGTATGCGCTGATACATCATTGCTCGTGCTTCAGGCGTTGTGAGCTGATACAATGTAGCCTTGTTGATGTCTTTGTCAACGCCCTTGCTGATAGCATATTGCCAGCGCTTGGGCTCAAAGAACATTTTTAGGATTTTGTCTTCTTGCATAATTGTTGTTTTTTGGTTATTGGTAGCGTGGAACATAATGTTTCACGCTGGTTTGGCTTGTTCATCCCAGGGCTGGCGCCTTGCTATACTTTAATGATGTTAAAAGCTCCATCATAGAAGGATTCTAATTCTGGGTGTAGCCCGAATGTGGATCCTTCTTATATGAGCTTTACTCAATGTGTGCCCTGCCAATAAACAAATGGCGGCGAAAGGGAGGTTTACTTTTTCCACTCGGCAATCTTGCCGATGATAGAGATGTTAGACTCTTTTATGAGACGTTTCATCACGCCCATCAAGCGCCAACTTTCAGAATTGTACTCGCAAGCCTTCTGTTCAATCAGCGAAAGCGATTGCTGCTCGTTTAATCCGTTGAAACGTGCACCGTGGAACATGACAAGGTTGCGCATGGTAAAATAGGCTCCTGAGCCTTTATATGCGTTGATAAAGGTATCGGATTGCTTCATTTGCCATTGTAAGCGCTTACGCATGGTGTTAAACTTGCGTATGGCCTCGTAGAGAGCTCGTGAGGTTTGTGCGGACGAGACTTTCCAAGAGATACGTTGTAAGGGAAAATAAACCTTTGAATTTAAATCGCTCACAAAGATGTTTTTGCCAGCGAAGCGAATGTAGTGTATCTTCTTGCACGTGTGCTTGGGAACAGACTGGCCACCAATGGTTTTGCGCCACATGAGGTTGTCTTCGATGTATGAGCGAAGCTTGCAAATGTAGTCGTCAACCATCTTACTGGCAACATCGTTGTTAAACCAACGTTGGCGCTGTACTAAGCAAGTGTAGTCGTGATGTTTTTCCATCTTCATCTGCGCCAACAGCTCGTTTTCAAGCATACGCCACTGATATTCATATCCGTAACTTTGAAGGATAGCGTTGAAACTCTCACCTGTCTTGTTCATGCGACGAAGGATGTGAAACATCTGTGCCATGACCCAACGACGATATAGCTTATAATGGCCAATGTAGCCACCCTGGGCTATCTTGTCATAGATAGGGTCGTCGTCAGTGACTTGCACGGGGATGCCATCTACCACTCGCACGACCATCTCTTCACCCATAGGGAAATAGTTGGACGTGTCGATGCCAGCGGCCTTCAGAGCGTCAATGCGCTGCCTCGCGGTCTTAGGTTTGGCAGTTGAGCACTGTGCGTCTTTCTTCAACTCAGATACTGTAAACTCACCCGAAATAATTAAATTTCTTTTCATAGTTTTACTGTTTAATATGTTTATAATTTGGTTAATGTGTGAGCGAGGGGGTGAGACCTCGCTCGTTTTTGGCTGTCTACTTTTTGTTTGGCTCAATAAGTATTGCACAACGCATCATAGATTGGTAAGGATGTGTACTTTCGCAGATACTTTGCTACCTGCCTCACTCTTAGTAAATTCACCCTTCCGTCCATGAAAGTGTGCCAGTTGATTACAATATACTTATCTGTTTTCTCTACATAAAACTCTTCTTCGTTTATACACTTGTATCTAAGATACAGAGTGCTAATGACTTGATCAATATTTCTTTTTCCCATAATCTTTTGTTTTGGTTATTGGGTGGTGAATACTAAGACTCACCATTGTTTGGCTCTACCCATGACCGTAGAATAATAAAATCTTTGTCGTAGGGCGACTGATAGAACCAACTGCCCCACTCGTCGCGCCAACGAAAAGCACCGCTTATGATGGCAAAGAGCAAGGATAATTCAAGGCGACAACGCGCCACCTCTCTTTGCTGGCCATACATCATGTCTTCGTCAGACAACTCTTTTTCAGGGAGGGCCTTGAAATAGTTACGTCGATGGCTATCAGAGCGCTCGGATGGAATGGAGTGTTTGTATTCTTTGTATCGAGAATAGAGTGTAGATTCAATGTAGCATGTATCTTCAACCTCTTTGTCGTATTCGACTTCTGATATGTCAACAAGTTTGCCACTAACACGAAGCGTTCTCTTTTCAAAGTTTACACAAAATCGCGAACCATTTGCAACTTTGTCTGCAATTTCCTGGATAAATTCTCTGTGTATCATAATTAATATATATTGGTTAAAAAGTGAGTGAGGATTGCTCCACACTCTTTTAGGCGGCTAAATGGCGACGTTGAAATGGAACTCGACTTTTGCACTATGATTGTAGAATGTAATCGTGACAACCATATTGTTATCATTATCAATGTACTGAAACACCAATGGGTATTGGTTAGAACAATCTGCGTGCTTATCACCAGTAAGGCGCTCCACTATATTGTAACACCAATCATCCGCACGCAAGGCTCTCGGAGATTGTCGTAAAAAGGAAAGCTCACACACATTGTCGTGATAGTAGGCAAATGTAGCAAATGAACCAATAAAGCCCACAGCCTCGCGAAATTCAGGCTCCCATGTGTAATACTCCCTATCAAATAGGTTGTCTAATAAAGCGTCCTCTAAGACATTCTTTTGGTCAATCGGAGCTTTCATAAGACCGCTCGTGTCAATTGTTACTCGTTTCATAATTCTGATGGTTTGGTTTGTAGAAGGCAGCACATTCTTGTACTGCCTGTTTGGCTGTTCGCTATTCTTCACATAGCATGGAAACACCATAGGTTGTGAGTGAATGACTACTTGATTTTCTCAACAAATCACAGAACTTCCAAGCGTCATCTAATTCATCAAACTCCCTTTCTACATGAGTAGAAAAATTTCCAATTTTACTTAATACTTGATATTTCTTCATAATCCTAATATTTTGGTTATTGTAGAGAGGGAGGCTGGCTCCCTCGGTTTAGGCTACTCTATAAATAAAGCTCTCGCACTCTGTACCATCTTCGTAATAGTAGTCGTCTCGCTCAGAAAGATACTCTCTTACCGCTTCGTCAGAGGCATAATACTCGTATTCCTCGTAAAGATTTTTAAATAGGCTGTCGTAACAACGTTCCATTACCTCACAGAATGTAAGGTCGCGATATTCAGGGCGTGCCCAGTTGTGATAATAATCAAACAATGGTTCAAGGACACAGCTATCATAACACACACCTGTTAATGGGCAGCCATCAAATCCTTCTATCAATACCTTACTGCGACGTTGTTTGTATGTGAATTTGCCATTTTCATCATACGCCCCACATGTGGAATAATATTTCCCACGCTGAATGTATGGCATAATTTCGTTATTGATGTAACGAAATAAGAGTTTCCCACTCAATGTTTCAAGATCAAAATCATCAAAGGCATATTTGTCACTACGGGCTTTACCAAAATTATACCCACAATACCCAACCTCATAGCTGCTAACATACGAGTCGGTGATTTTCTCAAACTCTTTGAGAGTGTCGTCAAATTCGGAATTGTGACCTTCTATGTTTGCATCCATTACGCTCCAACGCTCACGCTCAATAATTTTGTCTTGTACTTCCTTTGATAACTCGTCAAAGGAAAATACAATAATCTTTAACTGTTTCATATTCGTGATATTTTGGTTAATATAGAACCCCCTTTTAACAGGAGGCTTTTTAGGCTAACCGAACATGAGCGTCAAAACCATTCTGTAGAATGTACGCTCGTCTGTGCTGTTGTAGAGATAGCTGACAAACTTGCGCCTGTCCTCCATTCTCAAAACTCTGTAATAATGCTTGAAGTCAGAGAAATTACCATTTATCCACGACTCGTACATTATCTGCATCATTTCGTACTCGCCCTGTCACCTCGTAGAACTTAGCCTGCTGTGCAAGCGTTCTGCTTCTCCTTTCGGATGCTCTTTTTGTTGCCATAATTCTTTAACTTTAATTGGTTTAACATAGTTTCTGTGCAGATAGGCTGCACAGATTTGTTGAGGCTACAATTCGTACAAAAACACATCGTCTCCGTATGTATTTTTCATAATAACGTCAGGTTCAAAATAATAAGCCTTAGAATATGCCCAGTCCTTCAATTCTTTTTTCATAAACGCTGGAAACAATTTCTTAAAGGATAAATAATATAGACTTTTCTTTTTGATATTTCCATCGCAAACACTGAAACAACCACTGTTCGCAAGGCTCTCTCCTGTTTGTATAGTACCAAATGATAACATGTCGAGTATACACATTGCTCTATTAATTCTATTCATATCATTTTTGTTGTGGTTAATAGGAGGCAGCGCGAATTATCGTACCGCCCAGTTTTGGCTTAAACGGTGTAGTCGTAGCCCACACCACTGCATCTCCAGTTCTCTCCGCATCTGTATATCTTACGGATAAGAGTGCCCAACTTGATTTTCCTTGTTTCCATTGCATTATACAATGGGAGCAGCTCCGTGGCTGCCTGTCTTCTTGTTTTCATATTTATAGG
>ERZ1034842.840-NODE-840-length-9868-cov-5.669622_pt1 | contig 9868 bp, 8 predicted proteins | sample MGYA00520634_ERZ1034842 | MGnify/ENA primary metagenome ERZ1034842 (study PRJEB33766, sample SAMN09781734) | gut metagenome | biome: gut microbiome | host: Homo sapiens | place: Madagascar | study: EMG produced TPA metagenomics assembly of the PRJNA485056 data set... | reverse complement strand
GAAATAGGGACGGCGATGCCGTCCCCTTCGCTCGCAAAGCTCGCTGCGCGGTCACGTGCCGTGACCTTGCCGCCGGCTACGCCGTCGATTGATACGCTCACTGCGTTCGCTGATGATGATGGACTAATCCGTTTTATCGCTGACACCAGTCATAAGTGCAGCAATTGATATGTTGAATCCATTGGCAATTTTAGAGAGGTTAGAAAGACTGACATTTCTTCGTCCGACCTCTATCGAGGCATAGTAAGACCTGTCCATGTCAATGCGGTTCGCAAATTGCTCTTGTGAGTAACCAGACTCTGATCTGAGTTCTTTGCACCGTAGACCAAAGGATTGTTGTAGCGGCGAGATATCCATGACAAAAAGAGTCATGGATTGTTGTATTTATGCCAACGGACTATATACAACAATCCCAGTTAAGGCGCATAATTATCTCTATTGGAAAGCGCTCTGATGCCCAGTCGGATAGGGCACGGAAAAGGAATGGAACAGCACAATGACTCAGGGAAAGCATTTCGCTGCCGGTGGCGATCACTTCGCCGCACTGCCAAGCAAAAAGATTCACGCCCCGAAGGGGATCGCGCGTCTGACCTTCACCGCGGCGACCATGGCCGCCATGACCGGGTCGAGCCTCATCTCACCGTTCACGGCATTCGCCCAGACCGGTGACGGGGGCACGCAGCACCCCGCCGTGATGTCGCCGATCGCCGCCCACGCCGGCGCGGCATCCGGTGCCGGCGCGAAATCCGCCGCCCAGACCATCGCGGACCTGCAGAAGGCGGTCGACGAGGCGAAGGCGAAGGAGGACGCCGCCAAGGCATCCTACGATGAGGCTGCCGGTCCCTACAACGAGGCGGCTTCCGCCCGCGACCAGGCCAAGGCATCCTATGATTCGGCGGTCAGCGCCGGCACGGCAGCCGACCGTGCGGCGATGGACGAGTATGCCCGTCAGGTCGCGGAGGGCAAGGACGCCGCCGATGCCGCCGGCAAGGACCTCGAGCAGGCGAAGGCGGGTCTCGCAGACGCCAAGGCGGATGCGTCCGAGAAGGACGAAGCGTACCAGTCCGCCCTCAAGGCGGCCCAGGATGCCCAGGATACCCTCGATAAAGCCAAGGCAGATGCCGTAAGCGCCACCCCGGAGGCAATCAGTGCCGCCGAGCAGGCCGTGCGCGACGCCCAAGATGCTGTGAGCAAGGCGCAGACCGAGCTCGCAGGCGCCAACGCGACGCTTGCCGATGCCCAGTCCAAGCTGGTCGCGGCCCAGTCTGCAAAGGATTCCGCTGATGCCGTCCTCGCCGCAGCCAGGCAGAACAAGAACGCGGCGGATGCGAAGGCCGCAGCCGCCAGCGCCGCCTACGAACAAGCGAAAGCCGACCTCGCCGCAGCGGAGGCAGGCGCCAGCGGTCCTGAGTACGAAGCCGCGAAGCAGAAGGTCGCGGACGCGGAGGCAGCCCTCGTTGCCGCACGAGCGGTGCAGTCCCAGTGCGAGTCCGAGCTCGAGCAGGCGCAATCCGCCGCAGCGACGGCACAGAGCGAGCTGAATGATGCCCAGGCGTCCCTCTCCGCGAAGCAGCAGTCCGCACTCGATGCCTCGTCCGGTGTGAACGACGCCCAATTCAAACTCGATGCCGCCAACGCCGACCTCGATGCGGCCAAGCAGGCGAACGCCGGCGCCATCGCCAAGCTGGATGCAGCGAAGCGGGCCGTCAAGGACGCCAAGTCCGCCAAGGCAGCCGCCGACGAAGAGCTCGCGACCGCCAAGACCGCAAAGGATACCGCAGACGCCGCCGTGACCGCCGCCCAGCAGAAGGTCGACGAGGCACAGGCGAAACTCGATACCGCCGACGCGCAGCTCAAGCAGGGAGCCATCGGCTTCTTCCGTGCCATGGGTGCCGATGACGCAGTCAACATCATCCTGAACGCCAAATATGCCGGAAAGACCGAAGTCGGCAACTCCAAGGACGCCACGTCCCTTGATAACATGCTCAATGCGATCAGGTGGATGAAGTCCATCAACGACTACCGCAAGTCGGTCGGCCTGTCCGAGCTCCAGGTCACCTACAAGCTCATCGCCGGTGCCATTGCGGATGCCAACTACAGTGACACTGTGCTCGATCATGCCCGTCAATATGATTTTGCCGAAAACCTGGCATGGAATTACGGAATCGATCCGAGTGGGCAGTGGATCGAGCAGGAGAAGGGCTTTTTCGACAAGGCAACGGAGGCCCTTTATGGAGTCACCGGTCTTGTAGGCAAGGATGCCTATGATTTCTATGCAAAGAACGGTGTCGCAATCAACCATTGGGTTGCAGACAACTGCCACTGGGAGAACGGCAGCAGCGGCACCGTCGGTCATTATATGAACATCATCAATCCCGAACTCGCCGTTATGGGAATGGCAACCTGTACCAAGGGCACCATGTCCGGGCTTCAGACGCAGTGCTACACAGCAGAGATCTCCGACTGGTCCGGTTCCGGTTGGAACATGAACCCTATCTCTGTCGACGAGTACGAGCAAAAGCTGACCTCCTACATCAACGGCCTGAAGAACGCCAAGAGCGCACTCGACGAAGCCAAGGCCGATCTCGCAGCCAAGCAGCAGGCAGCCACCGACGCCGCCGCAACCGCCCAGCAGAAGCAGGTCGCAGCGGATTCCGCACAGGCAGGTGTCGATGCCGCGAAGCGGGGCATCACCGATGCCCATCGTGCCGTCGATGCCGCAAAGGCTGATGTCGCCGCCAAGCAGCAGGGCGTCACGGATGCCCAGACCGAGCTGGTTGCGGCGAAATCGGACCTCGATGCCGCCAACGCGGCAGCCGATACGGCAAAGTCGGCCGTCCAGCAGAAGCAGGTCGCCTTTGATGCCGCCAACGCAGCCGTAACGACCGCACAGTCCAAGCTGGACTCCGCCAAGGCGGACACCGCATCCAAGCAGCAGGACGTTACGGATGCGAACGCCGACCTCGCGAAGTTCTTCCAGGACGTCGCCGACGCCAAGAAGGCGCTCGATGCCGCAAAGAGCGTCTATGACGCGGCGGCAGCCGATCAGACCGAGAAGGCGGCGGTCCTCGCCGCCGCCAAGCAAAAAGCGGATACCACCGCAAGCGCCCTCGCGGATGCCCAGCGTGCCGTCGATGCCGCAAAGGCCGACACCGGCGTTGCTGCCGACAAGCTCACCGGCTCCCAGACCGATCTCGAGGACGCACAGTCGAACCTCGACATCCTCACCGGTCTTGCCGCGAAGCTCGCAGAGGCGCAGCAGCGCGAGCAGGATGCAGTAAAGGCCGTCAATAACACCAAGGCCGCGCTCGACTCCGCAAAGGCTGACGCCATCGCCGCCGAGTCCCTGGTCTCCGCCACCGAGCAGGCGAAGGCACAGGCAGACGCCAAGCTGGCGAAGCTGAACTCCATCGATGCCGGCGCGGCGCTCGCCTCCGGCCATGACGCGAACGCGGATGACGCCCTCAACGCGCTTTTCGCCGCAGCAGTCGAGGCACGTGCCAAGGTCGCGCCCGCCAAGGCCATCCTGGACGAGAAGCAGGCCGTGGTGGACGGGCTCCAGACCGGCTATGATGCGGCACTCGCCGCCTATGAGCAGGCGAAGTCCGACCGCATCGCGGCGGAGCAGGAGCTTTCCGATGAGATCGCCCGTCAGGAGGAGGCCGCAAAGCAGCAGGCGGCATACAGCCCGAAGCACCTCGTCGGCACGGAGACCACCCAGCCCGGCAGCCTCGCCCAGACCGGCGACCGCGTGGGACTCATCGGCGAGACGTTCGCCATCGGCGGTACCGTTCTCGTGGCAGCCGGCGTCTTCCTCGATCGAAAGAAGCGCCGCGAGCAAATGTAAAAGCGAACCGGGCGTTGGACACCGGCCAGTTGTCAACGCTCGGCTTCATGGATAGGGAGATCGGTGTGAGAACAAAGGCTATTATCGTTGCGTTTCTGGTATGCCTCATGACACCTCAACTTGGATGTGCCAGCGTTGCAAAGCAAGAAAGCGGCTCTACGGAAAGGGCCGCCACGGCGGTGAAGAATAAAGATAAAAAGAAACCAAGTGAAGAAAAGGCGGCGCAAGCCTCTGGAGCCAAGACCGAGGAGAAGAAAGAATCCGACGGCAAGGACCAGAAGTCCGATGACTCCAAGAAGGAGGATAACAAGTCTTCCGATTCCTCGAAGTCGGACAACAAGGGCGATTCCTCCCAGTCCAAGCAGAATCCCGACAATTCGCAGAGTTCCAGCAGCAACAATTCCTCTTCCAGCGGCGGCAGCCAGAAGAAGTGGGTTGCCGAGCAGGGCCACTGGGAGACCGATTACAGCCAGGTCTGGGTACCAAATGTGGTATACACGCGTCATCCCCGCTATTGGGTAAACCACGGTGGTACTATGATAGGACCCTTCGATTCCGAAGATGCCGCCTATTCGTGGGTTCATAATGATATGGACAACGGCGGCATCGGAGGATCTGTCGTAAACGATTCGTATACCACATCTGAGGACCAGGGACATTATGAACAGCAGGCTACGGGACAGCATTGGGTTGTCGACGTCGCCGGTCACTGGGAGTAATGTGCATCGCTCCTCTTCTCTTCCGTTCGGTGAATACATATTTATTTGCGGGCGGCCGGTTTCGGCCGCCTTTTTTAAACGCCCAGTCTGGGAGTAAACGATAGGAAAGCAATCAAACGAGAGGCCGTTCCCAAAGAATCCGGCTGTGCCGGATGCTCCGGGCGAAACCTTTCGCAAATCGGTGGGACCTTTCCTCGACTTGCTTCAACCCTCGCCCGAAGCCCGCTGCGCGGTACTTCAAATGCTCGGCATCCCCCGCGTTCGCATTACCGCTCCGCTCTCGCTACAGCGAACTTTCAACACTCAGCATCCTTTGCGTTAAAAGCTCGCTTCCGCTCGCGGTCTCCGCTGACGCTACGACACCGCGAAGCCTTTCGCTCGAAACGAGGCCTCTCATTTCGTGTCTACGCTCCGCTCCGCCCAATCGCCGTTCCGACGATTGCAAGATGACTGTGGGTGGCATTTTTGTGGGCCCATTCGGACCCCAAAAATGCCACGCCACAGACCTTGCTTATCGATTGCTACGGCGATAAGGTTATCGTGAAGTTGAAACTTCGCGATGAAGAATCGCGGAGACGATTCTTCATTTTTGGAACGACGCCAGCCGTTCCTCATCAAAAGGAAAGCGAATCGCATAGCAGGTTTTGATCGGAGGCCCCTCCGATCGCTGATTCGTTTTCCGGAGGAAGAATCATGAGCAGGCTCCGCCCACACACCGTCAAGGCGTCTCTTTCCGATGTTGAGAAGAAAGCCATCGCTGCAATCGCAAAGCGACATGAGATGAGCGAGGCGGAACTCATACGCTTCGTGTTGTGCAATGCCGACGATCTCGATATCGATTTTGGTCATGCGGAAATCGCTGACCAGAAATTCCGAACCGATGACATTCACGTCCGGGTCTCGCCGGAAGAAAAAAAGAAAATCGAAAGCAATGCTGATTCCCTCGATATGACTGTCAGTTCGTATGCTCGTCGCGTACTGCTCAAAGGGAAGGTCGAGAAAATCGATGTCGATCGGGCGTCGATTGACAAGGTTTATCACGAGCTTTTGAAGGAAGGAACAAACCTCAATCAGCTGATGTACTTCGTGAACGCCCAGGGGCTTCCCACGTACAACGAGAAAGCTGTTTTCCGAACGCTTGAGAAGGTCTATCAAGTTGGGCGTAAGCTAGACCGTTTTATCGACGAGCTTGAAAAGCGCTATTTCGTCGGCGGTGATCAAAATGACCGTCATTAAGCAGAAAAGCATATCGAGTGAGCGCTACGCAAAGAATGTCCGTAAATACATCAACGGAAAAGATGCGATTGTGCGTGGTGGCTGGAACATCGAATGGAGCGACCGCTGGTTTTCGAAAATGGATAGAACCAGAAAGGTTTTCCATCACGACAAACCGTCGAGAGCCGGAGTCAAAAACGTAATCATGCTACATCAGATCCTCGCTTTCCTCCCCGAAGAATGCTCATGCAACGGAGGCAAGATGACCCCCGATGCATGTTTGGCCTACGCGGAGCAATGGCTTGCGAAGCACTATCCGCATCAACAAGTGATTCTCGCGTTGCATGAGGAAAGCGATAAGGCGGGAAAACGCTACGCAGTGCACATGGCGATTAACCGCACCGATTTGTTAACAGGCAAACGATGCGAGATTGGCGGACGCCGTGGGAAATACGAACGCGCCTCGTGGGTCCGCGAACTCGATAAGGATTGGAATCTCGCTCAGCTAGAAAAGGGAAAGAAGAATTCGAAGATTCGCGACCGCCAGCCGCGCGACACGGAAAAGGAGATTGTCGATCGGGGAGAGTACAGTTACAAAAACAATCTGCGCGAACTGATCCATATTGCGATCAATGATTACCACCCGAAGAACATGGAGCAGTTCAAAAAACTACTTGCATCGTGGGGCGTAGATATTTTCATCAAGAACAATCGAATCTATGCGACGGATCTCGATATCAAAGAGGCCGGCAATCCGAAATGTACCTTCAACCTGACTCGTCTTGACGGGCGCTTCGCGGTCAAGGAACTTGATGCGGCCTTCAAAAATAACGTGCTGGAAGCCGAGCGAGCCCTTCCTTATGAGAAGCGCTGCGAGATTTACATCCAACGTCTTAAGAAAGCGTATTCGGCGTGGGTCGAACAGGCGAAAGCGAGCAAAGGTGTCGCCTACAATCTGTTCCCTAAATTCATTGCACCGAAGTGTGACGAAGACCTGCTCGAAAATCCCGCCGTACGCGATGAGCTTCTTGCGCGTCGCGGTTACGCAAGGGAGATTCGCAACCGTTACGCCGGCGCCGTCCCCGATACCGGCGACGACCGTGTCCGCGCCGCAGGCCAGGCGCACGGCGGTAACGCCGCGTCGCGACAGATGGACGATCGCGTCGTCGATCGCGGTGACTACTCGCGCGGAGACACGCCTCGCTAGTTTTGGAAAGCCTATCGTCAGTGCCCTAGCGCGCTGCCATCCAGTGCCGATTCTTTCATGCTCGCAATTCGGCGAGGGTGAGGAGTATGAATTGATCGGCGGGAGTCAGCCACTCTGATAGAATCGTCCTTGCTGGCGGCAGTTCTCGTGCCGGGCAGAGCCCTCCATCCGATGGGAGGTGATGCCCATGACCGATTTCACTGAGTCCGTGAAGCTCCTGACCGCTATGGTCTCGCTCCTCACGGCCCTTGTCGGCCTTTCCAAGGCACTCAAGCAGGGCTCGAAGCCCAAAAAGAAAGGCCACCGTCGCTAAGACGATGACCTAACTTCGTTAAGCAACGGCTCTGCCCAGCTCTCTACAACTTGGGCTGCCGTCGGCATCATTTTACCCTCTTGACGAGGAATTCGTCCATATTTCAAAAATCAAATTGTGCCTGATATCGAAGCCTTAGACTTTTATCCGGGCAAATCCGACAGATTGGAGCTTGGAACATGAGGGATATGCACCTCATGTCGCTCAAAATACGTCTCCTGACCTCGAAGGAGAATGTTTTTTAGCGATAAAAGGAGACATAAATATGATCTGGTTTACCAGCGATACCCATTTCGGGCATGAGAACGTCTTGAAGTTCACCGACCGCCCGTGGGAGACGATTTGGCAGATGAACGACGCCATCGTCGACAACATCAACGGCAAGGTTGCCGTGGACGACGAGCTCTACATCCTGGGGGATTTCTCATTCAAGATGACCGCCCAGGACGCCTATGGGCTGCGCAAGCGGATCGCCTGTAGACGTATCCACCTCGTCCCGGGAAACCACGACAAGGACTGGACCCAGCCGGCGGTCGCGGGCGCGTTCACCGTGGAGCCGCCGATCTGCGTGCTCAAGATCGACGGGCAGAAGATCGTCCTGTGTCATTACCCCATGGCCGACTGGCAGGGCATGAACCATGGATCGTGGCACCTCCACGGGCACATCCACAGCAGCGGCGGCGCGTACAACGAGTTCAACCGCAAGCAGGGCCTTCTGCGCTACGACGTCGGTTGCGATGCCAACGGGCACTCCCCGGTGAGTCTCGACGAGCTGAGGGAATGGTTCGCCGGAGCGGAAGAGCCATGCGGCCGGGTGAAATGGCCCTGGTGGGTCAACGAGACCGGCGACAGGCAGGTCGAGCGCGAGCTGGCGGTGTACAAGCGGAAAGAGGCGATCCGATGACGGTCTATGTGACAGGCGACATCCACGGTGGACTCGACATGCAAAAGCTCCGCGACTGGGAGCTTGGGGATAGTCTTACCAGCGACGACTATCTCATCGTTGCCGGTGACTTTGGCTTTCCGTGGGACTTTTCTGCCGAGGAATGCGCCGACATCGCCTGGCTGGAGTCGCGCCCCTACACGGTTCTCTTCGTCGACGGCAACCACGAGCGCTTCGATCACTGGGAGGAGCGCCCCATGGAGCCGTGGCATGGCGGGCTGACGCAGCGCCTGTCGGACACCTCGCCCATTCGGCACCTGACGCGCGGCGGGGTCTTCGAGCTCGACGGCTCGACGGTCTTCACCATGGGCGGTGCCACGAGCGTGGACAGGGAATACCGCGTACCCTATTCCAGCTGGTGGCCTCAGGAGCTCCCGGACGAGCGCGATTTCGATACCGCGCGGACAAAGCTCGACGAAGTCGGCTGGAAGGTCGACTGCGTCATCACCCATACCTGCTCGACGCGCATGCTCTCGCCGACGCTCTACCCGGACCCAGGCTGGGAGCGCCCTGATGTGGACCGGCTGACCGAATTCCTCGACGAGCTCGAGAATCGCCTGGACTACAAGCGCTGGTATTACGGCCATTTTCACCGAGACGGCAATCCGGACGAACGGCACACGGTGCTGTACGACCGGATCGTGAGGCTCGGGGGCAAAATCCTGCCATGGGGTGCGTACTGATGACGGTCTATGTGACGGGCGACGTGCACGGCAGGGCCGAGTACGGGTCCAGCCGGTTTGCCTTCAAGAATTGGCCGCTGGGTCGGACCCTGACGCGCGATGACGTGGTGATCGTTGCCGGCGACTTCGGCTTTGTCTGGGATGGATCCAACGCCGAGAAATACTGGCTCGACTGGTTTGAGTTGAAGCCGTGGACCACGTGTTTCGTAGACGGCAACCATGAGAACCATCACGCCTTGGTTAATCTGCCGGTACGGGAGTGGAACGGTGGGCTCGTCCATAAGGTGCGACCGCGCGTGCTGCACCTGATGCGTGGAGAGGTGTTCGGCATCGATGGGCTCACGGTCCTTGCCATGGGCGGTGCCGCGAGCAACGACAGGCAGTATCGCAGGGAAGGGAGGAGCTGGTGGCCCGAGGAGATGCCGAGCGAGGAAGAGATGGATCACTGCCGCGCCTCGCTCGACCGCGTGGGCTGGAAGGTCGACTACGTTGTGACTCACGAGGCGCCGGCCGTCCTTGCTGAGGGGCTGTGCCGCGAGCGCGGACGTGAGTACCGCGGGGATCCGCTGCAAACCTTCCTTGCCGAGCTCGACTGCCGGCTCGGCTACCGTGCCTGGTTCTTCGGTCACTACCACGGCGACGAATGGCGCGACGACAGGCACCGCCTTATCTACCGAGACATCGTGCCGATTGAAAATGCTGCGCCCGGCTCTAGAAACCCTCTAGAAATGCTCTAGAGGGTTTCTAGAAATCACACCTGATAGGAGAAGCGCGGGGCTACTCGCCCTTCATCTGGGTCATGACCTCGACCTTGGCCTCGGCCACGGCCGCCCGCTGTTCGGCTACAGCAAGGCGGTCCTTGAGGGCGGCGACCTCGGCCATCAGGTCGCGCTGGGCCAGGAGTGCGTCGGCCTGGGCTTTCAGCGCGGCGTCACGCTCGC
>ERZ1034842.831-NODE-831-length-9918-cov-24.570212_pt1 | contig 9918 bp, 10 predicted proteins | sample MGYA00520634_ERZ1034842 | MGnify/ENA primary metagenome ERZ1034842 (study PRJEB33766, sample SAMN09781734) | gut metagenome | biome: gut microbiome | host: Homo sapiens | place: Madagascar | study: EMG produced TPA metagenomics assembly of the PRJNA485056 data set... | reverse complement strand
CCTTGCCGCCGCACTCGAAGCAGGAAACGTCGACCTCGACGCTGGGCTCGGTGAATGGGAAGTAGGACGGGCGCAGACGGGTCTTGACGTCAGCGCCGAACAAAGCCTGGACGAACTTGTCCAGCATGCCCTGCAGGTCGCACAGGGTGATGCCTTTGTCCACGACCAGACCCTCCATCTGATGGAACATCGGGGAGTGGGTGGCATCAGAGTCAGAGCGGAAGACGCGGCCCGGGACCAACACTTTGATGGGGGGCTTTTCCATATCCATCACGCGGATCTGGCCGCCGCTGGTCTGGGTGCGCAGTACGATGTCATCGGCCACATAGAAGGTGTCCTGCATATCGCGGGCGGGGTGATTCTTGGGCACATTCAGGCGGGTGAAGTTGTGATCGTCATCCTCGATCTCGGGACCTTCATAGATCTCAAAGCCCATGCCGGCAAAAACGTCGACGATCTCGTTCTTGACGAGAGTGATGGGATGCAGGCTGCCGTTCAGGCGAACCTTCGGGGGCATGGTGATGTCCACGGTTTCGGCGGCGTTGCGGGCAGCCAGGGCAGCCTGCTCCACCTGGACGGACAGGGCCTGATACTGGCCCTCGGCCCACTGCTTAAACTCGTTGATGGTCTTGCCAACGGCAGGGCGATCCTCTTTGGGCACATCGCGCAGGGACTTGGTCAGCCCGGCAACAGCGCCGTTTTTGCTCAGGAATTTCTGCCAGAAGTCCGACAGCTGTGCCTGATCGGTGACAGCGGCGGCAGCTTCTTCAATCGCCGCGCGCAGCTCTTTGATTTTCTCTTCCATAGTACACCTCTGTTTATGGGTCTTGCGGGACAAAACAAAAAGGCCTCGTCCCTGTGCTTGTCAGGGACGAAGCCTTGCACATCAAAACTCCGCGGTACCACCCGTGTTCCGCGCAAAAAAAGGCGCGGCACTCTTTAACTGCCGGTAACGGTGCAGAGCCGTTGCGTACTACTAAGCGGGTATGCCGTTCACGCGCACCACTCAGGAGTGAACTTCGGCGCGGGGGCTTGGGGGCGGCTTGCAGCCGGTGACCGCTCTCTCTGGTCCGAAACGAACCGCGCGTACTTTCTCCGTCAATGTGTTTTAACGAATACGAATTTAGTATAGCGGTTTCGGCAGGATTTGTCAAGGGCGGTTTAGCTGTCGCGGCGGCGGCCAAGCAGACGCACCACGTATAGGAAGATGTTGATGAAGTCGAGGTAGAGGTTCAGTGCACCGATAATGGAAGCCTTGTGCAGCATGGCTGCATCACCGCCGAAATAGGCGTAGTGATGCTTGAGCATCTGGGTATCATAGGCGGTCAGACCCATGAACAGGAACAGACCAACGGCGCAGAGCAGCAGATCACCAATGCCAAAGCTGAAGCCAAACAGGCTGAACAGGCTGCCAACCAGGGAGCAGATGATCATGGCAATCAAACCGCCCATCAATTTGGGACCCCAGCCGACCAGGCTGCGGTTAGTGGTAGCACCGTACACGGCCATAACGCCGAAGTAGACAGCGCCCACCAGGAAGGCCAGCACCAAGCTGCCCAAATCATAGATCAGGAAGATGGAGCAGAGGTTCAGTCCGTTGAGCGCCGCATAGGCAAAGAAGATGCCAGTAGCGGTGCCTGGCTGCAGGCTGGTGACACGGGCGGACAGTACACCGACCAAAATCAGCTCTGCAATGCAGGTGATGAAGAAGACGCCGCTGTTGATGAAAGCATAGACCAAACCAGTGGAAATAGCACCGATGGCCACGGCGAAGGTGACCAGCAAACCGGCAAACATCCAGCCGAAGGTCTTGGTCATATATTGATTTAAGGTTCCAAACGGACTTTCAGCATAAGAAATATCATTGTAATTCTGATACATGGTTGAAATCCCCTTTCTATATGAAGTATTATACTGTTATTGGGATGTCAATTCATCACAAAACTATTAAGAACCATGGATAAAAGGTGAAAAATGTCTGATTTGTACGGAATTTATCTGCATATTCCCTACTGCCGGGCCAAATGCCGGTATTGTGATTTCTACTCGGCTCCCGGTGCGCGGGGAGTGCCGCAGGCCTATGTGAGTGCGCTGCTGCGAGAGCTTGCAAAGAACGACCGCCGCCCGGATACGCTCTACTTTGGTGGCGGAACGCCTGCCCTGCTTTCGCCTGCCCAGGTAGAAAGCCTGATTGCGGCGGCGAATCCTTTGCCTGAGGCGGAGATCACGCTGGAGGCCAACCCCGATGTGGTGATGCAGGAAAGTTTGGAAGGCTTCCGCGCGGCTGGTGTGACACGCATCAGCTTTGGCGTGCAGAGCGCCAGCAATGCCCAGCTGCGGCGGCTGGGGCGCACCCATACCGCCGAAGGGGCCGCACAGGCACTGGCCTGGGCGCGGGCGGCAGGTTTTGAGGAAATCTGCGGCGACATTATGCTGGCACTGCCGGAGTACAGCAACGCCGAGTTTGATGCTACGCTTGCCTTGTTGCGGGACGGCGGCTGTACGCATATTTCGGCTTACCTATTAAAGGTAGAGCCGGGCACGGCGTTTTACCGCAACCCGCCCGCGGGCCTGCCGGACGGCGACGCGGCGGCGGACTTTTATTTATATGCGGTGGCCCAGCTGGAAAAGGCCGGGTACCAGCAGTATGAGATCAGTAACTTCTGCCGCCCCGGCCATGAGGGACGGCACAACCTGCTGTACTGGGATTGCTGCGACTACCAGGGCTATGGCCCTGCGGCCCACAGTTGTGTGGGCCGTGTACGGAAATACTGGCCGGACGATGTGCAGGCGTTTATTGAGGGCACCGCCGCCGAAGCGATGGAGGGCGATTGCACGGCCGAGGATTTTTTGCTGATGCAGCTTCGCCTGCGCAGAGGATTAAACTTAGCCGAATATGGCCGCTGGGGCGGCAGCTTTACCTCGGCGCAGAAACAGTTTATCCGCCAGTGCGTGGCCCACGGCTACGCCGAGTTTGACGAGAAAACGCTTCGCCTTACTCCCGCCGGTATGGTGGTACAGAACTCTATTTTGACCGAATTGATGTGAAATATAGAATGCCGCCTCTGCCTTTTTTGAGGGCAGGGGCGGTATTTGTATGCGTTCAAATTTCGCGGATAGGCCAGCCGAGCAGCTCGGCTGCGGTGCGATCATGGGTGACCAAAATCGTGGGCCGCTCCCCTGCCAGGCGGCGGGTAACGGCGGCGGCATCCCGCACCAGGTCGGCATCCATGCCGGTGAAGGGTTCATCCATCAGCAGCGTTTGGGCGCCCTGGCACAGCAAGGCGCGCAGCAGGGCGGCGCGGCGCTTTTGCCCGCCGGAAAGCCGCACGGCAGGCAGGCGCAGGTCAGCCTCGGTAAAGCCAAGGGATTGCAAGTCGCTGCGGGCCTGGGCGGCGGTCAGACCGTGGCCTGTCAGCACAAGGTTGTCTACGGCAGTCAGCTGGGGGCAAAGACGGTCCTCCTGAAAGACGACGGCAGGGGTCACCACGCCGGTGACGGTGCCGCTGTCGGCGGTCTCCAGCCCTGACAGGATGCGCAGCAGCGTGGTTTTTCCACAGCCGGAAGCGCCCATCAATACCATGGGGCGGTCCACCGTCCAATTGAAATTTTGCAGCACGGCGTGGGTGCCGAAGTTTTTGCAGAGGTTTTCGATAACGATACTCATGCCTGCACCTCCCCGCAAAGACGGGCTTTTACGGCCCGCAGCAGCCGGGCGGCCACGGTGGACAGCAGCGCCGAAAGCAGCACGATGACCAGCGTCCAGGCGAACACATCGGGCGTGGACAGGGTGATCTTGGCACGGTAGAGAGCGTCGCCGACCGAATGGTCCGGCAGGCCGATGACCTCGGCCGAGACGCCGCTTTTCCAGCACATGCCCATGGCGGCAATGCAGCTTTCACAAAACGACGGGAAGATGCCTGGCAGCCAGATATACCGCAGCCTAGTGATGAGCGGCAGGCGGTAGACATGGGCCATCTCCAACAGTTGAGAGTCCGTATCAGCAATGCCGCCCTGCACCCCGGCGTAGACCACCGGCAGCACATGGGTAAAGCTGACTACCACCGAAAGGTTGGCACTGCGCACCCACAGCAAAGCCAGGATGACAAAGCTGGCTACTGGCATGGCGCGGATAAGCTGCATGGCAGGCTCAATAAAAATGCGCACCCAGCGCCAACGGGCACCCAACGCACCCAGCACCAGCCCACCGACGACCGCCAGCAGGAACCCGGTCAATATGCGCAGAGCACTGAACACGATGCGTTGCCAGAAACCAGCTGTAGGCACCAGCTGAGCCAGCGCCTGCAGTGTTTGTATCGGTGTGGCGAGAAATAACCCGCCATGCCCCAGAGAGACAGCCGCCAACTGCCAGACCACGATCCATGCGGCCAGGGCGGCGGCTCGCTGCCAGAATTTAACCGGCATAGTAGAAGTCGTTAGCCGGCATGCTGCCACCCACACTGGTGGGGTCAGCGTCGAACAGGACCTGATAGTAGGTGGTCAGGTCGTTTTTCATCTGGTCGCCGGTCTCGAACACGATATTGCACTGGGGCAGGGCCTTCTGGGCCAGGGCAGCCTTGGCAACGATGCCGTACTCCTCGCACAGGGCGGCAGTGCCTTCCAGATCGGTGTTGGCGGCGTCGACGCTGGCCTGGTAAGCGTCCATGAAAGCGGCGAAGCGGTCGGCATCGGCCTCAACGGCATCCTTGCGGACGACCAGAACGCCGGTGACCAGCTTGGAACCGGCGACCTTCTGCCATTCCTCGTTCATATCCAGGGCAACGCGCAGCCCCTCGACCTGGGACAGAGCGCTGGTCACGAAAGGCTGGGGCAGCATGGCGATGGTGGCCTCGCCAGCCTGGAACTTGCTCAGAGCCTCGGTGGCTTCGCTGCAGTACTCGATGGTGACATCGTTGTCGGGGTCGATGCCGTTCTCGGACAGGACATAGCGCAGGACATACTCCGGCGTGGTGCCCTTGCCGGTGGTGACGAGGGTCTGGCCCTTGAGATCAGCGATGCTGTTTACGGTCTCGCCATTTTCGACGATGTACAGCACGCCCAGCGTGTTGACGCAGGCAACCTCAACGGCACCGTTGGTCTTCTGGTACAGGGTAGCGGCTAGGTTAGCGGGCACAGCAGCGGCGTCGATGTCACCCTTGACCAGCAGGGGCACGACCTCGTCGGCGGCACCGTACATGTTGAAGTTGACCAGGTCGGCGGAATTGTCAGCTGTCAGCATGTTGACCAGGCCCATGGTGGTGGGGCCTTTCAGGCCAGCCACGCGCAGGGCAGTGGTCTCGGCAGAGGTTTCGGGGCTGGCTTCCTCCTCCACGGTGGAGACGGCTTCGGTAGAAGCGGACTCGGCGGTGGATTCAGCCACAGAAGATGCGGATGCGCCGCAGCCGGCCAGAGATGCGCAGAGCGCAAAGGCGGCAACAGCAGAAAGAATACGTTTCAGTTTCATGATTTTCTGTTCCTCTCTTTTTGGGATGCTGATAGAAACATCTCTTGCTTTTGCTGCCCCACTATACTATAATAAATAGAAAATGTCTGTTGCCTGTGCAACATTCTTGAGAGAGGACCCCTGCATGGAGTACACCCCTTATTTTGATACATTGCGCAAGACCCGTCTGCTGCGCGGTATGACGGATGCGGAGCTGACCCTGCTGATGGAAAGCCTGGCCCCGCGGGTGCGCCGGTACGATAAAGGCGAACTGCTGCTGATGGCCGGGTACGAGACGAAAGACGTGGGCATCATTTTGGAAGGCGAGATCACAGCCACCAAGCCGATGCCTGACGGTACGCCCATCACGATGGCCCGCATGGGGCAGGGCGGCGTGTTTGCCGATGTGCTGGCAGGCGGCCGCAGCAAAAGTCCGGTCAACGTGACGGCGGCTGTTCCCTGCCTGGTGCTGTACCTGCCCTACGATGGTATGCTGCGGCCAAGCGGAGAGTTGAGCGCCGCCCACTGGAAGCTGCTGCAGAACTGGCTTGAGACGATCAGCGGAAAATATTTTTCGCTGGACTGCCGCCTGGAATTACTGTGCTGCAAGAGCCTGCGCGGGCGCATCTGCCTGTGGCTGCTGGAACAGCGCGACCAGACCGGCAGCGACACCTTTACTATCACGATGACCCGCGCGGAACTGGCCGCCTACCTGAACTGTGACCGCAGCGCTTTAAGCCGCGAACTGAGCCGCATGCAGGAAGACGGCCTGATCGAACTGTTCCGCAGTACCTTCAAACTGCTTGACCCGGAAAGGTTGGCAAATGAAATGTAAGGAGCTTACCATGCCATTTAAAACTGCAGTGCAAGCCCGCTGGAATGCGGTACGCAGCTGGCGGCCTGATAGGGAAAAGCGCTGGCATTATGTCTTTATGCTTTTCAGTTGGGCCTGCTTTATTTTTGCTTGCTGGCGAACCTGGCAGGTTGTCTACGGGCGGATGTATTATCTGCTGGATTCCGATATGTCCAGCGAGCTGGTCCTGTCCCATTTGCTGCGGCAGGAGCATAAAATCGTTACGCAGGATTGGTTTTACTCTACCGAGCTACGGGTGTTCAACATCCATTGGGCCTTTACCCCGCTGTTTTTCCTGTTTGATAACTGGCTGAAAGTGCGGCAAATCGGTACTTTTATCGTGCTGGCGCTGATGGTGTTGTCCTGCCTGTATTTCTGCTGGCAGGCTGGCATACGCCAGTTGTTCCCGCTGATTGCGGCAGTAACGATGACACCGGTCAGCGATGCGTATTTCCGTATCCTGCTGCTGACGATCAGCTACCCGCCCTACATTACGGCTACCTTTTTTACAATGGGGCTGCTGTTCCGGTACATGAAAACGCCGTGCCGCCGCACACGGGTCATCCAGCTAATGATAATAACGGCTTTTGCGGTGCTGCTGGGCACCAACGGGCTGCGCCAGCTTTTGATTTTGTATCTGCCGTTGTTTTTGGGCGCACTTCTGTTGGCGGTTCTCCGCTCTCCTGCGCGGCAGGGTGATACCCTGCCAGAACTGGATCTGGCAACAGGCCGGATGCTGTTCGGCAGCACAGCGGCGCTGCTTGGCGCGGGCATCGGCTGGCAGATCAATGCAAAAGTGCTTCGCCACATTTACCACTACACCAGCCAGGAGGGTGTACAGTTCAAGGCTTTTGAGGGCACAAGGCTGGAACGGCTGCTTACCGGCTGGCTGGAGAGCTTCGGCTATCAGGACAGCGGGTACATAACCTCGACCAACCTTTTTTACAATGCATTCTGTTTTCTAGCGCTGTTGGTACTCATTTGCGCGTTTGTTTCTTTGGTACGCCGCCCGCAGGATTACACCCTGCCGGAAAAGCTGATCTACGTAATGGCACTGATCGCTTTTGTAATTTACCATGGGCTGTACCTGTTCACCGACATGGTCTATTACACGCGGTACAATATCCCCATTGTGGTGCTGATGATGCCGGTGGCGGTGGATTATCTGTACCGCCTGCCGCGCTGCCGTTTCTGGCGGGGCGCGTGCATTGGCATGATGGCAGCCCTGCTGCTGTGGTGCGGCAACGACTATTACACAAAGCTTTGGCCGCGCAACATGACCGCCAACCACGAGGAAGCGGTAGCAGCCCTGCGTGTGGCAGGCTATACCGAAGGGTACGCGACTTTCTGGAATGGCAATATTATGGTGGAGCTTTCCAACGGTGCGTTTGACATTCGCGTATGGAACCCCGGCGAAGAACTGCAGGACCCGGATAATGTGTACCAGTGGCTGCAGGAGACCGACCATGTGGATACCCACCCGGAAGGCCCGGTGTTTGTGTTTCTGGAGCGCCACGAACTGCAGGATATTCTGGGGGAACACACCCTGGATAAAGGCACTGTGGAGTTTGAAAACGAGAATTATATCGCCTACGGCTATCCCAGCTACGACGAAATGCGTGCTGATTTTTTTGATTAAGTGAGGATTTAACTATGAATGACCGCAAAGACCCGATCCTTTACATCGTCATCCCCTGCTATAATGAGCAGGAGGTGCTGCCGATTACGGCACCACTGTTTTTGCAGAAAATCAACGACCTGGCGGCGGCTAGGAAGATCAGTCCCGACAGCCGGGTGCTGTTCGTGAATGATGGCTCTAGGGATCGCACCTGGGAGATCATCAACGAGCTGGCGGCCAGTGATGAACACTATGTCGGTATCTGCCAGAGCCGCAACCGTGGGCACCAGAACGCAGTGCTGGCAGGCCTGATGGAGGCAAAAGACCGCTGCGACATCACAATTTCCATCGATTGCGACGGCCAGGACGACATCAACGCCATGGACGGCATGGTGGATGCTTATCGGGACGGCTGCGATGTGGTGTACGGTGTGCGCAGCAAGCGCGATACTGATACTTTCTTTAAGCGTTTTACCGCCGAAAGTTTTTATAAACTGCTGAACGCCATGGGGGCTGAGGTGGTGTACAACCACGCTGACTACCGCCTGATGAGCGCCCGTGTACTGCAGGAGTTTGCCAAGTTCAAAGAGGTAAACCTCTTCCTGCGCGGCATGGTGCCGCTGGTTGGCTTTAAGTCGACCAGCGTAGCCTACGAGCGCCACGAGCGCATTGCAGGTGAGAGCCACTATCCCCTGTCCAAGATGCTGTCACTGGCCTTTGACGGTATCACCAGCCTGTCCATCAAACCCATCCGCTTTATTACCGGGTTCGGAGTGATCGTGGCACTTATCAGCTTTATTGGTGTGATCTGGGCCATGGTGGAGGCCATCCTGGGGCTGACGGTCTCCGGCTGGGCCAGCATGACCAGCATTATCTGCTTTGTGTCCGGCGTGCAGCTGATCTGCCTGGGCGTGATTGGCGAGTACATCGGCAAGATCTACATGGAGACCAAGCACCGCCCGCGCTACATCATCAGCGAGACGACCCCCAACTTTGGGCAAACCAAGGAGGACAACGCATGAGCCGTCAGGTCTGGAAAGGTTCTACCCTGCTGAACCCGGAGCCGCCGGTGCTGGTGAGCTGCGGCAGCCCGGAAAAGCCGAATCTTATCACCGTAGGCTGGTGCGGTACCATCTGCACCCAGCCGCCGATGCTGTCCATCAGCGTGCGGCCAGAGCGATACAGCCATAAGCTTATCAAGGAAAGCGGCGAGTTCGTGGTAAACCTGCCCACCGAGAGCCTGGTAAAGGCTATCGATTGGTGCGGCGTGAAAAGCGGCCGCGATGTGGACAAGTTTGCCGCCATGCATCTGACCGCTGCCCCCGCCGCCAAGTTGGGCACGGTGCTGCTGGAAGAAAGCCCGGTCAATTTGGAGTGCAAGGTGACGCAGGTCATCCCGCTGGGCAGCCACGATCTGTTTTTGGCTGAGTGCGTAGCCGTGGATGTGGACGAAAAGCTGCTGGACGAAAACGGCAAACTCTGCCTGAACAAGGCAAAGCTGATCGTCTACTCCCATGGGGACTATCTGGCACTGGGCCGAAAGCTGGGCAGCTTTGGCTACAGCGTGCGCAAAAAGAAAAAGCCGATCAAAAAGTAATTTTATGGTAAATAAAGCGGCAGGGAGCGCAAAGTGATGCGCACTTCCCTGCCGCTTTTGTTATAGGCAAAAAGAAACACCCCCGAAGCGGTGAAACTTCGGGGGTGTTCCCGGTTAAAGGATGCCCTTGCTTTTCAGTATGCCGATGCCGACTACTGCGACAAGAGCGATAACGCATACAACGATGAACGCATCAATGTATTTCAGCGGAACTTTGGAGAAGTTCTCATAGAAATTTTCAAAGGCGTTCAGCTGGCTGTGGTCGGGACGGTCCGATTTCTGTTCAGTCCCTTCAGGGGTAGTCTGCGGGGTCTCGTTTTTGATTTCATCTGCCATAGCGGATTACTTCTTGGCCAGGTACTTGCGCAGGTCAAGGGCAACGGCGATGACGATGACAAGGCCCTGTG
>ERZ1034842.829-NODE-829-length-9934-cov-6.384351_pt1 | contig 9934 bp, 7 predicted proteins | sample MGYA00520634_ERZ1034842 | MGnify/ENA primary metagenome ERZ1034842 (study PRJEB33766, sample SAMN09781734) | gut metagenome | biome: gut microbiome | host: Homo sapiens | place: Madagascar | study: EMG produced TPA metagenomics assembly of the PRJNA485056 data set... | reverse complement strand
AACAAGGCTGCCGCTCAGTAATTGATCGCATGAACAATGCCCGCCGTAGAAATACGGCGGGCATTTTCATTTATTAAATGTGTGTAGGGGAGAGATTTATCCCTCCCGGGAACCTTGCTGCAGGCACGTGGCAAAAACAACGCCACTGGGTAGGGGCGGCATATATGCCGCCCGCAGGCGGCCATCTGCCGCACACGCGCGGGCCGCATATATGCGGCCCCTACAACTCTGCTGCGATTTAACATCGTAATCATGGCGCACGCTGTGGGAGGGATAAATCCTTCCCCCACTTTTTTGTGGTCATACTTCCTGCTCCATCAGCAGTCGTTTCAGCGGCATAATGGCCGCCGGTTCGGCGCTGAAGGTGCGCACACCGAGCTTCAAATACGCGGGCATGGCGCTGACGGCGGCCACGGTGATGCCACATAAGTACACCTGCATCCCACGGGCCTGGGCTTCCTCCAGAATATGCTGCACCAGCCGCAGTACGGCGGGGTTTGCCAGCTGCCTGATGGCTGCGGTGGGGTCCTGCACAAGGCCCAGCGTGTAGCGGGTCAGGTCCTCGATATCCACGGCCAGCAGCTGCGCACCGTGGTCCATCAGGTCGCCCGCCATCAGGGCAGCACTAGGCATATCCACCACGCAGCCCATCGTCAGCGGGCCGGTCTCGCAGCCCGCTTCCAGCAGCTCATCGCGGCAGTCCTGCACCTCGCGCAGACAGTCGTCCCAGTCGCTCACGTCGGTGATCATCGGGAATACCACCCGCAGATCGCCGTCCGGGGCAGCCTGCAGCATGGCCTTGATCTGCGGCTTGAACAGCCGGTGGCCTTTCATACAAGCCTGCATCTCCCCGGTCCAGGGGGCGTCGTCGTCGGCGCGGGTATCGCAGCTGCGCACCAGCAGGGGGACGCCCTCGGCGTTTTTCAGCAGCTCGCGCAGGCGGGTGGTCTGTGTGGCCGTGCTCTGGTCATACAGCAGCGCCGTCTCGGTGCGCACAATGCCCACGCCCGCCGCGCTGTGGGTGTGGGGCAGGTCGTTATCGCTCAGGTTGCAGGTGGGCATTAAGCGGAACGCCGTGCCGTTTTTCGTCAGGCAGGGCAGGGTATCCGCCGGGTCGGGCGGTGCGCCGTGCAGGCGGCTCAGGGCGATTTTACAGTCAGCCTGGGCGATCTGTGCGCCGTCCGGCTCCACGACCAGCGTGCCGCTGTCGGCGTCCAGAATAGCCCGCCGCCCGGCCGCCATGGCAGAAGCGCCCTCGCCCAGCTGCACCACAGCGGGGATGCCCATGCTGCGCGCCATAATGGCGGCGTGGCTGACCGTGCTGTCCTTGTCGCTGGCAAGGCCCAGCACCATGCGGCGATCCAGGCTGAACAAATCGCTGGGGAAGAACCGGTCGGCCACCAGGATGCTGGGCCGCTTTAGATGCAGGCGGCGGCGCGGGCGGCCATCCAGGATATCCACCACGCGGCGGCAGACATCGCAGACATCGACGCTGCGCTCCCGGATGTACTCATCATCGACATTTTTTAAGCGGTTGGCGAAAATCTGCTCGGCGCGTTCCACGGCGGCGGCACCGCCTGCACCGGCGGCTATGTAATCGCCGATTTCGTTGGTAAAGGATTCATCCTCCAACAGCGCGATTTGGAAAAGCAGGATATCCGCGTCGGGGCCTTTGGCGCGCTGGCTCAAACGGCGCAGTTCATCCTTGGCCAGCACAACGGCCACATCGTAGAGTGCGCGTTCCCGGAAGGGGTCGCATACGATGCGGTGCAGGCCGGTGGTTCCGTGGTCGATCTGTTCGACCGGGCCGGCCACAATGCCGGGCGACGCCGGCACGCCGGTGTAGGTGTGCATAGAGTAGGCCTCCTTTATTGAATTTCCTTATAAAATCGGCATCTCGCCCAGCACTTTGCTGACGAGGGCGGTCACAAACTCCTCGGGCACGGCGGCGGCGATGGCACGTTCGGTCACAAGGGTGTTCTCATTACCATCCAGCAGGGCGGGGAAGCGGTCTGCCGGGTCCTTGTCAAAGCTGCCCATAAACGTTGCAGCCAGCAGCTTGGGCGTGTAGGCTATGTCCTCGGGCACACCGACGCGCTCGGCGGCCAGCTCCAGCGGGGCCAGCGCACCGCGGGTGGGGGCGCTGGGGTTCGGCGCGTAGGGCGCAGGGTAGTTGGCTCGCTGGCGGGCGTTCTTCTCGACCAGATCGATTTCCGGGGCACGGGCACAGACCTCGGCGAGCTTTTTCTGGTAGCATTCGGCAAAGTGCGCCAGGTATTCCTCATTGTCGGGCAGGATGGCGTAGGCCGTACCGCCGCAGCGGCCAAACAGCCGCATTGTGTCAAAGTAGCCCAGGGCAATGTTCCGCGCCGCGCGGGCCGGTGCAAAGTCCAGCGTCGGGCCTAAGTTCCAATGGCTGCGCACAATGCGGGTGGGCAGGCCGGTGGTGTTGGGCTTTACGATGCCGATGCCGTCCACATCGACACCCAGCAGTTCCGCCGCGCCCATCTTGGCAGCCAGGTCCAGCGGCATATTGTCGCGCCAGCCGCCGTCAATGTACTTCACGCCGTCGATTTCCCGCGGGCGCAGGGCAGGGAAGCAGGCGCTGGACGCCAGCATATAGTCTTTCAGCTGGCCCAGGGGGATATCCTCAATGGGGCACTGCACGCTGCGCAGGCTGCCCAGCTCGGTCATGACAAGGCCAAAGTGGATGGGGGATGTGCGCACGGCATCCTCATCGATGAGGCGGTCAATGGTCTCGGCCAGCGGTTCCACGTTCAGCCCGCCGCTGCGGATGATATCCAGGAAGAAAGGGCGCAGTTCGTCCGGCTTAAGCGTTTCGGGAATTTCCAGCACGTCATGAATCTCCAGCCCGCGCCACAGATCCTCGGCCTCCTGAATTTTGCCCATTGTGAAAAGACAGCCGTTCAGCGTACCGACGCTGGCACCGGTGATGATATCGGGCGTCCAGTCCAGCGCCTGCAAGGCACGCCAGACGCCGATCTGGTAGCTGCCCTTGGCCCCGCCGCCAGCCAGCACCAGGGCGCGTTTTCCGGTATGTTCCATCTTGTTTTTCCCTCCCGGTCATGGTTTTTCCTCATTATAGCATCTTCTGTGCAAAGTTGCCATAGCAAACCGCGTCACAATCTGCGGTTTTTGTATGGAATTTTTGTGTTTTGCCAGGGGTTGCAACGGAAGGGGAAAAGGAGTAAACTGAAAAGTAAGTTCGTAGGGGAAGGATTTATCCCTCCCGGCTCGTTTTCCGCTGCTGCGGCGCTAAAACACGGCAGAGATGTAGGGGCCGCATATATGCGGCCCGCAAGTTTCCCATTATCGGCCCTCTGCCGGAAAGCCGCGGGCGGCATATATGCCGCCCCTACATGGCAGCGCTGTTTTTTCGGGCAGCTACCCGCCAAGTCCCCGGGAGGGATAAATTCCTCCCCTACAAAACAAGAGGAGCAAATTTCTATGTCTACCAAACCTATCTTAGTTGTCATGGCTGCCGGAATGGGCAGCCGCTACGGCGGATTGAAGCAGATCGACCCGGTCGGGCCGTCGGGCGAGGCCATCCTGGATTACAGCCTGTACGATGCCCGCCGCGCCGGGTTCAAGACCGTCGTGTTCATCATCAAGCATGAGATCGAGCAGGCCTTCAAGGAGGCCGTCGGTGCCCGCGCCCTGCGCGCCGGGTTCGAGGTCCGCTATGCCTACCAGCAGCTGGACAAACTGCCCGCCGGCTTCACCGTGCCGGAAGGCCGCGTCAAGCCCTGGGGCACGGCCCACGCCATCCTGGTAGCCGAGAAAGCCATCGGCGACGCGCCGTTCGCGGTCATCAACGCCGACGACTACTACGGCCCGCAGGGCTTTAAGCTCATCTACGACTACCTGAGCACCCACGCCGACGGCGACCGCTACGCCTGGGCCATGGTGGGCTTTCTGCTGGGCAACACGGTCAGCGCCAACGGCAGCGTCAGCCGCGGTGTCTGCGTGACCGATGCCGGCCACAATCTGGTCAGCGTGACCGAGCGCACCTGCATCGCCCCCTACGACGGCGGCATCCATTACAGCGAGGACGGCGGCAGCACCTGGACCGACCTGCCTGCCGACAGCGTTGTATCAATGAACCTGTGGGGCTTCACCCCCGCCTATGTGCAGGAGGCCAAGGCCGGGTTTGCGGCGTTTTTGAAGGAAAGCCTGCCCGTCAACCCGATGAAGTGCGAATATTACCTGCCCACCGTCGTGACCGGCGCATTGGAGCGCGGTGAGGCGGACGTCCACGTCCTGACCAGCGCCGACAAATGGCACGGCATAACCTACCGCGAGGATAAACCCGAGCTGGTAGCCGCGCTGAAAAAGATGAGCGAGGACGGGCTGTACCCGGTGGATAAATTGTTCTAAAATGACACAAAAATGCGACCTCCCGCGCGGAGACCGCATTTTTGTGTTGCAGGGGCGGGATAAATTTCTCCCCCACGGCATTATCCCTTTCCCCCAAACGAGCCTTTGCGCTTCAGCACCGTATACATCACCAGGCAAACGATAACCGACAGCAGCGAGCCGCAGGCCGTCGCCAGGCCCATGGGCAGCAGGTTGTCCGGGAAGAGCTTCGACGTCAGGTACGCCCCCGGCACGCGAACGAGCACGATGGACAAAATGTTATGGATGAACGACAGCTCGCTGCGGCCATAGGCGCAGAAATACCCGCTGAAACTGAAATGCACCCCCGCAAAGAAGCAGTCGAAAATATACCCGCGCAGATACCACGCGCCCGCCGCAATGACGGCGGCGTCGGCGGTGAACAGCCTCACGACATTCGGCGCGATGAACTGCACCAGCACGGCCGCCACCGCACCAAAGCCCAGCGTAATGCCGATGCCGTACCGCAGCGTAGCCGATGCACGGTCGTGGCGGCCTGCGCCGACTTCCTGTGCGCCCAGCGCCGACACGGTGGAGAGCATCGACGACGGCACCAGGAACACAAAGCTGATGAACTTTTCCACCACGCCCACAGCAGCTGCGTCCGTCAGGCCGCGCCGATTGGCAATGACGGTAATGATCAAAAACGAAATCTGGATCAAGCCATCCTGCATGGCCACCGGTACGCCGACGCGCAGGATGCGCCCGATGATGGCACGCCGGGGGCGGAAGTCGCTTTTCTGCAGCTGCACGCCGTCCAGCCCGCGCTTTAAGATTGCCGCCAGCGAGACCACGACGCTGATGGCCTGGGACAGCGTTGTGCCCAGCGCCGCGCCCACAGGCCCCATGCCCAGCACCCCCATAAAGACGAGGTCGAGCACGATGTTGGCCGCGCAGGCCACCGCGATAAAGTACATCGGGCTTTTAGAGTCTCCCAGCCCGCGGTAGATGGCCGCAATGATGTTGTACGCCGTGATGCAGGGGATGCCGATGAAGCAGATGGTCAGGTACGCCCGGGTGCCCGCAACGGCCTCGGCCGGGGTGGACATGATGGCCGTGATGGGTCCCACCAGCCCCGCCAGCAGCGCCGCCAGCGCCGCCGAGAGCACCAGGAACAGCACTGCGCCGTTGCCGATGGTGCTGCCCGCGCGGCGGTTTTCGCCCGCACCGACGGCGTGGCCGATGCCCACCGTGATACCCATAGCCAGCCCCACCAGCATGACCGTGACCATGTGCATGACCTGGCTGCCGATGGACACCGCCGTCGTGCCCGCCACACCGTCAAATTGGCCGATGATGAGCAGGTCCGCCATGCCGTAAAGCGTCTGCAAAAAGTAGGAGAGCAGGTACGGCAGCGAGAACCGCAGTACATTTTTTAGTACACTCTCCCTGGCAAGGGTGTTTTGCATAGGGGATTACCCTCTTTTCCGATTTAAAGTACTAATATAGTAAAACGCATTCAGGGCCGCTTGTCAAGGCGGGGCAGAGCCGGGCGGCATCACATTTCCGGCAAAAAGCGGCGCAAAAATCCAGGAATATTTTACAAATTGCAGTGTTGTATTTGCCCGCCGCGTCGGGTATAATAGAATCAGCAAATCATCCATTTCTGTATGCGTTTCCAAAACTCGCGCATCTGTGCAGTTTTTATGTAAAGGAGAACCCATTATGATGAAGAAATCTACCTTCGGTGCCGTTCTGGCCTTCCTGTTTGCCGCTGCCGGTGCGCTGACTGCCGCCGCGCTGTACCTGTACCACCGCGAGAAGGAGCTGGACGAGTACGAGCGCCTGCTGTTCAGCGACGATTACGATGATTTTGACGACGAGGACGACGAGGACACCACCACCTACGAGAAGATCCCCGACGCACCAACGGAGGAGTAATTTCCTTCCCGCGCAAAACACCTTCCGGCCGGGCGCTGGCGGCGTCCGGTCTTTTGGCAATGGAGAATATGAATTATGCGTAAACTGCTGCTTTGGCTGGTGATGGTCGCCGTGATGGTTGCCGCGATCCTGGGCGGAACAGCGGCATTCCTGTACAGCCGCACCGGCGAGGACGCCCTCCCGCAGGAGCCTGTGCAATTCGGCGATATCACGCTGGAATCCAACGGCTGGGACTGGACTGTCCCGGTGCTGGGTGACAAAGTCACAAAAACATACGAAAGCCCCACAAATTTGACCGTGCAGAAGCTGGGCACTTTCACCGATACCATCCCCCAGCTGACGCTGCCCGCATGGGTCACATCGGCCACGGTGCAGATTACCGCGCCCGACGGCACGGCCTGGAGCGGCGATAAATCCAGCTGCAACACCTATACCTATGCCCAGAACGGTGATTATCAGATCATCGTAACGGCTTACCACAACGACGCCGACGCCCCCGGCGACCCGGCGGGCTGGTACGCCTACCGCGCCGGGTTCACGATGGCCATGAACCCCAAAGTGACCCTGAGCACCGAGCGTGCGGCCCAGGGCAGCATCGTTGCCGTCCAGCTGTCCGGCATTCTGGACGGCGAGCCCAGCGTCGAAAGCGACCTGGGCACGGTCTGGTTCCGCAAAACGTCCAGCGGGTACATGGGCTACCTGCCCGTGACCTACAACGCCGAGGGCGGTGACCACACGCTGCACCTGACCTGCGGCACGCTGGAAAAAGATATCACCCTCACCGTGACCCGCACGATGTACGATACCCAGGCTGTCCCTGCCGAGGAGGACGTGGGCGGCGGCGAGGAATTCCGCAATGCCATCTGGCCGCTGTACACCACCGGCAGTTCTGCCAAGCTGTGGAACGGTCGCTTTGAGGCCCCCAGCGCGGGCGCTGTCACGATGGAATACGGCACGACCCAGATGGTGGACGGCCAGCGCAGCGGCCAGGCCACCGGCCTGACCTACGACGCCCCAGACGGCGAGACCGTCACCGCGCCCCAGGCGGGCAACGTGGTCTTTGCGGGCACGCTGACCCTGACCGGCGGCACGGTGGTCATCGATCACGGCTGCGGCGTCAAGAGCTACCTCTACGGCCTGGAAACCGTGGATGTGGAGCGCGGGCAGTCGGTTTCCACCGGCGACCCGCTGGGCACTGCCGGGACGACCCACAATTTGATTTATGAGCTGCGCATTGGCAGCAAATCCACCGACCCGCAGATCGCCCTGAGCGGCAACAGTGGTCTGCAATTCAGAGAGTCGGAATAAATATTATACGGCAGGCCCCACACGAAGGGCAAACGACCACCCGCCCAAAAGCTGCGGGGCGTCGAGGATACCGCCCCCTACATCCTAGGGAATCGAGTTATTAGAAGAGTGGGAGAAACCATGGAAGAAGAGAAGAACACCGCGGCTGCCGTGGATTGGGAGGAAGCACCCAACCCGAAGCACCGCAAACGCAGCCGCAAAAAGGAACCGGCCGCCAATGCCCCCAGGCCCGCCGAGACGGCTGTCCCTGCGGCTGACTCGGCCCCGGCTGCCGAACCTGACACGGCATCCGATATCCCCGAGCAGCCCGAACCCGCCGAACCGGCGGAGACCCCCGCTGCCCCGGAGACCGTAGGGCGGGATGTCCCCATTCCGCCGCAGCCTGCCGACGCCCCGGCGGAAGAAGCTGCACCTGCGGATGCCCCTGAAGATACGCCCGAGGCATCTGCGAAGTCTGCCGATTCAGCCGAAGCCGAATCCGCCCCTGCTGAACCGGACGATGCTCCCACCGAAGAAGAATCTGCCAGCGTCCCAGACGCTGACGATGCTCCTGCCGACGAGAACGTGAGCGGTGACACCCCCGCCGACGAGGCCAAGGACACCCCCACCGACGAGGCCAAGGACACCCCCACCGACGAGGCCAAGGACACCCCTGCGGACGACATCGACCCCGACGACACCCCCGAAGAGAAAGCGCGTGCTGCCACCATTTCCCGCACGGCGCAGCTCTCGATTTCCCAGATCATGGCCGGGTTGGATGAGAACATTCCCGACGTCCCGGCTGAGGAAAACGCAGCCCCCGCGCCGGACGCTGACGACACCTCCGACGAGGACGACGAGCCCGACGACACCATCCCGCAAAAGCTGGGCCGCGCCGGGTTCGGCATGATCAAATGGTTGCTGCTGGTCATCATCTTTGTGCTCATCATCGCAGGGGCGGGCGTAGCCTGGCTCTACCGCAGCGCCACGCCCGATATGCTCCCCACCATCAAGGCGACCTTCGACGGACAGGAGATAAGCCCCACGGCGTACAGCTGGCACGTCCCGGTTGTGGGCAACCTGTTTAAGCGCACCTACGCCGAAACCTTGAGTTCCGCACCCTATGTGCTGGACACGCCGGTCTCCGGCGCGTCACCCGATGTGGTCGTCACTCCGTCCGGCTACACGGCCATGCTGACCGTCACCGATGCCGACAAGAACACCCTGTACGACGGCGGCGTCACCGGCTTCCGCAGCTATCTGTTTGAAGAAAACGGCACCTACGACGCCAAGCTCGTCGTCAAGGTCGATGGAAGCTCGTCCGACCGCGATTCCAGCGTCACCGGTACCGAGACCTGGCAGTTCCAGTTCACGGTCAACATCAAGCCCACCATGCAGCTCTGCACGCCGTCCGTGCAGCAGGGCAGCGTGGCGGCGGTGCGCGTCGGCCCGACGCTGAGCGGCGAAGCCCCCGCCATCAAAACAGCCTTGCAGACCCCCGGCTTTGTCCAAGCGGCCAACGGCTGGATCTGCTATCTGCCCATTCCCTGGAATGAGAGCACCGGCAACGTGACCCTGACCGTCACCGCCGACGGCTACACCGAGGATATGACGCTGTCCATCCGCGCGGCGTCCTACACCTATAAGGATTACAGCAAAACGTCTCAGATGATCTCGCCCTACATCGGCGAGAGCGACGCCCCCGCCGCCGTCACCAAGGTGCTTTCCACCACGGATGACAGCATCGAGTGGGCCGTGGGCGGTTTTGTGCAGCCGTTCCTGGATTCCTTCGATACACCGCTGATTTACGGCATGACCGAGTACGCAGGCCGCGCCCGCAGCGAACGCAGCACCAACTACGGCTACGGTGGCCGCACCGCGACAAATGTCGTCATCAAGCCGAAGAAGTCCAACGATTCGATGATCGTGCCCGCCAGCGGCCGCGTGCTGCTGGCCGAGGACCTGGGCGGCATCTACGGCAATACCGTCGTTATCGAGCACGGCGCGGGCCTCAAGAGCATTTTCTACGGCCTGGGTGCGCTGAACGTCAAGGCTGGTGAGAACGTCAAGCAAGGCCAGCTTTTGGGCGTTTGCAGTAAGACCGTCGTCGCCGAAATGCGCATCGGCACCGTACCCATCAACCCGCTGCTTGTCTGGCGCGGGCAATGCGATGGGTTGAAGAATTACTGATATTGTATAACGGCACCCGCTGAAAACGGCGGGTGCTGTTTTTTTGTTGTACAAGGCTTCCCCCGAGGAGAGAAGGCTTAGGGCAATACCGCATAATTCTAAGTACCGATACGGCGAGCGAGGTGCGGCAGCTGCTAAGCCAAAAGCGCAGATAATACTG
>ERZ1034842.826-NODE-826-length-9952-cov-4.031222_pt1 | contig 9952 bp, 8 predicted proteins | sample MGYA00520634_ERZ1034842 | MGnify/ENA primary metagenome ERZ1034842 (study PRJEB33766, sample SAMN09781734) | gut metagenome | biome: gut microbiome | host: Homo sapiens | place: Madagascar | study: EMG produced TPA metagenomics assembly of the PRJNA485056 data set... | reverse complement strand
CGGCGGCCGAACCGCCGCCTGTCTGGCCGTTCTTGGACGGCTTGGCACCACCGTCCAGCCAACGGCGGCGGGCACGCTGGCCTTCGGCCATATCCTTGGCCCGCAGGAACCGGCTGACCGCATTGCCGCCACCCCTGGCCATCGGACCGCCCATGCCGCGGGCCATCTGACCCAGTGCGCCTTTCAATCCCATGCCACCGGCCAGTGCGCCCGCGCCCGTGATAGCCGCGCCCGCGACCGTTTTCAGACCGTTCGCCATGGCCTGGCCGCCGATCAGTTTGAACAGGCCGTTGCCGGAGTACGGGTCGCCTATCTTCCAAATGTTCACGCACAGGAACTTCCAGCCCCACAGGTACAGGACCGGCAATGCGATGCTGGAGAATGACAGGGCGAGCACGCCGCTGACCGTATTGCCGTTGCCGTCCAGCACGTTGAGCACGATCAGGCCGGAGTTGACGAACAGGCATCCCAATGATGCGACGATGCCCAGTACGACGCTGGACGCGCACATGGCGAACATGCCTTTGATGGAGTTGACGACCGCCTTCTGTCCTTTGTCGGGTGCGATCGCGTAGATGAGCAGGCCCAGATAGATGCCGGCGCCCGCGTAGATGGCGGCCATCGCGTAGGCGAACAGGCGGACCAGGCCGAAGCCCACGCCCCAGATGAGCAGGTTCACGATGGCGGACAGCAGGAATAGCAGCGCGCCCGCCACGTCGGAGATGCTACCATCCCCATGCTGCTGGTTCAGCGTATTGATCGACTCATTGACCTTGGCGGCCGTCGCATCCTTCTCCCCCGCATCCGAAGGCTGCGCGACGACGTACGACAGGGCGACCGCCTTCCAACTGCTGTTCGTCGTAATGTTGAACTTGTTGATGAGCGACTTCATCGCGTCGCTCATGGACAGCTCGTCCTTCGTCTTGTATTTCGGCACACGCAGGTCTTTGATATCCTGTGTGGGCATGCCGGCCGCACCGTTCGGGTCGCCGGCCAATGCGGCCGCGCACTGGGAGAACATGGTCTGATGTTCGCTGGACGCCTTGCCTGACGGGTCGACGCCGCGATTGGAGCCTCCAATGTCGTTGACCCAACCCCAGCCCTTGCGGGTGATGATACGCTTCGACTGCTTGCCGTAGCCGCAGGTGTCCCACATGGTCATCCACCGGTCAAGCGTCTTGCCATCATTGTCGGCATCCGTGTCATCGTTCTTAATCTTCGGATTCCACCAATTCGGATTGAACGCCAACGCGTCGGACGGGAACGCGGCCGAACCTCCGCCACGGCGGATCGCATTGTTGGTAAGGTTCGCCATTTCGGACGGATCGACGCCCGCACGGTATTCGGGAATGCGGCAGAACACCTGGCCGGCATTCTCACCCGCCCCATACTGGGCGCGCGACCATAGACGCAGTCCCGTCTCCTCCCATATGGTGTTCAAGGCGGACAGGACCGTGTTCTTCGAGTCGCGCGTCATCTCATCCGACCGGTGCAGCTCGTTCAGGTAGTTACGGCAGGACAGCAGGTCGCCGGCCGTGCTCGTCGAATAATCCTTCGCCAGGAACTGGCCGGACTTGTCGTAGGATTTGAGCAGCTCCTGCCCCACGCCGCCGCCCACGTCACCCAATACGGACACGGTGGTCTTCGCCATCCACCACGGCGTGCCCACGGCCGGCTTGTCGGGATTACGGTCGGATACGACACCCATGGTGATGAACAGGCTCAATCCCAGAATGACCGCGCCGCACTTGCGCATCAGTATGCGTGCGCCGCGTCCGCGAGTCACATCCCACAGTCCGGGAACGATGGCGACGATGCAGATAAGGCCAACAAGCGCGAACGAGCCGCCGCCGCTGAAACCCTTGTAGAACGCGCCGGCGAACGAGTTCATCATGGATCCGAACGTGTCCAGCACCTTGCTGGATGCGGATGAGAACGCCGACTGAAGCCATGCGGTCAACGCCCACAGGCCGTTGCCCGCCGCCAATAGCAGGCTTTCCAACGTGACCGGAATCGAACCGATCGCCTTGAACGGGTCAATGTTCGACAGTCCGTCCGTGCGTGTGGTCAAACCGCCGATCGTGTCCGCCCATCGGGTGACGGGCAGGCATGACCAGGTCTTGCAGTCGATGGGCGCACCGTCCGCCAAAGTGATGAAGTCCATAAGAGTCCGCTTTCATGTGTCGCTTCCCGCGGCTATGCGGACTGGTAGATTGAGAACATTCCAATCCAATCCGCCAAGGGGTCTCCCGCCTCCAATTGGCGGGGACGCATAGCCCTCAATATCAACCAGCTTTCAGGAAGGCGGCATCCCATGAGGGATCATATCGCGGTCAAATTCCGCGCCTATCCCACCGATGAACAGGCCCGTCTGATCGACCGGACGATAGGATGCGCGAGACTCGTCTACAACCTCATGCTGGAAACCAGAATCGCGCACTGGCAGACCTTCTGGGAGGGCTGCAATCCCACTCCCGCCATGTTCAAGGATGCGTTCCCGTTCCTGCGCGAGGTGGATTCCTACGCTTTGTGCAACGCGCAACTCGCCTTGTCAAGGGCGTTCAAACGATTCTTTGAGGACAAGGATGCGGGATATCCGAAATACAAGTCGAAACATCATGGCCGGAAGACGTATACGACCAATCTGTCCCACGATAATATCCGCTTGGACGGCAAGGCGAGACGACTGAAACTACCGAAACTCGGTTGGCTCGCCGTACGGCAGCACAAGAGGATTCCCGAAAGTTGGAGGCTCAAGTCCGTGACCGTGGAGCATTGTCCCTCCGGACGATACGCGGCGACCGTCCTGTTCGAGCGCGACACCCAAACGCCCGAGAGAACGGAACCCGCGAACATCGTCGGACTGGACTACGCCTCGCATGGACTGTACGTGTCCAGTGACGGGGAGCGTGCCGAATATCCCGGCTTCTACCGAAACATGGAGGCCAGGCTTTCCAGGGAGCAGCGCAAGCTCTCCCGCATGGTCAAGGGCTCCGCGAACTGGCGCAAGCAATGCGAACGGGTCGCCAGGATATACGAGAAGATATCGAACCAACGCCATGACTACCAGCATAAGAAGGCGAACGTTTTGGCCGACACGTACGATGCGGTCGCCGTGGAGTCCCTGAACCTGAAAGGCATGGCGGGAAAGCCGAAGCCGAAACCCGACCCCGATCATCCCGGAGCGTACCTGCGTAACGGACGCAGGGCGAAAAGCGGTTTGGCGAAAAGCACGTTGGATAACGCTTACGGCATGTTCTGCGCCTTATTGGAATACAAGCTCGTCCGCCAAGGCAAACCATTGGTGCGGGTGGACGGATGGTTTCCATCCAGCCAGCTCTGCCATGAGTGCGGCTATCGGAATCCGCAGGTCAAAGACCTGTCCGTCCGCGAATGGGCATGCCCATCCTGCGGCGTCCGGCATGATCGTGACGTGAACGCCGCCCTGAACATCCGCGACGAGGGCAGAAGGCTTATCGAGCGGCACGACTCGTAAAACCGTGCGAACCATAGGGCATATGGGGATAGCCTGTCTATACTGAACTCATTAGGGTTCTTGAGCAGGAAGCCCCCGCCTCTCATAAGGCGGGGGAGAATGTCACAGGAGGGATATATGAGAAGAGAATTGACGGCCGTGTTGACCGCACTGCTGACTGTCGGACTGGCCGCATGCGGGTCGGATGCCACCGGACAGAGCAAACAGAGCGAGCAGAGCGAACGGGAGGCTCCGAAGACATTCGCATCGGACAGGGAGCTGGTCGAAGAGTTTCTGAAGGACATGCAGGCCGGAGAGGTGTCGCGCGCGTCCGAACTGTTGTCGGAAACGCCGAAGTCCATCCAGTCCGACAAGGATGCGAAAGCCCTGCCGGCACGACTGTCGAACGCCTCCATCAACTCGATGAACGACGATGAGATCATGGTTCTTTTCGACCTCAAAGGCCTAGACTCCGAACGGTACATGAGGCTCCATCTGACGGACACCGCGCAGGGCCGTCGCATCGAAACCGACTCCGTGGTCTATCCGGGAGCCGGCGACGGAGCCAACGACATCACTCCCACAGGATTGAGCGAGGGAATGTTCTTCGTGCCCGGACTGTATGGGGCCGAACGATACGATTCATCCTGGCGTACCGTCGAGAAGGTTCCCGTCGACTATGACGGTGCGGACAGCCAGGCAGCCGCCTGGTCATGGAATGCGGACAAGGCGGCGGAAGCGTTCAGACCGTTCGTCCAGAAACGTCTGGACGAGGTGTTGGGGCAGAGCGATGAGCGTACCCAGACGCTATTCTGCACAACGGGCGACGGAGGCAAGGCCGTATACTTGTCGACAAGCTCCAACATTCGCCCCTACGATTGCGAACTGACCCGCAGCATGGGCGGATATTCGCTAGCCTCGCTTCAGGTCACGGATGCTCATCCCGCCGAAGGCAAGGTGCAGATTCAGGGCACCGTTCTCGTCGACGGATACGGTGAGGCTCCCATCAGGTCGGCGGATGCCCGCAGTGCTGGCGCGGTCATCCAAGCCGACTCGATGGACTGGGACACGTCCACGGTGCAGAGCGTGTCGTTCGGCTTCGATTGGAATGAGGTGGACTCGGACTTCGACGAATAGTGATCGCGAATGTTCAGTCGCAGTACGGGTGATCATGCATCTGCACGATTCGATACGAGTTCACGGAGAATGGTTCGCCGCCCGGAAGAATGAACCGCCCATCCACTTTGCGGCGGGCATCTACGATGCGTTCCAGCCGTCGCCGGTGCACTTCGCCGGCGACGGAGCGTTTGCGGGCCAGCAGTACGACGGCCGTAATGCCGCCGGCCGGTATCGCCAGATACGGCAGCCAGCCGCCGAACAGCATGTGAAGCGGAAGGCAGACGAACGCGCCGGCGATGCAGCCGCCGAAGAAGATGAACAGGTCGGTGGTGCGGATCCATTGCCGGCCGATCAGTTGGATCTCATCCACCTGATCGACTCGCTGGCCGCTGATTTTCGTCAGGTCGAACAGCATCAGATGCCGAAGATTCTGGCGGCGACATCCAGCACGACCTGAATGAGCAAGGCAATCAGCTTCACAAAGAACGGGATGACCTGCTTGGGTGCCACGAGCATGACGCCCAGCACGATGGCCGCAACGCACCAGCGGACGGTGCCTCTCGACTGGAACTGCTGGCCGATCGGAGTGTTCGGCCAGAAATGGCGGATGGCGAGCAGCACGATACAGACGACGATGGCGGCACCACCGAGGAACATGCAGATGGCGGAAACGACGGAGCCGGAGTCGAACAGCTTGTTCACGAAGTCGGCTGCGCCGTTGCCGGCCGGTTCGACGATTCTTGGCGCGCCGGCCAGGGTGATATGATCCATGGTGATTCCTTTCTCGAAACGGATCGCCGCCCCCTATGCGCTCAGCGCTTCACCAGAGCGTCGAGCGTGCGGCAGACCGTCGCGTTGCGGCCGGACTCGCGTGCGAGCATGTCGCGCAGCATTGGCAGACGCATGTCAGCGTTGGCCACGCCGATGCCGCCCGGAAACAGTGTGCGGTCGGATACGCCGAACGTGCCGTGCGGTGTGCGGGTCAGCAGCACCCATGCGCCGACCATGCGGCCGGGAAGCAGCTTTCGCGTCGACTCCAACGCCCAACGCATGTTGCCGGACGCGGAGTATTTGCATGCCGAAGCCAGATCGGACAATGCGCCGATGGTGTCCCGTCCTTCCAGCAGTCCATGTGACAGCACGCGCAGATCGACCGGACCGGATGCGGATAGCGGATCGTCGGCGCTGGGCATGAGCATCAGGTCGGACGTGAATGGCGTGTACCGTTTCGCATCCAACAGGAGAATGAGATTGCCTTTCGCCAGCACGCAGTCGATGTCCGCACGTCCCGATTCGTCGCCTGGATTGCGCAGGGAGAAGAACACATCCAGATCGGGATCGTCCAACAGTCCGTAATGGCGCAGCGCGCAGGCGAGCGACCTCTCCCCCATGATACCGGCTGCGGCACGCCCCTGATCCAGTCCGGAGCCGGCCAGTCCGAAGCCGGGCGTGCCATGAATACGGGCCTGACAGCCGTCCAATGCGGCATTCACATCGTCATACCCGTAGAACGGGTCGGCCGGCCCGGCCGGCATGGAGTCGATCCGGTAGGATTGGCGGCTCCAGTCGATGCGCGGCGTAGACCGGCCGGCCGGAGTGGAGGCCGACATGCGGTGGACTGTGAGCAGGAGACAGACGACGGCGACGGTGAGCGCCGCCCAAAGGCTTGAGGTGTCGCCCGTATGCCAGCAGACGAGGGCGTACAGAAGGCAACAGAACGCGCCGATGATTCCGAGCATTGCGGACTCTCCTAGGGTCGGGGATTGTTCCGCTTGCGCCTATGCGGGTTCTAAATCATCGTTTCGAGACCCCTAAATCCCCGCAAAATGCGAATTCGTCCCAATCGACTCTTCGGTAAGAGAGTTGGTTGGATTGGCTTTTGTTGGATTGTGGGATTGAGGAGTCTGTTGGATTGCTTGTTTTGCTGGATTGGGTTTGGTTGATTAGGTGCGATTGGCTGAGTGGGATCGGTTGCACTGTCGAATGGTTTGCGGTTATGGTTGTTTTGCAGGTCCGGGCTTTTGTGTTTGATTGCGCTTTTCGATTGTCGGCTGTGATTCAGGTTCGGGTTTTGTGATTGGCTGTGGTTGTTCGATCGTTGGTTGTGGTTCAGGCTGTGTCATTTTGTCGGCTGGGCCGTGCGCGATGAAAAAGCCCCCACGATGTTCGCAGGGGCTTCGGTTGCGGTCTGTTATCGGCGGAACCGGTATAAGGACAACGCGGCCGCGGCGAGTATCAGTGCGACGACTGCCGTGGCGACGGTCGCGCCGGTTGCGGCGGGCGGGAAAGGTCACTACTTTTCTTCCATTCGCAGCATGTTGCCTCTGCTCAGCAAGTCGCCCACGTATTCCATATCCACGCCGCGTTCGTTGAACGCCTTGCGCGTGTACACAAGACGGTTCATGTCGGCGTGGAACAACACCCAACGCGCCTTCTCCGCACGTTCGGAATGGTCGTCGGCGGAAATCGGCCTATCATGCAGGATGGCACGCTCCAACATGGTTCTCAGGCTCTTGACCTCAAGATAATAGTCGGATTTCAGTTTGAACATGTACCCGTCGGCGTCATACACCACAACGCCCTCACGAGTGGAATCATGACGCTCCTCGTCCAACATGCTCCACAGTTCCTCCCGCTCCTTGTCGGAGTGGAAGACGGCCAATACCTCCGGTCGGGCGAAAAACCTGTCCATGTCAATCAGCTTGTCGGCGTCATGGTCGATATGGAAGTCCGCCGTGTTTTTGATGGCGTGCAGGAACACGAGCCGTGACGTATCATACTTGATGATGTGACGGTCGGACTCTTGGTCGATGACCTCGAACGCCAACGTCACGTCGGCATCATGGACGATGTTCCACAACGCCTGTTCCTGACCGATGTCCAGTGTCTCTTTGAAGAGCCGTTGTATGAGATACGAATAGTCGGTCTGTCCGCTCTTCGACCAGAAACGCCACGAACCGTCTCCGCGTGCGGACACCAAGCCGAGGAACCCGTTCTCCTTGCGTTCCACGCGCACTGGGAACTTGAGACGCTTGTCGATGTTCTCGCGGGTGGTCTGCTCGTTCTCCCCGAGGTTGAAGAACTTCTCGAAGCCGCGTGCCACGACATTGCCGTTCCCGTCGAGGAACAGGCCGCGTGCCTTGCTGGAATATTCGTCCCAACGCTGGTTCCTGAACGCGTCACGGCTGAAGTTGCAGGCGTACACGTCGGTTTCGCCTTTGACTGGACGGACGTTCACGTTGTCGGAATCTCGCATGAGTTCGAGCAGGTTCCCTCCATCCGTGGAGAAGTCGGCAAACCCGTCTTCGGTCGTATGTGCGCCCTGTTCCAGCCACTTCGAGTAACGGTCAAGAGTCCACTTCCTACCGTCTTTGAGCGGCGGCATGTCCAAACGGACGGTACCAGTCGCATCGCGCCCATTGGCTGAGGCCGCCGTGTAGCCCATTTCGGCGTCGTCCACGGTGCGGGCATTGTTGTCCCACAGCAGTCCCACGTCAACCATCACAGTCTCCCCCATTGGGTTCATATGGTATACGCCGTCCGTCTTCATGGCGCGAACGTTGACCCAACGGCTGTCATGTTCAAGGTACCCATGCCACGACTCGTATTGGGTACGCAGATACTCCTCCGGCACACGGTCGCTCTCGACGCGGGTCATGTTGCGTTCCAGCAGCTCGTCCAAGGGCACGTCGAACGTCACGGTTTCGACATGCGCCTTATGCCGTGAGGCGATACGCACCTCGTCCACGCAGAATCGCGGGTTGACGTGCTGCGAATCGCTGATGACGTTCACACCTTTGGCGAGCAGGTCGCTGACGATGGTGTGAGCCTGTCGGACGAGGAGCCTGTTCATTTGTGGGTTCATGGTCTCATGCCATGCCTGACGGCCTCCCGCCATCATTGTGCGCAAACCGTCCAAGCTGACGATGACCGTGTTGGAATCGGCGTGCTGGCGTGCCCAAGTGCTCTTTCCCGAGCCGGGCAGTCCTCTCAGAATGGTCAGAGTGGTCAATTTCGAAGCCTTTCTTCACTTCAGTTCTCCTGAAACATGCGGACGAGTTCCGCTTCGGACACGGGGCGCATGTTCCATGCGTCCAATCCCACGTTGATTTCGTTGCGGTTCTTGAACTCATGGGAAGTGTTCGCATGGGTGTGACCATGCAGCAATCGCATGTTCTCTCCCACTTGAGGAATCGCATACCGTCGAAGCTCCGGCTTCGCCCAATTGGAAGCCACGTTATCCGCTGCCGGTAGGTCGAAGTCCTCACGCCATTGGAAGTGGCAGAGGAACACGGTCATAGTGGTTTCGCCGTCCGTAATGTCAGTCATGCCGATACGCCCGATTTCGCCGAACGCCTCGGTCAGCTCCTTGAAGCCCTTGCTCTTCCCGTACAGCACGTCGTCATGGTTGCCGAGAATCAGGTGCCGGTTATTGCGAGGGCAGCGCAAGCTTTTGACATGCATAAGCGCCTGTTGAAGACTCCAAGCGCCTCCGCTGCATAGGTCGCCCAGAATGTAGAGCTCGTCGTTCTCCCCTACCATTTCGTTGATGTGGTCGGTCACGTCCATGTCATGCTGGTACCAGTTGACGCAGTCCTTGACCTGCATGTGCGCTTCGTTGGCCTGTTGTTTGATGGTTGTCCGACGGAATCCGGGTTTCGCATATCCCCGCAATGCGGCCACGAACGGGTGGGCGAAGTGGGTGTCGGAAGTGAAATATTTGGTCAAGTCCGGGTCTCCTTTCGTTTTTGGTCGGCTATGTGTGACGCATACGGTTTCACATGAAGTACGCTCGCACCTGCATTCTTTTGCCGTCCGAACGGTTGGACATTCTGTTCTTCGACGTCGCCGCGCTGCGCCGCCTGCTGGCCGGTGGCATGCCGGTCGATCAGGCCCGGGCCCAGGCGATCGCACGGCATGTGCCGCCGTCCGTATGGCATCATGAGCTGAAGCTGGCCCGCATGGATGACACGTCCCAACTGGGGCGGGTGATCATGCTGAAGTCGGACGATCTGGCGTTGGACGTGTTCGCCGTCACGATTCGCGGCGTCGGCCGATTCCAATTGGCCTCCGGCTGCCCGTTGCCGGCCGGATTGGAGTTTGATTGGGCGGTATTGTCCGATACGACGCTGACCCTGTATTAGGCGGCGAGCAGTGCGGCCAGCGCATCATCGGCGCTCGGATAGGATAGGTCGGGCCGATCATCACGCATCCATTCGACCGGGTTCAGGAAGCTGCGGCGGATGCTGCCCTTCGGTGTCGGCGGGTCGAAGAACAGCCGCGGCTGGCCGTAACGGCCTTCGTAGACGGTGTACAGCGCGGTCGAGCTGGACGTGTTGCCGTGGCGTACGACGCTGC
>ERZ1034842.822-NODE-822-length-9997-cov-7.741199_pt1 | contig 9997 bp, 20 predicted proteins | sample MGYA00520634_ERZ1034842 | MGnify/ENA primary metagenome ERZ1034842 (study PRJEB33766, sample SAMN09781734) | gut metagenome | biome: gut microbiome | host: Homo sapiens | place: Madagascar | study: EMG produced TPA metagenomics assembly of the PRJNA485056 data set... | reverse complement strand
GAAAAGAACGATTAAACAACATCGCGAGCGGGGAATATCTTCCCTCTTTTCATTTCGCCTTGTACCGCCTTGTGATATCCCGATACCTCTTACGTGTAACTTATGATATCGTCCAAGGGCTTCATGTAACCATGTCAAAGAACGCTTTTTGCGGGTATCCAGGAATCGAACCTGGTCGGGAACGCTTCCCCTCTCCTGCCGAACGCTTTCGGCTTATACCCTATAGATTGTTTACGGAATCGAACGACTTGTATGCAGTTAAAGCCGCTTCTATTTCCATTCTGGAATACATCAAAGGTGAGTTCTTGCTTTCGCCGTTTCTATGTGGCTTCACCAATTCTTCTTTCACCATTTTGTCAAGAATAGCAGGCTTGTGTCCAAGAGCTTTAAGCCATCTGTGCACCTCTCTTTGTTTCATCCTGTCGGAAGCCGGCGCCCGTCTTTTCTCTGCGGCTTCTGCTCCAAGAGTCGCCGCTTCGATAAGGAGATTTTTCAACTCAAACAACTCCATTTTTATCTTCATGGCTATATCATTTTAATCTGGTTACCGCTATGCTGTCTATTCGACCTGCTACGGATGTTTTGAATTTATAGCCTTTCTTGTTTAGGCGAGTCGCCGAATAGACCACGCTTCGGTCTGTAATGTCCTTGCGTTCTATCACAATTGTTTCGCCTACAGGGATACTTAACAGTGTATCCTTTATGCAAACTCTCGTTTTAATAGGTGTTTTTGTCATATTTATCGTATATTTGTCCGTTGCTCTGTTTTGTTGACTTGTGCAACAGGTTTGTTTAACTTTACAGTGCAAATATAGAAGAAGATATTCTCCATTGCAAGTGTTTTGGGTAATATCTTCTCCAAATTAACTAATATTAATTTTTATGGTTATGGGTGTAAAAGATAGAATTTTGGAATTTCTTAAATATAAGGATGTTAGCATAACAAAGGCGGAATCTTTGTTATGCTGGTCTAAAGGTGCATTATTAAAATCGAATAGTATTTCAAGTGATAGGCTTGGGGAATTTTATCTCCAATTTCCAGAGGTTTCTCCCGAATGGCTTCTTACCGGCAATGGCAAAATGACCAAGCAGCCCACGAACCAAGAGACACCAGTCAGTACCAATAACTCGGACATGGAATCTGCTTTTTTGAAAAAGGAAGCCTTTTATTTAAGGCAGATGAACGAAAGGTTGGACGAACTCATTGAGGCTAACGAGACAATCGAAAATTTAAAGGAAGAGGTAGAATCCCTTAAAAAGCGGCTGGAGTTAGCAGAACAGGATTCAAATAAAATGGCTGTAAATGTCGTAAAACATAAGTTCGCTTGAAACGTTTTCCTTTCGACCATTGTTTTATACAAACAATGTAAACTTTATCACGATGGAAGAAGAAGATAGTGAATTATTGGAAAGGCTCGTCGTAATCGAGCTTAAAATAGACGCAATCCTTAGAGAGTTAGCCTTGTCTATAAGTAAAGAAAAGAACTTGATGTCTGGAATGAATATCCTTTTGGAAGAAGCAAGAACACGCAAAAACGCGGATTACGTTGAAGGTGGAATGGGGCAAATGGGATGCACGGTTGTTGATATGTTAAGTAAAGTTAATGGGGGGGGGTAAACAGGCTCTTCTATAAGAGGGGTTGTTATCTTTAATAATGTATAAGGAGGTCAAAGAAGAAAGCAAATCCAGGATACAAAATATATTCACTTTTTTTGTGGATACCCCAAAGAAAAGTGTTATCTTTGCACTGATAACAAAAAGGCATTATGAGAACAGCAAAGATAATTTACAGGCCGGAAGAGTTGCAACCGTCAGAACCTATACATCCGGGTGAAATGCTAAAAGACGAACTGGAAGCACGTGGAATGTCGCAAAGAAAGTTTGCCGGACTGATAGGGATGCCCTATACTGCGTTTAACGAGATAATCAACGGCAAACGGCCGATAACCACCGACACGGCATTGAAAATAGAGGCGGCAACAGGAATAGCCGCAAATATTTGGCGTGGTTTACAGTCTGATTATGATATGCAGATCGCCCGGTGTGACGGTAAGCTGTCTGCGATATTGGATAACATACGCAATGCAGTCGCTGTTTTGTAACTGGAGCAAAAAAACTTGTAATTATGGGCAACTGGGAGAAAAAGCAAGAAGAGAAGCGAGAAGGCAGGGAAAAGGACAGGGTTAGGCGGGAAAAGCTGGCCGGATACTTCTTTAACCTATCACAACTAACCTACACGGCCTTAGTTTTAGGCGGTATGGTCCTTTTCTTTCAAGGAAGTGAAATATCAGTAAAGCTGTCGGTCATGCTATCGGTTGGTTGTACATTGGCCTACGCTTTAGCTAAAATTGGTAATAACTTATTAAAATGAAATTGATATGAATGCAGGCATTTTTGTTTTTGCGGTATTGGCTGTTATAGCTGTTGGTATATTGATATACACGGAAACCCCGTCAGGGAAGAAGTGGATTAAAAACTTGTAATGGATGGATGCTTTAGGATTTATATTCACAGTCGGAATAGTTGTAGTGGGTGGCATATTGATATGGACCAACACTAAGTCTGGTAAAAAATGGCTGGAGGGCCTATAGCCTTTTGCCTCGTTAAATGCAATTAGCAATTGCCAATAAAAAGCCCCGAAATATGCTAAGATGGAGCAAAAGTTTCGCAATTGTTTCGCAAATGTGTCTTATGCTGGTTTGTAATATGCAATATTATAGCCGATTAGGATGTTTTGGAAATTAGATTCCGGTTCTGAAGGTCGTGGGTTTGAATCCCACCCTGGTCACAGGTTTAAAAATCAATGTTTTAGACATTTAAGCCGTATTTCTTTTATAGATTTACGGCTTTTATTTTGTTCACTTTTGCTCAAAATCGCTACATTTGTTTCGCAATTGTTTCGCAATTGTTTCGCAAAAAAAGAATAAGGATATGGCAACATTTAAAGCAGAAGTGCAGAAGCAACGGAAAGACGGGACTTTTAATATAAAGATACTTGTCACTCATAACAGGCAGTTGAAGAGATTGCCGACCGGCATTTACATAACCAAGGATGATATGACGCGATCCGGCAAAATCAAAAACCAAAAAATACTGGATCAGATAGACGATTTAATAATGCGATACAGAAAGAAGACTAATGAGCTATCTGTTGCAATAAACAACATGTCTATCGATAAGCTGGCAAGATATCTATGCGAACCGGAGGTAGTCTCTATTGACTTCTTGGAAGTGTTCCGGGATTACATAGACGAAAATCCGGATAAGAAAGGGGTGAGGAATTACAAATCAGCTCTAAATTCCCTCGTCAAATTCCTTGGAAGAAACAGTCTGGATATTTCAGAGATAACAGTTCCTTTCTTGGAAAAATATGCTGCTTCTCTTGGAAAAGGTCGTGCGGTGTCCTTGTATCTTGGCAGCATGAGGCATGTTTATTCTTATGCGAAGCAAAAATACAATGACGAAGACGCAAAAAGGATATTGATTCCTTATTCGCCATTTTCACGGTATAAAGTACCCCGTCAGAATGTAGCGGAAAAGAAGGCTATAAGTGCGGAGCTTATCCGAAAGATAATAGAACTTCCGTACGATGCCACTTCGCGCGGGAAAGACAAAGAGAATCGTTATAATTTGGCAAAGGATTGCTTTATCCTGTCATTTAGCCTTATAGGCACTAACTCTGTTGATTTATATAATGCGGAGATTTACGAGAACGACGAAATTGTATATTGCCGGACTAAAACGAAGGATCGCCGAAGCGATAAGGCAAGAATCCAAATAAAGGTGCACCCCCATATATTACCTATATTTAAAAAATACATGGATAAAACAGGGAAAAGGGTTTTTCGCTTTTATCAGATGTATGCAGATCAATCGACATTTAATGCAGCTTTGAACAAAGGGTTGAAGGCTGTAGGGAAAAAGGTTGGCATTCCCGGCCTTAAATTTTATGCAGCCCGGCATTCCTGGGCCACAATAGCCAGGAACGACTTAAAGACGGACAAATCAACCATAGATGAGGCTCTGAATCATATAGATAAAAGATTGTCTGTTACAGACTTGTATATAAAAAAGGATTTTTCGATTATCAATGAGGTCAATAAATCGGTCTTGGATTATGTGTTCAAATCCTGTAAACGCTAACATGTCAAATGTCGGCATGTTGGGATTGTTTAAAAGTAATGGACTTGTTATCATGCGCCCTTACTATGTGGTTGGCATAAAAGTTAAATAATATGTTGTTAAAAATATTATGAGATTGGCTTTTGTTCGATTTAACTAATACCTTTGTAAACGAATATAACCCCAAAAACAAATAGTATAATGAAAAAGTATTTGCTTTTAATGATTGTTGCACTAACAACCAGCTGTAGAACTTATTACTCTGAACAAACCCGTGTCCTGGATTTTAGAAAATATACAGAGAATGGCTTTGTTATAAACCCCACATCTTCAGGAATGGATTTTGAACCTATTTCTATGATAAGTGTTTCATTTTATTCAGGAGAGAAGGTGAAAGGTTTATTTAAAAATGAAACCGGAATTATAAATGCGTACGACAAATCTGCGCAAATGAAATTTTATTATGCAACTCCAGATAGAATGTTAGAAAAAATAGTCAGCGAATGTAAAAAAATGGGCGCTAACGGCATTATAAACTTTAATATGAACCCGATACCGGACGCTAAATATCAAAGTTGGGAAGTTTCAGGTGTTGCTGTTAAGTTGAAATAATACTTAATGACCATGAAGAAACTTAGGCATCATCTTTAGCCCGGTCGTTTTAACGGGGCTTTTTATACCTAAAACTTGCGGAGCAGGGTATTAATGACTGTTTTTAGAGAGCCATTCCGGCTATGGGTAAAAGTCGTTCTGCCCTTGACTGCAAATATGATGTTAAAATCCTTGTAGGTTTGAAATATAAAAGCGAATTTTGCATCACAAAAGAAAACAAAAGCGACCTCGCTGGGTAAACAGTCCTGGTAGAGGTTTTGTTGTATATGAAAAGAATGATTCTTTAAATATATGATACGTGTGCACTATGGAGATATTAATGCCTAAATCGATTAATGATGCTCATATAGGAGATGCGTTCAATTATTTATTCCGTATAATATTGCGAATGGAGGAATCAGATGATGAAGATTTTGTTTGGAATTTCAAAAATACTTCATTTGTTACTCCATTTTTCATATTGCCATTAATGCTTTATCGGGATAAATGCGGTAAAAATGTATCTTGTATCAATATGTCTGATAGCATTAGAACTTATTTAGATGCTATAAATTTTTACCATGTGATCATGGCAGATGAAATAGTTGATTTTCATGGTTATATGGAGGCTTACTCAAATAAAAAATATATTCCTATTATTTGTTTTCCGTCTTGTAAGCCAAAGGACGATATAAAAAATAATATTTTGTCGGTTGCTGAAAATATAATGGTAAGACAATTGGGAATTGAAGGAGAGATAAGAAAGGCTCTATCTTACATGTTGGCGGAAACCATTGATAATATTACAGAACATTCTGATTGCGATAAAGGTTATATATTTGCTCAGTATTATCCGACAAAGAAATATATTGATATTTGTATTGCGGATAATGGAATAAGCATTTTGGGCAGTTATATAAAAGCAAAGAAAGATGGGATAACAAATGATGTTGAAGCTTTAAAAAATGCAGGAACAGGCGTTTCTACCAAAAATCTACCAGAAGCAGAAAATAGGGGGTATGGAATTACAACCTGTAAAAATATGCTATCAAAAGGTTTAAAGGGAAAATATTTTTTACTATCTGGGCAGGCCTTTCATTCTATGACAGAATATGAAACTGTATATGTCGGTCTACCTGATAATATTAAATGGGATGGAACAATTGTAGCATTAAGAATACCATATAGCGAGAATAGTAATTTTAATTTTTATAAATATATAGGATAAAGGTCATGGAAAAGATTATTGTAATATCTGAATTGATAAGAGGAGAGCTTCGTTCCAGGACCGAAGCTAAAAAAATTTATGCAAAAGCTTTAAGTTTGGATTCGAAAAATATTAGTATTGATTTTTCGAATGTGTGCTTTATGTCTCGATCATTCGCTGATGAGCTATGTAATATTTTAGATTCATTGAGATCAAATGAAATCAAAGTTCGTTTAAAAAATGAATGTGATTCTATTGATTTAATGATGAAGATTGTTGAAGGGAATAGGAATAAGCCAAGAGTTGTCAAAGAAGATAGCCAAGTTAAAGAGTTTTCAGATATTGACGCTTTGTCTAAGTTCTTATTAACTATATAGTAGCTGAAGCTCTTGTCTAATGAAATCAATAGGCTTAAAAACATGTTGGAAACGGTAGTTACATATCCTTTTGAAAATTCACTTTGGGTTGTAGCTGTCTTTGTCACGGGATATTTGTCTTGGAAAGCTGGTATATATCATGCAAAAATAGAGAATACTCGTAAAAAGGTAGAACATTTACCATGTGATAAGAGAAAAGAATAACTCAATAGTTTTCTATGACGATATTTTTAAGGGATGAATATTTGAAAAGATATCCGTTGACAGGATCAATATTATTATAAAAGCCGGAATAAACCTCCGGCTTTATTTTTACCCCTCACGCCCTCCGATTGCCTCGTAGGGGTTCCGCCCTCCGATTGCCTCGTAGGGGTTCCGCCCTCCGATTGCCTTGTAGGGGTTCCGCCCTCCGATTGCCCCTTTAATAAAAAATGCCCGAACATCACTGCCCAGGCATTCCTAAAATTTAAAAATCCGAATACATGATTCCATGTATTCGTGGCAAATATATAAATTTATTTCGTAATTTGATATTATAAGGTCATTTTTTTATGACAAGCCCTATATTGAGACATCTCAATATGGCTTCTATCTTATTTTGTCCCAGGTTCATTTTCCCGTTCAAAAATAAGGACATAGAACTTTCAGAGAGTTCTATGTGTTCCGCAAGTTCTTTGCTTTTTACCTTGCGGAACTTCATAGCTTCTTTTATTGTTTCCCTGATTATTTCCATGTTTCTTCTTTTTTAAGGTTATACTCTTCCACAATAACCCAATCAAATTTGGGATATTGTGCTCTGTTTTCCCGAATAACAACATGCGGGTTGAACCGCTTGTATTCGAGGACTAAATTTTTAACATCCTGGATACTGTTACCAGTCACCGAAACAGCTTGTCCTATCCCTTCTACATACATGGGAAAGGTTATGCCTGCCATGTATTTATGCTTGGGGCTGCATAGGCTCACGTTTTGTGTTGTTTTCATCTCTGTTATATTTATTTGCAATCAGACATCATTTTAGCCTTCTCACGGCCGAAATAGTTAACGGCCTTTTGAAAGTTGCTAACATAATCCTTCTTAATTTGCGGATAATCTTTGATAACTCCGTTAAGGATGGAGTTAATTTCTTTTTCGCCGATATTCTTACGACGTGCCCAGGATATTTCGGCACTCTTAAGAACCCGTGTCATAAACCAAGCCAAAGTATAAAATTTATCCTCTTTTACATTCTCGTTGTAAAAGCTGATCACCATATCTCTGTTTGCGCTTAAAACTGTTTTTACTTCTATTGCTTTCATTTTCTTACGCCGCTTATAGGTTGCCGCCCTGTTCTAATTGTTTGTTTTTTGATTACACTACAAAGATACGAAAAGTTTAAGCAATACCAAACTTTTAAGGGTGAAAATTTAAGTAATACCTAATATTTAACATTTGGATGGCAATTCAATGTGTTAAATTCCACCTATATTACCATCAGACCAAATCGACGCACTTTCCAAGTGCGTTTGCTATGCTTTCAAGCAAGTCAAGCCGGACGGCGAATTTTCCCGCTTCGATCCTGTACACAGTGCTTTGGGCTATGCCACAACGCGCAGCGAGATCGCGCTGTGATAAACCCGCTTGTTCCCTTAATTCTTCTATTTTTTTACCAATGCGTATTCGTTCGTTGCTATCCGCTTCGGACAAAGCAAACAGTGTGCCGGCAGCATTTTCTTTACAAAGTCCCTTTTGTAGCAATTCTTTTTTAAACATAATGATAAAGTTGCTTTTCCACTCGTCTAAATTGCCGGACATAACATATGGGTGGGTGATATCCATTTTAGCCAAAAAACTAAAATGTTCTTCGGGCTTGTTTGACTCATCAAAAATATAAATCACCTTGTCCTCGTCTATATCGAGATATGCGGCGTAAAGCGATGTTACGTGTTCGCCTAACTCGTAATTGCCTTCTATTTTACTCGTTAATAGTTTCATATGATTCAATAGTTTCGTATAATTCGTTTTTTTGCTTATGGTAGTTAATCATGATTGTTGATTGCTCATCCAGTGTAAACTGGGCCGGTAATCCTTCCGCCGGGAATGAGGCGATTGTTTCTTCTAATATATCATTTACGACTCGGTATCTTCGCGTGCCTTTCGTTGTTGTAAATGCTCTTCCCCTTTGGCTTAAACCTGTATTTATTCTTTTTATCGTTTGGACAAAGAAAACTGTTGGTTGCGTAAGTGCCAAAGTTGTAAATTCTGCCAGGGAATTAGATGAATCCCGGCTATAAAGGATGTATTCGGCAATTGCCATGTACCGTCCGAAGTTGGACGGTACGTTTGTCTCATTTTCCATATTTTCTATTTATTAGTTGTTCCACTGCTTTTACATAAGGGGCTGCTTTTTGTCTCTCCATGTAAGCTACATACTGTTTTGCTATATGTTCCTCCAGTCTATTTGCCTCATTGTCGGCTTCGGGGGATATTTTTCTTAATTCGGGGATATTGTATGTCATCCCCTCAACGGTGTACTCAAAACCGTTTAACGTGGCTGCCCAGCCGTTCACCTCAAATTCAAAATCACTAATTTTTCCCGTGTGAACAAGTTCGACTGCCTCTTCTAATGTCGGGACTGTTGTTTCTTCTTCTTCCTGCTTTTCAGGTTCGTTTTCTACAAACTCGAAAACGACTTCCGAATTAAATTTTGATTGTCTTCTGCCTGAATAGCAGACAGAGGTGAAATTAGAATAAAACTCGTCAAACTCAGCCTGAGAAGCTAAATCTTTAGACCATGTTTTTGTGGAAGGATCGTAAACGAATCCTTGGCTTTTCAGGCTTTCTTTTGCATTGAATGCGTTTTTAACTGCTATTGCTTTCATTTTCTTACGCCGCTTATAGGTTGCCGCCCTGTCCTAATTGTTTTTTGATTACACTACAAAGATACGACTTTTTTCTTTGACTGCAAATTTGAATTCAAATATTTTTCGGGAAAAGTGAATATTTAACACTGTTTAAATGTTTGGCGTTGCAAGGTGTCCCGGTTTGTAGCCCTCAGAAGTAGTGATATTGTTTAAGTGTAAATGATGGGAAATGAAATGTTTAAAATATATAATTGCTTGTATTTTAGAATTAAACAATTTGTTATTTAGAATTAGTCTAAATAATTTTGTATCAGTTTCGTAGTTGCTATGAAATTATGTATAATGCGAATTAGGCTTTAAAACTTAATTCTAAAAATGGCATGTTATGTATTCGCGACAAGGGAATATTGCTCCCCAAAAGAAGCAAGTAGATGTATTTTGCCCCATTCACGGCAATTGGATAGGACATTATGACTATGGCAGTGTCGGATCTTATTACTGCTGGTGCAAAAAATGCAAAAAAGAAATCAAAATCGTAATGGGAAAATGAAACTGACAATCAAACAAGAGAATTTTTGCAATTATTATGTAGAATGCGGTAATGCTTCGGAAGCTTATCGCCGGGCTTATTCGTGCGGTAAAATGTCAGACAAAACGATATGGGAAGCGTCTTCTAAATTGCTTAAAGACAACAAGGTTGCTACAAGGGTTAAAGAGTTGCAAGATGAGCAAAAAGAACAATCAGATATCACGAAGGATAGGATATTGACGGAATTGTCAAATATTGCATTTTCTTCAATCGCCCATCTACACAATACATGGAAGGACCGAAAGGATTTTAGCTTTTTACCCAAAA
>ERZ1034842.820-NODE-820-length-10020-cov-4.017561_pt1 | contig 10020 bp, 20 predicted proteins | sample MGYA00520634_ERZ1034842 | MGnify/ENA primary metagenome ERZ1034842 (study PRJEB33766, sample SAMN09781734) | gut metagenome | biome: gut microbiome | host: Homo sapiens | place: Madagascar | study: EMG produced TPA metagenomics assembly of the PRJNA485056 data set... | reverse complement strand
TGTAGCCCTCCTTGGTGGCAGGGGACAGGTCATCGGGGACGGGCTTGCTGAACAGGCGGGTGCGCCCGTCGCTGTAGGCGAAGGTGACGTAGTCCTCCATCTTGTCCAGCTTGCGGGTGAAGATCGCTGCGACGGTGTACTGGCCATCACTGATCATCTCGAAGTGCTCAGGGAAGTGGGCCGTGCCCGCCGTGTCCACCAGCACGGGGCACTCGCCACGGGACAGCAGCGGCACCACCACGTTACTGAACCCCCGCAGCTCTTCCGGCACCGGCACCAGATTCTCGGCGTACATATCGATGACCGTCTTGAAGACGTTCTCGCTGGTGTTCTGCTTCTGCAGGTCGGGGAACGCCTGCGTCACGTAGGTTTCCCACGCCTTGCCATGCAGCGCGTAGCTCATCTTGCCGTTGTAGTACGCGGCATACGTGAGGCTGTTCCGGCCCATGAGGAACGCCTCCAGCTTGGTCATGGCCGTGTCGCTGGTGCGTGTGGCCTGGCCCTGGTCAAGTGCCGTCATGCTCATATCAGTTTCCCATCGTGAAGTAGTCAGCGCGGCCGTTATTGAGAGCCTGAGTCATGGCGTCCACGTCATCATCATGGGCACCGAAGGGGAAGTCACGGAACTCCTGCAGCATGTTCAGGCCGTCCTTCTGCTGCAGGATGGTGTCGAGGATGGCCACGTTGCCCCGGTCGACAATGGGCTGCACAGCCAGGGCGCGGGCTTCCTTGCTCCCCTTGGGGGACACCGGCTTGATGAGGGCTGCCCTCTTCTTGAGCGAGTCAATCACCGCAGCCCCGTTAGCTGTCTTCTCGACATAGATGCGACTGGTCTGGGGCCAGCGGGCAGCCATCAGCTGCACCTGATTGAGCGTCTCAGTGAAGGTGAAGCGCCCGTGCGCCCTGTCAATGAGGAACCACTTCTCCCCGATCACAGCGTAGACATGCCCAGCCACATAGTCACCAGAGCCGCCGCTGTCGCCTGTGCGCTTGCGCTGCTGCGGTACGGTTCCGAACGTGAGGTCCCACGACTGGATGACCAGTGCGCGCCCCAGGGTTTGCATGAAACCGTGGTCATCCTGGAACACGACCTGGTCCCACGGCACGACATCCATCTTGTCGACGTTGATGTAGCTGCCCCCGGTGACCTGGGGGTCACCCTGATAGAGTGCCTGCCAGACGTAAGTGCCCACAGCCCGCTTGATAAGCAGCCATGAACGCTCACTCCGGTTCTGCACCGAGGGCAGCCAATCCCCGACGTTACGGCCGAGAATGTCCTTATCAGGACCTTCGACCGCCTGAGCGGGGATGTTCACGTACTGGGCGCTGAGCACGTCAGGCTTCTGTACGTGGGCAATGAGATCATCCTTGTGCCACCGAGTAGCGATTACGATGATCTGGCTGAGGGAGGCCATACGGGTGAGGACCACCGAGGAGAACCACTCGATAGTCGTGGCCCTGATGTTCTCGGACTGGGCCTCCTGCATGTCCTTGATGGGGTCGTCGATGACCGTCATGTCTGAGCGGAAGCCTGTCATGGCACTGCCACGGCCTGCAGCAAGAAGTCCTCCGCCCTCACGAGTCTGCCAGCGTTCAACCGTGGCGCTACCCTTGGCGAGCGGGGTCCAGCTCTCGACGAGCGAACGCACCTGGCGCGAAACGCTGTTGGCCCGTGACTGCGAGTACGTTGCATAGACAAGCTTCAGCCACGGATTGCGAACGAGCATCCAAGCCATGTAGTGAACAATCCAGGTTGTCTTGCCCTCCTGAGGCGGGGTGCTCACAGCCACACATCCCAGCGACGTGTCGAGCAGGTCGGGACTGATAGCTGCGGTGAGCACGCTTGTCAGCGCCGATTCGCGAATGCCGCTTGCCCGGCAGAACAGGTCGAAGTCCTCAGCGACCTCCTCGTAGCTGTACGCATCGAAGTCAACCGCGTAGTCATACGACAGTTCATCGGGCTGGGCTTCGAGAATGGAAGACACGATCAGCCGGCCTTCTTCGCGATTTCCATAGCGATCTCATCACTAGACAGACCAGGGAACGCCTTGGCGAGCCGAGCAGCTTCCCGAGCGGTCTGGATGCGAATGCGGCGCTCATCACCGGGATCATTGTCGCCCGTGACTTCTTGCAGCAGCCGAAGGATAGCGAGCAGCTCCTGTTCAGCCTTGTGCAGCTCCTGGACCCAGACAGAGGTGCCTGCGCGCTTGACCCGAGTCTCCTGGGTGCCCGACTTCGACTGGACCGTGCCCGCGATATCGTACTCGACCAGAGTCATGACCTCTGTCAGCCGCCCGATGTGCATCGTGATGGGATCAGCACTGATCTTGATGCGCAGGGCATTGACGTCGGCAAGCTTATTCCGAGCGAGCTTCTGCAGCTCTTCCTCGACCGACACGCCGCCAGTGTGCGGAGCGATGCCCCACAGCGAATGAGCCTGATCTGAGACCTTGGCTCTAGTCGACTTCCGCACACTGGCAGCGGTCCCGCCCCCGTGGCTCTTGCAGACCGTCAGTCCAGGCGCCGGGGGACGCTGGCACCGTGCACCGGTACTGGTCAGAGCCTTACAGCGTCGGCTGCGCTCCGGGGACGCGCTGGCGGACGGCTGAGAGGGCATAGAGCACACCGTAGCCCACCAGGGCCGGATAGCGCAAGCCGCCACGCTGAGAGACAGCTCAGAGGCCCTCAGAAGGAGAAAGATAGGGGCTGGCAAGCCACCACAGCAGCCGCCAGCCCCCGAATGCAGGCTACGAGTCCCCCCAGGTCACCCATAGTCCGCTGCTAGGCCACACCTAGCCGACAGCGCGTCGACCCGAGCGGCCAGCCTTGATCCCCTCCTCGACCAGCCCCTGGACGATGACCCACTGGCTGAACGACAGGTTGAGGTTAGGACCTTCCCCGATGATCTCGGCGGCCAGCTCGCTATCCGATGTCACCGGACCGAGCACAGAATCGATCACCTCACCCGCCGTGTAGATGTCAGACTCTCCGACCTCGACCCGCAGCGGGGGAGGCAGGACTCCTCCTGACTTGCGCTTATGCACGCCAGCCTCCATCTCCCTCCGCATGACCACCTGCGGCTCGCTGGGCTGTGGGCGCTTCTTGCTCATGACACGACCTCCTTGTCCCAGTAGCCAGGCTCCCGAAAGCCCAGCCGTACCTGACCCTCGCGAATGCCCTCCAGCGTGGCATCCATCTCGAGCTGTCCCAGCTCGAACCACGGAGTCACCTGCTTGAACATCACAGGTGCCAGTAGTGATTCGGGCTGAACGTGTAGTACAGCGGGACGATCCACAGCGTGAAGATGCCGAGCACCAGCCAGTGCAGCACCCAGGAGTGCCCGCGCTGCTGACGGACGTACTGCGCACGATCACGCGACTGCTTCACCGGCTTGGCCACATGCTGACCGCGCTGCGTGTTCCCGGGAAGGAGCGGCTCGGTGCTCATGACTCCACCTCCACGTAGACGCCCTTGATGACGCCTTCCTCATCGTGGTACTGCAGCCACTCTGCCTGAGCGGCCGACTTGGCCTCATCGGGAGTATCCGCCTCGACCTCAATCCGCGCCCCGGACATACCGTCCTGAGCTTCGATATCGACCTGCATCCTTGCCATGATGTTTCCTTGTCTGTGGGGACTTGAATGTTGTGGGCTGCCAGCGGTTAGACCAGACCTCATCGGTTTCTCAGTTCGACGCGTTAGCCCGTTTCCGGTTTGTCACTTCGATACGACCTGTTCCTGCGCCGCCGCTGGCAGCTAGGCCAGTATGGCACACCCCGCAACCCTGCGCAACAATCAATCTCCACACCAGCGAGCAGGCTTTCACAGTGTCATGGCGAGCCAGTCTGCGTGATGTGCGCGGAGCGCGCCGTCAGGCGTGAGCGCAGCGTGCATCCCTCTGGAGTAGCTGAGCGGTAGCCAGGGTGACAAGCTGTGAGCGCAGTGTCTCGGTACTCCACCCTCGCTTAGCCTTGAGGGCTAGCGAGGGTAGCTAAGGGTGCTTTTACCTTTCACTTAGCGCACGCGCCCGCGCGTTTAGATAACTATTAGCGCGCGCGTATGTATATAAGCTTATAAGGGCACTGGTAGAGTCATGCTTGCGCTTTTACTTACCTATAGGGCATACTGGGTACTGTCAGCCTAACAACGACACCAGAAAGGTGCCCCACACCATGAACACCATCAACCCTGGCGCTATCAGTGCGCTGGAGCAGGACAGCCAGAAGTACCTGGACGCAGTCTACGAGCTGCATCAGTTCAGGTACCCGCGGCACGACAAGCTGATGGCCCTGATCGACGCGTCCGCGGAGCAGATGAGTGACACCGAGGCAGAAGCGTCGCTGGCTCGGGCCGGGGAGATCCTCGGGACAGACCCGCGCGGCGTCATCCTGTACACCCTGAACTACATGGCCAGGCTGTCGCAGGCAGAGGCGGCGGAGCGGGGCTACCTGAAGACCCGCAGCCTGGTCGAGTCCTTCGGCAACTGACCCACACCCAAGAAGAAAGAAACAAGAATGAACAACATCGAGCTCTCGAATCACGTCAAGGTCGGCCAGGTCTGGACCGACATCGACAACCGGAACACCGACCGAGGAAAGACGGGGCGCGCAGCGCCGAAGCACCGCGAGGTCGAGATTGTGGCCTTGCCCACACTCGGTTCGGCGGGCGTCATGCGCGTGGTGAAGGCCCCGCGGGCACCCCACACGATCGGCAAGCTGCGGCGGTTCACCTTCGCCAAGCTGCTCCAGAACTACACTCGGAGCATCTGATGGGCTACAGGTGCGACCACTGCGGTAAGCTCCTCCGGCCCGATCCGGACGGGCAGCTCCGAGACTACACTGGTTCGAAGTTCTGTGATTCTCACTCGGGGAATCACACCTGGGAAGGATACGAGGTCGTCTAATGGGATCACTACTGCAAGGCGCTGGCGAGCTGCCTGAGCCCCACGTACAGATCAAGGACGCCAGCGAGTTCGCCGCGCTCTGGAACAGCAAGACCCTGGAGGAGCGGCAGAAGCTGCTGGACCTCCTCCTGGAACAGCAGGAAGCTGCGCGCCAGTGCTGGCTGAGGGATCACGACGTTCTGGAGGAGAAGGTCAAGGCGCAGGCTGCCAAGCTGGAAGCCGTGGCGACTTACGCGGATGACCGCAAGCGCCACGCTCGTGCCAAGAACAACACTGTCAGCTCCTTCCGCGTCGCCAGCGACCTCTACCAGATCCTGGGCTACGACTGGGAGGCGCGGGGCTGATGGCGATGGCATACGCACTGGTGATCGTTGAACCGACTCTGTGGGCGCAGGCTCCCGAGGAGGCCAAGCGGGAGGGGCAGGTGGCAGCCGATCGTCAATTCGAGAAGCTGGCCACTGATGCCCGGAAAACTCTCGTCACCCGCAACCCTGACCCCGAAGTGGTGCCGTACCGTGAGGTAGAAGAGATGTTCCCAGAGTGGACTCCGGCCCAGGTCAGGTTCGCCGTGGTGCTGCGGTTCACAGCTGATATCACATGAATGCCACCAGGAGACTGCTGGGGGCTGCTGTGGTGTCACTGCTCATCGAGTGCAATGAGTCAGGCACGATCAGCGATGAGAGCCACCTGGCAGCTACCAACGCCATCAAGCACTTGAAGGCAGAGGAGGGCTATCAGCTGCGCGCCCAGGAAAAGCACGCGGGGAAGAACGAAAGCACTGACAAGCAGATCGCGATATGCAGTGTGGCCCTGCCAGCGCTGGAAGCTGCGTGGGATGCGTGGAACAATGATGACTTCGATACGGTCATCACCAACGTCAGGATAGCCATCGAGACGGATGGCACCGTACCCAAGGAGAGGAAGAAGCGTGAAGACCGTCGAGGACGTAGTCAAGTTCGCAAGAGCAAGGCATAGGCTCTGGGAGGGCAAGCCTGTGAAGAGCCAGATTCTCACCTGCCGTTCTTTCACCAACGTGTTCCGCGTGCTGGACCGGGGCAGTCAGTACCTGCTGGACCTGATGAACGCCTTCGGCGCCGACGGCACGGCGGAGCGGGACGTCCTCAGCCAGGTAGCCCTCAGCTACTTCTACCGGCAGGTCAACCGGCCTGACACTATGGAGGCCATCATTGAGAAGAACGGGGGATTCGTGCCCAGCGCAGCCGAGATCTTCGACCCTACGTGGTACGACGATGTCGTGCGCCCAGTGTACGAGGAGCGCCCTGGTCAGTTCCTCAGCGGGGCCTACATGATCCTCATCAGCCCCGGTGACCGCAGGCCGACCGTCGATAAGATGCAGGACATGTTCACTCGGCAGCACACCCAGGACCTTCTGGGCCATGTGGCCAGTGAGACTGACCTGCGGCTGCGCGTTCACCTGCTGGATGAGATAGCTGGCATCGGTGAGTTCATGGCGATGCAGATCGCTACCGACCTGGGGTACTGTGAGGGCGAACCGGACCAGGAGAACACCTTCGTGGTCGCCGGCCCCGGCAGCAAGATGGGTGTCGGCTTCCTGCTGGGAAAGCCGTATGCCACGGGGAAGGAGGCCTATGAGACCATCACGAACTTCCCCGTGGATCAGCTGCCTGCACTGCCCTACAGTAACGGACGACCGGCGAGCTGGATGGACGTGCAGAATGTCTTCTGTGAGTTCAGTAAGTACGTCAGGCTGAGCCAGCGCCCAGCGCCCAAGGGTCCAGCCACACCATACCGGCGGAACGGCGAGTTCGAGACGTTCATCCCGAGCCACTTCGTGCTAAGCTAATATCATGAAGAAACGTGTGATACTCCAGCTCTGCGCTGACACGGGTTCAGACACCTGGGCCTATCGTAACGATACCAGGTATGAAGTCATTACTGTGGGAGCCGATATCGGAGTAGAGAACTACTCGCCTGATCGGCGGATTCACGGAATCATCGCGAATCCTGTCTGTACTGAGTTCAGCCCTGCTCGCAGGGGTGACACCTTCGGTGGCGGAGAGAGAGAGCCTGCTGACCCTGAGTCGATGCTCTGGATGGTGGACGAGTGCATCCGTATCATCGAGGAGGCTCAGCCCAAGTGGTACGCTATCGAGAACCCTGCCACTAGCACTCTCTGGAAGTACCTGGATGGGGAGCCTCGAGTTCGGTATGAGCCTTGGCAGTATGGGTCACCTTGGACTAAGAAGACCGCGCTCTGGGGAGAGTTCAATGCTCCTGAGCCGGTCTACAGAGACTGGGAAGATGTGCCCAAGCTGCCCAGGCTGTACGCACGACCAGGCCGTAAGCCAAGCCTCGCGTTCATGCACAAGTCAGCATTCTTCCAGATTCCAGAATTCTACGAGTCTGGCATGCCTACTCCTGAAAGTGACATGGAGTTCCGTTCTTTGTGTTCACAGAAGTTTGCACTTGCATTCAAGAAAGCGAACCCCTAAGCTGAATTCATACTAGCCCCACTCACCCCACAGGAGTTATCATGGCCACACTCACTCTCGACCAGCAGATCGCCGCAGCGGCGGATGTCTACAAGTCCGGGCAGACCAACAGCAAGAAGGCTCTGGCTGATGTCAAGCGGCTCATCAAGCGCAAGGTTCTGTCCATGGAGCTGGCCCGTACCCTGGCCACCGAAGAGGAAGCAGTGTGCCCCTAATGACTGTCAATGAAGAAGTTGAAGCAATGGTGGAAGCCGGTCAGTTGGACCCCTCAGCTTCCATCGAGGCACTCACCTACATGGCCGAGCGTTGGCTCCTGGATCAGGTACGAGGACGTGAGCGCAGGGCTGCTAGGGTCACTGAAGCTCCTCAGTTGAGACTCCAGGCCGCAGCCGTGGCTCGCCAGAAGGTGGCCACACTCACAGCCCAGATTGCGGCGCGTGCTCGCCATTCGTGGGGTGACCTTCTTGACTCTACCTTCACTCTTCCTTCTGGTGAGCGGGTCACCTGGCGAGCAGCCACGGTCAGCCAGCACCAGCAGCGGGCAGAGATGCTGGAGGTCATGGCGTCTGCTACCATGGAAACGGCAGCTCTGCACCGAGCGGCAGTCAGTGACATTGAGGCCGCTGGTGTGGCCACCCTCGGGGAGTTGTGATGGCTACTATCACGCTGACTGAAGAGGAATTAGCCGAACTGATTGAGGCTGCTGTCACGGCAGCTCTTGAGGAAGTGGCTACTGATCTGGAGTCCCGTGAGCGCATCCGCCAACAGCACCGGAGAAGGAACGCTAATCTAACTGAAGAAGAGAAGGAAAGGCGCAGAAAGTACTCAAAGGAGTACTACCGGAGACAGATGGCAGACCCCGAAAGGAAGAAAGCCCTAAGGGACCGTGAGAAGGCGTATGTGGAGGCCAATATAGAGCGTGTTCGTGAGCTGAGAAGAGAATCCGCAAGACGCAGACGAAACGACCCTATCGACGGCCCTGAGATTCGCAGAAAGGCTGCTGAGGCTAAGCGAAAGAAGAGAGCTGAGCAGAAACTAGCCCTTGCGCAGCAGGCCCCGACCTGCTAAGATGATATCAACCCCACAGCAGTCCAAGGAGGACTCAAAATGATCCACAAGAATTCCATTGATGACGTAGTGCTGGCGCTCGCCGCAGCCCCCGTCGATTCCCGCACCGGGAACAAGACGCTCTACTCGGTCGGCTGGGTGGCTGACAAGCCCAGCATGATCGGCAAGCGGAACGAGGACTGGGTTCGGCGCGAGCTCGACTGGTTCCTCACCGGCTCCAACAGCCTGGCTGACATGGAAGCCCCGGTGCCGCAGGCGTTCCAGGCGTGCGCGGGATGGGACGGCAAGGTCAACAGCGCCTACGGCCACATTCTGTTCGGCCAGGGGGAGTACCTGCCTCAGCCGCCGACGCTGTACGAGCGGGTCGTGAACACCTTCCTGAGCGAGGGCACGGGCACTCGCCACGCGGTCGCCATCATCACTGATCGGGACATCCACGAGCTGGCGCGCTGGAACGGCCGGAACGACTTCATCTGCACCAACGCTCTCAACTTCATGATCGACGACGATGGCCGTGTCCACCTGATGGCCCAGATGCGCAGTATGGATGCTGTCTGGGGCTACCGGGCCGACTACAGCATGTGGGATCTGTTGCTGAACATGCTGGTCAACGATCTTCGCAAGGCAGGCTTCAGTGTGCAGCGCGGCGACATCACCTTCCAGGTGGCCAACCTGCACGTCTACCCGCGCCACTTCCATCTCCTGCTGGACACCGCGATCGACACCGACGAGCGCATCCAGCGCCGAGTGTGGCAGGATCACCAGGAAGCCGAGCGCAGGCTCGAGAAGTACGAGGCCCAGAAGGATGACGGCCAGACGGACTTCGGCGGATGGGAAGACCACTGATGAGGTTCAACCTGCTGGGCTTCGTACAGGCGCTGCTGTTCTTCGGCTTCGTCCTCACGGCGGTCTATGCCCTCATCGACTGGGCTAACTTCAACGGCCTGGACATCCTGGCGATCGTGCTCTTCATCGCTTTCCTCTTCACCTGCTACATCACCCCCAGCAGAAGCTGAGCTGCCACCCCCGCCCCGATGACTTTCAAGGGGCGGGGGTTGGCCACACTCAAAGGAGCCGTGATGGCTTACGAAGTATTCCTCCATGGAGGCCCCTGGCACGGTCGCCGCGTGGCGATCGAGGATGGCCGGGACCACATTCACATCCTGGAAGCGCTGCAGGAGGCTATCGACCGAGCCATCCAAGCTGCGCCCCCGGCTGACCAGATCTTCGCAACCGTGCCTGTCCGTGAGGGCACGTATTCACAAATCCGCAATGTCTCGGGTCAGGTAGTCCCGGGCGAATTCGAATGGGACGGATGGGTAACCCATGACTGACAAGATGATTGAGCTGCTGCACAGAGCAGACCCGGACTGGCTGTACCCGGTCTACGTGCCCAGCTACCGCAGGGCGGGCATCTCCCCGCTGCTGAACCTGTTGGCCCAGGCTCCGGAGTACACCCAGGAGAAGGTCTACATCGTGTGTCGTGCGTCCGAGAGCAAGGCGTACCGAAAGGCATACCCGTGGGCGACGATCGTGGAGCAGCCAGTGCCCTGGGGCATCGGCCCTGCCCGAATGG
>ERZ1034842.818-NODE-818-length-10081-cov-11.255835_pt1 | contig 10081 bp, 6 predicted proteins | sample MGYA00520634_ERZ1034842 | MGnify/ENA primary metagenome ERZ1034842 (study PRJEB33766, sample SAMN09781734) | gut metagenome | biome: gut microbiome | host: Homo sapiens | place: Madagascar | study: EMG produced TPA metagenomics assembly of the PRJNA485056 data set... | reverse complement strand
ATATACAATATATAATATATGTATAGCAAAGAAGAATTACAAGCAAAGAGTGTCGTTCAGTTGAAGGACATTGCCAAGGAACTTGGAGCCAAGGTAAAGAAGAGCGATAACAAGGGAACTATCGTCTACGCCATTCTCGACGCCCAGGCAGAACAGCCAGCTCCTGAAGCAGCCCCTAAGCGCAAGCGCACCCGCATTGCAACCAAGAAAGAAGACCGTGTTTATTCCGTACACGGTAATGAAGGAGAGAATTTCGACGTGCAGAAGAACCAGGTATTGGGTCCTAACGGCGGCGAGACTGCTCCTCAGGCTATGAACGAAACTGCCCCAGCCCCAGCGGTTGAGGAAGAAATCCAGTTCAGCCCGGCAGAGCAGAGTTTACAATCATCTGCCCAGAAGCAGACTCTAAACCAATCAGGCGAAGACATCGAGGCTCAGGTACTTGCCAACTTCCCGAAACACCGCGGCAGAAGAAGCAAGGCTGAACTCGAAGCCATTGCAGAAGCCAGAGCAGCTGCCATCAGAAAGCATCAGGCGGTAAAAGCCGAGATAGAAGCGCAGATGGCGAAAGATGCACAGGAGAAGGCTAAACAGCAGGCTGCTACTGAGGCAGAACAGCCGGAAGAGGCAACAGCCGATAACCAGCAGACTGCTCCTGAGCAGGCAGCACCTGAGCAAGCTGCCGTTCCTGAAGAGCAGTTCTCTGCCGGAAACGATGAGAGCGCTAACATCAGCGGCGATTTGCAGGCGATGCTCCAGGCTAAGATGAATGCACAGAACGCAGCAGCAGCTCCAGCTCCGGCAGCCGCTCCGGCTCCAGCTGAGGAGGCAAAGGAAGAAGCTACTGAAAAAACTGCAACCGATAAGAAACAGGAGTCAGCTCCTATCCACTATACTGAAGGTATGAAGGTAGAACTCGATGCAGACGGAACCTGGAAGGGTGATCCGGGCGATGGAACCGATTTCATCCCGGTAGTCGACATTCCTATCGAAGACCAGGCTGCCATTCCTACTGTCGACATCTTCGACCGTCCTACCACTCCACAGACTTCTCACCAGCACACACCTGCTGCTGCCCCTGCAGCCAAGAACAAGCAGGAAGCACCAGCCTACGATTTCAGCAATCTCGTGAAATCCAACGGTGTGCTCGAAGTGATTTCAGAGGGCTACGGATTCCTGCGCAGCAGCGATTACAATTACCTTTCTTCACCAGACGATGTTTATGTAGCATCCAGCTTCGTCAAGAAGTTCGGTCTGAAGACTGGTGATGTCATCGAGTGCAAGGTGCGTCCGCCTCACGAAGGCGAGAAATACTTCCCGCTCACCAGCATCATCAAGATCAATGGCCGTGACCCGTCAGAGGTTCGTGACCGTGTTCCTTTCGAGCACCTCACCCCACTCTTCCCTGATGAGAAGTTCAATCTCTGTGGCGACCGCCGCACCACCAATCTCAGCACCCGCATCGTAGACCTCTTCTCGCCAATCGGTAAGGGTCAGCGTGCGCTCATCGTGGCTCAGCCTAAGACCGGTAAGACCATCCTCATGAAGGATATTGCCAACGCCATCGCAGCCAACCATCCTGAGGCTTACCTCATGATGCTGCTCATCGACGAGCGTCCTGAGGAGGTTACCGACATGGCACGCACCGTGAATGCAGAGGTTATCGCCTCTACCTTCGACGAGCCAGCAGAGCGCCATGTCAAGATTGCCGGAATCGTGCTCGAGAAGGCAAAGAGAATGGTAGAATGCGGACACGATGTTGTCATCTTCCTCGATTCCATCACCCGTCTCGCCCGTGCCTACAACACCACAGCTCCTGCATCTGGTAAGGTGCTTACCGGTGGTGTAGATGCAAACGCCCTCCAGAAGCCTAAGCGTTTCTTTGGTGCTGCGCGTAACATCGAAGGCGGCGGTTCGCTCACCATCATCGCTACTGCCCTCATCGATACAGGTAGTAAGATGGATGAAGTCATCTTCGAGGAGTTCAAGGGAACCGGTAACATGGAGTTGCAGCTCGACCGCTCACTCAGCAACAAGCGCATCTTCCCTGCTGTCAACCTCATTTCTTCGTCTACCCGTCGCGACGATCTGCTGCAGGACAAGACAACGCTCGACCGCATGTGGATTCTGCGCAAGTATCTGTCAGATATGAACGCTATCGAGGCGATGAGCACCATCCACAAGAATATGCAGCATACTCGCAACAACGACGAGTTCCTGCTCTCTATGAATTCATAACCCCTCATCCGGGTTTAACCATATCTGAATATCCGGCAAAAGGCTCCGTTCATCGGCAGTCTTTACTAGATATAAATGAAGAGAGATTTGAAAGAGAAGGGCAAGTTCCATTTCCGGGATTTGCCCTTCGTGCTTTTTTACTGTTTAAAATCATTAAAAAAATATCGCATTTCATTTTTTATTCGTATCTTTGCTAATCTTAAACACAGAGGGGCGCAAAGCCCCAATATAAATAATGTATAACTTAAAATCAAAAGAACCATGAGCAAATATTTTGCAGAATCAGAATTGATTATCAATGAAGACGGAAGCTGCTTCCACCTTCATCTTCGCCCGGAACAAGTGGCTGATAAAGTAATCCTCGTTGGCGACCCAGGTCGCGTAGCCCTCGTAGCCTCCCATTTCGATGAGAAGGAATGCGAAGTTTCAAGTCGGGAATTCCACGCCATCACCGGCACATATAAAGGTAAGCGAATCACCGTGCAGAGCACCGGAATAGGATGCGATAATATCGATATAGTAGTCAACGAGCTCGATGCGCTGAAGAACATCGATTTCAAAACCCGCACCGAGAAACCTGAGCACACCACGCTCACCCTCGTGCGCATCGGAACCTGCGGCGGTCTGCAGCTCAACTGCCCTGCCGGAACCTTCGTAGCCTCGCAGAAGAGCATCGGTTTCGACGGACTCATCAACTTCTATGCCCGCCGCAACGAAATCTGCGACCTCGAAACAGAGGCAGAATTCAAGCGTCAGGTAAAATGGAACGACCAGATTGGCAACCCATACTGTGTAGACAACAATCCGGAACTGCTCAACCAGATAGCCGGCGATGATATGGTACGCGGAATCACCATAGCCTGTGGCGGTTTCTACGGACCTCAGGGCAGAGAACTCCGTGCCCCACTTGCCGACCCGGAACTTAATCAGAAGATTGAAGCATTCGAGTATAACGGTCTGCGCGTCAACAACTTCGAGATGGAGAGTTCAGCCCTCGCCGGTCTTTCCCTTCTCCTCGGTCATAAGGCATTAACCTGCTGCATGGTCATCGCCAACCGCCGTGCCCTCAGCGCCAACACCGGATACAAGAGCACCATCGACAATTTGATAAAAGTTGTATTAGATAGAATCTAGCTCCATTGCAGCAATACGCCCTGAAAGGGCAGAAGCTCCTAGCCCAGGGCAACACCCTGGGTTAAAACAGCAAACAACCCTGTCGCCCTGAAAGGGCAAAAGCTTTAAAATACGAATCAAGAAATGAAGAATCAAGAAGAATGTATCTGCGCCCTGGCAACCCCAGCCGGCGGTGCTATCGGAATTATCCGACTCAGTGGCTCCGACGCCATTACCATCACCGACAAAATCTTCCAGTCTGCCAACGGCAAATCCCTGGAAGAAGCCAAGCCCTACACTCTGCATTATGGAGAAATCAAGGATAAGGATGGCAACACCATCGATGATGTACTGGTGAGCGTGTTCCGTGCACCCCACAGTTATACAGGCGAGAACTCCACCGAGATTTCCTGTCATGGCAGCCGATACATTCTTCAGCAGGTTCTCCATCGCTTTACAGAGGTAGGATGTCGCCAGGCAGAACCGGGCGAATACACCCGTCGTGCCTATCTCAACGGAAAAATGGACCTCTCTCAGGCAGAAGCCGTAGCTGATCTCATCGCCTCTACCAACAAGGCAACCCACAAGATGGCGCTCAGCCAACTGAAGGGTCATTTCAGCAACGAACTCTCCCTCCTTCGCGAAAAATTATTAAAGATGACTTCGCTCCTGGAGTTGGAGCTCGACTTCAGCGACCACGAAGAACTGGAGTTTGCCGACCGCAGCGATCTCCAGGCACTAGCCGAAGAAATCAATCACAAGATTACCACCCTCGCCCACTCCTTCGAAACCGGCAATGCCCTAAAGCAGGGAGTAGCCGTAGCCATCGTAGGCAAGACGAATGTGGGCAAGAGCACCCTGCTCAACCGTCTGCTCCACGAGGAGAAGGCAATCGTGAGCGACATTCACGGAACCACCCGAGATGTAATCGAAGACACCACCCTCATCGACGGAATCACCTTCCGCTTTATTGACACAGCCGGAATCCGCAAGACGGATGATGTGGTAGAAAACATCGGAATAGAGCGCACCTTCCAGAAGATGGAAGAAGCGAAGATAGTAATCTGGCTATTGGATGAGCAGCCGTCAGCCTCAGAAATCGAGGAGATGAAGCTGAAGAACCAGGGCAAGAAGCTGCTGGTGGTATTTAATAAGATGGATAAACTTGAGAATGATAAACTTGCGTTCGATAAATTCACCCATTCCTGTGGCTCAGATTCCAGCGAATCAGAATCCCCACTCTTCATCAGTGCCCGCACAGGCGAGAATGTTTCATCCCTGGAGCAGGCATTAGTAAGAGCCGCTGATATTCCTGAGATTACCGAGAACGACGTCATCATAACGAGTGCCCGCCACTACGAGGCCCTACTCCGTGCCCACAATTCCCTCTCCCGAGTATTGGAGTCGATGGAAATGGGCATGAGCGGCGACATCATCGCCGAAGACCTGAAAATGGTATTGGAAGAATTGGGTGAAATCACTGGCGGACAGATCAGTAGCCAGGAAACGCTAAATAATATCTTCAAGCACTTTTGCATCGGGAAATAAGTATAAATAGAGAACGCAGCTGCGTTCCCTATCTGTTAGCCCCACTCCTTCTTCACATTAAAGCAGGGACAGGCTTTGTTGGCAAATTCATTATGACCATGAATCGTGGCTAATGGATATTCCTCCTTCAGCTGCTCGATGAGGGCATGAATTAAAGAGCAAAATCGGCTATTCATGGGCTAAAAACGCGTTTTGGTAATCGGGAAACTCAGATTTTTCCGTTTTTCATCGCTGAAAACAGGTATTGGAAAAATGCATAAAAAGCGGATTCAAGTATCTTAAATGTAAATATATATTTATTCATAATCCAACATGCGGACTTCTCTTCACATACGAAATATACATACTAAATAGTTGTATAACAACAAGTTACCACTTTTCGCCTCAGTATTGTTATTATGTAGTTTCTAGCTTTTCGGACTATTGCTACGTCAATATTTTATTAATTGATAGCAAAGATAATAAAAAGTTGGCAAACCAAAGAATTTTATCACGTTATTTAACGGAAAAATGCAAAATATGGGGGTTAGGAAGGTATTTTACCCCCTCTAGTATGGGCAAAAAATGCCCCTCCTCGGACTCTAAATCATGCTCTAAAGGTAGGTATTTTTGACAAAAATAGAAGAAATGACAGGTAGAAAAAGGGCAAAAGAAGAACAATAAGGTACAAATATGAGCCTGATGAATGTAGATTATTTTATACGTACACAATTATAGCAAGACCACACACAAATCATATATAACATTAATAGCCAACACTTTAACGTATCCAACAATTTATTATCTCCCATCACTATGAGGATTATATTCCGGTCATTTTCGGTCATGGTCATTTCCGGTCATTTTCGTTTCGGGGGAGAAAAGGTCATCTATAGTATAATATAAATAATATTTATATTTACTATAGCTCAAAATGACCAAACTCTTTTTGAAAATGACCGAAAATGACCATGACCGAAAATGACCGCTTTGCTATTCTAGTTCTCAAAAGCACCATTCATCCCCTTTTTCAGTTAACCTGCAGTAAAGTTCAGATAGAAAAACAATAGAAATCATTATCTATCAGTTTCTTACGCTATTTCTCCGAAAGAAAGTCAGGGTAAAAGCTTGCATTCTGCCCAAAAATGTTGTATCTTTGCACCGGCAATCGAAAGAACAGCCTTTTGCACCTTGCTCTGGTCTTCTCTTAAGACCAACACGGGTCATAAATGATGGCAGGCGCTGGTCATCAATGAAGACCCCGAAAACGGCAGGAACGGGGCATTCTGGGGAGTTGCTTAAAGAAACAAAAATTTGAACAAGAAGAAAATAATATGATTACAGTTGATGGATTGACCGTAGAATTTGGCGGCACCACCCTATTCAAAGACATTTCCTTCCAGATCAACGAGAAGGACCGTATAGCCCTGATGGGAAAGAATGGCGCAGGAAAGAGCACATTGCTCAAGATTATCGCCGGTGTGAGAAATGCTACTCGTGGCACCGTTTCCGCTCCCAAGGATTGCGTCATCGCCTATCTGCCTCAGCATCTGATGACCGAAGACGGCAGAACCGTATTCGAGGAAACCTGTCAGGCGTTTGCCCATCTGCACGAAATGCAGGCTGAGATTGACCGCATCAACAACGAGCTAACAACCCGTACCGATTACGACAGCGATGATTACATGCAGCTCATTGAGAAAGTATCCTCTCTCTCAGAGAAATTCTACGCCATCGACATGACTCATTTCGAGGAAGATGTAGAGAAGACGCTGCTCGGTCTCGGTTTCGAGCGCTCTGATTTCAACCGCCCTACAAGCGAGTTTTCGGGAGGATGGAGAATGAGGATTGAGCTGGCAAAACTGCTCTTGAAATCGCCAGACGTACTGCTGCTCGATGAGCCAACCAATCATCTCGACATCGAATCTATCGGCTGGCTCGAAGACTTCATCATCAACAGTTCGAAAGCAGTAGTTGTCATCAGCCACGACCGAAAATTCGTTGATGACATTACAACAAGAACCATCGAAGTAACCATGGGCCGCATCTACGACTACAAAGCCACTTACAGCCAATATCTGGAACTGCGCAAGGAACGCCGCGAACAGCAGATGAAGAAATATGAGGAACAGCAGAAGATGATTGCTGAAACCAAGGACTTTATAGAACGCTTCAAAGGCACTTATTCTAAAACCTTCCAGGTGCAGAGCCGCGTCAAGATGCTAGAGAAACTGGAACTTATCGAAGTGGATGAAGAAGATACAAGTCGCCTTCGACTCAAGTTCCCGCCGAGCCCACGAAGCGGTGCTTATCCGGTTCAGATGAGCGATGTGGCGATGTCGTTTGATGGCAAGAAGATTTTCAGCGGCGTGAATCTTACCGTAGAAAGAGGCGACAAGATTGCCTTCGTGGGAAGAAACGGAGAGGGTAAGTCAACGCTTGTGAAATGTATCATGGGGCAGCTTCAGAACGAAGGAAAGTTGGAATTGGGACATAATGTGCAGATAGGTTATTTCGCCCAGAACCAGGCTTCTCTGCTCGATGGCGAACTTACCGTATTCCAGACCATTGATGATGTTGCCAAAGGTGAAATCCGCAACAAGATACGCGATTTGCTTGGAGCATTCATGTTTGGCGGAGAGGATTCTACCAAGAAGGTGAAAGTATTGTCGGGAGGTGAGCGCACCCGCCTTGCCATTCTCAAGTTGCTGCTGGAGCCGGTGAATCTGCTGATTCTCGATGAGCCTACCAACCACCTCGACCTGAAGACCAAGGACGTGCTGAAGCAGGCCTTGCTCGATTTCGACGGAACGCTCATCGTGGTTAGTCACGACCGTGATTTCCTCGATGGTCTTGTCAGCAAGGTTTATGAGTTCGGTCATGGTCGCGTCCGCGAACATCTCTGCGGCATTTACGAATTCCTGGAATCGAAGAAGATGGAAAATCTTCAGGAACTGGAGAAGAAGCAATAACCCCCTATTCTATTGTTTCCTTATCAAAAAATATTTCAAGCATAAAACAAAAAGTCCTGATGTTTCAAACATACGAAACATCAGGACTTTATCTTTTCTATCTATTCGGGGAAACCATTCCCGAAAAATTCTATTCGGAAAAATTTCCTTCTGAGAATTACCAAAGCTCCAGGCGCTGGTTCTTAGGAATGAACAGCTTATCGCCCTGTTTTACACCAAATGCCTCATACCATGCATCGATGTGAGGAAGTGCACCATCAACACGCCACTTGCCGAGAGAATGAGGATCATCCTTTACGCGGTTGCGGATTTCCTTATCAGTAATGTTCTGTCCCCAAACACCTGCATAGGCGAGGAAGAAACGCTGGTCAGGAGTAAAACCATCCTTATTCTTCAATGGCTTCTTGGCTGTAGCATTCTTGAAGGCATTGTATGAAACCATCAAACCACCATGGTCGGCAAGGTTCTCGCCGAGGGTGAAACGGCCGTTGGCATTCAGATCAGGCAACACCTTGATGTTGCTGAAGAAATCAGCATACATATCAGCACGCTTGTTGAAACCTTCTGCATCAGCAGCAGTCCACCAGTCCTTCAGATTACCGCTAGCATCATACTGACGACCCTGATCATCGAATCCGTGAGTCATCTCATGGCCGATTACTACGCCGATAGCACCATAGTTGAATGCTGCATCAGCCTTAGGATCGAAGAAAGGATACTGGAGAATACCGGCTGGGAAGCAGATTTCATTGGTAGTAGGGTTGTAGTAAGCGTTCACGGTCTGAGGAGTCATGAACCACTCATCCTTATCTACCGGCTTTCCTGCCTTCTCTGCAATCTCCTTATCGTTGGCAAACTTGCGACAAGCCAACACGTTCTCATAATAGCTCTTAGATGGGTCGATGCTGAGCTTGCTGAAATCAGTCCACTTGTTAGGATAACCAATCTTTACATAGAACTTGTCGAGCTTGTTGTGAGCAGCTTTCTTTGTAGCATCGCTCATCCAGGTCTGAGCATCGATACGCTGACCGAGGCTGATCTGAAGATTCTTCACGAGTGTCTCCATCATCTTCTTAGAGCTTTCTGGGAAATAGCGCTTGCAGTAGATGCGACCGAGTGCCTCGCCCAACTGAGCCTCTACCTGAGCAGTAGCGCGCTTCCAAAGAGGATAATCCTCCTTACGGCCACTCATAGTCTTGCCGAAGAATTCGAAACGGGCTTCGCGAATCTCATCGCTGAGGTAAGAAGCAGAACTATTAATAATGTCCCACTCCATCAAAGCCTTCAATGTGCTTGCACATTCTGCAGCTGCCACCTTGTCATAACCGGCGAAGAAAGCAGGCTGACCTACGATCATCTCCTTGAGATATTCGCTCTTGATTCCCTCGGCGTTGGCAAGTGCCTCGAGAGGAATGTTAGGATAATTCTCCTTGAATTCTGCCAAGGTCATCTTGTTGTAGTTTGCCTGAGGATCACGAAGTTCGGTACGGCTCTTAGAGAAAGTAGCGAGCGTTGTTTCGTGAAGGAATACGGCAGAAGCCTTCTTGGCAGCTTCATCAGCAGAGAAACCATAGAGCTGGAACATCTTGCCGAGGTAAGTCTTATAAGCCTCACGGATAGCTACAGTTGCAGCATCGTTGTTGAGGTAATAATCCTTGGCACCGAGAGTAAGACCGCCCTGCATCAGGTTGTAGATGTTCATGGTTACGTTCTTCTCATCGGCAGCGAAACCTGCGCCATAGCTCAAACCGAGACCCATCCATGCATACTTAACCTGAAGCTTCTGAAGCTCGTCCTTGGTCTTGGCAGCTTCAATCTCATCCATAAGAGGCTTTACTGGAGCGATTCCAGCCTTGTTGCGGCTGTCAACATCCATAGAGAGTTTGTAGAAATCAGACAATTTCTGCTCAATGGTTCCAGCCTTGTAAGTCTTCTTCTGGAGTTCAGAAAGAATGGTGTTGATGCGCTTGTTGTTGTTCTCAGCCAGCTGGTCAAAACTGCCATAACGGCTGTAAGCAGCAGGAAGAGGATTGTTCTTCTGCCATCCGCCTGTAGCAAACTGATAGAAACTGTCTGCTGGCTTCACTGTCTTGTCGAGATTGCTCATGACAAGACCCGATTTGTTCTGAGCATCAGCGCCTAATGGCAAAGCTGCGATCAGCATCATCGGTAAGATCATCTTCATTTTCATTTTCTTCTAATGCCTCTTTAAAAGATTTAAATGAAGATAA
>ERZ1034842.814-NODE-814-length-10107-cov-11.439017_pt1 | contig 10107 bp, 10 predicted proteins | sample MGYA00520634_ERZ1034842 | MGnify/ENA primary metagenome ERZ1034842 (study PRJEB33766, sample SAMN09781734) | gut metagenome | biome: gut microbiome | host: Homo sapiens | place: Madagascar | study: EMG produced TPA metagenomics assembly of the PRJNA485056 data... | reverse complement strand
TATAGATTCAGCACGGAGATAAGGAGTTCACGATGGCTCATACCGTTTCCAGCGAGTGCGTTGCTTGCGGTGCATGTGTTGACACCTGCCCCGTTGGCGCAATCACCATGGAGGACAAGGCTGTTGTCGATGCAGCTTCCTGCGTTGACTGCGGCGCTTGCGAGGGCGTTTGCCCCACCGGTGCTATCCAGGCTGAGTAAGCTACATTAGCACAAATACAGCGCGTTCTCTCAGGCAAAGAGAGAACGCGCTTTTTGTTTTGTATAGAGCCCGCGCGTGTACGGTGGACAGCCATTTGCGGGAAAGTTGCGGGCGGCATATAGGCCGCCCCTACAAATCATTGGCCGGAGACAAATAGTTTTTCTTTCAAAACCTCCGCCGAGGGCTGGCCGGGGGCGCTGGCGGTGGTGCCAGAGGTCACGCCGAAGGTGGCGGCGCTGCCAAAGGCCCCGCCGCAAAACCGTGTGACGGCCCCGATCGCGCCCATGCTCATCGTGATGAGCGGCACGCCCGGGCGGGCCGCGTGGGCGCGGGCTGTGGCTTCCAGCAGGCGGGCAGCGTCGGCGGCAGTGTGGGGCATCACGGCCAGCTTGGCAATGTCGGCCCCAGCGTCGGCCATACCCACCAGCGTGTCGGCCATGGCGTCGGTGGCGGGCGTGCCGTCAAAATGGTGCTCGCTGTAAAGTGCCGCCGCACCCGCCGCGCGGGCGGCGTTGCGCAGGGCGTCGCGGTGGGGGCCGCAGGCCTTCCACTCAATGTCCAGTGCGTCCACGCCGCCCTGGGCCAGCAGTGCGCGGCAGTGGGCGGCGTAGGTGTCGGGCATCAGGGCCAGCTCCCCGCCCTCGGCTTTCGTGCGGATCGTCACGATCAGCGGCTTGTCCGTCAGGCTGCGCACCAGCGCCAGCGCGGCGGAAAAATCGACCTCGGGCAGGGGGTCCAGGCGCAGCTCCACCACCTCGGCAGCGGGGTCTGCGTCGGCGGCCGCGGCCAGCGGGCGCAGGGCACCCAGGCTGCGGGCAAACAGCGGCACAATGATACGCGGTGCGGCGGCGTCGAAAGTCAGACCGCGAAGGGTCAGCATAAAAATCATCCTCTCGGGGCAGTTTTTTCTATTTTAGCACAATTTGGCCGAAGTGTAAAACAACCGCGCTATTTTGCTTGCACAACCCCTGTCAATCGGGTAAAATGCTGAATATGAGGTGAGTTTTATGAGCAAAATGACGATTCCGGGCAACTCCATCCTGCTGTTGGAGGGCGGTTCGCTGCGCGGTTTGTACACCGCGGGCGTGCTGGATACCTTCATGGAAAACGACCTGTATTTCCCGGCGGTGGCGGGCGTGTCCGCCGGTTCGCTGAACGCAATGAACTATGTCTCCCGCCAGCCGGGGCGGTCGGCCAGTATCAACCTGCGCTACCGTCACGACCCGCGCTACTTTGGCCCCAAGGCGGCGCTGCGCGGCGGCAGCGTGTTTGGCCTGCAGTTTATGCTGCACGACGTCAAAAAGGAAGTGCCGTTCGACGAGGAGATGTTCCGGAACGGTGGTATGCGGATGATTGCGGTGGCCACGAATGTAGCGACCGGCAAGCCCGCTTATTTTGAGAAAGGCAAGACCGATTTTGATTTCAATGAGGCCGTGCGCGCGTCGGCCAGCCTGCCGCTGGCGTCCACGCCGGTCATGCTGGACGGCCAGCCCTACCTGGACGGCGGCTGCTCCTGTCCCATCGCGCTGAACTGGGCGCTGAACCAGGGCTTTGAGAAAATCGTCGTCATCACCACGCGGCAGAAGGGGTTCCGTAAGACGATGCCCAGCCAGCGGATGGTGGAGCTGTACGACGATTTTTACGGCGATAAACCGCTGTTCTTGGCCGATATGCTGACCCAAGAGATGCGCTATAATACCCTGATGGATCAGCTGGACGAGCTGGAAGAGAACGGCCGCGTACACTGCATCCGTCCCAATGACCCCATCACCATCGGCCGCTTTGAGGGCGACGAAAACAAGCTGCTGGACCTCTACAACCGCGGCCACCGCGAGGGGCGGGAAAAGCTGGAAGAATTGCGGACGTATTTGGAAAAGTGACCTAAAGTGACCTTGTCATAAAACGAATAGAACCACGCTGTTGCGCTTTAACAGCGTGGTTTTCTGTTTTGCACAAACAATTTACTGCTTTTTGTATGCAATGCGGAAAAACATGAGAATTTCACAAATGTGTCGAGCGTCCATTGACACAATTACCGGGGGGGGGGTATAATAGATGTATTATTTGGGCAGTGTGCTCAAATCGCAAGGAAAACGAAAGGAATACGAAGATGAGAAAACAGACCCGCATTAAAAAGGTAGTTTCTCTCGCACTGGCAACGGTGATGGCTGTCTCTGTCTGCACCACGGCACTGGCAGACGACAACACTGCTGACCAGGGAGCGGATAAATCTACTGGTGAGATCGTAGGGGGAACCAACGAGGGCACTCCCAAGGAAAAAGCAACCCTCGAGACGCAGAGGAGCAGCGAAGAAAACCAGAATGCGGTGCAGTCCGGCGAGGACACGGAGACATCGCTGAACGAGGCCATCGCCAAGGGCGGCACGGTCACATTGCAGAACGATGTGACTGCCAGCCTGACGGTACCCGGTGATGTTACTGTGACCATCGACTTGAACGGCCACACCATCACCGGCAACGGCAGCCATGCCATTGAGAACCGCGGCAATCTGACCGTGCAGGGCAATGGCGAAATCGTCTCCAACAATGGCGGTAAGGCTGCGCTCTACAATGCGCCTGGCGCAACGGCAGCGCTGAACGGCGGTACCTTTAGCGGCAATACATGGTATGTCATCAAGAACCTGGGTACCCTGACGATGGACGGCGCGAACCTTGTCCAGAACGATACAGGTTCCAGTGCCATTGATAACGGTTATTACGGCGACAAGGTCAATGACTGCAACGTGACGTACCCGACGCAGGGCGCAAGCGTCAGCCTGACCATCAAGTCCGGCAAGTTCAGCGGTGGCATGAACACTGTTAAGAATGACGACTTCGGCGTGCTGACCATCGACAGCGGTGAGTTCACGAACACCAATGGCCCTGCTGTGTTGAACTGGAACGAAGCGACCATCAACGGCGGTACCTTTACTGTCAATAATGGTGCAAAATGTGTGCTGGCAAACGGCGCATTGGATAACTTTGCCGACAAGGGTGCAATGTGGATCAAGGGCGGCACCTTTAACGCAGCCGATAATGGCAGTGTGTTGGGCTATGGCGACAGCTCGAAGAAGGACATGGGCTATCTGTATGTCCAGGGCGGCAATTTCAACGGCACGATCAATACCGGTCTGCCCTACGAAGTCCGGCTGATGGCTGGCGTTTACAGCGCAGAACCCCCGGCAGAGTATGTACATAAGTACTACTACGTTGAACAGACCGACAAAGGCTACGAGCTGAAAATGTATGCCACCGTCGGCTACTATGTTGATAACACCGGCAAGGAGTTCGGCACCCCCTTCCTGAGCGAACTGCTGGAAAAGGATGATATCAACGGCAAGACCATTTATCTGGTCCATGATGCTTCCCAGGCAATCACCATCCCCGTGGGTGTGACGGTTACGATTGATCTGGCGGGCTATACGCTGACCAACGATCAGGGCGAAACGACCATCACCAACAACGGCAACCTGACCATTATGGATTCCAAGGGCACCGGCAGGGTGGTGAAGGAAAGCAACGGCATTGCACTGTTCAACAACGGCACGCTGGCAATTTCCGGCGGTACGTTCGGCACTGTTGCGCTGAAGCCTGGCAACCAGAACATCACGGTTTCCGGCGGCAAATTCAAAGAGGAAGTTCACAAGGACTACCTGGCCGACGGCAAAGTCTGCACGGCCAGCGGCGACGCTGAGTTCCCCTACATGGTCGGTGACCCTGTGAAGGAAGTTCCGGCGGAGGAAGTCAAGGTCGAGTCTGCCAAGCCCGAGAGCACGGTGGACGAGAAGGCTGCCGAGAACGCAGCACTGGATGGCAGTATCACCAAAGAGGACGTCAAGAAGGCTGCCGAGAATATCAAAGTCAGCGAGTCGTCTGCGAATGCAATCGCGGATGCGGTCGTGAAGGAAGCTACCGTAAACGGCAGCAGCGTTGAGGACACTTCTGCAAAGGAAATCGCCGCCAAGGCACTGACCGAGGCCGAGGATATCCATGTTGCACCCGATGACACGGTGCGCATCGTGACCCAGCCCAAGCTGGTCGTGGCACCCCTGTCCGCCGAGAATGTTGAGGGCGCAGGCAAGAGCCTGACCTTTGATATCAAGCTCGTGTACGACGTCAAGGCAACGATTGCTGACAAGAACGAGAATATGGTCACCGAAGGTGCGGGCAAGAACACGGTCGTGCTGGAGGAAAACAAGCCTCTCAAGAGTGAGGTTGCTATGGACATCACGCTGGATGATGTCAGTGCAATCGCCATCCCCGAGGGCGACAAGGAATCCGTGCTGGTTCGCCACGAGAAGGATGCCAGCGAGGGCGGCGCAGTCTACTACTACAATACCAAGACCGAAACGGCCAACGGCGTTGTGCAGAAGGTCACCTTCACCAATCCCCACGGCTTCAGCGTGTTTACCGTGTTGGTTGATGACCGCGTGGTTACGGTCAGCCTGAACGGCAAGAGCTACACGTATGATATCACGGCGTCCAGTGTGGCGGTGTTCCCCTACCAGGAGCAGGCGGGCAGCAAGTTTGTTGGCTACCAGTTCGACGGTATCGAGGGCACCTACACAACCATGACCGAGGATCTGTTCAACAAGCTGTTTGCTGCTGGCAAGGCTGTTGCCGGCAAGGCTGTTTATGCGGCTGTGGGCGGTACAGATTCCACCCCGACAGCGACCCCGGCCCCCACGGCAGTACCCAAGGCGGACACGAACCTTTACTACACCTGCACCGCCTGCGGCTACCATAACTGGACTGCCACGGCAGATGGCTACAAGTGTGACCACTGCGGCCACCTGGAAAGCGTAAAGCAGTTGTCCGGCTATGCCAACGTTAAGGGTGTGTACACCCCCAAGAGCAGCACCGCTGCGGCGGCCAAGGCCGGGACGATCTCGACCATCCCGCAGACCAGCGACGATATGCCCATTGTGCCGATCGCCGTGGTTGCAATCGCGGCTCTGCTGGGCCTGGGTGTGACTGCCTACTGGAAGAAGCAACGCTGATCCCATAAGATAATTGCCACCGCCCGCACAAATGCAGGCGGTGGCTTTTTACTGGGGTTGAACGGCGGGTGGATTTGCGGTACAATACAGGTAGTTCTAGTTGGAAAGGATGACACCGATGGTTAAAGGCGTTATTTTTGATATGGACGGCCTGATGTTTGACACGGAGCGGCTGTGGGATAAAATGTGGGAACCTGCCTGCAAGGCGCTGGGACTGCCGCTGCCGGAGGATCTGGCGGCGTTCAGCGCCAGCTGCCGCGGGCTGGCGGGGGATAACCTGCGCAGCCAGGTGGCAAAATACATCCCCGGCGACCCGCAGCGGCTGCTGGACAAGGTCTGGCAGATGGCTGACGAACGGTTCGCCCAGGGCGTGCCCTGCAAAAAGGGTCTGAAAGAGCTGCTGACCGCGCTGGATGATAGGGGGATGCCGCGCATCGTGGCAAGCTCCAGCCCGCGCACGATGATCGAGATGAATTTGCAGAACACCGGCACGGCGCGGTATTTCCACGACGTTGTCTCCGGCACGGAGGTCAAGCACAGCAAGCCCGCGCCCGACACGTTTTTGCTGGCGGCGGAAAAGCTGCACCTAGATCCGAAGGACTGTTTGGTGTTGGAGGACAGCTTCAACGGTGTGCGTGCGGGCCGCGCGGCGGGCTGCGTGACCGTGATGGTGCCGGACATGATGCAGCCGACCGAGGAGATCACGCAACTGTACGACCGCAAATGTGAGGACCTGCTGGAAGTGCGGGATTTGCTGGTTGAGGGGAAGTTGTAGTAAGCCTTCCCCCCGAGGGGGGCCAAAAAGCGCTTGCCTTTTCCTTCTGTTTGCGGTATACTGAATGTCGGCGGCCCGGGACGGGCCGTACATTTGCGCTGTACTCCCGAATTGTAGGAGACGGCAGCAGGAGGAAAATTGAATATGAAAAACCGTACCAACATCCGTTGGCTGACCCAGCTTGCACTGCTGGTGGCCATTCTGCTTGTGCTGAACTATACGCCGCTGGGCTATCTGCAGATCGGCCCGCTGTCGGCGTCGCTGCTGACGGTGCCGGTGGCAATCGGCGCCATGACGATGGGCCCCACGGCGGGCGCCATCCTGGGCGGCGTGTTCGGCGCGACCAGCTTTATCCAGGCGGTCGAGGGCAAGAGCGCCATGGGCGCGGCCCTGTTTCAGGTCAGCCCATTCGGCACCTTTGTGGTCTGCTTTGTGGCCCGCGTGCTGGTGGGCCTGTGCGCCGGCCTGATTTTTGCCGCCCTGCGCAAAGCGATGCCGAAGAACGAGAAGCTCTGCTGCTTCCTGGGCGGCCTGGCCGCGCCGGTGCTGAACACCGTGTTCTTCATGGGCTTTTTGGTGCTGATTTTTTATAACTGCGAGTACGTGCAGAACCTGGCAAATGCGCTGGGCGCAACCAATGCGTTTATGTTCATTGTGCTGCTTGTGGGCGTGCAGGCAATTTTTGAGTGGGTCATCTGCTGCGTCGTGGCCGGTGCGGTTTCCCTGCCGGTGCGGAAATATTTGAAGATGAATTAAGAATTTATAATAAAAAGGCGATGGAACGTGGAATGCTCCATCGCCTTTTTATTTGTAGAGATATAGGGGCCGCGTATGTGCGGCCAGCTGCTTGACGGGAGATAGGCGATTATGGGAAAGCGGAGGGCCGGGCATACCCGGCCCCTACGGTGTAGTGCCAGTGTCACACCGCCCCATAAATGCCCTTTACGCTGACCTCGCCGGTAAATACGCGGGTGTCGCCGGATTCGTCGTGGACGATGAGGCGGCCGTCGGCGTCCACATCGGTGGCGATGCCTGCGCCGCCGTCGTAGGTGACGCGGCGGCCCAGGTTGACGCAGCAGGCCTTGTAGCGCTCACGGTAGGGGGCAAAGCCCTCGCTCTCGTAGGTGTACAGTGCGCGGTCAAAGCCGAAATCCGTCATGTACTGTGCCAGCCACTCAGGGTCAGTGTCCATGTCCACCGATACGCCCTGCAAGGCAAGGCTCGTGCCGTGGGGCAGGCCCGCGGCATCGAAATACTCCTGCGGCTGGGCCAGGTTGATGCCGATGCCCACCACAATGCTGTGGCCGTCGGGGCCGACCTCGCACAAAATGCCGACAATCTTCTTGCCGCTCAGCAGCAGGTCGTTGGGCCATTTGATCTGGCAGTCAATGTGATACCGCTCCCGCAGGGCGTCGCAGACGGCCAGGCTGGCAAACAGCGGCAAGGTGGCGGGCTGGACCAGGTCAGTCTTGATGACCGCCGTGTAATACAGGCCCTTGTGGGGGGCGTCGAGCCAATCGCGGCCCAGGCGGCCGCGCCCGGCAGTCTGGTGGGTGGTGTACACCGCGCCGATGGGGCCGAACTTGTCCAGGTTATGCTTGGCCCACAGGTTGGTACTGTCTACTTCCGGCAGATAGATAACGCTCTCGTTCAAAATTCAGGCACCCTCTTCCAGGTAAAACTGCATTTGCCGTTGGTGATGGTAACGACGCCGTAGCTGCCGCCGTCGCGCAGGCTGCCGGGGTTAAAGACGGTGGCCGCCGTGCCCACGCCGCGCACCAGCTCGCGCCGGTGGGTGTGGCCGAACAAGGCGACATCCGCGCCACGCTCCCCGGCACACTCGGCCAGGCGTTCGCTGCCCATCTTGACGCCGTAATGGTGGCCATGGGTGTAGAAGAACAGCACCCCGCCGAAGGGAACCATTCCCTCGCTGGGTTCGTTGTAGTTCATATCACAGTTGCCCGCCACGCGGTAGATGGGGTAGGGGACTGGCTCTTTGCGCAGCTCCAGCGCGGCGTTCAGATCGTACAGACCGTCGCCGAGGTAGAACATAGCGTCGGCGGTCTCGTTATTCAAAAGCCAACGCAGGTCACGCAGGCGGCCATGGACGTCGGAGACGACTAAGATTTTACACATAGGAAACTCCTGTTGAAAAAGGCTTCTCCCTTGGGAGAAGCTGTCTGCGAAGCAGACTGATGAGGGGCAGGCTTGCCAGGCTGCGCTTTTACGGCGCAGCGCGGGCATACGCGCCCCTCATCCGGCCTCGCGGGCTCGGCCACCTTCCCCCATAGGGGGAAGGCTTTTTATTGGATAAGCTGCTTATAAATTTCACCTTTACTAAACGGTGTCCCGGCGGCGGCCTGTTTGGCGGCGGCAGCGGGGGGCAGGCCGTTTGCCTGCAAGGCGCGGGCAGCGGCGACGGCTTCTTCCAAAGTCGGCGCAGCGGCCTGCTCAACGGCGGCGGGGTCGGCACCGGCCAGGACCAGCACATACTCGCCGCGGGGGTCGTTTTCTTTATAGTAAGCCACGGCCTCACCAAGGGTCGTTTTTTTGATCTCTTCGTGCAGCTTGGTCAGCTCGCGGCAGAGCGAGACAGAGCGTCCTGCGCCAAACGCCGCGGCCAAATCGTCCAGCGTGCCGCGCAGCTTGTGCGGGGCCTCGTAGAAGATCATGGTGCGGGTCTCGTTCTGCAAAAAGGCAAGGCGCTCGCGGCGGTCGCGCTTGGGCACAGGCAAAAATCCCTCGAACACAAAGCGGGCCGTGGGCTGGCCGCTGGCTGCCAGTGCCGTGACGCAGGCTGACGCGGCCGGGATGGGCACGACCTTGATGCCGCGCTCGTGGGCCTCGCGAACGATCTGCTCGCCGGGGTCGCTGATGCAGGGCATACCGGCATCACTGCAAAGGGCGCAGTTTTCGCCCGCCTCGATGCGCTGCAAAATGGCCTCGCCGTGGTGGAGCGCGTGTTCATAGTAGCTGACCATCGGCTTTTTCAGCCCCAGATGGTTCAGCAGCCGCAGGGTCACGCGGGTATCCTCGGCGGCGATGAAGTCCGCCATGCCGAAGGTGGCAGCCACGCGGGGCGGCATATCGTCCAGATTGCCGATAGGCGTAGCGACAAGATATAAAGTTCCGGGCAAAACGAAAACCCCTTTTGATATTGATATAGGGCAATACCGCATAATTCTAAGTGCCGATACGGCGAGCGAGGTACGGCAACTGCTAAGCCAAAAGCGCAGATAATACTGGATGTCTTATCGAGCATTTTGGCAACGCAGATGCCGTGCCGCAGCCGCCGGAGCGGTGCTTAAGCCGTCAGGCGGGAATTGTGCAGTATTGCCATAATATTATTATAGCCGTAACAGCGGGTAAGTGCAAGCAAAAAAGCGGGCAGCGCTGCCATTCGGCAGCGCTGCCCGTAAATTTAATCCCCGCTCCGTTCCTCAAACCCGTACTCATGCTCCTTGAGGGGGAGGGTGGCGGTCTCGATGTTCTCAATGCGGGCCCAGCGGTTGGTACGCTCGATCAAGGGGACCAGCGCGTCCAGCGCGGCGCGGTCGCCCTGGGCTTCCAGCGTGACGCTGCCGTCCCAGTTGTTGGCGACCCAGCCGGTCAGCCCCAGGTGCAGCGCGGCGGCGCGGGCGTAATAGCGAAAGCCCACTCCCTGCACCGTGCCGGTGAACCGCCAGCGGCGGCGAAGGGTGCTCATGCGTCGATGCCGGTAACGGTGTAGTCCTTGGCCTCGACGGCGGCCTTCAGCTCGGCGTCGGCCACGTCATGGGTCAGGGCGACGATGGCCGTGCCCTGCTCGTGGCTGACCGTGGCGCTGGCAACGCCGTCCAGGGCTTCCAGGGCCTTCTTCACAGCGGCCTCGCAGTGGCCGCACATCATGCCTTCAATGTGAATCGTCTTGTTCATGGTAATTTCCTCCGTTTTATCGTTGATTTCGGCAGGCTGTACAGGGCAGCTGCCGGTGGGGCAGGTGGTGGGTTCAGAAATGGGTTTACGGGCCGGGGCCTTGCGCTTCGGCGGGGCGTCGTGGGCGGCATTGCGCGGGTCAAAGGCGTTGAGCCGCAGCGCGTTGGTGACAAAGCAGACGCTGGAAAGGCTCATGGCCGCCGAGGCGATCATCGGG
>ERZ1034842.805-NODE-805-length-10260-cov-3.156296_pt1 | contig 10260 bp, 6 predicted proteins | sample MGYA00520634_ERZ1034842 | MGnify/ENA primary metagenome ERZ1034842 (study PRJEB33766, sample SAMN09781734) | gut metagenome | biome: gut microbiome | host: Homo sapiens | place: Madagascar | study: EMG produced TPA metagenomics assembly of the PRJNA485056 data set... | reverse complement strand
ACATTATATAAAAAGATAAAAGGATAAAAAGTTTATGGATGAATGGCACAAAAGTTTGATTGACGACATCGGTGCTTTGCCCGAATACCGGTCGTACGGGTCGGTTTCGGCGGTCAAAGGCATGCTGGTCGAAATGACGGGCGCGCGTTCGGAGCTGTCCGTTGGCGACCGCTGTACGATTTTGGCGCGCGCGGGCAAAAAAGTCCCCGCCGAAGTCGTCGGCTTCAACGGCGGCAAAGTGCTGTTGATGCCGTTCGTGAACCTTGACGGCGTAGGCCCCGGAAACGAGGTTGATTTAAGCAACGCGCATCCCGTCTTGTATCCCGATATTTCTTGGCTGGGGCGGGTGATTAACGCCATGGGCGAACCCGTCGACGGCAAAGGTCCGTTGAAAAAAGGCAAGGTGCCGTGCTTGATTCACGCGTCGCCGCCGCCCGCCAATTCGCGCGAACGCGTCGCGGGCAAAGCCGATTTGGGCGTGCGGGCGATTAACACTTTTCTGACGCTGTGCAAAGGACAGCGTATGGGCATCTTTGCGGGATCGGGCGTGGGCAAATCGTCGTTGATGGCGATGATGGCGCGGCATACGCAACTGGATGTGACGGTGTTGGGGCTTATCGGCGAACGCGGACGCGAAGCGCGCGAGTTCATCGAGGACGATTTGGGCGTCGAAGGCATGAAGCGCAGTGTCGTCGTGGTGGCGACGTCGGACGAAAGCCCTTTGATGCGGCGGCAGGCGGCGTATGTCGCGATGACGGTCGCCGAGTATTTTCGCGATTTGCACAACAACGTTTTGTGCATGATGGACAGTATTACCCGTTTCGCGATGGCGCAGAGGGAAATCAGTTTGTCCGCGGGCGAACCGCCGGCGACCAAAGGCTACACGCCGACGGTGTTTGCGGAACTGCCCCGTTTACTGGAACGCGCGGGACCGGGACGCATCGGGTCGGGGTCGATTACGGGGCTGTTCACCGTTCTGGTGGACGGCGACGACCACAACGAACCGATTGCCGACGCGGTGCGCGGCATTTTGGACGGTCACATCGTTTTGGAACGCGCGATTGCCGAACGCAACCGCTATCCCGCGGTCAACCTGTTGCGCAGTATTTCGCGTACCATGCCGGGGTGCAACTCGGACGAGGAAAATGCCCTTGTCAACCGCGCGCGCGCTTTGATTGCGACGTACGAAGACATGGCGGAGCTGATTCGGTTGGGCGCGTACAAGCACGGGTCGAACGCGCAAGTCGACGAAGCGATTTTCTATTATGACAAGCTGGAAGCCTTTTTGTCGCAAAAGAAAAAGGAAAAAGTCGATTTTGCAACGGGCTATCAGCAGCTGAAGGACATTTTGTCGCAAAAGCCCGCCGGTGCTGAATAATGGCGAAAAACGACCTGAAAACGCTGATACGCGTGCATCAATTCGAACTGGATGAAAAACGCCGGCAGTTGGGCAATCTGCTGCGGTTTGAACAATCGCTTGAAAACCGCAAAATCCTGCTGGCAAAACGGTTTAAAGAGGAGGAGGAAGCCGCCAAAAACGACCAGACGGCGGCTTTGACGTTCGGCGCGTACGTCGATTGGCACATCGACGAAACAAAACGGGTTGAACGGGCTTTGGTTGACGCGCGCCAGGAAATCGCTTTGATGCGCGACGAAATCAGGGAAGCGTATCAAGAACTGAAAACTTTTGAAATCACGCAGGAAAACCGCGAAAAACGCGAAGCGGCGGAACTGGAGCGCAAAAACAACGCCGTACTGGATGAAATCGGCTTGACGCTTTACAGGCGCAAACAGGAAGAAGACGCCACCGAAAACGAAGAAAACAAAAAAGAAGAATAAAAAACCCGCATTTTTGCGGGTTTTTCATGAAAAACGGCGGAATTATTCCGCGGCGTCGTTATTACCGTCCGTTTGTTCCTGTCCGTCCTGTTTCGGATGACGGCGGCGGCGGTTCGGATAGCGGCGGCGGCGGGGTTTGTTCTGTTTTTCCCCTTCGGGCTGTTCCGCGGGCTGTTCGCCGTGTTCTTCGCGCGGTTCTTCCGCGGGCTGAGCCTGCTGTTCCGCGTCGCCGTGAGGCTGTTCGCGGTTTTCGTCGTTATTGAAGCGGTGCTTGCGTCCGAAACGGCGGTCGCGGCGCGGATAACGGCGGCGGCGGCGATTGTTGTTGTTTTCACCGTCGGCGGTTTCGTCCTTTTCTTCGGTCTTCAGCCCTTCTTCGAACATTTCATCGGCGTTGATGACGTCTTCGCCCGTATAGTCTTCTTCGGCAATGACGTCTTCCTTGATAATCGCGTCGTCCTGCGGGTCTTCGGGCTGTTCGGGCATTTCGACGACGGGACGGCGTTCGCGGCGACCGCGCCCGCGACGACCGCGGCGGTCTTTTTTATCCGCTTTTTCGGTTTGTTCTTCGGGCTGTTCGGCGGCTTCCTCCGCAACGGCGGCGGCGACGTCTTCCTCGCGCACGACGCGTTCCATGCGGTAATCCGTCGGGAAAACCAGCGAAGCGTCGGCTTCCAAAAAGATTTTGACGTTGTACATCGCTTCAATGGCGTTCAAGTCGCGACGCTTGTAGTTCAAAACATACAAAGCCGTTTCGGGCGGAACCGTCATGTGCAGTTCGCTGAAACGCAGTTTCATGCTTTCTTCTTCCAACACATGGAGCGTGTGAATCGAAGCCGACTGCGTCGAACGGATCATGCCTTTGCCGCGGCAATGCGGGCAAACCGAATAGCTGGTTTCGATAAAGCTGGAATGCAGACGCTGACGCGACAGCTCCATCAGCCCGAATCCCGTGATGCGCCCCATTTGAACGCGCGCGCGGTCGCGTTTCAGCGCTTCTTTCATACGGCGTTCGATGGCGTGGTTGTTGCGGGCTTCCTCCATATCGATAAAGTCGATGACGACCAGCCCCGCCATGTCGCGCAAACGCAACTGACGCGCAATTTCATCCGCGGCTTCAAGGTTGGTTTTCAGAGCGGTTTCCTCGATATTGCGTTCTTTGGTCGCGCGCCCCGAGTTCACGTCAATCGCCACCAAAGCTTCGGTCTGATCCATAACCAGATACGCGCCCGATTTCAGCTGAACGATGTTGCTGTGCAAAGCTTCCAGCTGGGCTTCGACCTGATAGCGGAAAAACAGAGGGATTGTTTCGTCCTTGTAAAGCTTGACTTTTTTGGCGTGGCTGGGGGTCAGCATTTTCATAAAGTCGCGCGCCATTTTGTATTCGGATTCGCCCTCGATAAGGATTTCCTCGATATCGCGCGTGTACATGTCGCGCAAGGCGCGCTTTATCAGATTGCCTTCCTCGTGAATCAAGGCGGGGGCGGACGATTCCATGGTCGTGTCGCGGATTTGCACCCACGTTTTAATCAAATAATCGTAGTCGCGCTTGATTTCCAAGCTGGTGCGTTCCTTGCCCGCCGTGCGGACGATAACCGACATGCCCGTCGGCAAAGGCAGTTTCGACACGATGCCTTTCAGACGCTTTCTGTCCGCCGCGTTGGTGATTTTGCGCGAAACGCCGCCGCCGCGCGCGTTGTTCGGCATCAAAACGCAATACCGTCCCGCCAGCGACAAATACGTCGTCAAAGCCGCGCCTTTGTTGCCGCGTTCTTCCTTAATCACCTGCACCAGCAAAACTTGCCCGCGATGGATGACTTCCTGAATTTTGTATTTTTTGATTTGTTTGAAACGGCGCGCCGCCACTTCGTCCGCTTCGTTTTCGCTGACGGTTTCGACAATGCGTTCGTCGGATTCTTCGTCTTCCGCCGATTCGGTTTCGGCATCGGATTCCGTTTCGTGTTCGTCATCCTTGTCTTCCGCCAGCAGCGCTTCTTTCAAAGCTTCGCGGTCGGCGACGGGGATTTGGTAATAGTCGGGGTGGATTTCGTTGAACGCCAGAAATCCGTGGCGGTTGCCGCCGTAATCGACGAAAGCGGCTTGCAGCGACGGTTCGACGCGCGCGACTTTTGCCAGATAGATGTTGCCTTTCAGCTGTTTTTTGGTCGAAGTTTCAATATCCAGCTCGTCAAGCTTCGTACCGTCCACGATAACGACCCGCGTTTCTTCGACATGGGTCGCGTCTATTAACATTCTTTTTGTCATTAAAGTTGATTCTCCGAGCGTCGGCGTAAAGCATACCCGCCGACATGATGGGTGATAAACCGGTTGAACCGAGCGCAAAAAGCGGGGTAATCGTATTTTTCAAATTCGAATTTGAAAATCGACGCACTTTAAAAAATCCCTTCCGACACGCTTCGGTTTCCCGAAAAAACTGTTTAAAACGCTGCTTTTATCGTTTTTCGCCGTGCCAAACAGCCCTGTTGCCGCAGGAGGCGCAATAAAAAAAATTGACTTTCAGCGTCGATAGAATAACCATCTCTTAACCAAAGAACAATCATATTTTGTTAGGGTATGCTAAATTTTTTGAAAAAACACGAATCGGCATGACAGTTCGGATACAAAAATTGATGCGGATTTTCACCACGGGAGTCTTTGTTTTCCTGTGGTTTTGCGCGCCTTGCCAAGCGGGACGGACGACGGGAATCCGATTCGGCAGCCAAGGCGATTCGTCGGCGCGCATCGTCATCGATTTGACCGAAAAAACGAATTTTAAAATCTTTCCCCTGCAAAATCCGTCCCGCGTCGTCATTGATTTGCCCAAAACGACGAACGGCGTTTCGGAAAAAAGCGTCGGCGATTTGCCCGCTTATTTGAAAGACGTGCGGTTCGGCAAAAACGGCAAAGCGGCGCGCATCGTTTTGGAAACGGCGCGGGAAACGGTCATCAAAAAATCGTTCGTCCTTGCCCCGCAAAGCGGTTTCAAGTGGCGGTTGGTCGTCGATTTGGAAATTCTGCGCGATCAGCCGTTAAAACAGGTTTCCGCCGAATGGTACGACAACTCCGTTTCAGAACAAAAGCCCGCGCGAAAGTTCGACGAACAGCCCAAAGTCAAACCGCTTATCGTGCTTGACCCCGGACACGGCGGCAAAGACCCCGGCGCAATCGGCGTTTCGGGCGTGTACGAAAAGCATTTGACGCTTGCCATGGTCAAACAGCTGCGCGCTTTGCTGGAAAAAACGGGACGGTACCGCGTCAAGCTGACTCGTGAAACGGATATTTTCATCGCTTTGTACGCCAGACGGCGGTTTGCGCGGTCGGTCAACGCGGATTTGTTCATCTCGATTCACGCGGACAGCATCAAAAAACCGCAAACCCGCGGGCTGTCCGTTTACACCCTGTCCGAAAAAGCGTCCGACAAAGAAGCGGAAAAACTGGCGGAAAAGGAAAACAAGGTTGACTTGATAGCGGGAATCGATTTATCAAACGAAACGCAGGAAGTGACAGACATTCTGATTGATCTGGCACGGCGCGAAACCAATAACCGTTCATCGTTTTTCGCTGAAAAGCTGATGAATGAAATCCGCAAGGAAATCAAGGTGCTGCCCAATTCCCACCGTTTCGCGGGATTTGCGGTGCTGAAATCGCCCGACGTGCCGTCCGTTTTAATCGAAATGGGCTATCTTTCCAACGCCGAAGAAGAAAGACTGTTGCGTCAGGCGCCGTATCGTGAAAAACTGGCAAGAGCGGCAGTCCGCGCGATTGACGATTACTTTGCCGAAAAACACAAAGCGAACTTTAATTAAAGGGTAATGCGATATGTCCAAGATTTTTTCAACTTTGCTCAGCTACGCCATGCTGATTGCGATTATGGGGCTTATTGCGCTGTTGCTGATTTTTTCCCATTACGGCAGAAGCGTTGACGATTATCGTCAGCTGGCGACGTACGAACCGCCGATTACCAGCCGCTTGTACGCCGCGGACGGCAAACTGCTGGCGGAATACGCGTCCGAAAAACGCGTGTTCGTTCCTTACGAAGCTATTCCGCAAAAGCTGATTCAAGCCTTTATTTCCGCCGAAGATAAAAAGTTTTTCACGCACGGCGGCGTCGACTTTATGGGCATTACCCGCGCGGTGTTTCAAAACATCCGCAACATCGGCCGCGGCCGGCGCATGATCGGCGCGTCAACCATTACTCAGCAGGTCGCCAAAAACTTTCTGCTGACCAACGAAGCATCCTTTGAACGCAAAATCAAGGAAGCCATCCTTGCCGTGCGCATCGAACGCGCGTTTACCAAAGAATACATTATGGAATTGTACTTGAACCAGATTTATCTGGGGCATTATTCCTACGGCGTTGCGGCGGCGGCGCTGAATTACTTTGACAAATCGCTGGACGAACTGACGATTGCCGAAGACGCTTTTCTGGCGGCTTTGCCCAAAGGGCCGAACAACTACGATCCCGATAAACGCTATGACGAAGCGGTGGCGCGCCGCAACTGGGTGCTGTCCCGTATGGCGGAGGACGGCTATATCACTGACGAACAAGCCATTGAAGCATCCCGCGAACCGATTACGCTCGCCAAACGCGCGCAAAGCGAAACGGCGGCGGACGGAGAATACTTTGCCGAAGAAATCCGCCGCACTCTGGTTTCCAAATACGGCGAGGATATTCTTTACAAGGGCGGACTGGCGGTCAGAACGACGCTTGATCCCGAAAAGCAGAAATATGCGGCCGACGCGTTGCGTCAGGGATTGCTGAACTACGACCGCCGCCACGGGTTCCGCGCGCCGATTGCTCACATCGATTTGGACGCGATTCCCGATGTCGAACCCGCCGAACAGCCCGAACAATCAGACCAAGCCGAAACCTCCGCCGAAGAAACGGAGGAAACCGAAGTCGCCGAAGAAGAAATCCCCGACCCGAAATGGCTGGAACAGCTGAAATCCGTTCCCGTTGCGTCTTATGTTCCCGAAACGTGGAAAACGGCGATTGTGACGAATGTCACGGCCGAAGCCGCCGAAATCGGACTGGCCGACAAAACGACGGGGACGATTCCTTTGGCGGAACTGAAATGGGCGCGCAAAAATTTGCCCGACCAGACATTGGGACCCGAAATCACCGCCGCGTCCGAAGTTTTGAAAACGGGCGACGTGATTTGGGTCGAACCCGTCAAATTCGGCGCGAAACGCGTGCCGTATCCCGAAAACACCTACACTTTGCGCCAAATCCCCGAAGTCGAAGGCGCGATGGTTGTTCTTGACCCGCACACGGGGCGCGTTCTGGCGATGGTCGGCGGCTTTTCGTTCAAGCGGTCGCAGTTCAACCGCGCGGTGCAAGCGAAACGTCAGCCGGGGTCAAGCTTCAAGCCGTTTGTGTATCTGGCGGCTTTGGACAAAGAATTTACGCCGTCGACGTTGGTTTTGGACGCGCCGTTTGTCATGGAGCAGGGCAACGGCATGGGAAAATGGAAGCCCAAAAATGTTTCCAAACGGTTTTACGGACCGACGACTTTGCGCATGGGCATCGAAAAGTCCCGCAACCTGATTACGATTCGTCTGGCGCGCGCAATCGGTATCGACACAGTGGTCGAATACGCCAAAAAATTCGGCATTTCGGACGATTTGCCGCCGCAGATGTCCGTCGCCATCGGATCGGGCGAAACAACGGTTTTGCGGCTGGCGACGGCATACGGCATGCTGGTCAACGGGGGCAAAAAAATCGAACCCGTCTTAATCGACCGTATTCAAGACAGAACGGGCGCGACGGTGTATAATTCGGACACTCGTCCGTGCGAAAATTGCCGCGACGCAATGTGGGACGGACAGCCCGCTCCGAAAATCCCCGATATTCGCGAACAAATCGAAGACCCGCGCAGCGCATACCAAATCATCAATATTATGACGGGGGTTTTGGCTCCGGGGGGCAGCGCGTCGAATTTACGCCGCTTGGGACGAACGTTCGCGGCGAAAACGGGAACGTCGAACAATTCTTTGGACGCTTGGTTTGTGGGTGTAACGCCCGATCTTGTCATGACGGTGTTTGTCGGCTTTGACGATCCGCGCACACTGGGCAAGCACGATTTGGGCGGTTCGGTCGCGTCGCCGATATTCAAACAGTTCGTCGATACGGCGTTAAAGGACGAACCCCGTATTCCGTTCCGTGTTCCCGCGGGTATCCGCTTTGTTCGCGTCAACCACAAAACGGGAAAACCCGCTTCGCCCAAAGACCGCGATGTCGTGTTGGAAGCTTTTAAAATCGGCGAAGACTGGCGCGGTAAAATCAAAGGCACTTTGGACGGTTCGGATGAAGAAAACGAACAAATCGACGACGACAAGGTCGATAAGACGGAGCAAATGCACAACCGCATGCGTCAGACCGAAGAAATCGACGACAATATGCCCGATATCGGCAGTGTATTTTAACGAAAGGAGTTCTCTTAAATGAAAGCTGAAACGGCTACCCTTATCCAAGACATCAAGCAGTCGCTGGAACTGCTGAGGAGGCATCTTTGACTGGGACAATGCGTTGTACCGGTTGGAGGAAATCAATTCGTTAACGGCGGATGCCAATTTGTGGAACAATCCCGAACAGGCGCAAAAGCTGATGGCAGAGCGCACTTATCTGGAGGATTCCGTCAAAGGCTGCCGCGATTTGGAACAAGGGGTCAAGGACGCCGAAGACTTGATTGAACTGGGCGAAGCCGAGGGCGATGACGAAATCGTCGCCGAAGCCGAAGCGTCGCTTGCCGATTTGCAGAAACAGGCGCAAAAGCAAACATTGAACGCTCTTTTGTCGGGTGAAGCGGATTCCAACGACACTTACTTGGAAATTCACGCGGGCGCGGGCGGCACGGAAGCGCAGGACTGGTCGGAAATGCTGTTGCGCATGTATATGCGCTGGGCGGAAAAACACGACTTCAAGGTCGAATATCTGGAAGCCAGCGAAGGCGAAGAAGCCGGCATCAAGTCTTCGATTATCAAAATATCGGGACACAACGCTTACGGCTGGCTGAAAACGGAAAGCGGCGTTCACCGCTTGGTGCGCATATCGCCTTATGACGCGAACGCGCGCCGCCACACCAGCTTCAGCTCTGTGTGGGTGTACCCCGTGATTGACGACAGCATCAAAATCGACATCAACCCCGCGGATTGCAAAATCGACACTTACCGTTCTTCGGGCGCGGGCGGTCAGCACGTCAACAAAACGGAATCCGCCGTGCGCATCACGCACATTCCGACGGGCGTCGTCGTGTCGTGCCAGACTCAGCGTTCCCAGTTCCAGAACAAAGACGTGGCGTGGTCGATGCTGCGCGCGCGCTTGTACGAAATCGAGCTGAAGAAAAAAGAGGAAAAAATCCAAAGTCAGGAAGACGCCAAAGCCGATATCGGCTGGGGACATCAGATTCGCTCTTATGTTCTGCAGCCTTATCAGATGGTCAAGGATTTGCGCACCGAAGTCGAAACGTCGGACACCAAAGGCGTTTTGGACGGCGACATCGATTTGTTTTTGGAAGCTTCCCTCGCCGCAAGGATTCAAGGCAATGAAGACGCTTCTTAATTTGTGTTTGACGGTTTTGCTGTTCGGGTGTGTTTCGCCGTTGTCCGAAACCGACCCCGAACTGTACCGTCAATACAAATACTGGGAAGCGGGCGTCAACGACTGGCACCCCGCGCGCGGGTTCGACGTGCGCGTCAACCGGTTCCTAAACGGCGGCTGGTACGGTTTGCGTTTGACTCCGCATCGGGAAAACGCGCCGTCTTTTGCGTCGGGCTATATCGAAGCGGCGGAACAGGTCGCGTTTGAAATGATGACCGCACAGTGCGGCGCGCAGAATTTTGTCGCGCAAGCCGCTCCGCAGGACGCGGGGCTGCGCACGCTTGACAGGTACTTTTATCAAAACGCCGATTTGTCCATAGGCATCCGTTTCCGTTGCCGCAAAGAAGCCGAAAAACCGACATACGATTTCTTGCAGACCGAACAGCAAAAATGGAGCAAAGCGCACCGCGTATGGGACGAAATCGGCGGAATTCAAGCCGCTGTCGATACTTTGCCCCCCGATGTCGGCGGGTTGCATCAGATTAAAATCCGTTTGTTCGGCGGCGACGCGAACGACAACCGCCGATTGGCGCGCAAAGTCATGCTGAACATCTGCGAAGGTCCCTCATTCAGAATGACGTACGAGAAATCCGCGCTTGATTTGGTTCCCGTCGGCCGTCCGCCGGAAATCGTATCCAACGAAAACATCATGGCATACGGTTTTAAATTATTAAAACCTTGGAAAAATCCACGAATAACACTCATGGCTGGAAATACTAGCACAGCCCACGACAAACTTTGCATGACCGGAATCAGCTCTTTCCCAACTCCTGATACATGCGCAAAGAACGGTGATAAAAGATACATCACAACTGCAAAAA
>ERZ1034842.804-NODE-804-length-10280-cov-27.267579_pt1 | contig 10280 bp, 9 predicted proteins | sample MGYA00520634_ERZ1034842 | MGnify/ENA primary metagenome ERZ1034842 (study PRJEB33766, sample SAMN09781734) | gut metagenome | biome: gut microbiome | host: Homo sapiens | place: Madagascar | study: EMG produced TPA metagenomics assembly of the PRJNA485056 data set... | reverse complement strand
GAGGTGCGGCAGCTGCTAAGCCAAAAGCGCAGATAATACTTTGTGTATTATCGAGTATTTTGGCAACGCAGATGCCGTGCCGCAGCCGCCGAAGCGGTGCTTAAGCCGTAAGGCGGGAATTGTGCGGTGTTGCCTTAAGAAAATTGCAGCACTCCTGCAATTTTTAGCTTTTAGCCCATTCGACCACCTCATATCGAGGTGTCCGCCGCAGGGCGGCGGAACACCGAAAGCGCAAACGAAAAATTATTTCTCGCGGCGTTTCGTCAAATATTCATCCATTTCTTCGGCAACCTGCTTGGAGTATTTAACAGCCTCCACAACGGTCCGTGCGCCCAGCACCACATCACCGCTGGCAAAAATTCCCTCACGGGTGGTGTGGCCGTGCTCGTCGGTGGCAAGCAGACCGTGGCTGCTCATCTCCAGGCCGGTGGTGGTGCTGACGATGCGGTTCTGCGCGCCCTGGCTGATGGCAATGATGACGGTGGAGCAGGGGAAGAACTGCTCCTCGCTGGTGGAGGTAATGTTGCCTTCCTCGTCCATCTCCACTTTCTTGTAGTAAACGCCGTCGTCGGTAATGCGGCTGGGGCGCATGCCGTAGTAGAACTCCACGCCGTCGGCCTTGGCGTAGTCCACCTCACGCACGCTGGCGGCGGTCTGGTAGCGGCGGCAGAACACGCTGACATGGCGCACGCCCTTGCGCAGGGCGGTACGGGCCACGTCCATAGCCGAGTTGCCCGCGCCGATGACGACTAGGTTATCGCCCAGATCATACACGTCCGGGTCGACCAGATAGTCGATGGCGTAGTTGACATGGCCCAGGCTCTCGCCGGGGATGCCCATGGCCTTGGGCTTCCACACGCCGGTGCCGATGAAGATGGCCTCGTAGCCGTCGCGCTGCAGGTCGTCCACCGTAAGGGTGCGGCCAATGGCCGTGTTGGGGCGGATCTTGATGCCCAGCTTGATGAGCTGCTTCTGGTAGCGGTCCAGAATACTCTTGGGCAGGCGGAACTCTGGGATGCCGTAGCGCAGCACGCCGCCGATCTTCTCGCGGCTTTCAAAAATGGTCACGTCATAGCCGCGGCGGGCCAGCAGCACACTGATGGTGATGCCTGCCGGGCCGCTGCCGATGATGGCCACGCGCTGGCCTTTTTTCGGCTCCATCTCTGGCTCCAGATGGTCGAGATACGCATCGGAGATGTAGTTTTCGATGCTGGAAAAATGCACGGGGGCACCCTTGCGGCCCAGCACGCAGTGACCCTCACACTGCTTTTCGTGGTCGCATACCAGAGAGCAGATGACGCTCAGCGGGTTATTCTCGTACAGCATTTCGCCGGCTTCTTCTTTGTGGCCGGTGCGGAACAGCTTGATCGCTTCCGGGATATTGGTGCTGATGGGGCAGCCTTCGCGGCACATCGGCTTTTTGCAGTGCAAACAGCGGCGGGCTTCGTTTACAACATGGATCGCCATTTCTTTTTCTCCTTCTTATTTCCTCGCGCATAAAAATTGACATTCCAGCGCGGGCTGTGCTATAGTTTTGGTAAATAGACCGTTAGGGGGTGCCCGTTATGGCAAAGGCCGCGGTGCTGCTGCCCCGGCAGGAAATGCAGCAAATGGCAGCAGACTTGATTGCACAGTATCCGAATCTATCACCTTTCTGTATTGAGTATACCTATACCGACGCAGCTTGTCAACGCGCGATAAGGTTACAAAATGATGGCTGCGAGCTGATTTTGGCCCGCGGCCTGCAGGCGGCGCTGGTGGACGAACTGGCCCACCAGATGCCCAACATCGTGGGCATGAAGGACACCAGCGGCGACATCACCCTGACCGAGGAGTTTATCCGCCGCACGCGGGACGTGGGCGTGCCCTACCGGCCCAGCCTGCCTACCCCGGCGGGTGCCGCCCGGGACGGGTTTGTGCGTACCATGACCGCCGCCGGACTTTTATAAAAAGGAGTCTTTGCCATGAATACCACCCTGCGTGCCCAAGCTGAAACGATTGTAACTGCCAGCATTCACGCCGTGCTGCCGGATGAAGCGGTGCGCCGCGCATTGCAGGGCTTTGCCCCGGCGGGGCGGGTGTTTTTGGCAGCCGCGGGCAAGGCCGCCTGGCAGATGGCCCATGCCGCCGTAGAAGTGCTGGGCCGGCCGGACGGCGGCGTGGTCATTACCAAATACGGCCACGTGAAAGGCGAGATTCCCGGCGTGACCTGCTATGAAGCCGCCCACCCGGTGCCCGACGAAGCAGGCTTTGCCGCTACCGAAAAGGCGCTGGCGCTGGTGCATGGGCTGACCGCACAGGATGCTGTGCTGTTTTTGCTCTCCGGCGGCGGCAGTGCCCTATTGGAAAAGCCGCTGATCCCTGGCGCGGAATTGCAGGACATCACGTCCCAGCTGCTGGCCAGCGGCGCGGATATTGTGGAGATGAACACCATCCGCAAGCGCCTGTCCGGCGTCAAGGGCGGGCGGTTCGCGCTGGCCTGCGCCCCTGCGCAGGTGTACAGCATCGTGCTCAGCGATATTTTGGGCGACCCGCTGGATATGATCGCCAGCGGCCCCGCCTGCCCGGACAGCTCCACCTGCGCCGAGGCCAAGGCTATCGCCGCACGGTATGGGTTAAAGCTTTCCCCGGCGGCTGCGGCGCTTCTGGAGCAGGAAACACCCAAAGCGCTGGACAATGTGACCACCAAAATCACCGGCAGCGTGCGGGAACTGTGCGCCGCTGCGGCGGATGCCTGCCGCAAAGCGGGCTACACCCCCATGCTGCTGACCGACCGGCTGAACTGCGAAGCCCGGGAGGCAGGGCGCTTTTTGGGCAGCATCGCCCAAAGCCACGCCGGGCAGGGGCAAAAGCTGGCCTTTCTGGCGGGCGGCGAGACCGTGGTACACCTGACGGGCCACGGCCTGGGCGGCCGCAACCAGGAATTGGCGCTGGCCGCTGCCCCTGCGCTGGCAGGGCTGAATGCCTGCGTTTTCTCGGTGGGCAGTGACGGCACCGACGGCCCCACCGATGCAGCGGGCGGCTACACAGACGGCGATACGGATGCCGCCCTGACTGCCCACGGCCTGACTGTGCCCGCCGTGCTGGCAGATAACGACGCCTACCACGCCTTGCAGGCAGTGGGCGGGCTGCTGGTCACCGGCCCCACGGGTACCAATGTAAATGATGTAAGCGTTGTGCTGATAGAGGGATGACGCCATAGAAAATGCCCCCGGCGGTCCCATCGCGGACCACTGGGGGCGTTTTGCGTTGTTTTGTAAGGTTACTTCTGCTCGGCCAGCCATTCCACCGCCGACAGGGCGGCAATGTTGCCCTGCCCGGCAGCCTTGATATACTGGTAGGGCTTGCCTGCCAGATCGCCGCAGGCGAAGCAGCCCGGCAGGTTGGTGCGCATCTGGGCGTCCACGGCTACATGGGGGCCGTCTGTGGCAAGGCCCGGCACCAGTTTGTCCGGCGCTACGGCATCCCGCAGCACAAACACGCCGTCCACGGGGTGCAGAGCCTTGTCGGTCTGCACGCCCTCGGCCCTCATCGTGCCTGGGATGGATAGCACCCTCTCCCGCACCACCGTTACGTTGGGGCCGACATTGACCTCGTGGGGTACGACCGGGAAATACAATACCCGGGCGCAGGTCTCGGCCAAAAAGTCGGCCTCGCGGCAGCTCTCGGCGTTGTAGCCCAGCACGGCCACTGCCTTGCCCTTGTAAAAGTGGGCGTCGCAGGTGGCGCAGTAGCTTACGCCGCGGCCCAGCAGCTCGTCCTCACCGGGGAAAGGTTTGCCCATCACGACGCCGCCCGCCAGAATGACTGACGAGGCCTCATACATAATATCCGGCGTCTGGATGCCGAAGTAGCTGCCCATGGCGTAGACGGCCGTGACCTGCTTCTCGGTGATCTCCACGCCCATCACGTCCAGATGGTGCTTGAGTTTGTCGGCCAGGTCGGTGCCGGTAATGTCCGGCAGACCGGGGTAGTTGCGGATGGTATGGGCCTTGGTCATCTTGGTCGTCAGCCCTTTGCTGCCAAACAGCAGCACCTGCTTGCCGCGCACGCGGGCGGTGATGGCCGCCGATACGCCGGCAGGCCCAGTACCGATAATGGCAATATCGGCGCGGGTGGTTTCGTTCATGGCATTTTTCCTCTATGCTTTCTGTATACGCTTATACTTTCCCTATTCTACCACAAAATCAGGCGTGCGCAATATTTTTTGTAGCGATGATGTCCACGCCTGTGCCCGCCACATTTTCGGCCAAAACCTGGCCAATGGTTATGGGGGCGGGAACTTCCACGTCTTTCAGCGCGCGGACCACATCAAAAATCTTGCCTTTGGGGATGTCACTGCGGGTCTTGCAGCTGACCATGGCCAGGGTGCCGCCGGTCACGCGGACGGTGCTGGTCACGATGCGGGTGGGGGCCGTGACCTCCTTGCGGGCGTAGGCATCGCCCCGGGGGCAGGTGTTGCCGGTGACGGAGGCGACCGCGCCGTCCTCCATCGTAACGATCAGCGGGCAGCCCATGGGGCAGCCGATGCAGGTAAGTTCGATTTTTTTCGTTTCCATAATCAGGCCTCCTCCAGCGTAACAGTCAGGCACGAGGCGTCAGGATGGGCGCGCAGGTCGGCCCCTTTCAGGCGGACGGTCTCCATCTCGCCGGGGGCCAGCACGGGCCGCTTGCGGCTGAAAATGCAGGTGTCGCCCAGATATACGGCGATCTTTTTGTTCTTGAACACACCGCCCACGCGGAAGCGGATGGTCACGGTTTCGCCGGCGCAGGCCGGGCGCACCGTGGCGGGCACGGTGTAGCGCACGCCGTTCTCGCAATGTACCGGGATGGCCGGGGCGTCCTGCTCTCCATTTTGCAAATAAGCGGCGGCCTGGGCACCGGCAGCGCCGGCTTCCTCGGAAACATAGTCCACCAGATCATGCACATGCAGCACATTGCCTGCGGCAAACACGCCGGGGATGCTGGTCTCCAGGCTTTCGTTGACCAGCGGCCCGCTGGTGATGGGGCTTAACGCCACACCGGCGGCGCGGCTCAGCTCGTTTTCAGGCAGCAGACCGCAGGAGAGCAGCAGCGTGTCGCAATCGTAGTGTTCCTCGGTGCCGGGGACGGGCTTGCCGTTTTCTACACGGGCCAGCGTGATGCCCTCGACCCGCTCCTTACCCTGGATGTCCACGACGGTGTGGCTCAGCTTCAGCGGGATGCCGAAGTCATCGAGACACTGCACAATGTTGCGCTTTAAGCCGCCGGAGTAGGGCATCAGTTCGGCCACCACCTGCACCTGGGCGCCTTCCAGCGTCATGCGGCGGGCCATGATCAGGCCGATATCACCGGAGCCAAGGATGACCACCTTGCGGCCAGGGAGATAGCCCTCCATGTTCACCAGCCGTTGGGCCGTACCGGCCGTGTAGATGCCGGCAGGACGGTAGCCGGGGATGTTTAAGGCGCCACGGGGACGCTCCCGGCAGCCCATGGCCAGAATGACGGCTTTCGGGTGCAGCTGGAACAGGCCGTCCGTTTTGTTCATGGCGGTCACGGTCTTGTCCGCCGCCAAGTCCAGCACCATGGTATTGAGTTTATAGGGGATGTGCAGTTCTTCCGCCTGGGCGATGAACCGGGCCGCGTACTCGGGGCCGGTCAATTCCTCTTTAAAGGTGTGCAGGCCAAAGCCGTTGTGGATGCACTGGTTCAAAATGCCGCCCAGTTCGCTGTCGCGCTCTAAAATCAGCAGGTTTTCTACACCGGCCTTGCGGGCAGCCACGGCTGCCGCCAGCCCCGCGGGGCCGCCGCCGATGATGACGAGATCTACGTTGTTCATATCCAGCCCCTCCTTTTAAAGCGTATCCTTGTTGGTGCCGACGATGATTTTAGATTTGCCGCCGGCCTTGGTAATTTCACTCTGAGGCACGCCCAGCTCGCGGGCCAGAATTTCCATCACGCGGGGGCTGCAGAAGCCCGCCTGACAGCGGCCCATACCGGCACGGGTGCGGCGCTTTACGCCGTCCAGACTGCGGGCACCGGGCACGCGGTGGATGGCATCAATAATTTCGCCCTCGGTCACGCTCTCACAGCGGCAGATAATCTGCCCGTAGGCGGGGTTCTCTTTGATAAGGGCAGCGCGTTCTTCAAAAGGCAACGTCTTGGGGTCCAGGATACCCTTGCGGGTGGGGGCAAACGTCGGATCGTCCTCCAGATGCAGGCTGTTTTTCACGATGTCGGCCACCATAGCGCCCACGGCGGGGGCGCTGGACAGGCCGGGGGACTCGATGGCAGCGCAATCCACAAAGCCGGGGGCAATCTCGCCAATGAAGAAATCGTGCCGCGGCTCGTGGGCGCGCAGGCCTGCAAAGCTGGTGATAGTCTGGCGCATGGGCAGGTCCTTCACCGCCAGGCCGGACTTCTCCCGCACTTCGTTCAGGCCTGCCGCCGTGGTGGCGGTGGCCTCTTTGTCATCCACATCAATGGCCGTGGGGCCGACCAGCAGGTTGCCGTGCACGGTGGGGGTGACCAGCACGCCCTTACCGTACTTGCCCGGCAGCTGGAAGATGGTGTGGTGCACATGCCCTGCCGCCGCGTGGTCCAGCAGGAAGTAATCGCCGCGCCGGGCAATGATCTGCATCGGGTGGGCGGCATCCACGGCGTTGTGCAGCTCGTCCGCATGCACACCGGCAGCGTTCACCACAAGGCGCGTCTCAAAGCTGCCCTTGTCGGTCTCCACGCGCCAGCCGCCCTCGATGGGGGCAAAGCCGGTGACGGTGGTATCAAACTGGAACTTTACGCCATTTTTTGCGGCGTTCTCGGCAAAAGCATAGGTCAGGCCAAAGGGGCAGACGATGCCGCCGGTGGGTGCCCACAGGGCGGCCACCGCGTTATCGGAAACATTCGGCTCCATCTTGACCAGCTCGTCGCGTTCGATAATGCGCAGGCCCTCTACGCCGTTGGCCACGCCGTTTTCGTACAGCTTTACCAGATTCGGGCGGTCCTGCTCGCTCAAACACACCACCAGGCTGCCGCACTGGTCGTAGGCAAAATCCAATTCTTTGGCAAGGGCAGGCATACGGCGGCTGCCCTCCACATTCAATTTGGCCATCAGGCTGCCGTGGGTGGCATCGTAGCCTGCATGGACAATGGCGCTGTTGGCCTTGGAGGTGCCGCAGCAGACGTCCTCCTCCTTATCCAGCACCAGAATATCTGCTTTACAGCGCGATAATTCCCGCGCCGCGGCGCAGCCGGAAACGCCTGCACCAATGATCAGAACGTCCAACATACTTATTCTCTCCTTCTGGCGAAATCCATCCGGAAAATCACCTATAATACCAGTATAGCGTGCAGAAGTTTTGCCGTCAATAGCCTGTTTTTTGTTGTTTTTGTACAAAGAATACCCCATAAACCACACAAAGCAGCACCTGGTAGATCAGGCGCTGCCTTGCAGTTTGGAAGTAATAAAGAAAATGTCTGCTTTGCCTGCGGCCTACAGCATCGGCGGGGTGGTATCCCGCAGAACCAACCGGCAGGGCAGGCAGATGGTCTTTTCCACATCGGATTCGTGGTTTAAAAGGCGGATCATCTGCTTGGCGGCCGCGCGGCCGGTCTCGTGCAGACTGTTGTCGATGGAGGTCAGCTGCGGGTAGCAGATGGTGCAGTAGACGCTGTTGTTGCAGCCAATGACGGCGACTTCGTCCGGGATGCGCTTGCCGGTGGCCTGCAGCGCGTGCAGGCAGCCCACGGCGGTGGTATCCTCAGAAAAGACGATAGCATCGGTGTTCGGGTCCTGCTGCAGGATGCGTGTGGTCACGAACTGACCGCCCTCGATGGAACGTTCGGCCCGGTAGCAGCGCTCCGGCAAACCGTATTCCTGGATGGCACGGCGGTAGCCGTTCAGCTTGTGCTCCTCACTCTCGGTCTCGTCATCATTGACAAAGGCAATGTTGTGCCGCCCGGCCTGGGCCAGCCGCTTGACGGCGTGGTAGGTGCCGTCTTCCTCATCGGAAAGGACACCGTAGGCGTTGGGCAGCGGCAGAACCGCGTTGGCAAACAAGATCGGAATATTGGGAGCATATTTGGCAATGTACTCGCGGCACTGTGGTGTCACGAATATGGAACCGACGAAGAATACGCCAATGATCTGCAGGGCGTTCAGCGTACGCAGATACTCGCTGGCGCGGGCGGGGTTGCCGCCCAGGTTGCACAGGATGGTGCTGTACCCGGCGGTGGCCATCGTGCGCTCGATCTCATAGGCTATGGCGGCGTGGTGTACATCACGGATGTCCATCGTCATAACGGCTACGCAGCGGCTTTGCCGGGTGGCCAAGCCTTTCGCTACCTGGCTGGGCTGGTAATCGCAGCTGTCCAGCACGGCCTGCACCTTGATGCGGGTGGCTTTGCCCACCTTGCCGCCGTTCATCACCCGGGAGACCGTGGCAATCGAGACCCCGGCTTCCCGGGCTATATCATAAATAGTCAAGAAATACCTCCTGTGGGATGCAACACTTTGTAAGCGCTTTCAACATATTCATCATAGCACACCCCAAAAACCGATGCAATTCTCGGATTTGACAAGATAATAACAGGGGTTTCTAACACAATGACGAAAATTTACGGCATCTGTTATTCCCTACACAAAATTTCGGCCTGGCTTTTGTCTTTTCTGCACAATTGCCCGCAAGCGATTACAATTTCCTTGAATCGTTAAATTTTGGAACAAGAGAGGGTAAAAAACATTTTGGCGGGATATTTGTCTAAACCGGGCGCTTTTTTCTCTTGTATGGGCTGTGGCGGCGTGATACAATAAACTGGTCTTTGATTTTGCCCTTTTTGTATAAGGAGATGTACGCATTATGGCTACCGCGCAAAGCCGCGTTACCGATATGACCCGGGGCGACCCGGTACGGCTGCTGCTGAATTTTTCGGCACCGCTGTTTTTAAGCAACCTGCTGCAGCAGTTCTATAATCTGACGGATACCGCTTTGGCCGGGCATATCCTGGGGGACGCTGCCCTGGCGGAAATCGGGGCTACAGCTGCCCTGTACGGGCTGATTATGAACTTTGCTTTCGGCATGAATAACGGTCTGGCGCTGACGGTCAGCCGCCTGTTTGGCGCAGGTGATGAAAAGGGCGTGCGCCGCGCTACGGCCTGGATGCTGGCGCTGGCCGGGGCTACGGCTGCTGTGCTGACGGTGGTTTTCGTTGGTGTGCGCCGTCCGCTGCTGGTGCTGCTACAGGTGCCGGAAGCGTCGATAGATGGGGCCCTTGCCTACCTGACGCTGATTCTGCTGGGCATCCCGCTGACGATGGCTTATAATATGGAAGCCGCCCTGCTGCGGGCCATTGGCAACAGCCTGACGCCGCTGTACTTTTTGCTGTTCAGCACGGTGCTCAACATCGGGCTGGACATCGCCTTTATGGGCCCGCTGCAGCTGGGCGTGGGCGGCGCGGCGGCCGCCACCGTGGTAGCCCAGGGCATCAGTGCGGTGCTGTGCGGGTGGTACATCATCCGCAACTACCCGGCCCTGCATTTTACCCGCAACGCCTTTGCCAACGGCAAAAAATTTGCCGCCAATATGTTCTGGGCGGGCCTAAGCATGGGCCTGATGAGCGCCATCTACAACATCGGCAGTGTGGTACTGCAAAGCAGTATCAATGCGCTGGGCAGCACCTACATCGCGGCTCAGGTCGCCGCCCGCCGCTTTGCGGAACTGTTCTTTATCCCCGGCGGTGCGCTGGGCATCGCAGTGGCCACCTACAGCAGCCAGAACCTGGGTGCGGGACACCGCAGCCGCATCATGAAAGGCGTGACCACGGCGCTGGGCATCTACTTTGTGTGGTGGGTGTTCGTGATGTTGTTCGTGTTCTTCCTCAGCGATCCGGCGGTGCGGGCCATCACCGGCACCAACGACGAGGTCATCATCTCCAACGCGGTGCTGTACTTGAAGATCAGCGCCCCGGTCATCCCGCCCATGGCGGTGCTGGTCATCGTGCGGAACATGCTGCAGGGCATCCAGCACACCATCGAGCCGCTGCTGGCCAGCGGACTGGAACTCATCGGCAAGGTCATCTTCGGCGTGTGGATCGTGCCCGCGGTGGGCTACACGGCGGTCTGCTTCTGTGAGCCGGTCACCTGGGTGATCTGCTTCGTGTTCATCCTGGGCGCGCTGTACCGCTGCCGGGGTGAGTTGAAGGACAAAGAATAAGTTCTATACCGGGCATGGCCAATGAAGTGACCCCAAAAAGTTAGACAATATTTTGAAGTAAAAATTGTTCAAGCAGCCGAAAGGGCTTGC
>ERZ1034842.799-NODE-799-length-10317-cov-5.439875_pt1 | contig 10317 bp, 12 predicted proteins | sample MGYA00520634_ERZ1034842 | MGnify/ENA primary metagenome ERZ1034842 (study PRJEB33766, sample SAMN09781734) | gut metagenome | biome: gut microbiome | host: Homo sapiens | place: Madagascar | study: EMG produced TPA metagenomics assembly of the PRJNA485056 data set... | reverse complement strand
ATATTATATTATAGCTCTCTTTTTCGCCCCCGAAAACCTTAATGACCGATAATGACCGGGCATTAATGACCGGATTCTGAGGCTTTAATTAATACTCTTTTAATGCTAGTACTGTACTTGTAATTTGTTCTGTATTAATGGTTTATAATAAGCCATTATATATTTTTATCTGTGTGTAAATGTATAGAAATAAGCTACATATGGCAGCGTCCTTTCCTACAATGTCGTTGCTTCTTTACCCCACTTTTCGCCTTCCCTTCACTCTCATTTCTGCCATAAATGCCCTTTCTTTGGAGCACGAATTGATGTGAGGAAGAGCATTTTTGCGTTTTTCCCTTTGGAAATCTATAAAACCACTTTGATATCAGTTCTTTTGCTTCTTTATATAGAAGAGTAAAAATATCGAACATGGCTATCATAAGTATGTTTTATATCATTATCCTTTGCATAGTTTCTTCCTTTAATATTGCTCTGTTTGGGGCGGTAAGCATTATTTACATAATCAGCTTTTATACTCATTTCCTTGTATAAATGGTTAAAATCCCTAGGTAAGTCTTTTTCTACATTTTTGTGTTAATATTTATAATAAAATGTAGATGTTTCGCAATTATTTTGTACCTTTGAAGGCAATTCTGCTATAAAAAGCAGGCTATAAATATAAAATTCAAACTTGAATAAACTTATAAACAAATAAATAAACATAGAAGACCATGTCTGGATTTGCAATTTACAACTACAATTTCTTACGCATCATAAGACCTAACGAAGAATATCAACTTGAGTTCCCCGACTGGGTAAAAGTAAATGTGCAAGAATCATTTGAAAATCGCCAGCAATTGCTTGAAGAGCTTTTGCTGGCTGATTTCGAGAAACCATTCCCGTTTGAGAATGCCAGAAAGAAACCATACTGGCACAAACAAATAGTGAAACCACAAGATAATGTCTATGTGATGCGTGTGGCAAATGTTACAAACGTAACGATTACCGACGAACACCTGATGTCTCAAAAATATGCTGATTATAGAAATTGTCTGGTCATCATCGACAATCGCCCAGGAATCCAACGCATCGCCATAGAGCGAAAATCTACGGCTTTCAGCCATACAAAAACTGTGGCTAATATTCTCGAAGCATCCTTCTGCAAACTGCTGAAGAGTAAACTGTTGAAGGTTGAACTATCTGCGGTTTACAGTTCGAATGTATTTTGGGATATGCTGAAAAAATACCCTAATGGCTTCAGTAAAGTGACTTTTCATTTCCCTCATCTCAATTTAGATCGTCTGACCAAAGTGATGGATAAATATCTCAAAACTGCCCGTGAGGATTGGGATAGTGATCTTGATTTTACATTCGGTGCAAACGAAGGTGGTGCGGTAAAAATCGATCCGGAAAATTCGCGCCAGACTGCACTTATTGCAGGCGCATCAGGAGCGGGAGCATGGATAAAGATGCTTCCAAATGGTGAAAAAGGAAAGGCTATATTATGCGGCAAAGACCAATTCGTGGTGCGTGAACTAGATTCTGAGGTGTTTAATAATCTGGTAATCGGAGCACAGCCGATTCCTGGCATGGGACAATCTGCTATGGATAAGGTGAAGAGTTTTATGAAGGATATGCCGGATACATTTACTCATTAAGCTGATTAGGGGATGGAAAAGTTTGAACGTTTTTCGGAGGAGAGACTTACCTCCTTACGTGCCCGTTATAGGGGCGATGATTTGTTTAGAACCTGGACATGGATTCTCTGTTTGCTTGAGCAACAACTGAACGGTCTAAATGCTGTAGAAGTATGGAGTGAAACGGAAATGATTCGCCAGAAACTGTCTGCAATCAAGGAACATCGTGATAATGAGGTGGAATTTCTCTATGGCGAACTAAAGAATCGGCATCAGTCAGAAAAAACCGCTGTCATCATTCTTACTGTACTCTTCACTCAAATGTGTGATGCAGAATCCAGTAAGGGGGATGATACTGCTGTGCAAAATCCGAATCGAGCTGTGTGTTCGGTCTTGGCTCATCTTCTGATGAATCCGAAAATAAGACCTTTCACTGAGAAGTTGATCAAGGCATTCAAGCATCGTCGCTACGATAACGAAGGAAACAAGATTATTTTACCCGTAACAGACTATTTGAATGTGAAATCTCCTTTGGAATTGATGGACGAAGAAGCTAAGGTAAAAGTGGAGAGATGGGTAGAAGAGATAGAGAAACTCACACGGGGAATCAGAGGCTTTCTGAATATAGACTGGGATGTTTACAAAAATATTTGGAGGAATATTTGTGCTGAACAAGAAATTTCTCTTTTGCTTAATGAGATACAGCCTCGAAAAAATTCATGGGGTCATAATCTGAAGCTAGTAGCGAATGTTCTTGGCATATTGCATGTTACTCCTTATGGTGATGGTTTCGTGTTAGCAGGAAGTATCCAAACAATCAGCGATGCTGTAGGAGTGAACGTGAGAGCCTATATTGGAAACCATGCCGATTTTGGATCCAGTAATACTACTTTAACCAAAGAAATGCATGCTAAAATAAAACAATTCATATTATCTGCAATCGGATAAAAAGCAGCTGTTTCAGATAAAGATAATGAGGGCGTTGATGGAATAGTTCTGTCAGCGCCCTCTTTCTGTCTGATTACCAGCAGATAAGCAGCTGATAAGAAATAGCCTCCTTATTTTTTTATGCGTATTTTTATCTACAGACTAATATTCTTATCTTTGCGCTCGGATTTGGGAATCAGTTTCTCATTTCCGAGTTTTTTTATTTTAGTATTAACCTGAGCGGAGGCGGGGAACCTCACAACGTGATTGAAGATGGCCATCGGGAATCCACGGCTTCTCTCGCAAACCGATCAGGAATCATGGCAGAAAAAAAACATCAGCTTACAGCTCTGGGCATTGCCTATGAAGCCGTCATCAAGCTGGGCTATACGCACAGCAAACTGGCAAGGCTCGACAGCAGCATCAACTATCCTACGCTGAGGAATATCAGAGACGGGAAGGAGATGAAGAAAGCTACGGAGCGGTTCTATCTGAAACTTTTCTTCGACCTTATTAATAAGGAATATGAACGGCGAATGGCCTGTGGGAGCGACGGAGCCGTCAGCCTGCTTATCGTGATGAAAAACATCCTTGAAGCAGAGCTGAAATAAAAAGTGGTGAAAAGATGAGGGGGCATTCTTTCACCAACTATTCCGCCGCATCGAAAGTGTTGCTATCTTTGCACCAGCTTTAGCAAGGTTGGGCGGATTAAAGAAAACCTTAAAGGAAGGTTAGACCTTGCGGTTTATAGATTATGAACGGAATGTTTATGAGAGTGGTGCAGCAGGGCGAGGCGTTCGCTGTACAGAGTCAGAAAAGTGAGAACGGCCAGATGATGAAATGCAACATCGTTCTCCAGGAGATGGGCGGCAAGTATGAGAACCAGTACGCTGCGTCAATGCTCGGCAATATGGCCCAGTGTAAGTATGCTCCGGGCGAGCTGGTGGCGGTTACGCTCCGCTTTACTACCCATGAGCACAATGGTCAGGTTTATCAGGATATCCTGGTTACGGACATTGAAAAGGCCTTTTAAAGGTAAAAAGGTAAAAGGGTAAAAAGAACCTTAACCCTTTGCAACCACGTTACCATAAAGGGTAAAAAAGTAAAACTGAGTTGAAACTGAGGAGGATTTTCCATGGTAAAGCGCGCAACAATCCGGATGTTTCTTCTCCTAAAATTCAATTCAGATTATGAAAAAAGCAAACAAAAAGCAGGTGAATAACCAGCAGGTGAATAATAACGGCTGCCAGCATGTGCAGCTCGGTGGTGTGGCTTACTATGATGATAAGCAGTATTTCCTCTTCAGTCCTGATTCTGTAAATCAGGGTGTTGTAGAAGCTTTTCGCCGTCATGGTGTGGCTCAGCAAATGCAAGACGGAACATTTGATTTCGTAGCAGTTTCTAAGCCGAAAAGCCAGTCGGAACTGATTAAGAAACTGGCGCATGGTCGGTTGAGCAAGACCAAGGATGGGGCTATTCAGCTCACGCTGAAGGTGTTCTGCCATGAGGGACTCAACATCGCCCAAACGCTAGCTGTTGAGTCAGCAGAAGGGGTTGATGCTTTAGTGGATTATCAATTAAAACGATAAGTAATAAGATAGATGAGTTGTTATTTAATAAAGGTGGAGAATGGGCACAAGGTTGCCCGCTCCATCACTTCGGAAGAGGAGTATAAGCAGCTGCGTGGAAGCAACGAGCAGAAGGCGAATCTGCGTCTGGCTCGTGCCGGAAACGATGCTGCGAAACGGAGACTGGTGCAGTTTAATTATTCCGGCCATTATCCGCAAGGGGTAGTGAAGGGAATGAAACTGCCAAGCGGTGCTTTCGGATTTGATATGGATGAGCCGGAGGCTTTTGCCAAGGCTGCCAAGCTACTGCTGAAGGAACCGGACAAGTACGGACTTCTGATGCTGGAACGTAGCGCACGACAAGGCGGACATGCGGTGTTTGAACGCGAAAAGGGCAAGACGGTTCTGGAGAATCAGGTGAGGATTGCTACGATGCTCAAGTGCGAAATGGATACTTCGGCTCACGACATTAATCGGGTTTACTTCACTACCACATCGGATGACGAAGATTTGCTATTTCTTTCGCCACGACTCTTCAAGGATGAATATGATGAGGCTGCCGTGGCAGCTGAAGGGAAGGTCCTGGAAGAGCGTGAAAGATACGGACAGGAGGAACTGCCGGAAGGGGCGCACAAGGCAAACAAGCATTATGAGCCTTGGAAGGAAGAATTCAAGAAGGATTCTCAAGGGGTTTTTAAGGGGCAGGAATTTAAGAATTCGAGAATTTCTACTTCTGCTGCTTCTGCCTCTACTGCGTCAACTTCTTCTACTTCAACTACTTCTGCTGCTCAGGACAATTATCTTGGGATTCCTTATGGGGAAATCATTAAGAAGTGGTGGCAGATGTATAATGATGGGCAGGAGCCGATGCGTTCCAACCGCAATACGTTGACCTTTGAGCTGGCTGTGAACCTGCGCCACATCTGTGGTTTTGACCGCAATCTGCTGGCTCAGATTATTCCCTGCTACGATGGGTTTCCCGAGCAGGAAAAGATGGCTTGCATCAACTCGGCGCTGAACGAGAAAATCACGCAAATGCCTAAGCGGCTGAAGGATGTGCTCTCTGCCATCCGTCAGGAGCGAGTGAAGCAAGGAAATGCGGGTGGTGGTTCGGCGGCTGACAATGAGGCGCTGGTAAATGCGCTGGACGAGGCTAACGCCAAGGATGATCTGTTCTATTACGATGCTTTACCCAAGATGCCACAAGGCGTGCGTGATTCCATCAGTGCTGTTGGACCGGCTCTGGCAATGCCAGTGATTACAGCCATCTGTCCTGCCATCGGAATGCTTGCTACCGGCGTGAAGGTTTCCGTTCACGGCAAGATGAACTCGCTGAACCTTATCTCCTACATCGCCGGTGATTTTGCATCAGGCAAGGGAAGCATCGACCCTGTGGTTGATACCTGGACTTCGGAAGTGAAACAGATGGACAAAATGTATCAGCAGCAGGAGGATGAATGGAGAGCCAAGAAGCGTGCGGCCAAGAATAAGAAGGAGCAACCGGAAGAACCAAAGCTGCCTGTAAGATGTCTTACTTTAAATAATACGGTGGCCAACCTTGCAGAACGACTGGCTAATACTGAAGGCAAGCACGCCTTCTCGTTCACTCCGGAAGCAGACACCGTAGCACAGAAGTGGAAATCGGCAATGAGCGACTTTTCAGTCATGTTGAGACAGGCTTACGACGGAACAAGCTATGAGCGTGAAGCAAGAAGTGCAGATGCAGTGAATGTTCATATAGAACATCTTTTGTGGAACGTTGTGATGTGCGGAACGCCAGATGCACTCTATCGAGTAGTGAACAATTATACGGATGGTTTCCAAAGCCGTATTGTCGTGGCGCGAACGCCGGACAACACGTTCACTCCGCTTACAGACAATCTCTTTGTGCTGACCGAAACTCAACGTGAGCACATACGGCAGATAGCTCATCTCTTGCCCCTGATGGAGGGCGAGGTGGTTCTGCCTAAGTTGGAGAATAAGGGCAGGGAGTGGCTGGAACAGATACGATTGGAGACCATGAAAAATGACGACAAGGTGAAAGCCCGCCAGCGTTTCCGTATCTGTCCTACCACGATGAGAATGATGACCTGCATCATGCTCTGTAAGGTGGCCGAGACGCTGATTCAGAAACATGGTTTTCAGGGTGCCGAGAAGCAGCTGAAACAGAATCCGCTGTTATGGAAGGAAATGATCGTAAAGACGCAGACACCAACCATGCTCGAAGCCTTCAATATCCTGGCAGATTATCAGTTGGACAATGCACTCTACTTCTTCCGCAGTCGCATAGAGGATGCATTCTCATCCAAGAGCTATTGCGGTCAGACGACTTATGATCGTTCCCGACGCGGCAAAAATGATTCCATCTTCGAGCGGCTTGACGTTACTTTTTCCTTTGAACAGGCATTACAGCAAAGTATAGCAGTAAAGGGGGCAAACGTAACTCGTGAGGTTGTTAGACAGATGTTGAAAAACTGGAAGCGGCAGGGATTGATAGGTGTGCTGCCCGATATGCGTTACCAGAAGGTTCAACCTGCAGTATAATAGTGGTTTAAAGTAAGTGACCATTAATACATCCGGTCATTAACGGTCACGGTCATTTTCGGTCATTAAGGATTTTCAGTAAGGAAATCCTTAATGACCCTATCAATAAATCAATTTAATTTTTTGATATTTATGGAAATAATCATTTATCGCCGTCGCTTTACCCGATGGGGAGTAGATGGCACATTAGTAATAAAGGGTACGAAAGTTTGTAATACCATAGAACATCCTGAGCATTATTTGCCTGCAGGAGACTATGAGATAGCTTTTGTTTCTATAGCTAATAAGAGTAGGAAAATGCCTGTTATCCTGAGGAAGGGACAGGCTGTTTGGGAAGTGGGCATCAATTCTCCTTGTCTCAAGCCCGGAAATGGTCCGATGACGCTGAAATATGGATGCATCATTCTGGGTAAGGCTGTAGCCTCTGGGCTGGTGATTCATTCTCAGGAATACTTCGACCGACTTTGTGAACGATTAAGGAAGGCTTCTAAAAAGATGGAGTGTATCAAGTTACATATCATAGATTGGGGTAGTGATGATATCTCGATAGCATTTTAGGATTTCCACCCTAACATTCATTCATTTAAAATAGCAATATCATGCGTAAGATAAAGGAAATCATCATTCATTGCAGTGCGACCAAGGAAGGTCGCAACTTCACCGTAGCGGATATTGACCGCTGGCACCGGGAGCGCGGAATGCGCTGCATAGGTTATCATTTCGTGATTTATCGTGACGGCAGCATTCATGTAGGCCGTGCGATAGAGGAGGTTGGCGCCCATTGCAAGGGCCATAATTCCATCAGTATAGGCATTTGCTACATCGGCGGCTTATCGAAGAAAGGCAAGCCGAAGGATACAAGAACCCGAGACCAGAAAGCGGCAATGCGCTCGCTTATCGAGCAGCTGAAGGAGGAATATCCATTAGCCACGATTCATGGTCATAATGAATTTGCCAACAAAGCCTGCCCCTGCTTTGATGTGAAGAAGGAGTGGGGCTAACAGATAGGGAACGCGCTGCGTTCCCTATTTATACTTATTTGCCTGATGCGCCATACGTAGAGCATTACATCAAGTCACACTTCTCCCCAGTGTTCTTCTCAACCTTCTCGCCATCTTTCAGGATGCGAGCCTTATAGCCAAACTTCTCAAAACCTTTCTGGAGTTTCTCTGGGGTTGTCTTGTCGGCATTATACTGTACTGTGACTGTCTGGTCTGGCACAGAAGTCTCAATGCTCTTGATTCCCTTCTCAAAGCGAAGGTTGCTCTTGATCTTATTCTCACAAGCCGCACAGTGCATCTGTGGGGTTGTGGTGAACACTACGGTCTTGATGTCCTTGGCAAAGGTTACCATTGCCACCATCATCATTGTGAACATTACTAAAATCTTCTTCATAACTTTTCTATTTGCTTTAATAATTCAACATTCAACATTTAACATTCAACATTCTCCCTTAAAAGTGTACTCTCACTCCTGCGTAGAACATCCTGCCCTCTACAGGTCCCCAAACCAAGGTTGGCTCGAAATCGCTTCCCCATGGATTGCTGGCACCATAGATAGGAGTTTTCTGCTTGAAACCAGTCAGGTTCTCGCCTCCCACATAGATACTCCAATGGCGGAACCATCTCGTAACCTGCGCACTCACTTGCCCGAAGCTATGGAAACGAGGAGACCATGACTGGCTTCCATCTGCCAACTGGTAAGGCTCAGGATTTCTGCCTCCACCATTCAACTGCACGGTGGCATCAAATTGCCATAGGCCAAGTGGAGTCTTATAGGATGCCGTGAAGAGCGCCTTATACTTGCTGGTCAATGGCTTTTCTTTCAAGGTTTTGCCATAATCGTAGGTACACTTCACATCGTTCAGACGATAAGCCGCTGTTATCTCCAAGCCTTTCAGCAATGGATAAGAGGCATCTATCTGGAAGGTGTGCGAATAAGACTTGCCCATCAGATTGCAGATGGAGATAAGCCCCTTGTTGGCATCATAATCCACCACCGCTTGATTCTTGAAGTCGGTATAGTAATACTCAGCGTTCAGTTTCAGTGTCTTGCCAAACATCGGGATGTAGAAAGCGGTACTCATACCATAGTTCCAAGCCTCCTCTTGCTTAAGTCCATCACCCGCAATCTGAAACTCCCTGCCGCTCGCCAAGAGATAGTTGTACTCTGCTAAGCCAAATACCGTGCGATAGCCCTTACCTGCTGACAGGCGGATGCTGATGGCATCGACAGGCGAATACTTCACGTGGAAACGAGGGGTGAAGAAGCTGCCATAAAGCGAACTGTGGTCGAAACGGACACCTGCCATCGCTGTCAACTTCGTGCCTAACGTATAGGTGTATTGGGCGTATGCTCCTGGAGTCGTCTCCTTCTCGTTCATTCTCTGCATCTCCGACAAAAGATAAGGAGAGTTTTCTTGCCCTACTGTCGGTCTTGGAGAAACATTCACATTGGCGCGCTGTCCCAGGTAATCATGGTTGACGCTCAAACCTACCGACAAATTGTGCTGATGAGTAAAATTGGTCTCAAAAATCAGTGAGCCATAGAGATTCTTCTCATTGAGGTCGTAGAACCTGTTGCCATACTGGGCATCGAGCTGGTGCATCGAAGCTGAGGACATGAAGGCAATATTGGTACCATGCTCGTGATTGAGGATGAAGGCATGTTTCATATAACCCTCATAACGGTTGGTATGGAGCTTGATTCGATAAATATCATCACTATGAACATGTTCCTCATCCTGCCCACTGGTACGAATCTCCTTCAAAGCCCCAAGTCCACCATGAAAGATGTAGTGCTTGCCTTTATACAGCCAACGGTTCTGTACATTATATTGTTCTCTGCCTGGCATATCATAGAAACCATCGCCATTGTCATCATGGTTTTTGAGGATATTCTCATGATGCAACAATATCTCCATTGCCCACTTATCCGACAGATGAACGTTGGCATCGGCGTTTGCTTCGATTCGGCTCTTGGTATCACCAAAGAGGTTTACCTCCACCTGTTGCTCATCCTCTGGCTTCAAGTAATCCACGTTGATTTGACCTGTAATCGACTCATAGCCATTCTTCACCGAAGCACTACCCTTGGATACTTGAATGCCTTTCATCCAAGGTCCCGGCACATAGCCCAGGGCGAATGGGATGGCTGCACCACGAAAATTCGGCAGATTCTCGGTGAGCATCTGTACGTAAGTGCCCGAAAGACCGAGGAGTTTGATTTGTCTTGCGCCCGTCGTGGCATCATTATAAGCCACATCCACCGATGGATTGGTCGTAAAACTCTCGCCCAGGTTGCAACAAGCCGCCTTGAAGAGCTCATCCTTGTTCACGGCGATGCCATTCACGGCACCAGCCAATCGGGAAGTGCCCGACTTACGAGCCACCACCTTCACCTCATGCAAGGTCTCGTCCTTGAAAATGGAATCCAGAGAGGAGGAATCTACAGAATTATTATATGATGATGACAGAGACACAACCTCTGTCTTATTATTTTTTGCATAAGTCTCAGCACCAATAACCAGCAAGGTACTGAGCAACAGATATCTTGAATACATAAATATTTTTCCTTTTATCCGAATCTTAAATCTTCGTTTCGGATGATTTTACCTTTTTATATATGTATGCAACCCTAAGATTTTACTGATAGGGATAGGC
>ERZ1034842.790-NODE-790-length-10394-cov-7.628494_pt1 | contig 10394 bp, 12 predicted proteins | sample MGYA00520634_ERZ1034842 | MGnify/ENA primary metagenome ERZ1034842 (study PRJEB33766, sample SAMN09781734) | gut metagenome | biome: gut microbiome | host: Homo sapiens | place: Madagascar | study: EMG produced TPA metagenomics assembly of the PRJNA485056 data set... | reverse complement strand
CAACAGAGAGTAAAAATTAACCAGTGTTGGCGGTGCCAACAGAGAGTAAAAATTAGGCAGTGTTGGCAGTGCCAACAGAGAGTAAAAATTAACCAGTGTTGGCGGTGCCAACAGAGAGTAAAAATTATGCAGTGCTGGCAGTGCCAGCAGAGAGCAAAAATTAATCAGTGCTGGCAGTGCCACCAAAGTATAAAAATAGCCAGTGATGTCAGAGGCACCAAAGAACAAAAATTATGCTGCGTCAGCAGCATGGAAGGCGGCGGCACTGAATATCCTGAAACATCTGACGGTAAACCGCCGAAGCCCGGCGTCAGCCGGAAACACCCTGACAGGATGCAGTGTTCCCCTCCAGCCCTGCCAGACCCTGTTTGTTTCAGGAAAAAGCCTGTGTCACATAAAAGAACCGGAGTACAGGGGTAAAACAGAATACTTGCCGCCGTTTTTTCCGTCAGTATACTTTTTCGTGCTGAAATTCTGGCTAAGGAAAGATTTTTATGACAAATATTAAAATTCTGGCATTCAGTGTGCTGGCAGCCTTTTCAGTGGGTGCCGCGCATGCGGAAAGTACGCTGACAGTGGGGGCCGGGGTCGGCGTTGTTGAACAATCCTATAAAGGGGATGACGCAAAGGCTTACCTGATCCCTGCGGTTTCTTATGACAGTGATTATTTCTGGTTCCGGGGGCTGGGCGGGGGCTTTTATCTGTGGAATGACAGTGCGGATACGCTTTCTGTGACGGCATACTGGGCACCGATGTATTTTAAACCGGATGACAGTAATGACCATCAGTTACGTCTGCTGGATGAGCGTAAAAGCACACTGATGGCGGGGATATCCTGGTCTCATAATACGCCATATGGTTTCCTGCGCACGGGGCTTGCTGCGGATGTACTGGATAACAGTAATGGTGTTGTTGGTGATGTGGCGTGGTTATACCGTTATGTGAATGGTGGATTCACCCTGACACCGGGGATTGGTGTGGAGTGGAGCAGCCAGAAACAGAACGACTATTACTATGGCGTATCGCGTCGTGAGTCTGTTCGCAGTGGGCTGAAACGATATAAAGCCGATGATGGCTGGGCACCTTACCTTGAAGTCAGTGCTAATTACACCTTTGCCGGCAACTGGGGGATCTACGGAACCGCACGTTACAGTCGCTTATCTGATGAAGTGAAAAATTCTCCCATGGTGGATAAGTCATGGGACGGCCTATTTTCCACCGGGATCACTTATCGTTTCTGATACCGGTATAACCTGATGCTCACCGGTGCCGGATTACGGGCACCGGTGTACTGAGCTTCCCCGCTTTCTCCATTTTTCTGTGCCCTGAATCTGGTTTTCTGTTGTTCCTTCTGCGCTTCGTCCTGACGATCACACTTTAATCCCTGATCGTTATAAGGAACTGATATGAGAGAAAATAAACAGGACCAGAAAGATGTCCGGGCCGGCGCATTGCAGTCCTCGCTGTCCATTCTGTTACATACCCATTATGCCATTCGTCTTTGGGAAGGACGTTTACCCGGACGAAAGCCCGGGAATATGCCCTGGATTATGAGTATGCCGCAGGCAATAAAACGTGCCGGGGGGATTTACCGGGATTCCCTGGCGGATAATCCCTATGCCGATGAAGCTATGTGGAAGGTGGAAAATGCAATTAATGCTGCCAGTGAAAAGGTACTTACTCTGGTTGGCGAGCTGGAGCAGGTTTTATGTGCTGTGCCGGCGAATATCACTATGACTGATGTTGTATCCCGTTCTCCATTAAATATCGGGGTTTACAGTAGTTCTCCGCTGGGGTATCGCTGTGTCTGGCTGCTTGTGGGATATGATCAGATGGCTCTGAAAGCGTTTCAGGCATCCCACTTTGGCCTGATTTCCCGGCAGAAACGGGACGAGTTACTGTCACACGGCGGGTATCTTATCCGAAAAATTTACGGCATTTTAAGGGATTATTATGCCATTCCTGTCACGCGACAGGATCTGGAAGAAAAAACACCGGCGGGAGAACAGGCGATGGCGCGCCTGGGGCTTCCTGATGCTGAGATTATGGATGGGCAGTTGCGATCATCATTTTCTCCTCCGCTGAAGAAAAAGAAGAATAAATAGTGGGGGATAAATGCAACTTTACTTGTGTGAAAAACCGTCACAGGCGCGGGATATTGCCCGGGTGCTGGGGCTCAGCAGGCGGGGAGAGGGCTGTATTGAAGGCAGTACTGTCACGGTCACCTGGGCTGTGGGGCATCTGCTGGAGCTGGCCGCCCCGGAAGCGTACGGGGAGCAGTTCGGGGTTCCCTGGCGTATGGAGTCGCTTCCCGTTCTGCCGGAAAACTGGCAGATGACGGTTAAACCGCAGACGAAATCCCAGTTTACGGTGATCAGCCGTCTGCTGAAGCGTGCGTCTGAAGTGGTGATCGCCACGGATGCGGACAGGGAAGGGGAAGTCATCGTCCGGGAGGCGCTGGCAAATATTCTGCCCGGTGAGCAGACGGCCCGTCTGTATGATGCCGGTCTGGCCCGTGGGCAGGCTGACTGGCTGATCGGGATGAACCTGACACGCCTGTATACCCTTAAAGCCCGGGCGTCGGGGATCCCGGATGTGTTGTCCGTCGGAAGGGTACAGACGCCGACACTTGCCATGGTGGTCAGACGGGATCAGGAGATTGCCGGTTTTGTGCCACGTCCCTGGTGGCAGGTGTTTGCCGGACTGGAGAAAGACGGGATCCGGTTCCGGGCCGTCTGGGTGGCGGCAGAGCAGTACTGCGATGAAGAGAAACGGTGCGTGAACGTTCAGGCGGCCCGGGCCGTTCTTCAGTTGTGTCAGCAGACACCGTCAGCGGTGGTGCATGAGGTGACCCGGAAGCGTGAAAAAACACCGGCTCCGCTCTGTTTTTCGCTGGGTACACTGCAGGAAGCCTGCTCCCGGAAATTTGGTATGGGGGCGCAGGCTGTGCTGAATATCGCGCAGTCCCTGTATGAGACGCACAAAGCCACGACGTATCCCCGGACGGACTGTGGCTATCTGCCTGAATCCATGCAACAGGAAAGCCGGGAGGTACTGGCGGCGATGGCGCGTTCAGACTCGGCCCTGACGCCGGTTCTGGCACAGCTCGATTCCGGCTTTGTTTCGCGTATCTGGAATGACAAAAAAATCACGGCACACCATGCCATCATCCCGACCCGGCAGGTCTTTGATATCAGGGCACTGAGTGAAGATGAGCTGAAGGTATATCTGCTCATTCGCCAGCATTATCTGGCCCAGTTTCTGCCCCTGCAGGAGTCTGATATTACCGATGCAACACTGACACTCGGCGGGCAACGGTTCAGGGCCCGCGGGAAAGTGAATGTGGTGACGGGCTGGCGAGGCCTGTTTTCCGGGGAAGCAGCAGAAGATGCTGAAGGCGAAGATGAACAGACGACGGAAATGGCGTTGCCGGCGCTTGAACGGGGTGAACACTGCCGGATTAGCGGTTCAGAACTGAAGGACCGGATGACGTCACCTCCGGCCCCTTTTACGGAAGGGACCCTGATTGCCGCCATGAAAAATGCTGCCTGTCAGGTCAGCGACCCGAAGCTGAAAAAAGTGCTGAGGGAGAATGCCGGTCTGGGGACGGAGGCCACGCGGGCCGGTGTGCTGGAGGTGTTATTTGCCCGGCAGTATCTGGAGAAGAGCGGGAAGCATATCCGGTCAACGCAACGGGGCAGGGAGCTGACGGCCGCCCTGCCGGAAGCCCTGATCAGCCCGGGAATGACGGCGCTGTGGGAGCAGGCTCTGGATGATATAGCACAGGGCAGAATGTCGCTGGATACCTTTATGGACAGACAGCAGCAGTGGGTTCGTCATCTGGTCTCATCCGGACGGGAACAGCCCTTCAGCATGACGGTGCCGGTGACGCCGCCGTGCCCGCTTTGTCAGGGGCCGACCCGGCAGCGAAAGGGAAAGCACGGGCTGTTCCGGAGCTGTCAGCGGTATCCTGAGTGTAAGGGCGTGGTGAACACGCAGAAAAAGGCCGGGCAGCGAAAAAAATCGGGAAAAACTAAAACGGAGTAATCTTAATTTCTCCCTGTTCAGGATCGGGTAGTGTGGTTAAGCTTTGATGTATACCCCCGTTATCAGCGGGAGGCTGACTCAACGAAAACACAACGGCGTTCAGTCAGCTACTGATACCACAACCGGCCATCGCACATCCTGCCGGGTTGTAAGGCGCATGCCCTCCGTGAAAAACGCGCCGGGATTTATCCCCGGAGACAAGTGAGATAACCACCGGGCTGGTACCCCCCTGTAACGGCGCTGTATTTGCAGCGCCGTTTTTTATTCCGGGTTGACTTTCCGTGGATGTGTTTTAAAAATAACCGGGCTTCTTTGCTGCATCTGCAGCCAGCCAATGTTTCAGCAGTCTGAGAGAAACGCCTTCGGGTGACTGCCAGCCAACGTTTCACTGGCCTGAGAGAAACACCTTCGGGTGGCCGGAATATCCTCGTAGCCTGAAAGAGGATGCCTGTGGGCGGTACATCCGTTTAACCTCTGGAAACGGATATCACTGTTCAGTGATTGAGGTCTTTTTACTTCTCAGATAGCCGGAATTCAGCTGATCCGGCATCCCCGACGGGAACATTCACTTCCGTCAGGGATGGTGATGTTCTCCGTCATCACATTTTTTAACTCCATGGAGAAATCATCATGTCTGTAAATACTGCCAAAACTGAATACTTTAATCTGACCCTGAAAGGTCTGGGGTATCTCAGTAATGTACGTCAGGTGAATCACCAGAACGGCTCGTTTCTCAGCTGTGTGGTGAATGCGCTGAGCGGACCCACGGACAGCCCGTCCTACGTCCGTTTTGATGTCACGGTTGCCGGTAAAGAGGCGACCGCCCTGATTGCCCGCTGCCAGAAGGCGGTGGATGAAGATCGCAAGGTGCTGCTTGGCTTCACGCTGAGCAACCTGTCCACTGACATCTTCACCCTGAACAAGGGAGAGCATGCCGGTGAACAACGCGTCAGCCTGAAGGCCCGCCTGATCAAGGTGGACTGGATCAAGATAGGCCAGGAGATGGTTTACAAGGCTGAAAAATCAGACTCCCAGCCGCCACAAAACGGCACCATGCAACAGCAATACGCAGAAAACTCTTTCTGATCGTACTTTTCTCAACCGTCCTGATGAAAACAGACTGCCTCATCAGGGCGGTCTGTTTTCTTATTGTCTTTATCTTTAAGGAAACTTCCCATGCAACAGCCAAATGGCATGCTGGCCGCACAGGCCGGCTATACGTTACCCCTTCAGGTTCTCAGCAGCGTACGTGGTTATTATATTGGTACTCAGTGTGATGAGGGACCGGTATCCCGCGAATCCGTGGAGTATTACAGAGACCATGAGCAGGCGGTACAGGCGCTGGAAAACGGCACCTGGACGCAGCGGACGTGTGCGTGAGGATGAGGAGGGTATATGGCGTCACGCGGTATTAATAAGGTGATACTGATTGGACATCTTGGGCAGGATCCAGAGATTCGTTATCTTCCCAATGGCGGAGCCGTGGCGAACCTGACCCTGGCCACCAGTGAATCCTGGCGTGATAAACAGAGCGGTGAAATGAAGGAGCAGACCGAGTGGCACCGCGTGGTGATTTTCGGAAAACTGGCGGAGATAGCCGGTGAATACCTGCGCAAGGGGTCACAGGTGTACATCGAGGGCCAGTTAAAGACCCGGAAGTGGTTCGATCAGCAGAATGGTGTTGATCGCTACGCAACGGAGGTGGTGGTGAGTGTCAACGGCACCCTGCAGATGCTGGGCTCTCCGCGCCAGCAGGGCAGCGGTGTCGCACCCGCACACAGCGGTCAGGGAACTGCCGGTGCACCGGCGGGTAACTCACCGTCACCGGCTTCCGGGAACGGCGGGGGAATGCCGATGGATTTTGACGACGACATTCCCTTCAGTGGACCAGGATATGGCGCTGAACGGCGGATTATCCATGCCATGTAATGTTAACCCCGGGGGCATCACTGCCCCCATTTTTACCAAGGAGGTATCGTGAGTGAAAAAAATCATACCACCCCCACGCCACACGATGCGGCGTTCAGGGCGATGATGGAAACCCCTTCGGTTGCAAGGGATTTTCTGGAGGCTGCGTTGCCGCCGGCACAGTTACAGCGGTGCGATATGAACACCCTGAAGCTGGAGCCGGCCACGTTTGTGGATCCGGATTTGCGCCAGTATGCCAGTGACGTTCTGTGGAGCATGAAAACCACCGATGGCCGTGATGGCTACATCTATGCGCTGACGGAGCACCAGAGCTCTGCGGATCGTTTTATGGCCCTGCGCATGATGCATTATGTGCTGGCGATAATGTATCGTCACCTGAAAACGCATAATCGGGCTCCCGTTGTGATCCCGGTGCTTTTTTATCACGGTGAACCCAGTCCGTATCCGTACAGTCTGAACTGGCTGGACTGTCTGGACGATCCGGCGCTTGGTCGTGAGCTTTACGGCGAAGGAAAGCCGCCCCGCGTTATTGATGTTGGTCTTCTTGATGATGAGGGTATCCGCTGCTATCAGCAGATGGCGGCCCTGATGCTTCTGATGAAGGTCCGTCAGCGGAAGGGCGATCTGATGACGCAGCTTGACTTTCTGTCGCAGCTGCTTCAGATACAGGGATCACACGAACAGGTGGTGGTTCTGTTAAACTATATGGTGAAGGCATGCGATTCGGCTTCACCGGAATTTATACGGGCGATGGCAGAACATCTGCCCCGGTATGAGGATGAGATTATGACTATCGCTGAACGACTTGAACTGGCGGGTATCGAGAAAGGCCGTCAGGAAGAGAGAGAAAAAGCGCTTGAGAAGACGCTTGAGGCTGCCCGTCGGATGCAGAAGATGGGGATGTCGTCTGAGAGTATTCAGGAGATCCTGCAGCTTTCTGATGAAGAGCTGCAGAAAGCGCTCGGTTAATCCGTTTCCGTGTTATCACGGGGCGGGGTGTGGCTGATATGAGAGGCCACTTTCCGCATTATCAACATCACGCCAGCTTTTACGCTGGCGTTTTTTTTGTTTACTGATAATGAGTTGTTCGTTGAGCCTGCCGGCGCTTCTTTGCACAGTGACCGCTGTTTTATCACTGCAGAGGAGTTATCCGGATGAAGATGCAACCCGGGATCTTATTTTCCCTGGTTACCCTGGCCCTGCTGGCCGGGTGTAACAGCCCACAAAAACTTCAGCAACGTGCACCGGCCATGCCGGTACCTTCCGTCAGCGTTTCCCGCAATGTACAGCCGGTGTCACAGGATATTTATGCGCAGCCGGCACCGGAGTTGGTGCGTTACGACCGTTACCTGCTGGTCAGCACGGCACCACAGGCCGCACAGTGTGACCCGCTTTCCCAGGTGATTGATATCCGTATTCCGGCGTCGTTAAAGCCCACCGTGGCCGATGCCATGCGTTATGCCCTGAAACAGTCCGGTTACACGCTGTGTGCCACCGGGCCGGCCAATGGTGTGCTGTACCGCCAGCCCCTGCCCGCCGTGCAGTATCAGCAGGGACCGGTACGACTGCGTACAGCCCTGCAGGTGATGGCGGGACCGGCCTGGCAACTGGAGGTGGATGACGTTCAGCGTGTGGTCTGCCACAGCCTGCGGGCGGGGTATCAGTTACCGGCAGGCCAGCTGGCACCCGTGCCGATTTCTCCGGCAATAACGGCCCCGGTGGCGCAACCTGCTAAGGGAGGTTTCCTGAAAAAATGAGCAAACAACAGGAGATGATGGCACCCGTTCCGGCAGATAAACCCACAACACGCCGGTATTCACTTCTGCGGGGGGTGGCAGTGAGTTCCCTGATTCTGCTGGTTGTGGTGACGGGCGTGGCGCTGTATCTGACGGGACGTGGCATGCTGGCGATGGATACCCGTCTGGCAACACTGGAGCAACAGCAGGGGGAGCGTCTGACACCGGCGTCGCTGGCTCCGCTGCAGTCACGACTGAGTGAACTGGAGACGAAGCTGCAGGCGGAGAGTGCGCGTCTGGCGCAGCTGGCCCGGCAGCCCGTTCTGACGGAGGTTCAGCAGACGCAGCTTAATGAACTGCCGGCGTCCCTTGAGCAGATTCAGGCAGCACAGAAAGCCCTTTCCCTGCGGCTGGACACACTGGCGGCACTGGCAGAGAAGTCACAGTCCCGGGCGGTTCAGTCCGAATCCCCCTCGGCTTCCGGTACTGAGAAAAAGGACGTATCCGGAACGAAAGAACCCTCTCCGGTGGTACAGAAAATCGCCCGCCCTGCAACGGCACGCTCAGGTACGTCACACACCTCCCGTTACGCACCGTTTGTGCTGACCGGCACCGAGCGCCGGGGGGCGCTGTCATATGCGGCGGTGGCACCCCGGGGATATACCAGTCTGTCGCAGGTGGCACTGCTCGGGGAAGGTGAGAGTGTGGACGGCTGGACACTGATTCATGCCGGTCACGAACAGGCGACGTTCCGGGTGAACGGACGTCAGGTACAGGTCAGGGTGGAGTGAGTGAAGATGAGACTGAAATCCCTGTTACTGGTGATGCTGATACCTGCACTGGCGCAGGCTGCAGACCAGAACACAACCATGACGGACGCGTCCCGTACGGATACGTCACAGCATACGCAGAGTGCCACGCAGTCGCTGCAACAGCAGGCCGGGCGGTGGGGACTGAGTGAGGAGGACTGGGGGCGTTATCAGGAACTGATGGCGGGACCCCGCGGGATACAGTCGCCAGGTCTGGACCCGCTGACAGCACTGGGTATTGAGGCCCGTACACCGGCTGAGCGCCGGGCGTATGCCGAAAAGTGGGTGAAGGAAGAGTATGCCCGTACGGAGAAGGAGCTGGCTTTTCAGCGGGAGGTTGATGCGGCATGGCAGCGTCTTTATCCGGGGCGGTTGCCGGTGAGTATGGGGAATGCCGGCAACACCGGAGGCAGACTGGCGTTGTTTGTGAAGGCGAAGGACTGTGCGTCCTGTGATATCCGCCTGAGTAAGGTGCTGGCATCCGGTAAGCCGGTGGATATTTACCTGGTGGACAGTCAGGGGAAAGACGGGCTGCTTCGTCAGTGGGCGCGTGAACACAATATCCCACCGGAGAAGGTCCGCAGCCGGCATATCACCCTGAACCATGATGCGGGGCGCTGGCTGCGTTTTGGTGAGGGACAGATGCCAGTGGTACTGCAGCAGGGGGCAGACGGATGGCGCGTGGCTGCATTCTGAGTCTTCTGCTGATGACGGGCATGTGTCAGGCCGTTGCGCAGACCATTCCGGACGGCTATGTGCAGGTGGCCCGTGCACACGGGATTCCGGCAGAAGTGCTGTATGCCGTCTCCCTGACAGAGACCGCCATGGCACCCGGGGATGTGGCCGGCGTCATGCAGTATTCCCGCCGCGACGGGCGTCTGCCGGATGTCTCCCGCCCCTGGCCCTGGACACTCAATGTGGCCGGGAAGGGGTACCGTTATGCCAGCCGTCTGGAGGCCTGGCAGGCACTGCAGGTGTTTCTGAAACGTTATCCGGCCAGACGCATTGATGTCGGGATAGCGCAGGTCAATCTGGGGTGGAATGGTCATCGTTTCCCGTCAACATGGGCGGCCTTTGACCCGTACATCAGTCTTGAGACGGCGGCGGTCATTCTGCAGGAGTGCCGTCAGCACCATCCCGACAGCTGGCTGAAGGCAGCCGGTTGTTATCACCATCCTGCCGGTGGAAAGCCGGCTGCCCGTTACACCGCTGTGGTCAGACGTCATCTGGACCGGCTGTATGTCCGGTCAGCAACAACAGGTATGACGTCACGGCAGACAGCCATGCTGGCACCGGCTGCGGATTATATCTGGACAGAGCCCCGGAGGCGCGAATGAACAGACTGAAACGGATTATCCCTTTTACTTTTCCTGTATGGCTTCTGTTTTCAGCGAACGTCAGTGCTGAACTGACGGTGATTGCTGACCTTGGGGGGCAGGATGTTTCTCCTTTTTTTGAGGGTATCAACCGGCAGGCACCGGCTTCTGCAACGGTTGCTTCACCACCGCCTCTTCTGCAGGGGGAAGCCGCGATGCTGCCGGTCAGCACACCTGAAATGTCACCCGGCGAGGTGACACCACGCCCGCTTCAGCTACCGGGCATCGGTGCACTTTTCCTTGTGGGGGATGATGCGTATTCCCGCGAGTGGCTGCAGAAAAATGCTGCTGCGCTCCGGGCGCGCCATGCCGCCGGGATGGTGGTGAATGTGGCTGATGAAAACGGCCTGCGCACGCTGCGTGAACTGGCCCCCGGCGTGGCGATGGCACCGGCATCCGGTTCTGCGCTGGCCCGCCGGTTACAGCTGAAGTCTTACCCGGTGCTGATAACGGACAACGGGCTGTCACAGGAGGTGGTGCCATGATGCCGGCACCAG
>ERZ1034842.785-NODE-785-length-10424-cov-6.534285_pt1 | contig 10424 bp, 7 predicted proteins | sample MGYA00520634_ERZ1034842 | MGnify/ENA primary metagenome ERZ1034842 (study PRJEB33766, sample SAMN09781734) | gut metagenome | biome: gut microbiome | host: Homo sapiens | place: Madagascar | study: EMG produced TPA metagenomics assembly of the PRJNA485056 data set... | reverse complement strand
GTATTTAAATATTTAAAATGTAACTGACCGTAAGGATCGGATTCATGTCCGTAGCGGGTTTGCAGAATATTTGATCTTTCAAGAATTTGTACAATCTGCTGTTCGCATAATTTAAAAGGATCAGCTGTTTTGTAGAAAAACTCATTGGTATCAGGAAAGTATAAATTAGGAATGCCGTTTGGCATGCAGAAGAATTCAATGGTTCTCTTTGGCTTATAGTGCTCAAAGAACTTGCCAATATCAGGCATGTACTTTTTGAAAGCTTCAATATTTGTCGCAAATCTGTCAATCAGAAAATCGTTCATCTGCTGTTGGAGCTTTGCTAGATCTTGGATCTTTTCAAGATCATTGATATCAATATTGTCAAAATTTTTGGCAAGCTCTTCTAAAGACAGATCGTCATCCAAAAGAGAATTCTTTTTCTGATCTTCCATATCTCATCCTGATTATTGTTTATATGCTACCTACTTTTATAGGCTTACTATTTTTGGTTTTCTGCAAACTTCTTAAATGAAACGTACTTATTACTGATGTTGTGACGTGCTTTTACCTTACGGTATTCATCACCAACCTTAGCTCTTTCAACAGCAAGTTCTTTTACCTGAGACTTAATGTGTTCAGCATAAGCACTAGCAAACTCTTTAGCGGTCTCTAATTCTTCAGGACTTAGAGTAGGCTTAATCTTTTCAAGCTCCTGTAAAAGCTCTTGAGTATAGCTAAGATAATCAGCAGAAAAACCTAAATCGTCTTTTTTTAATTCATTACAAAGCGAATTCTCAGCTTCTGTAATTCGCCTTATGATTTCTTGTAAAGTCATGTATTGCCTTTATACGCTGCCTTTAGCCATATTATCAGCATGGTTGAGATCAACATTTAACTGCTCTTGAGTTCTTTTAGAAGCAGCTTCCTGTTGAGCTGTAACTGGAATAGAATCCCATGCTTTTTTTATAGGCATTAAAGCTCTAATTGCATTATCAATAGGCTGAGTCATTAGATTTAATGAAGCTTCAGCGACCTGATCAATCATGTATGAGTATATGTCATAAAGACCTTGTGCAATAGATTTGCTTTGAGAAAAGTCGAGTGTGCTTCTCAAATTTTCTAAAATAGCAGTAGCAGTTGATAGTTTTTTAGCCTTTAAAGCCAAGTCACCACGCTCAATTGCTCCTTTTGCCTGAGCTAGACGCTCAAAGAGTCCCTGATAGAGCAACTTAGTTACATAATAAGGATCAGCAACTGAAATTTCTGCGTTGACGGTGGTCTTCTGATAGGCTCTTAAGTTACGGCCGTACATAGATCTCTCCTTGCATAAATTAATTTGAGATGGCAGTTATTTGCCACGTGAACATACTTTTTTAGTATTTATGCAAGAAAAATGCCTAAAATTTTAAAGATTAATTTGAAGAATTAAACTGGAGCAACTTTGAATTTTGCATTTCAATTTTCTGAAATGCAAAACTTTATAGAGATAGTGTCGGTTGCTGACACTATTAGAAGTTTTTTTACTTACTAAAACTATGATGAAGATTTTTCCTGAATAAAGAAAACTTCCTGACGAGCCTGACGACGAGCTCTAGCATCTTTGATAAACATTTGACGCTGACGTGAACGTCTTGCCGCTGTGTTGTTATGAAGTAAACGACTTGATTTTTTCATTTTGAACCTCCGTCAGTGCTCATTATACCTAACATAAAGAGTCCTCTACATCATTTATCTCAAATTTTATCTGTAAGTGAGGAAAAGTGAGTCTAATTAAGGACGTAAAATTCGTATGCCATAGCCTATTTTTTACTTTTTGCTCAGAAATGATTAAAAGTTAGCTAATTGATATAAGCTCACTTGCAATGTGATAAAATACAGCCACATTTTTTTTAGAGCTGTTTCATTTAAGGTTGATTATGAACTTTAAGTAAAACAGTCAAACTAGAAAAAAGTCATTTCACTATATCAGTTAGTTAAACAGGAACATTTCTGATGGATATCATTTTAGGTTCTCCTGCCGTTTCAACCTTTAGAATTGAAAAGATTATCAATGCATTAGGTAAAGAAGGCATCAAGGTAAGTTCAATTAGTACTCATTTTGTTCATCTTGTTGATACCAAAGAGGCTTTAACCGATAAGGAAAAGACCGTTTTAAACAAGATCCTAAGCTATGGTCCATCTAAGGACGAAACCGAGAATAAAGGTGAGCTATTCTTTGTAATTCCTCGTGTAGGTACCATTTCTCCTTGGGCATCTAAGGCTACTGATATTGCTCACAACTGCGGTCTTAATAAGATCTTAAGAATTGAGCGTGGAATTGCTTACTACATCGTAAAAGAGAATGGTACATTCTCTGATGATGAGAAGAAGAAAGTAAGTTCTTTAATTCACGACCGCATGATGGAGAACGTTCTGTTCTCTTTAGAAGAAGGTTCAAAGCTATTTGAAAAGCAGACTCCAAAGCCAGTTAAGACAGTTGCTTTAACCACAGGTGGTATGGATGCACTGCGCAAGGCTAACGTTGAGTTAGGTTTAGCTTTATCAGAGCCTGAAATGGAATACTTAATGGACAGCTTCAAGGTAATCGGCCGTGATCCTACCGATATCGAACTGTACATGTTCGCTCAGATGAACTCAGAGCATTGCCGTCATAAGGTCTTCGGTGCTGAGTGGAAGATTGACGGTAAGTTACAAGACAAATCATTATTCGGCATGATCAAAAACACCTTTGAGACCAACGGTGACTATGTATTATCTGCATATAAAGATAATGCTGCTGTTATGGAAGGTTCAAAGGCAGGTCGTTTCTTCCCAAATCCTAATCACGAGTGGGCATACCACGAAGAGGATATGCCTATCTTAATGAAGGTAGAAACCCATAACCATCCTACAGCTATTTCTCCATTCCCAGGTGCTGCAACAGGTTCTGGTGGTGAAATCCGTGATGAAGGCGCAACCGGTATAGGTTCTAAGCCAAAGGCTGGTATCAGTGGCTTTAGCGTATCAAACTTACGTATTCCTGGCGACGTTCAGCCATGGGAGCATGATTTTGGTAAGCCTGGTCGTTTAGCTTCAGCTCTACAGATCATGATCGATGGCCCATTAGGAGCTGCAAGTTTCAACAATGAGTTTGGTCGTCCAAACCTATGCGGTTACTTTAGAACTTACGAAGAAGAAGTTACAAGCTTCAATGGTAAAGAAGTTCGTGGTTACCACAAGCCAATTATGTTAGCTGGTGGTTGGGGTAACATACGCCGTGAGCACATCATTAAAGATCATATCGATCCAGGTGCTAAGTTGATCGTTTTAGGCGGTCCTGCTATGAACATTGGTTTAGGTGGTGGTGCAGCCTCATCAATGAACTCAGGTGCTTCATCAGAAGACTTAGATTTCGCTTCAGTTCAGCGTGGTAACCCTGAAATGCAGCGTCGTTGTCAGGAAGTTATCGATGCTTGCTGGGAATTAGGTGAAGATAACCCAATTATGTTCATCCACGATGTTGGTGCCGGTGGATTATCAAATGCAATGCCAGAGTTAGTAGCTGACGGTGGCGTAGGTGGTAAGTTTGACTTACGTAAGATCCCTAATGACGAGCCTGGTATGTCACCATTACAGATTTGGTGTAACGAGTCTCAGGAGCGTTATGTATTAGCAGTATCTGCTGAGAAGTTTGATATCTTTGAAGGTTTCTGTAAGCGTGAGCGCGCTCAGTATGCTGTAATCGGTGAAGCTACAAAAGAGCGTCGTGTAGTTTTAGAGGATCCATACTTTGGTAACAAGCCAATTGATTTACCTTTAGATGTTCTCTTAGGTAAACCTCCTCGTATGCACAAGGATGTAAAGACTGCACAGCAGCACTCACCTGAGTTAAATCTTGAAGGAGTAACTCCTCGTCAGGCAGCAGAGCGTGTATTACGTCTGCCTACAGTTGCTGAAAAGACTTTCTTAATTACCATTGGTGACAGATCAGTTACAGGTTTAGTAGCTCGTGATCAGATGGTAGGTCCTTGGCAGGTTCCTGTAGCAGATGTTGCAGTAACTGCAGCTTCATATGATACCTATCATGGTGAGGCTGGTGCCGTTGGTGAAAGAACACCTGTTGCTTTATTAAATCATGCTGCATCTGCTCGTTTAGCTGTTGCTGAAGCTGTAACTAACATTGCTGCAGCTGATATTGGCGAGCTAAAGAGAGTTAAGTTATCAGCTAACTGGATGGCTCCAAATGGTCACCCGGGTGAGGATGCTGGCTTATATGAAGCAGTTAAGACCGTTGGTATGGATATCTGCCCAGAGTTAGGTATCACCGTACCTGTTGGTAAAGACTCAATGTCTATGAAGACAACCTGGCAGGAGAACGGACAGAACAAGACCGTAACTGCTCCAATGTCTTTAATCATCTCAGCATTTGCTAGAGTTGAGGATATTCGTAAGACCCTAACTCCTCAGTTACGTACTGACAAGGGTGAGACCACTCTTATCTATGTAACCTTAGGTGAGAGACAGAACCGTTTAGGTGGTTCAGCTCTAGCTCAGGTGTATCGCCAGTTAGGTTCTAAGTGTCCTGATCTTGACCACCCAGTACGTTTAAAGGGCTTATTTGATTCATTTCAGTTCTTAAATCGTAAGGGCAAGCTATTAGCTTACCATGACATTTCTGATGGTGGTTTATTCACCACAATCTGTGAAATGGCTTTTGCAGGTCACACTGGTGTTAATGTTCGCATTGATAACTTAGGTGAAGATGACTTAGCTGTTCTCTTCTCAGAAGAAGTTGGTGCTGTTCTACAGGTTAAGGTTGAAGATGCTGAAACTGTAATGAACATCTTATCAGGCCACGGCTTAGCAAACTGCATCTTTGAGATAGGTTCACTGCGAGATGATGATCGTATCGTCTTCAATCGTGATGGTAGTGAAATTATCAACGAGCCTCGTCAGTACTTCCGTAAGATTTGGGCTGAGACCACTTATCAGATGCAGTCACTTCGTGATAATCCTCTGTGTGCTCGTCAAGAGTATGAAGCTAAGGATGAGTCAAATGATAGAGGTCTGTTTGCAGAGCTTTCATTTGATCTTAACGAGGATGTTGCAGCTCCTTACATCAACAAGGGCGTTGCACCTAAGGTTGCAATTTTACGTGAGCAGGGTGTTAACTCACAGGGCGAAATGGCAGCAGCCTTCAACCGAGCAGGCTTTAACTGCGTAGATGTTCATATGTCAGATGTTTTAACTGGTAAAGTTAAATTAGATGAATTCAAGGGCTTTGCAGCTTGCGGTGGTTTCTCATACGGTGACGTTTTAGGTGCCGGTGAAGGTTGGGCAAAATCAATTCTGTTCAACTCAGTTGCAGCAGATGAGTTCTCTAAGTTCTTCAACAGAAAAGACACCTTCGCTTTAGGCGTATGTAACGGCTGTCAGATGATGTCTACACTATCATCTTTAATTCCTGGTGCTGAGAACTGGCCTCGTTTTGTAACTAACTTATCAGAGCGTTTTGAGGCTCGTTTTGTTGAAGTTGAAATCCAAAAGAGCCCTTCAGTACTGTTCGCTGGTATGGAAGGTTCAAGACTTCCTATCGTAGTATCACACGGTGAAGGTCGCGCTGAGTTCAAGAATAAGGCTCATCTAGAAGCTTTAGAAAAGTCAGGTCAAATTGCAGTTCGCTATATTGACCACTCAGGTAAGGTAACAGAACAGTACCCAATGAACCCTAACGGTTCACCAAATGGCATTACCTCTGTAACCAATTCAGATGGACGTTTCACTATCTTAATGCCTCATCCAGAGCGTGTAATGCGTACTGTATCTAACTCATACCACCCAGACGAGTGGGGTGAGGATAGCCCATGGGTAAGACTATTTAGAAATGCTCGTGTATTTGTAGGCTAATTCCTACTTTTATATAAGTAAAAGCCTCTGCATTAATCTGTGGAGGCTTTTTTGATCGTGAAAGGCTTATTCAAAAAGATTATTTGTTGATGTTTATAAAAAGTCTGGCTTATAGCGTTATACTCAATGAGTCTTTAGGAGAAACCTAAGACTTTCATAAAATTTCATACGATAGAATGCAAATTATGATTTAGGAGTTATTGAAAAGTTATGGAACTGACAAAAGAGCAACTAGAAAGGTACTCTAGACACATTACCTTAAAAGAATTTGGTGTTGAAGGTCAGAAAAAACTACTCGCATCTAAAGTTTTAGTAATTGGAACTGGTGGTTTAGGTTCACCTGTTTTAATGTATCTGGCTGCAGCCGGTATTGGTACTATCGGTATTGTTGATGATGACGTAGTTGACTATTCAAATCTGCAACGTCAGGTTATCCATCAGACTAAAGATGTAGGTGTGTTAAAAACAGAGTCAGCAAAAAACAAAATCAATGCTCTAAATCCTGAGATTAAGGTGAATGTATACAACACCTTTATCACACCTGATAACATTCTAGATATTATCAAAGATTATGATTTTATCTTAGATTGTACTGATAACTTTGAAAGTAAGTTTTTAATTAACGATGCTTGTGTGATTGCAAAAAAGCCATTTTGTCATGCAGCCGTGATCCGTTTCCAAGGTCAGGTTATGACTTATGTTCCAGGACGTGGTCCTTGCTATAGATGCGTATTTGGCAAGGTACCAGAAAAAGGCGCGGTAAAGAACAGCAAACAGATTGGTGTCTTTGGTCCTCTGCCAGGTTTAATTGGTAACTTCCAGGTAATTGAGTGTGTTAAGTATCTTTTAGGCATCGGTGAGTTATTAACAGGACGTCTCTTAACTGTTGAAGCTTTGAGCATGAATGTTAAAAACATGAAATTGCCTCCTAGAAACTGTGATTGTCCAGTTTGCTCAGAGCATAGAACCATTTTTAAGCCATCAGATTCATTCTAAACAGTCATAAAACTGTCATGATTTTATTTATATAGAATTTTATTTTTGTAACTATATGAATATACAAATAAAAATCTATATGGCACGATAATTGAATAAGTCATCCTAACTAAAGAAAAGTGGGGTGACTTATGACAGCTTCAGTAAACGAATTAGAACTTTATAAAGAAATCTTTGAAAAAGAGCCTTCAGCAATAATTGTTCTAGATGAAAGAGGCGTAGTTAAAAAGGCAAATGATTCTGCCTTAAAAATGCTAAACGTTGAAGCTTTAGAAGGCCGTAAATGGTATCAGGTAATCGATGAAGTATTCCGTCCTCAAAAAGATGACGGTCAGGAAATCTCAACTGTAGACGGCAAACGTCTACAGGTATCAACCAAACCTCTATCTCACGGTCAGTTGGTTCAAATGACAGATCAGACCGAGACCCGTAAACTTACTGATAAGTTAAATCATATGGAGAGATTATCTTCATTAGGAAAGATGGCTGCATCTTTAGCTCACCAGATCAGAACCCCATTATCTGCTGCTATTTTGTATGCTGCAAACTTAGGCAATCAGAAATTACCTTTAGCCTCACGTAATGTTTTCCAGAAAAAACTGATGTCTCGTCTAGAAGCTCTTGAAGCTCAGGTAAGTGATATTTTAATGTATGCTCGTTCAGGTGAGCAGTCAGTTAAAGTTTTAGATGCTGTAGATATCGTAGAAGGTGTTTTGGGCTCTGTAGCTTCAGTAGTACAAAAAAGTGGTGCAAACTTAAGTTCAGATATTGGTCCACGTCCAATGACAGTTTTAGGCAATGTTACAGCTTTAAACGGTGCAATTAGCAATTTGGTGACAAATGCCATTGAAGCTGGAGCAAAAAACGTTAAGATAGAGCTTGTAGCTGATACTAAGAATGTTATGATCAGCGTTAAAAATGACGGACCTATGATTAAGCCTGAGGTTAGAGCTCATATCTTTGAGCCTTTCTATACTACAAAGAGCAATGGTACTGGTTTAGGCCTTGCTGTAGTAGCTGCTGTAGCTAAGGTACATCAGGGCGATATACGTCTTGTTTCAAATGAGAAGGAAACAGTATTCACTATGATCATTCCAAAATATGAGGGAGTACTTGAACCTTCTGAGAGCTTTAAAGACGAAAAGTCCGTAGCTTAAAGCCAAGTTTTAAGGAATATTATGAGTAACAGTCAAATTCTAATTGTTGATGACGACAGTCAGTTAAGAGAGGCGATTGTAGATACACTGATGCTAACAGGTTATGTATGCCTTGAGGCATCTGGTGGCGAAGAAGCTCTAGATATTCTTTCAAAGAAAAAAGTAGATATGGTCATCTCAGATATCCAGATGGGGGCTATGGATGGTCATACTCTTCTAAACGCAATTCACGAAAAACTCCCAAATATGCCTGTCCTGTTAATGACAGCATATGCCAATATCAATGGTGCTGTAAGAGCAATGCGTGATGGCGCTATTGATTATTTAGCCAAGCCATTTGCACCAGAGGTATTACTAAATCAGGTTTCTCGTTATGTGCCTGTAAGTAAGGTTGTAGGCGGAGAGCCAATTTTTGCTGATCCTTCAACAGCAGAGCTTTTATCTCTTGCTGCAAGAGTAGCAGCAACTGATGCCACTGTTATGATCACAGGCCCATCAGGCTCTGGTAAAGAGGTTTTATCTCGCTATGTTCATGATAAGTCACCTCGTGCCTCTGGTCCATTTGTAGCTATTAACTGTGCTGCAATCCCTGATTCAATGTTAGAGGCTACCTTATTTGGTTATGAAAAAGGCGCTTTCACAGGAGCTGTACAGGCTTGTCCTGGTAAATTTGAACAGGCTCAGGGTGGAACTATCCTTCTAGATGAGATAACCGAGATGGATCTTGGACTACAGGCAAAGCTCTTGCGTGTATTACAGGAAAAAGAAGTGGAAAGACTAGGTTCACGCAAGACTATCTCACTAGATGTAAGAGTAATTGCAACTTCAAATAGAGATTTAAAACAGGCTGTAGCTGAAAAGAAATTCCGTGAAGATCTTTATTACAGATTAAATGTCTTCCCATTACGCTGGCTGCCACTGTGCAAGAGAACGAAGGATATTATTCCTATTGGTACTTTCTTATTATCAAAACATGCTAAAGACTCAAATATGGCAATTCCTAAATTGTCAGAGAATGCTAAAAAGAAACTTTTATCTTACAGTTGGCCTGGCAACGTACGTGAACTGGATAATGTAATGCAGAGAGCTCTAATTCTTTCTGTAAATGGAGTGGTTGATGAAAACTGCATTGTCTTAGATGAGTCTTCTTTAGAAGATGTTTTGCAGTCTAAATCTTTTGACTCTGAAGGTATAGCAGTACCTGAAATTGCCCCTGAGCAAATCACTGAAGATGAGAGTACTCAGTCTGTTCCAAATTCTGTTTCAAGCAGTGAAGAGCTTGTGCGCAACCAGAAGATCCCTCAGGATCTTGGCGGTGAGTTAAAGCAGCAGGAATATCAGATTATTTTAGATGCTTTAATTGAATGTCGCGGTTCCCGTCAGGAAGTTGCTACCAAGTTAGGAATCAGTCCTAGAACCTTACGTTATAAGATTGCTAAGATGAGAGATCTTGGCATGATCATTCCAGGATAGAAAAACATTATCATATATTAAACACCAAAATCGTCTAAAATACTGGATTATAACTATTCATTTTGGTGTTTATATGTCTTCAAAAATCCGAGTTCCTGCCTTAGAAAGAGCACTGAGGATCTTAGAGGTTCTTCAAAAAAATCATCGTTGTACTATATCAGAAATCATTTCATTAACAGGACTTCCTAGAAGTTCTGTATATGTCTTAGTTGATGATATGGTTAAATTGCGTCTGTTACGACAGAATTCTGACAAGACAGTACAACTGTGGATGAAACTAGTAGCATTAGGTAATTCAGCTTCAGATTCTTTAGATTTAAAAGAGATAATAAGCCCATACTTAGACAAACTTATTACCAGCATTGATTGTCTTGCGGTGCATTTTGGCATTATGGATGATGATAAGGCTTTTTATGTCTTAAAAAAGACCAGTCCCAAAACAGGTATGAGAATAATGTCCAGAGAGGGCGCTGAGATCTCTTTAGTTCATACAGCCTTAGGCAAGTGCCTTTTAGCATATCAGGAAGCTACTCAAAGAGAGAATATTATAAGAACTCTAGACTACACTCCAGCTACAGCTAACTCTATTACTACACCTGAGGCTTTACGCAAAGAATTAGCTTCAATTCACTTAAGAGGTTTCTCTTATGACAATGGTGAAGGAGGTCTTGAGATCCGCTGTGTAGCAGTGCCTGTATTTGATCAGGACAGCCATTTAATTGGAGCTATTTCAATTGTAGGTACCATCAACAAATTTACCACGGACAAGTTATCTGCAATAATTGAAAAAGCTAAGAAAACAGCTTTACAGATAACTTCAGGTTTGATGATGTAGAAAAAACTTTATTAACTCTCTATTCACTAGCATTAAATGGCACTAATCAAAATTCTCAAAATTTTTATCATGTATAATTAAAGCAGAACCGATGA
>ERZ1034842.783-NODE-783-length-10444-cov-13.942343_pt1 | contig 10444 bp, 20 predicted proteins | sample MGYA00520634_ERZ1034842 | MGnify/ENA primary metagenome ERZ1034842 (study PRJEB33766, sample SAMN09781734) | gut metagenome | biome: gut microbiome | host: Homo sapiens | place: Madagascar | study: EMG produced TPA metagenomics assembly of the PRJNA485056 data... | reverse complement strand
AAAAACTCATGCCGCCTACGCGCATCGCGAGATATTGCTGTCAGAAACTGAAAGAAGGCGCGGGAGTGAATCGCATGATCGCCACGGGAGTACGATGGGCAGAAAGCACAAAACGGAGAAGTAGGGGGGGCATAGATGTTATCGGGAAAACACCAAAAGACAGGTTTTCCGCCGATGTAGAAATCATGCTGAACAGCGATAACGACAAGAAACGCTTAATAATTGAAAAATGCGAAATGAAAGCAAAAATTGTATGCAATCCAATTATTGATTGGGCAGATCGGGACATATGGGAATTCTATTGGACTGAATGCAAGAGCCACAACCTCTTATATAGAATGGGATATTATCGGGTTGGGTGCGTTGGATGCCCGATGGCGGGTAGAGCAGCGCGCATAAAAGAATTTCATGATTTCCCGACTTACGAAAGAGCGTACAAAAGAGCTTTTGAGAAAATGCTTGAAATCAGAAAAGCAAACGGGTGTGATACGAAATGGAAAGATTCGGAGGATGTTTTTTCATGGTGGATGAATGACCCAGATGTTGAGGGACAGATCAGCATGGAGTTTGGAGAGGAGTGAAGAACATGGAGATCAAGACAAAAGTCGGAATGGTTGAAATCACACAGAAAATTAAGGATGATGAGAGGCTGTGGTGGTTGCAGGCGGCTATCGAAAAAGCAGATCCGCGAAAACCAGACATGGAGTCTTCCGGTGCATGGGTATGCCCACGATGCGGAGTAATGCAAGATGAATGGAATCAGTACGGATACTGCCCGGAATGCGGGCAGCGGATCGACTGGGAAGGAATTAAGGATGAGGAGGGAGACAAGTAATGTATGATTTTGATGATGATTATTATGAGCCGAGTGAGTTTTACGCGAAAATCGAAGAGCTGAAGGATGCTATTCGCGACAATGTGAAGGAAGAAATCAAGAGCGAGATGGAGCGATTACGCGAAGAAAACAAAAAGCTTCAGGGGATCAAGGAGCATTTCGAGGAAGTCAAGGCGAGCTACGAGAAAAAGAAAAGCGAGTGCGACAGAATCACCCGGGAAGCGGAGTATAACGCGAAAAGGGCAAGACTGGATGAGCTGATGGAGCCTGCAAGGCATTCAATCTACGCAGTGCACCCAGTTATCCGATACCAGAAAAAATGCGACGTGTGCGATAGTTGGAGGAATGTCAAAGTCAAGCTTCCATCAGGGCGAATGATAGCCGATGAGTGCTTATGCAGAAAAGAGAAAAAAGTATATCGCCCGGAAGAATACAGAATTCACAGAATAAGGATGCCAAAATACGACAATGAATTGATAGTGGATTATGAGCGCAACACAGATGATGAATACCTGCGGATAGACGAACCAAAGCGCATCATAGATAATGATATGGAATTTTCAAAGATTGAAGAAGAATATAACGGGAGAGATATGTACGGGCTGTATTTCGCCACACTCGAAGAATGCCAGCGATATTGCGACTATCTCAACAAGAAAAATAATATCACTGGATATGATTATGCTCTGGATGGAGCATATATCGGAAACGATAAGGAGGATCAAAAGAATGAATCGTGAGAATTACATCGTTGATAAGGATGACGCAGATGCAGTAAAAGCATTTGAGACTCAGCGAGACAAAATGGATGAAATACTGACACGAACATATGAGTTGGGGCAGCTCAACGCATTAGAAGCGCTGATCAGTGCAGTAGACGATGGAACATGGGATGATTTGACATATGAAAGGGTTGTTGCGGTGAGAGATGTGCTGGAACGACTGATGCGGAGGGGAAAGTATGCTGAAAGAATTGTATAAAATCATAGAACCCTGGTGGGTGTGTGAATGGACACTAATGGATGAGGAATTTAATGCCTATGATACATCATGTGGAAATCCCTGGTGTCTGGAAGAGGGAACGCCGGAAGACAATAAAATGATATATTGCCCAGCGTGCGGAAGGAAAATTAAGGTAGTTAAGGCGGAAAATTAAGGCAAGGAGAAGTAATGAGAGTAGCACTGATTGATGTTGATGGGCATAATTTTCCGAATCTTCCTCTCATGAAGCTATCAGCATGGCATAAGCGAAAAGGCGATTCAGTAGAGTGGTACGATCCGCTGACAGCATGGGCAGATCCACCGGACAGGGTATACATGAGCAAAGTGTTTACGTTTACGCCAGACTATCCGCATCCGGTATGTGCTGGGGAAATAATAAAAGGCGGAACTGGATATACATACCCATCTGGCGGGGATCCGTTGCTGGAGGAAATTGAGCATATCTACCCGGACTATGACTTATACCCGGATCTGTGCAAGGATACGGCGTATGGTTTTCTCACTCGTGGATGCCCGCGGGGCTGTGATTTTTGCATTGTCGGACACAAAGAGGGGCGGCGCAGTCGGAAAGTGGCTGATTTATCGGAGTTCTGGGCCGGACAAAAGAATATAGTGCTTCTGGATCCGAATATGTTCGCCTGTCGTGACTGGAAAGATCTGAGCCAACAGCTCATTGCCAGCAGAGCATGGGTGGATTTTTCACAAGGGTGCGATATCAGAATCATGACAGCAGAGAAAGCCCAGTATCTCAAGGAGATGAAGATTAAACAAATCCATTTCGCATGGGACCGGTACGAGGATAAAGATAAGATCGTTCCAAAGTTTGAGATGTTCAAGCGGCAGACAGGATGGGACTACCGGAAGATGAGCGTATATGTTCTGTGTGGATTTAATACCACGCTGGAACAGGATCTTGAACGCATATATACTCTGCGTGATTTGGGATACAGCCCGTATGTGATGATCTATGACAAGTACAAGTTGTCTGCGGGAGCTGATCTGAAGCGATTGCAGCGCTGGGTAAATTCCAGATTTGCCTTTGCGGCGGTAAAAAGATTTGAAGATTATAAATGACCAGAAAACATAAGATTTGGAGGAAATTATGAGTAAGTCGTGGTACAGCAGAATTAACGAATTAGAGCTGAAAGATGGAAGCACAAAGATAGAGCATCATCTGGTTTTTGAGACGGATTCCAAGGAAATAAAAAAAAAGGTGGAAAGCTTTTTCAAAAGCATCATGGACGGAAAAGAAAATTGTGAATGGATTAAATATGATTATAGGACTATTTGCCCTATAAATCATGATGCAAACAATCCATATTGGAGAATTCCTGATAATACGGATAAATTAAAATATTGTCCTTACTGTGGCAAGGAAATAAAGATTATTGACTAATTAGAATTTAGGAGGTAGAAATGAGAAAGATTTCAAAAGAGATAGTTGATAAAATTGAACAGCGAAATGCACTTAATGAAGAAATTGCGGAGTGGTGTAAGGAAAACCTTGAAATGGATGGTATGAACTCTGATTTTGCCGATATTACTGATTATCACACAGGCGGCGAGCAGGGCGGAGATGATTGTAAAGAATGGTGCGATCAGATATGCAAGGGCGAAGATTGGTACGAGGGAGATTATTATTGGGAAACTGAATACGAGGGTAAATATCTTCACATGGATTTTGCAATTTAAACTGAAATTTAGGAGGAAAGGTATATGGCGAAAATATCAAAGAAAACAATAGAAGAACTTGAGGACATTTTAAGCAGGGGATGCGACTATGCCGATACTCAGACAGTTGTAACAGAATATGCAAACGAAGTATTAAAAGAAAGGGGTTGCGATATTTGTCAGTGTGACGATGCGATGATAGTTGACTGGGATGACAAGCCAATTTGCACTGTTGAAGAATTTGCAAATATCTTCTGGGATAAAGCAATAGAGGGCATATTAAATGTATTAAAAACACAAGAATAAGGATTTACGGAGGTAGAAAAGATGATCCGAAAAGGAGATAAAGTCATTATGAATGGCAAATATTATGTGTCAGAGAAAAATAAAAACAAGGAATTTATTGTAACAACCGAACCAACAGAGGTATGTGGGACATTATCCGTCTGGCTTGAGGGATTTAGAGGTTGTTATGCGGTTGATGGATTAACGAAAGTTGGTTCATTGAATTAAGATTTGAAGGAGTCGATAACTATGTTAATGATTCAAGATGGAATAGAAGTTTACTGCTTACCGGATGGCGCTTGTTGTGAGGCCGATGAGAATCACAGAAGCCCTCTGGACTTGGATGATTGCCCACTCGGATACGAAACATGCAACGGAAACTGCTTTTATTACGCAGAGTGATTTGAGATTTGTAGGAGAAAAGTATGGCAGAAATCAAAGTAGATATCACCAATAACGGTATTTTTGGCTATGAATTCCCAATTTGCGGCAACAAAGAAATTGAATTGGGACAGAATTTTTGTCAGATATGCGGAGAACCGATTGAGTGGAAAGAGGATTAACTTAAGATTTAGCAGAGAAAGGGATGAGTTGAGAGATGGGAATGAATGATCATATGTTGTCATGCATTAGGGCACTGGCAGAGAATAGAATACAGGATGCGAAAAAAGAAGCTATATGTTGTTGTTTGAATGATAATACTAAAAAAAATGAAGGAAAAACAGCGTATTATAAGAAGCTTCTTGAGAACGGTCTACTAATATGTTTGAGCTTCCTGCTAATCTAGCAGGACTACTTTATATGAAGGATGTTTCTGATTTCAGAGAGGATAGATACTATCTCGGGAATCAGCAAAAAGAACTGTTTAAACAAATTGAGAAGGGCGTTAAAACAACTGCAAAAATGCTTGAGTATGGAATTCCTTATATGAACAGCACATTGATATATGGAGATCCAGGAACAGGAAAGACAGAATTTGCAAAGTACACAGCTTATAAACTTGGATTACCATATGCATATCTGAACTTTTCATATCTGATTGAATCTCATATGGGAAAAACAGCACAGAATCTTCAAAGAGTATTTGACTACTGCAAGGGACAGAAATGCGTCCTTATGCTGGATGAGATTGATTGTATCGGGCTGGAAAGAGGACATGATACCGGCGCAGATGGGGAATTAGGCAGAACCACAATATCCTTAATGCAAGCTTTGGATGGACTAGTAGATGGTCAAATCGTGATTGCTGCAACAAACAGAGCAGACAGATTGGATAGAGCTCTCCTAAGAAGATTTCAACGTAAGGTGGAATTTGTTCCGTTTGGACAGGAAGAGCGGGAAAACATGATCCAGACATTCATGAATAGCGTTGATTCGTCGTTTTTGACAGATGAGATTTTGCAATATGCAGAAGCGCCTCATACGCAGGCCGAAACGGTCAAATATCTGATTGAAAAAATAACAGAAGTAGTGAGCTAAATTAAGATTTGGAGGATACTATGAAAAAGTGGGTAGAGAACAAAGAACCATCCGGCGCAGTGGTTCACACGCTTGTGTTCGGGCATCATGGAGATGATCCCAAAGCCATAGTGGCGTTGTTTAGAGATTCAGAGGGAGATTGGTTTACAACATCGAATGTGCTCGATACATACTGGGACTTGCTGACCGGCAAGGAAATGTGTGAGCATGATGCCAAAATGATGGTAGAGGAAATGGTGTACGATCATTTTGCGGATGAAAAGAGGTATTACGAGGAAATTTGCGAAGAGCTTGATATGGAAAACTGAAATTTGCATAAGGAGATGATACAGATGTACGATCATGATTATTGCTACGAGTGTAGCAGATATGGGGATGAAGATTAGTGTATAGCCGAAAAGCCCCGAAGGGAATCCTTTAGGGCTTTTCGTTTTTCCTCGCTCTGCATATATCGCCTATGTTGTATTTTTCGTCATCGCAAAGGTGTCTAATGGCTACGACTGAATGTCTCTCCTCTTTTATTTTTCTTAATAAATCCTGTACTGTCATGATTATTTCTTTACCTCCTGTAATTTCTCCAAAAGTAACTTTGCCGCCCATTCTGGCGGTTTGTATGCGCCGGAATCCCATTTCTTGATTGTGTCGAGCGGGATTTCAAAACGCTTTGACATTTCACTTTGTGTGAGTCCGGCAGCGAGCCGGGCTGATTTAATTCGGTTTTCCATTGACTCGGTCTCCCTAATATGCTATAATGTATGTATCGGATATACTGGATGCTGTATATCCGGATTGCCAGCAATTCCGGCGATCACGGATTGAAACTAATTTAAGATTTACGTTTCAAGCGAAAAGCTCATGCTACCCATGCATGGGCTTTTTTCTGCTTAAATGTCGTCATATCTGCCATCCTTTTTCCCTTTGTGGTATGCGGTGTTGATCGTATTCATGAGAAGCGCCAACTGTTTCGCTGTCAGCTGATCCACGAACTCGCCCGGGATCTGGTCCACGATCGCGCGCATCGTCTGCCCGCCATTGAAACCATGATACAGTTCAACGTACAGCTTTTCTGCCCTGTTCATCTTGATGCTCTTTCTTACTTTCCCGTTTTTATCTTTCATAAGCCAACACATAATGTTTTCCTCCTATGTTTTTCTTTGATTTCGTCAATCAATCCAATGCATGACGTAATACAAATTCGTCGTTGTCTGCATCATACTGCTTTTTGACTGCCTCCCAGGCTTCTCCATTGCATAAGGCGTTATAAGCCTTTTCGGCAATGCCGGCCAACTCATAATTGACACTGCTCTTTTTATTTTTTATATCAAGTGCGAACACCGCTCCCGGGTACTGCTCCTCCAGTTTCTTAATTCCTGCCGCATCAATGGAAGGGCTGGCCGGGTACCGTCCGGTTCCACACTCAAATGCTCTCTGGAACTCAAACTGGTAATCCCCCCATTCCTCACGGGCTTTCCGGATTTCCTTCACCCCAGGGATCGACTCGAAAAAAGAGGTTTTTTTCAAATACTCCTCTTTTTCCTTCTTCTCTTCTTCCTTAAGGTACGCCAGGATCTCAGCCTTATGCTCACCAATACTTTTTTTCTCATCGTCCGTTTTTACATGATAAGCACAAATACGTCCATCGCGGTTATCTTTGATTTCATATTTTTCTATCATTTTTTTGATGTCTGCCTCTGTCATAATTTTTACCTCCTGTGGTTTCTTTTGATTTATCTTATGTCTATAATATAGTGCCTAAACGGCACTTTGTCAAGAGGGAGAGTGCCGAAATTACACTTTTTTTAAAAGAAAATAGGGCAGTATCTTTGCCGCCTGCGCCCAACTAAAAAAATAAGAACAAAATCTTAAAGATACAATAGGAGAGGGACCGTTATGATCCCTCTTTTGCTTATGCAACGTGGGGATACGTGCGGATAGAAAAAAGAGTATAATAATGATAGGAGGGGTATGCTATGCCGAATTTGAACGGAATCATGAAAAAATTACAACGCGCGATCCTCTCGACAGGTTTGATTATCAAGATCGGGAGCAGCCAGTTTTACAGCGCGGATCAAAAGAGAATGATTACGATGTGGACGGTGAGCACACCTACACTCGAAAGGACACGAAATGGATGGAGAGTGCGGGACATGGAGATTATCCGCACCGCATCGCAGGTAGATGTCGTAATGACACTTAAGGAGATATGGGAGCAATCCCGGGAATGGAATAAGGAGGAACCGTGATGAGAGATATTAACACCAGAGACAGGGAGACAGAGGAACAGAATAAAATGCTTGAATGTAGCGTATGCGGGATGAAGTTCGCCCCGATAGCACATTGGAGATACTCTGTGGAGGAAGATAAGAATGTTGGATTGTTCGCGGGGATTAGTAACACAGAACGCCCACCGCTCCATGATGCATTCGATTGCCCACGCTGCGGGTGCCAGATTATTGCGAACAGCCGTATGAGACGAGCGATAGGACAAGCGTAAAGCTCTTTGAGGATCTGGACAAGTGCAGAATGGCAAGCTTGAGCGAGACGAATAGGCTATATTAAGAGATAATGGGATGGTGAGTGCATGGCAAAGCTTACGCCGAAGCAGAAGGCATTTGCGGACAATTACATAGCGAATGGCGGAAATGCGACTGACGCGGCGAGAAAAGCGGGATACAAGTGCCCAGAAGTACAAGGATGCCAGCTCTTAAAGAATCCTAATGTTGCAGCCTATATAGCCGAGCGGCAAGCCGAGATAGATAAGATCAATGGCACAGACATCATGTCACTTGCCGATATCCAAAAGCGCCGCTCACAGATTGCAAACGGCGTACTGACGGACTCTTTCGGCTTCTCTCCGGCGTTTGGGGAGCAACTTAAGGCGATGTCTGATCTGGAAAAGGCGCTCACCATCAAAGAGTCGCAGGAAGCGCAGAGAAAGGCGGAGGAAGAGGCAAGGCGAGCCGGAGAGTACCACATGGATCTGGACATCATCGCTGATGTTTTCCACCCGATGATTCGGGACGTGCGCCGCGGAAACCATACAGAATACATTTTGCCCGGCGGACGAGGCTCAACCAAGTCCTCCGGGATTTCGTGCATAATTCCGGAGCTGTTGAGAAATAACCCTGATATGCACGCCCTGGTGCTCCGTAAGGTCGGCAATACCATCAAAGACTCTGTGTATGCGCAGCTCAAATGGGCGATATCAAAGCAAAAACTCGACAAGGACTTCCGCTTCAAGACATCACCGTTCGAGATCACATACAAGCCGACTGGCCAAAAGATTTATTTCCGAGGAGCAGACGATCCACTCAAAATCAAATCCATTAAGCCAGAGTTTGGCTACATCGGCATCATATGGTTTGAGGAGCTGGATCAGTTCTCCGGGCCGGAAGAGGTGCGAAACATCCAGCAGTCCGCGATCCGAGGCGGAGATAAGGCGTATAAGTTCAAGAGTTTTAACCCGCCACGAAGCAAAAACAACTGGGCAAATGAGTACACAGAAGAGGCAGAGTTTAAGGACGATGCCGCTGTTGTGGTACATAGCACATATAAGGATGTACCAAAGGAATGGCTAGGCGAGCAGTTTCTTAATGACGCAGAGCATCTGAAAGAGGTCAATCCAGATGCCTATGAAAACGAATACATGGGTGTAGCCAACGGCAATGGTGGCAATGTCTTTGAGTATATCGAGGAGCGGACCATAACCGATGAGGAGATCAGCCAGATGGATCGCATATATGCTGGCGTTGACTTCGGTTGGTATCCGGATCAGTACTGCTATCTCCGCACGTACTATGATGCGGCGCGGGAAAAGATATATCTGATAGATGAGCTGTATGTAAACAAATGGAGCAACGATAAAACGGCAAAGTGGATTAAGCAAAAAGGCTATGATGATTACACGATGATATGTGATTCCGCCGAGCCGAAATCTATAAACGATTACAGGGACGAAGGATTACCGGCCAGAGGAGCTGCAAAAGGTCCCGGAAGCATCGAATATGGGTTTAAATTTCTCCAGACCAAAACCATTGTCATGGATCCAAACCGCACGCCCAACGCGTGCAAAGAGATAAAAGCTTATGAATATCCGAGAGATAAAGACGGCAATATTATTAGCGGATATGTGGATGGAAACGATCATGCGATATCAGCCCTGCGTTATGCGTATGAGCCGTTATTCAACAAGCGTGGATATCATGCGTGACTAAAGCACACAGCAGCAATAGCAAGGCGGTGAAATATGGGACTTTTATCATCAATTAAGAGGTGGCTTGATATGATATTTAAGCAGCAAGCAGAGGACGATTTTGACGTTAAATCCGTTGTGTCCCCGGAGATGGAAGTGATCCTCCGGCGATGCGCGAACATCTATGCAGGTGCTCCGCCGTGGCTGAGTGCCGATGACGATATACGCACGATCAATTTCGCAAAGGCGGTTAGCTCCGAGACAGCGCGGCTTGCAACGCTGGCGATTGGGATCCAGATAGAGGGATCGACAAGGGCGGAGTGGCTACAGAAGCAGATCGATGCTGTGTACTTCCATCTGCGTGAGTGGGTGGAGTTCAGCTGCGCTTACGGCACCGTTTTCCTAAAACCCAACGGAGACAGTTTGGATCTCTTCACACCGAAAGATATCCTCCTTGTGGAATACGACAATTTGGGCATTAAGGGGATTATCTTCAAGGATTCGTACACGCAAGGAGATAGATTCTACACGCGCCTGGAGTACCACCGCTTTGTGGAGACTACCGAGAACGGTGTGACCACATACCCGTACTACATCAGCAACCGGGCATACATGTCAAAGTCTGCGGACAGTATCGGAGACAAGATTCCGATGGCTAAAACAAAGTGGGCTGGCATGGTGGAGGCCACTCCGCCGATCCTCAAGGCAAGCGGCGAGAAGTTGGACGGGCCGATGTTCGGCATGCTCCGCACGCCACAGGCGAATAACATTGATATCAATTCTCCATTAGGGCTACCGATTTACTCAGAAGCTATTGAGGAACTGAAAGATCTGGATGTGGCATACAGCCGGAACGCCGGAGAAATATGGGACAGCCAAAAGATTGTGCTTGCTGATGATCGCTTGCTGATGCCAGACGGGCAGAAAGTTACCGACCGCACGCCGGAGCAGATAAGAGCAAAGCGCGAGCAGATGGGACT
>ERZ1034842.780-NODE-780-length-10512-cov-7.710051_pt1 | contig 10512 bp, 9 predicted proteins | sample MGYA00520634_ERZ1034842 | MGnify/ENA primary metagenome ERZ1034842 (study PRJEB33766, sample SAMN09781734) | gut metagenome | biome: gut microbiome | host: Homo sapiens | place: Madagascar | study: EMG produced TPA metagenomics assembly of the PRJNA485056 data set... | reverse complement strand
ATTTTAATGTGTATGTCATCAGGGAGTAGTCATTTAGTTGGGAAAACCGCTATTTCACATTCTGATTGGAATGGTGGTTTTGGAGCTTTTTGCGCATTACTTCGCGTTATAAATAATCATTGTCTACCTAAATATTTATATTACATTCTAAATTCAGATAATTTTCTCAACTGGTCAACTTGCTCAGCAGGTTCCAATATCAAAAATATTCGAGTATCAGAATTAAATGACTTCACTATAAAGCTTCCATCAATTGATGATCAGATGACTATTGTTAATCTGATGGATAAAGTTAGTTGTATTCGGCAAAAGCGAGAGCAGGCCATCAAACTAGCGGATGATTTTTTGCGTGCTAAGTTTTTAGAGATGTTTGGAACTCCTGCAAACAACATACATCGTTTCCCGACAGGAAAGATTCGCGACTTGGTTGATTCAGTAAATTATGGAACTTCAGCAAAAGCTTCTATTGATTCTGGCGAATATCCTATATTGCGGATGGGTAATATAACGTATCAAGGTGGGTGGGATTTTACAGATTTAAAATATCTTGATCTCAGCGTAAAAGAAAAGGATAAGTTTTTGGTTAAAGAAGGCGATCTCCTTTTCAATCGTACTAACAGTAAGGAACTTGTTGGTAAAACAGCTGTGTATGAAGAAAACCGGCCGATGGCATTTGCTGGATATTTAATCCGTGTTAGACCTAATCCTATCGGAAATAACTACTATATTTCAGGGTATCTTAATTCCATCCATGGCAAAATCACATTGATGAATATGTGTAAAAGTATTGTTGGCATGGCTAATATTAATGCACAGGAATTGCAGAATATAGAGATATTAATCCCACCTAAGCATCTACAAGATGAGTATGAGATTATTTATAAAAAAATAAAAAAAGGACTAAGCATTTATGATAAAAGCGCGATGCAACTTCAACTTTTAGCATCAAACCTATCGAATGAATATTTTATGTAAGGTTCATTATGAAATTGACTAAACTTGTACTTGAAAATTTCAGATCTGTTAGAGAGCGGCAGGAAATTGATTTTGCACCTGTAACATTACTATTGGGGCCAAACAGCGCGGGCAAGACTACTATTTTAATTGCATTATTTTATCTTCAACAAATATTAGACCGTGAGCAGTGTGATCCTATATATTTAGAAGCTATGGGGAACAGGCGCATAGATGGATTTAGATCTCTAGTCCATAATGGGGATCTGAATAATGTAATTACTATTGGTATCGGTTTCGATCCTGAACAAACAATAGGTGTAGAATATAAAACATATTTAGAAGAACTTGGTGATATTTTCGATATTCATTTTATAAAAATGAAAGACATTGTAGATGAAACTGAAAAGGTTTATGTAGAGTTTAAAATCGCATGGTCACAATTACACAGAGCAGCATATATAAAGAACTATGCTGTTTCTATAAATAATGAATTTATTGGAGAGCTAAGTAATGATGAGTATACTAAATCATCTTTAGTAAATAGATTGAACTTTACTCATCCGTTGCTTCTTCCTATTGATTATAATTTATGGCTTGAATCTATTGATAAGGAAGGATTAGATACAATTGCCAGTGAATTTGAAATATCTTTAAATGACTTAATACCTGGCTTAGAACGTAATAAAAGTGGTGCAACAGAGCGAGTAAAAACTGTTGATTATATATTTGAAGAAGATAAAGAAAAAACAATGTTTCCTGTTTTTTTAAAGACGAAAATTGGTGCATTACCTCAACTGGGAAGAACTGTCGATACAAATTTGAAAGTTTTTGATATATCCGAGCCAGTTGAGTATTTTAATCGAGATATAATCACCAGAGTGCTAACGCAAGTTTTTACTTCTCCATTAGATAAATTAAATAATTATTTAAAGGCTAGCGTATCTATTGGACCGTTAAGAATTATACCTGATTCTTCATTTACGCCAAATCCTTATCCAGAACAAAATGGATGGTTTGATGGTACATCAGCATGGGATAAGCTATGTTTATCTCAACAAAATGATAGTTATTTGATTAAAAAAGTAAGTGATTGGTTTTCCAATAGAGATAAACTAAACACTAATTATAATATATTTAGTGGAGGAGAATTTGATATAAAAACCTCCCCTCAAATTTTAGGTCTGAAAGATAATGTTTACTTCTGTAAAATGGATTCAAGCCAAATGTTATTTCCAAATCAAGTCGGTGTCGGATTAACTCAGATAGCACCTCTTATTATTGCAGCCAATATAGTTCAGGATGGATTAATTGCTATAGAGCAGCCTGAACTACATATTCATCCCGCTTTACAACTCGCTGTAGGTGATCTGTTTACCCAATATCCCCTTGATGTTAAAAGACCTATGTTTTTAGTCGAAACACATAGTGAGCACATTTTGCTTCGAATTTTAAAAAGAATTAGACAAACAACGGACAATGAATTACCTGAATCAAATTACCCAGTAAAACCTGATTTTATATCAGTGATCGTTTTCGAGGATAATAATGGTTCGACTGTTACTAGGAAAATAGATATTACTGATGATGGTGATTTCAAACAAAAATGGCCCAAAGGTTTCTTCGAAGAAAGAAGGGGAGAGCTTTTTTAATGTTCTACGAATGCGCCATTTCACCAGAGGCTTTGTTTGAGATCGCAATTGATCGGAGAAATTATCGTGACTTCATAAAAGGATTTTCTACGGGCGGTAACTTTCTCTATAGTGAATTACCAAAGCTGAAGAGAAATAAAAAACAATTGCTTGGGTTATTAAATGCTAATCATAGTGAACTTCAGAAAAAACGATTAGAGGACCTTATTATTTTTTTGAAAAATAATAAGGTTAGTAGGGTTTATGATTATGTTGGTGACATGTCATGGTCAGATAACATCTCTGCTGTAAATCGAATTGAACAATTTGATCATGTAGTGAGTTCTACTCCTTGTGATAACCTTGATGTAACTAATATAGATGATTTCTTTGGGTTAAATTATGCTCGACAGCGGATTGTTGCCAGAGTTGCTGCGGATATGACATCTATAATCTCATGTTTATTAAAAACATCAGATTATATTATCATTATTGATCCATACTTTAGCCACAAACAAAGATGGTGGAATGTATTTATTTCATTAATACGAATGAGCATTAATATTTCTTATAAAAAAACTTAAAGATAGATGTGGTATTCGATGGGAATAAAGAGAATTCGCCAACGGTGAATTATTTGGCTGAGAAGTTGAACCGCGAAAACCTAGCCTTTCCGGACGATTTTACATTTGCAGTAACGTTTAAGTCTTTAACTGCACGCGAGGGTAATGAACGTCTACATAATAGATATATTCTTACTAATGTTGCTGGAGTTTGTTTCAACCATGGTTTGGATGAAGGAGAAGGGACAGATGATGTATCTATTTTATCAGAAGAGGGATATAATATAAGATGGGAACATTATACTACGAATAATGTTTTTGATTTAATCGAAGAGAGTGAAGTTATATTTCAAAAGTCTTCTTTACTGATTTAGATTTAGATAGAGTCATCTAAACTTATTATTAGCTCAATTAAAAATTATTCAATAAATTTTTAAAATTAATATAGTTGTATTGACCTTAACCGGAACTATCAAAACGATAGTTCCACTCCTTTGTTATCTACATAAGATCTAGTAAAAATAGCCAACCAATCCTCCCTTTAAGGCAGGCTAAGTGGTTTTAATTTAGCAAATTTGATAAACAACTCACTCGCCATTACCCCGATTGATCTTCGCATAGTCAAACGGCGTAATCGCTCTTTCCCGATTGGCATCCAGAAAATCGCCCCACCACTGCAACATCAGCTTACGCTCATCCAGATATTCCGCTTTATGGATTATACGCGGCCTGCACTGAGTTACGTCCATGTGGCTCATCTGACGTTCAGCCGCTTTATCTCGTGCTGTACTGGTCTCAATACTTCCATGCCGTTGCAATTACCTCTTAAACCATTCCTTATCATTTTTATGAATTCGATAAGAAATCTTCATCATATATGATCGATTTTACCGATCGATATGATCGCATCGATCGGTTGTAACCATTTTACCCTGTCTTTTGAGTGGTTTTAAAATAGGCAACCTTATTTATCGGGTAGGGTAAGAACCAACGGAGATGATTGAAATGAAAAAGATTTTTCGACTTCAGCGTTTACAATGGTAAGTATGCTTTCAGCCCTGGCTCTGGCAGATGAGGGTAAAACAGAGCTCTGTGTGGCAGAAAAGGCAGGTATACCTGTCATCACTGTGTATATTTCGGCACCGGAAGTATCGTATAGTGAATGCAATATCAGGAGGCGTCTGGTCTACGAAAAGATATCAAAGCGGGAAGTCTGAGAATGTATTAAATACCACTCAAAAAGAGTGGATGTGTTGTTTCAATGATAAATGTTTCGTAGAGTGGTTTTATATTTTACGAGGAACTGAGTATGGGATTCTGGGATGTTGTCACAGGTCTTGGTAAATCTGCGTCTAATGTGGTTTCTGAAAGGATGAAAGCAAATTATTGGGATATGTGGAGCAAAATAAAGTCCTCTCCGGTGGACAGAATTAATGATTTTTATAATCAGAATAACACAAATGATTGTAATCGCGCTTCATACAGAGGGTTGGCAATTGCTGCTTTACATTACAGAGGTGACTGGAATTGTGCCCGCTTATGGCGTGAGGATCGGGATGCGGCAAACTGGTTAAAAAGTTTTAGAGTGAAAATTTCATTGGATACTTCTGTTTCAGCAGATGAATTACGCAGGATAATTGATCGCCTTGCAGAACAGGGGTAATGGATTATATTCTTATTCTACTGATACATGCCGGAATATGGACGAATCAGAGGCTCTGGTACCTGAAGAAGAGGTATCAGACCTTAAAGTACACATAAAGGGACGTCATGATGTGGTATTTTCCCCCGTCTGTATTTATTTGTCATGAATGCAACTGGAAAAAGACGGTTTCCAGTACCGGAGATGTACTGACAGAGGTAGATAATATATTTACCGTGTGTCCCGTATATGGAAGTGAACTTGTTGAAAGGCGTAGGGCGATTCCAGTGGAAGTCTTTTTTTCTATTTTTAACAGCGTATTCCCCTTTAAATATTAATTAATCTCTGATGTTCACCTGGTGTATTGATGTATGATTGATGCTAAAAATATGCTCACTGAATCAAAACTTATAAAGTTTCTGGATTATGCTTATGATAAGTCTGTTGAGGGGATTGGTGTTCCCGGAATAGATACTGCACACAGTCTTGCGGAAAGTTACCTGAAAACAAAAGGGACATTAAAAGAACAGATTAACTGCCTTATTCGCTGGCAGAATACCAAATCTGCCACGTCAGGTTTTCTTACCGGACTTGGTGGTGTGATGACATTACCAGTAGTGATACCGGTTAACATTTCAGGTATTCTTTTCCTGCAGGTCAGAATGGTGGTGTCAATTGCGATTATGTGTGGTCAGGATATTCGAGATGATAGAGTCAGAACAATTGTCTATACATGTCTTGTGGGCAATGCTGCTAAAGATATTCTGAAGGAAGCTGGTATTCAGATAGGCCAGAAGTTAACAACAAGTGCAATTAAAAGTATAAGTAAGGAGATTATTGTAAAAATAAATAAGGCAGTAGGCTTCAGATTGATGACAAAAACAGGTTCTACTGGTGTCATCAATTTGTCAAAGTTTGTTCCGGTTGTGGGGGGGATTGTTGGTGGTGGTTTTGATGCAATAACAACAAATATTATCGGGAATTATGCAAGAGATACATTTCTGAGTCTGGCAGATAATTATTCCTGTGGTTAATATTTGCTCATTCTGGCCGGGGTATTTCGGTATACCCTGAGATATGAAATAAACATAATCCCGTGGAGGTATGAAAAATACAGGGAGAATTGAACGCCAGGTTTCCCGGGAAGGAGCGGTTGACAGGGTATTCCCCGGGGCTTCTTCCCTGTCGAACCGGTCCGTCTGGTAGATTGTCAGCGTAATGTGCAGCTTTTTTCATAGTTACAGAAATGAGGTCTGTCCATTTTTTGTAAGACATCTCTTTTCCTGAGAGGTCAGTGACCAGATGACAGCCAGAAATTCAGAAAGTAAATCTGAAAATAAAGAATGAGAAATTATATGTTCTGTTACTGACATTCTGTTGAATACCTGTAATGTATGACTTATGCCATCTCTGAAAAGACAACTTTATTACGCCCGGATGATTTCGCTTTATATAAGGCATTATCAGTAGCATTATAGATATCAGATGCGTTAAGTGATTTATCTCGTATCAGAGTAACGCCAATACTAATGGTGACCCCACCGGGGATATTGTAGAGTGTTGTATTATTTGTCTGGGTTTCGACATGTCTGCGAAGTCTTTCCGCTAATATTTTTATTTTTGATGGATCCATATTATTAATAATAATACCAAACTCTTCTCCTCCGAGACGTGACAGAATATCTGTTGTGCGGATGCCTTGTTTTAATATATCGACAACAGCCAGAATGACTCTGTCACCAGCAGGATGTCCCCATGTATCATTAACTGATTTAAAGTGATCGATATCAATAATAAAGACACCGGATGAATATGTATCTCCTGTTGAGAGAAGTTTGTTTATTTTTTCAAAGAAAAAATTTCTGTTATATATTTTTGTCATTGGGTCGAGGTTGCTTAATTGTTTTGTTGATTTCAGAACTTTAAATATGTGATATATGAAAACAGAAACAACAATTAATTTACTGAACATTTCTGCCATTCGGCTGAGATACCAGAGATGCATATGCCCGTCAACAATAAACAAAACGAAAATATTATAAAAAACAGCCGAGACGGCAATCAGTAATATCCCCTTCCATATATCATTGTTTACCGCTCTGGTATAAAAAAGCGAAAAAACCAGTCCCAGCCATAAAAAAACAATAAATTTAATGTATGTTTCAATATGGACAAAATCAAATTTGTATAAAGCAGTTTCAGTTATATTCGGGAAGAAGTATTGATGGCTAATCAGATATGATATTACAGGTAGTATTATCATACAGGCAAAACAAATCAAAAAAATCGTTTTATTACCGGCAATCATTGCGGTATTTTTTCTTCGGTTTCTGACACACAATGCCAGATATATAATCAGGCAAAAGCTCAGTTGTCTGAAGAAATAATGGACCATGATTGAATTATGTATGCTTACTACAGATACAGTATCACTTTCGTATTGTTGAACAATTATTATTGTCAGAACAAGATATATAATACAACTGAAGAAAGCCAGCCCAAGAATACAATGCGAGAAGTTATTTCGGTCATAGATAAAATAAAGTTGCATAAAGAGGAAAGCAATGATGTTTATAAAAAATAAAGCCACCATCATCATTAAATAAGTTGATTGTGTTATAATGTGGTACTGTCCGGGTGAAAGGGGATAAAGGGTTCCATTATTGATAATAATAAGACAAAATCCGAGTAAGATACAGAAAATAACAGCAGAAATACTGCAGAGATATTCCTTTTTCATAACATACTTACGTCCATGCTTAATCCTGTATCTAAAATACATAAAATCATGGTGTTGTCAATAGCCAGTGTATCTGCCGGAATGGCCGGAAGTTACGTTAATACGTGATGAAATAAATCCGCATAAAGATTATGCTGGTTTTATATAAAGAATTCTAATCATTGATTGTAATAGAAAGGAGAGGCGATTCACCGCTATCGGGTGGGGCGGAGGTTTAATCCAGGCTATAAAGTATTACGAAAACTTTTAAATGAGAATCAGGAGTAATTTACTTTGTTATCTTTTCCCTGGTACTTAATCCATCTCCCCCATCAGACGGTCAGTCTGGGGGGATTATTGACAGACTTGCGCGTTATTTGTATGTAGAGTGCTCTGACGTAATATCTACTGATACCGAATATTTGTATGCTTTATCCCGACTGAAAACGGTAGTATCCAGGGCCAGACATATTCCCCCTTCATATTTCTGCATTTTTGTATAATTTCCTCTGAAAGTCTGTCATCGATTCTTTTCCGTAATTCGTCCTGTTGTCTGAAAGTATTTTCGCATATTTCGAAATCATCTTCCTGCATCAGCATTTCTGCGCATTTAATTATTTCTGCCCGTTCACATAGTACAGAGGAATGATTGTATAGCCAGTTTATAAACAGCAATACTTCCGGATGTTCTCTCCATAATGGGTGATATGTTGCATAATAGTCTTCAGCAGTATCCGGACCGCCTGAAAAGTCATACCATATCGCAAGAGGAAATGGATGCAGATTTCCGCACAGTATTTCTGCGATGTAAGTATTTGCCGCAAAGCCACGACGAAATGCAGTTGCAGCTTTTACCTGTTCCCCATTAAGAAAATGCAGAAGGCCGAGTTCATACCAGTAAGGTGAAAATTCATCAGCGTACTCATTCAGTACACGGAAAGCTCGCTCATGATCACCTGTTCGTAACAGTTCTGAACCCAACAACCAGCGGGTACCCTGATTATCTTCAGGATTGTATGCCAGTATTTTCTCAATGAGCATGATGGCATCCTGATGACGTTGTAAATGTACATTTGCCAGGATTGCTGCATAAAGCGCGCGCAGATAAGGCCGGTTTTCGGGATGCATCCAGATGATTTCACCACTGAAACTTTCCGGGATGAGACGATTACCTGCCGCCAGTCCTTTAAGAGTGGCGTTCAGTGCCTTACGCGGGGCATTCTGCTCCAGAAATGCATATGCCAGATGAGCGTGTATATCAATAAAGTCAGGCTCCTGTTGAGCAAGGCGTCTGAGTTTGTTGATGTAACTCGTCTCGCTGATTTCATCAGTGTCGTATGCATCGAGCACTTCTTCAAACTCTCCCAGTAATGGGCCAAACCAGGTATCCGGAAATACGAAACGACCCTGGTTATTGTTCACTTCAAAGCGTAATCTGTCGTTCATTTTCTGAGCCTGTAAAACGGATGGGACACAATCTGAAAAGCATAAAAGTCGTGAGGGTGTGTATCAAGTCCTCACGTTCTGAATAATAATTATTCACTGTGTGTACCCGTCGGATAAAGTTGTACTGGCAGGGCAATACAATACGAAAGAATATTGATGCGATTTGTGTTCTTGACCCGTTATCTCCTGACAGGTTGATATGATTTCTCTGCCTGTATGCCAGTCGTGACATTGTGCTACAACCATAAAGAATTATCGTTGTCCCCGCGATCACTGTCTTTTGGGGACAACGAGATAACAAGTTTGTACATAAAACAGCCACCGGATATTTTGATTATACGCTGACCTGCATACTCCGTTGGGCAGATGGTCTGTTTTCTACAGACATTGTTTGATTGATGAACATCTGGCAGGGGGTAATACCATAATACTGTCTGAAAACACTGATAAAGTATGCGGTACTGGCATAACCACACCGTATTGAAATCTGATTCACTGACAGTTTACTGAAAACAAGTTGTCGGGCGTTATGCATACGTATATCCAGCAGAATCTGAGAAAAAGAAGTTTTTTCCTCCCGAAGTTTTCGTTTCAGTAAGCTTTCACTCATGTAAAGGGCATTGCTGATATCTTTCATTTTCCATGCCCGCGATGGACTGGAGCAGATAATATATCCGACCTTAAGTGTAATGGAATTTATACATTTCAATAACAGAGGCATGAAACCTCTGTGTGTGGCGAAAATGGAAAGGCAGGCAAAATACATTTGTTCGGAGAATTGTTGTGGCAATGTGTTGCACCGACTGAGATTTATCACGACATCGTGTAGCAGGGTGGGAAGAGTGAAGGATGTTTTAATGAAGGGGACAGGAAGCGGAGTATCGGAGTACCGGAGCCTGTCGGTACTTTCCAGGTATTTTCTGACAATGCATTCGCCAATACGAAGTTCAGTAACATTGCCGGGGTGGTGCAGGAAAAGGGATTTACTGACATCATCTGTCAACAGAACGTCGTTTTTCTGAAAAAAGAACCTTTTTCCGGCAAAATCTGTCTCAAACGGGTGGTTAACAAGAATAACGGAACAGACAAACATCACAATATACTCCCTGAGTAGCATAAAAACAGCGATATCAAAAGACTAGACGCTTTTTCAGGAAAATCTTAATTTATCCGTGAATAACTCTGACAGGCCGGGAGAATAGTGTCTGAATCAGTAAAGGCTGTGTTGCCGGTTTGTAATACGACAGATGGTGGTGCGGTAAGTAACTGATGGTCCATCTGACGTTCAACAGTATCACGAGACCACAAATCTGATTCAATCAATGAACGACAGGTCATTGTTCGAAAGCCATGACCACAGCCCCCCCGGGGGGCATACTTCATTACTCTCAGGGTTTAATTTACAGTGTTTACACTGGTTGATCTACGAGGGGCATGTTCCCGTAAAGATCATTTTCTCTAACCTATGTCTGAAACTCTGTCTGTATGGTTACAACCTGTTGGTAGGGAGGGACACGTTGTGGTAGCACATCCTGGCCCCCCGATGTGGGGGTAGAT
>ERZ1034842.777-NODE-777-length-10537-cov-27.517840_pt1 | contig 10537 bp, 10 predicted proteins | sample MGYA00520634_ERZ1034842 | MGnify/ENA primary metagenome ERZ1034842 (study PRJEB33766, sample SAMN09781734) | gut metagenome | biome: gut microbiome | host: Homo sapiens | place: Madagascar | study: EMG produced TPA metagenomics assembly of the PRJNA485056 data... | reverse complement strand
CTGACCTGATATAAAGTGCGCCGCAGAGTGGAAACGCTCTGCGGCGCACTTTTTTGTTTTGACTTTTCCGCGTCCGCACCGTATAGGGAAAACCACTATAAATAATAAAAGCGCAGACCTTTGAGGCTAACGACTCGGAGCCTGTGCTTTTATTATTTTGTGACAAAATATATTCGCCTTGCCCGTAGTGTGAACATCGGAAATTGAATGATGTGCGTATTTTTTCATAACAACGATAAAATGTCACAACTTTACCCACCACCTCCCCGGTGGTGGGCTTTTTTTATAAAAATGTTATGAGACAAAATTCTCGAAAACGCCGCGCACCACTTACCTTAAAAGTGACTATCAGGTTGCCCGCTGCCAAACAGAAGAAGATAAAAAACGACATGCGCTGCTAACCGATATTGGTATGCAGTGGCAGGCGGCTTATGCGGAAAAGAATCCTATTGGAATGCTGCCAAGGCCTACTATGCCGCACACGGAAATCTTGACGTGCCAGCTGGTTATAAAAGCGCAGGCGGCTTAGACTTGCACGCCTGGGTCGATAAGCAATGGCAGATGTATCACTGACCGACCGAGAATAACGCTGATAAACGGCAACAGTTGGAAAAAATAGGCATGACCTGGGAATGTGCAGACCGTTGGCATTTAGACCAGCATGAAAAGGCGTGGCACGACACATACCTTGCGGTTCGGCAATATTGGCAGGCAAACGGCAGCCTTCCCACGGAAAGGGACAAAACAAAAAAAGAGTATGCGTCCGCCAACGGGGTCAGGTACAACAAAGCCCAACTGAACAATGGAACTTTATCGGAAGAAAAAGTAGCACTGTTGGCGGAAATAGGAATTTTCGCACAGGTAAAGCGCCCTGTTTGGATGGAAATTTATTATGAGATTAAGGACTATTACAAGAAAAATTTGCTTTTGCCAATGGGAGAAAATGCTTTTATTACAAGTAACGGTATGGATACCAATAATTGGCTGATTAGAAATAAAAGCCGTTACAAGCATGGTAAGCTGAACGCGGAAAAGAAAAAACTGCTAGAAGAAATCGGAATCTGTGGATAAAGCGGGTGTGTATTAGAAGAAATCCCCTGCACGAAAAAGACATTTTGAACTATCCCAACATCTGCCTGCGGCTGGCCCGGTATGGTGCGGGCCGCCTGACGGTCTGACAGCGGGCTTTCTTCGCCGCAGAAGCCGTGCACTGGTTTGAGGAACGCATCCAGATGGGCGACGTCTACTCCGACGAGAGCCTTGCCCAAGCCAAGCGGCTGTACGAGGAACTTACCCCGGCAGTGTTGTAAAATCGGAGAAGAAATAGAGCATATATGTGGTGCTTCCAAGAAAACGCCCACGGCCTGATTGCCGACTTCTCCGGCAACCCGCCGCACCGGTTCTAAGCGTATCACCGCAAAAGGCCCCTCCCCGCGCATTGCCGGGAGGAGCCTTTTTTATTGTTATTATGCCTTCGGGAACGTCACCTTGATGGTGGTGCCGCTGCCGACCTGGCTTTGCAGGTCGATGCGGGCGTGGTGCAGCAGGGCGATATGCTTGACGATGGCCAGCCCCAGGCCGGTGCCGCCGGTGGCCTTGCTGCGGCTTTTGTCCACGCGGTAGAACCGCTCAAACACGCGGGCCTGGCTGTCCTGGGGGATGCCGATGCCGTTATCCTCTACCTGCAGCCAGGGGCCGTCGGGACCGGTGCCGCAGCGCAGCTCCACATGGCCGCCGGGCTGGTTGTAGCGGATGGCATTGTCGCACAGGTTGGTGGCCAGCTCAGCCAGCAGATCCTTGCTGCCCTGCACGGTGGCGGGCTGGGCGCTGTATTGCAGCGTCACGTAGGCCTTGCGGGCGTTGACCGTCATGTTCTGGGCAGTCTCCTTGAGAAGCGCGGCCAGGTCCACCGGCGCCATCTCCACCGGCTTTTCCCGGCTTTGGCTGGCTTGGGTGCTGTCCAGCTCGCTCAGCTGCAAAATATCGCTGACCAGCGCGATCATGCGCTGCGCCTCTTTATGGATGCGCGCCGCAAAGGTGGGCACATCAGCAGGCTTGGCCATGCCGGTCTCGATCAGCTCGGCGTAGCCGGAAATGCTGGTCAGCGGGGTCTTCAGCTCGTGGCTGACGTTGGCAGTAAACTCCCGGCGCATCGTCTCGTTATCTTCCCGCAGTTTGCGGTCGGTCTGGATAGTGCGCGCGAGGGGGATCAGTTCTTCATAGGGGACGTCCGCCTCGATGGTATCCAGGTTTTCAGCCAGATGGTTGATGGGCTGCACCAGGCGGCGGGTCAGCCACCAGGCCAGCACCGCCGTGGCCAGCAGGATGACCACCACCGCGCCGCAGAGCAGCGGCAGGGTGTCGGCGCTCAGGCCCCAGATATTGGCCACGTCCTCGCCCACACGCAGCACTTGGGTACCTTCCGGGGTGACGATGCGGCGGGCGTAGTAGTGGGTCTCCTCCTGCATGGTCTGGCTTTCGCGGGTCGCGCTGGCGCTGCCGTCGGCCATAGCCGCGATGAACTCCGGGCGGTCGGCATGGCTGGGCAGGTCGGGGGCATCCACGGCGTAGACCTTGCCGTCCTTGTCATAGACCACGCCCGCGGCGGCCTCGCTGTCATACAGCACAGTGCCGCCGCCATCAATTAAGGTAAAGCGCAGGGAGGTGTCGCTCTCGGGCAGCAGGTTAGCCAGGGTCACGGCGTTATGGGTGGGCTGGACTTCGTATCCGGCGGCCACGCTGTCGCAGATCTGGCTCAGGTACTTATCCACCCGCACGGTGTAGCTGCGCTGGAACAGCACGGTGGCGATTGCCAGCGTAACCACCATGCACAGCAGGCCCACGATGACCAGCCCGCGGCGGTAGCGGCGGGTCATGCTCAGGGGGCGCTTTTCTTTTTGCTGTTCGTCACTCATCGGTGCCCTCCGTGCTCAGCTTGTAGCCCACCTTGCGCACGGTGCGGATGGCCTCGCCCGCAGCGCCCAGCTTTTGGCGCAGGGTGCGCACGTGCATATCGATGGTGCGGGATTCCAGCAGGTCGTCGGTGTCCCAGACTTCTTTCATGATGCGCTCGCGGGCCAACACCTGATCGGGATGCTCCAAAAACAGATGCAGCAGCGCGTATTCCTTAAAGGTGAGCTCCACAGGCACGCCGTCGGCCTTGACGGTGCGGGCTACATCGTCGATGACGATGCCGCCGAACTGCAGCGTCTTGGGCGCAGGGGCCGGGGCGGCTGCCGCGGCGCGGCGCAGCACGGCCTTGACCCGGGAAATAAACTCCATAATGCCGAACGGCTTGCAGAGGTAATCGTCCGCGCCGTGGTCCAGCCCCTTGACGACGTCGATCTCGCTGGTCTTGGCGGTGACCATGATGACCGGCAGTGTCTGGGTGGCAGGGTCATCCCGCAGCTTGGACAAGATCTGGTAGCCGTCCTCATCGGGCAGCATCACGTCCAGGATGACCAGTTCCGGCCGGGCCTGGTGCATGGCGGCCCAAAAGCTGGCGGCGTCCTCACAGCCGGCGGCCTCGTAGCCGTTGGTTTGCAGGGCATACTGTTCCAGTTCGCGGATGCTGGCGTCATCCTCCACAATGTAGATCATATAAGTTCCCCTCTCTTACAAAAACAGGGGCCGGGCCATGCGCCCAGCCCCTTTCGGTTATGCGTCTTCTTCCGCGTTGCCGGGGGCCGAAACAGGCTGCATCTCGGCGTAAGTCTCCGGCGGGAAGGTATAGCGGCCGCGGTATTTCTCGTACCGCTGCTCAAATTTCACGCTGCCGCCATGCTTGACGGTAGCCAGGTACTCGTGGGTATCGAACTTATCGGCGGCGACCTCGATCATTGCAACAGCGATGTTGGAACAGTGGTCAGCGATACGCTCGTAGTTGGTCAGCAGATCATCCAGCACAAAGCCGTACTCGATGGTGCATACACCAGCCTGCAGGCGGGCAATATGGCGGGTCTTGACCTCGCGCACCAGACCGTCCACGACCTGCTCCAGCGGCTCGATCTTGCCGGCGGCGTAGACATCGCCCTTCTGGAAGGCATCGACGGTGCGGTTGACGATGTCCTGCACAGCGGCTTCCAGCACGCCCAAGTCACCCAGGGCTTCCTCGCTGAACTGGATGGACTTATCGCGGATCTCCTCAGCCGTCTTGATCAGGTTGACGGCATGGTCCGAGACGCGCTCGAAATCGCCGATGGTGTGCAGCAGGGTGTTGATCGTGCGGTTATCTTCGGTGGAGAGATGCTTGGCACTGAGCTTGACCAGGTAGGTGCCCAGCACGTCCTCGTAATGGTCGACGGCGTCCTCTTTGCGCTCGACCTCGTCGGCGATGGCATCGTTCCACTTATGAGTGGTGGACATGGCCTGCAGCAGCGAGGTGCGGCAGATCTCGGCCATATCGCCGCCGGTGAGCATGGCACGGGCGACAGCCACAGACGGAGTTGCCAGCAGACGATCGTCCAGCAGGGAGTTCTCCTGCTTTTTGTCGGCGGGGGAGTCGGGCACGGTCATGATGGCCAGCTTTTCCAGCAGGCGGTTGAAGGGCAGCAGGATGGCGGTGGTGACTATGTTAAAAACGGTATGCACCATGGCGATGCCGAAGGTATTGGCCGTCGCATTAAAGAAGCTGAAACAGATCAGCGCATGCAGGCCGTAGAAGCCGCACAGGAAGATAATGGTGCCGATGACGTTGAAATAGAGATGGACGAAGGCAGTGCGCTTGGCGTTTTTGTTCGCACCGGCCGAGGAGATCAGCGCTGTAACGGTGGTGCCGATGTTCTGGCCCATGATGATGGGCACGGCGGCGGAGTAGGTGACAGCACCCGTGCTGGTCAGCGCCTGCAGGATGCCCACCGCCGCCGAGGACGACTGCAGCACGGCAGTCAGCACAGCGCCGGCAATGACGCCCAGCACCGGGTTGCTGAAGCTGAGGAAGAGATTCATGAACCAGGGCTCATCGGCCAGGGGAGACATGGCGTTGGACATAGTGTTCATGCCGGCCATCAGAATGGCGAAACCCAGCAGGATCTTGCCTACGCCGCGCTTACGGTCCTTACCGACCATATACAGCCAGATGCCGATGAAGCCCAGGATCGGGCTCCAGGCATTGGGGTTGAGCATTTTGGTGATAAAGCTCTCGCCCTCGAGGCCCGACAAAGACAGCAGCCAGCCGGTAACAGTGGTACCAATGTTGGCACCCATGATGACGCCGATGGCCTGGTGCAGTTCCATCAGACCGGAGTTGACGAAGCCGACCGCCATAACGGTGGTGGCGCCGCTGGACTGAATAACGGCGGTGACCGCTACGCCCAGCAGCAGCGCCCGGATGGGGCTGGAAGTCATGGTGGAGAGGATGCCCTGCAATTTGCTGCCGGCGGTCTGCTCCAGCGCCTTGCCCATCAGGTCCATGCCATACAGGAACATAGCGATGCCGCCCATCAGGGTGAACACATTAAAAATGGTCATCGGATTACACGTCCATTCTCTTTTTAGGCAGCGCTGCCGTTTCCCGCGCCCAAAACGCAGGCCTATGCGGTGCTGCTTTTATTTCTCTATACCGTTGTATATTATAGCTGGTTTCGGGGGCATTTCACCAGCAGAGATGCGTAAAGGTTTTGTAAAGTTTGTGTAAAATGCCGTTTCTGCGTATATTTTGTCGTCTGTTACCTTATATAAACTGTACAGCCGCTGGGATATGACCCAAAACTTTACCAATTTTACAGCTTTTTTGCAAAACAGCTGCCTGCTTTTCACAAGCTTTACGGGGATTGTACCTGACTATGGTCGAAACCTCCCCGGCGGCGCAGTACAATAGCCTTGTACCCGGGAAAACCCGGTACCGGCCTGTGTGCCGCAATGCAATGCCCCTTTGGGCAAAGGAGAAGTACATCTATGAAACGCAAATCTGTTGCTGCTGTTGTTACCGCCGCTGCTATGATGATGAGCCTTGCCGCCTGCGGCAACTCCGCCGCCGATTCCACCCCCGCTGCTTCTGAGAGCACCGCCTCTGCCGAGGCTGCTTCCGGCGAGGCCGCCCCGGCCGAGAGCGAAGCCGCTGCTGACTTCGACACCGACCAGGACATCACCGTCATCTCCCGTGAGGACGGTTCCGGCACCCGCGGTGCTTTTATCGAGCTGACCGGTGTGGAGGAAAAGAACGCCGACGGCCAGAAGATCGACAACACCACCGAGGCCGCTGCCATCCAGTCCAGCACCAACGGCGTCATGACCGCCGTCGCCAACGATGAGACCGCCATCGGCTATATCAGCCTTGGCTCCATGAACGATTCCGTCAAGGCCGTCAAGGTCGGCGGCATCGAGGCTTCTGCCGAGACCGTCAAGGACGGCAGCTACACCCTGGCCCGTCCCTTCAACATCGTGACCAACGGCGAAGCCACCGACCCCGTGGCCGTTGACTTCATCGCCTACTGCCTGAGCAAGGACGGCCAGGCTCTGGCCACCGAGGAAGGCTTCGTTGGCAGCGAGGGCGAGGATTACACCTCCGCCCAGCCGGAAGGCAAGATCACCGTCGGTGGTTCCTCCTCCGTCTCTCCGCTGATGGAAAAGCTGATCGAAGCTTACAAGACCGTGAACCCCAACGCCGAGCTGGAACTGCTGACCTCTGATTCCACCACCGGTGTTTCCGGCGCGCTGGATGGCAGCTACACCATCGGCATGGCCAGCCGCGAGCTGAAAGATTCCGAGACAGAGGGCGGCGCCGTTTCCACCGTCCTGGCCCAGGATGGCATCGCCGTTGTCGTCAACCCCGCCAATTCTGTTGAGGATCTGACCGTTGACCAGATCAAGGGCATCTACACCGGCGAGCTGACCGTCTGGAGCGATTTGCAGTAATTTGAATAGGCTCCCTTTTTGAGGGTGTTGCTCAGGCTTTCAAAACGTGCTCTGCAGGGGTGAACAGTGTTCGCCCGTGGCCGTTTGCCTTGTGAGCGGCCTTTCCCGGAACGGGTTGCAACGCCAAGTTGGCGGGCAAACAATGTTCGCCCCAACAACCTCTATCCGGCAACGGTACCGCTCTTCGGCAAGCCAGCTCCCCTCAAGGGGAGCCTTTATGTGATAAAAGGAGTGTATAGGGAAATGAAGACCGCTCATCTGCGGGAAGGCATTATGCAGGCCGTTTTTACTGCCTGCGCCTGCATCTCGATCTTAGCCGTCGTGCTGATCTGCGTGTTCCTGTTTGCTAACGGCCTGCCCACCATCGGCAAGATCGGCCCGCTGAAGTTCCTGCTGGGCACCACCTGGAAGCCCGGCAACGACATCTACGGCATCCTGCCCATGATCTTAGGCTCGCTGTACGTCACCGCCGGGGCCATCATTGTGGGTGTGCCCGTCGGTCTGCTCACTGCCATCTACCTGTCCCGGTTTTCCACGCCCGCCATCAAGCGGGTGATGCTGCCTGCCGTGCAGCTGCTGGCCGGCATTCCCTCGGTCGTGTACGGCTTCTTCGGCATGATCGTGCTGGTGCCCGCCGTGCAGGCCATGGTCAAGAGCGACTTTTTCAAAACAGTGCTGCACGTTAAGGGCGGCAAGGGTATGAGCCTGTTCACCGCCAGCGTGCTGCTGGGCATCATGATTTTGCCCACCATCATCACCGTCAGCAAGACCAGCTTGGACGCCGTGCCCGAAAGCTACTACGAGGGCAGCCTGGCCCTGGGCGCTACCCATGAGCGCAGCGTGTTCTACGCCGTGCTGCCCGCCGCCAAGTCCGGCGTGCTGTCCGCCGTCATCCTGGGCATTGGCCGCGCCATCGGAGAGACGATGGCCGTCGTGATGGTCGCGGGCAACCAGACCTGGATGCCCAAGGGACTGTTCCAGGGCCTGCGCACGATGACCTCCAACATCGTCATCGAGATGGGCTACTCCACCGACCTGCACCGCGAAGCACTGATCGCCACCGGCGTCGTGCTGTTCGTCTTCATTCTCCTGATCAACCTCTGCTTCAGCGTTTTGAAAGGAGGCAAGGACCATGCCTGATACCATTGCCAACAACGGCACTGCTGTGCCGGACATGAGCCGTGCCGCCGCCAAAGCCATCTACCCCAACGGGGGCCGCAACCGCACCACCGCCCGCGTGCAGGCCGCCCTGCTGCGCGGCCTGGTGGGGCTGGCTGCTGCCCTGACCGCCGCTGTGCTGCTGTTCCTCATCGGATACATCCTGGTCAACGGCATCCCCAACCTCAAACCCTCCCTCTTCGCCTGGGAATATAACAGCGAGAACGTTTCGCTGATGCCTGCCCTCATCAATACGCTGCTGATGACCGCCTTCTCGCTGGTCATTGCTACGCCGCTGGGCATCTTTGCCGCCATCTGGCTGGTGGAGTACGCCCACCGCGGCAGCAAGCTGGTGCGTCTGGTCCGCCTGACCACCGAGACCCTGCAGGGCATCCCGTCCATCGTGTACGGCCTGTTCGGCATGCTGTTCTTCGTCACCCAGCTGCACTGGGGCTACTCGCTGATCGCCGGTGCCTTCACGCTGGCCATTATGGTGCTGCCCGTCATCATGCGCACCACTGAGGAAGCGCTCATCGCCGTGCCGGACTCCTACCGCGAGGGCAGCTTCGGCCTGGGTGCGGGCAAGCTGCGCACCGTGTTTACCATCGTACTGCCCAGCGCCATGCCCGGCATCCTGTCCGGCGTTATCCTGGCCACGGGCCGCATCGTGGGCGAGACCGCTGCGCTGATCTACACCGCCAGCTCGATGCCCCAGATCCCCAAGAGCATCTTCAGCTCTACCCGCACGCTGGCCGTGCATATGTACCTACTCTCCAACGAGGGCCTGTACATTAACGAGACCTACGGCACCGCCGTGGTGCTGCTGGTACTGGTGCTGGCCATCAACTGCCTGTCCGGCTTTATCGCCGGCAAGCTGGCGAAGAAGTAACACTGCGCTGCTTGTAGGGTGCACAGTGTGCGCCCGCGGGCCGATGCGAGCATCGGCCCCTACACAACGGCATCGCGGTCATCACGAGGAGGATACCTGTGAATAAATTTGAAGTCTCCAACATGGACTTATACTACGGCAGCTTTCATGCGCTGAAAAATATCAACATCAATATCCCGGAGCGGGAGATCACCGCCTTCATCGGCCCTTCCGGCTGCGGCAAGTCTACCTTTTTAAAAAGCCTGAACCGTATGAACGATCTGGTCGAGGGCTGCCGCATCTCCGGCGACATCAAACTGGACGGCGTGGATATCTACAAAGATAAGATGGACGTCAACGTCCTGCGCAAGCGGGTAGGCATGGTGTTCCAGAAGCCCAACCCCTTTCCCATGTCCATCTACGATAATATCGCCTACGGGCCCCGCACCCATGGTGTGCGCAGCAAGGCCCGGCTGGATGAGATTGTGGAAAAATCCCTGCGGGATGCCGCCATCTGGGACGAAGTCAAGGACCGCCTGAACAAGAGCGCCCTGGGCATGTCCGGCGGCCAGCAGCAGCGCCTTTGCATCGCCCGCGCCCTGGCTGTGGAGCCGGAAGTACTGCTGATGGACGAACCTACCAGCGCCCTGGACCCCATCTCCACCTCCAAGGTCGAGGAACTGGCGACGGAGCTGAAAGAAAAGTACACCATCGTCATGGTCACCCACAACATGCAGCAGGCCGCGCGTATCAGCGATAAGACGGCGTTTTTCCTGCTGGGTGAGCTGGTCGAGATGGGCCCCACCGAGCGCGTATTCGCCACGCCCGTGGACAAGCGCACCGAGGATTACATCTCGGGCCGTTTCGGTTGATACAGGGAGGATGAGCCAAATGGGAACCAGTTTACGCAAAATGTATGATGCCGAACTGATGGCATTGGATACGATGCTGGCCCGCATGGGCCACGCCGCGGGCGGCGCCATTGAAAGCGCCATGACAGCCCTGCGCACCGGCGATGCCGAGTTGGCCCGCAGCGTTATTGCCCGGGACAGCGAGATCGACGCCGCCGAGCATGAGATCGAGCACCGCTGCTTAACGCTTTTCCTGCGGCAGCAGCCGGTGGCGGGCGACCTGCGCAAAGTTTCTACCGCATTAAAAATGGTCACCGACATTGAGCGCATTGCCGACCAGGCCAGCGACATTGCCGAGATCACCCTGCATCTCCACGCCGAGGGCGCTGCCGCCGTGGGCGTAATGGATGATTTGTATAAAATGGGCGATGTGGCGCTGAACATGGTCAAGACCGCCATTGGCGCCTACGTGCAGGTGGATCTATCCACCGCCGCCCAGGTCATTGCCCGGGACGATGATTGCGACGCGATGTTTTCCAAGATCAGCCGCGAGATCGCCCAGTACATCGCCGCCCACCCCGACGACGCCGAGACCGCGCTGGACCTGTTCATGATCGCCAAGTATCTGGAGCGCCTGGGCGACCATGCCGTCAACGTGGCCGAGTGGGTCGAGTTCCTGAAGACCGGTGTCCACAAGTCCCGCAAGATCGTCTGACGCGGGCCAATCTTACCATTCCCTAAGGCAACACAGCACAATTCCCGCCTTACGGCTTAAGCACCGCTCCGGCGGCTGCGGCACGGCATC
>ERZ1034842.776-NODE-776-length-10565-cov-5.462702_pt1 | contig 10565 bp, 10 predicted proteins | sample MGYA00520634_ERZ1034842 | MGnify/ENA primary metagenome ERZ1034842 (study PRJEB33766, sample SAMN09781734) | gut metagenome | biome: gut microbiome | host: Homo sapiens | place: Madagascar | study: EMG produced TPA metagenomics assembly of the PRJNA485056 data set... | reverse complement strand
GCCGCACCTCGCTCGCCGTATCGGCACTTAGAATTATGCGGTATTGCCCTAAAAAATAAAAAGCGCAGAACTTTCAACGTTCTGCAAAAATAAAGTTGAAACATCCCCCGCAGGTGCAGCAATCGCTGACTTGCGGGGGATGTTTTGCGCTTTTAGTTTACAGTTTGCGGATGAACAGGAAAGTTAAAAATATAAATGTCTTGGTAAGGGCGAACATCGTTCGCCCGCGGCTGTTTGCTGTGTGTACGACTTGTTAAAATATGTGACGTCTTTGAGTTGGCATTGATATGCCGCCAGGTTGGCGGGCATACAATGTGCGCCCCGGTGGTCACTACGGAATAAAACACATTAAAAATGCGGTGCAAACAACCGGATATTCTTACACAAATGCCGCCTCCTTGCGGGCTTTGCTTTTAGCGGTTTCCGGGATCACATTGCCCTTTGGGCTCTCATAGTCTTTGGCAACCTGCTGCAAAATTGCGGTACGGCGTACAATGCCGATAAATACGTTGCGGTCATCCACCACGGGAACAAAGTTCTGGTCAACGGCGGCGTTCAGCAAAGCGTGCATGTCAGTGGTAACGGGAACTGCCTTGTAATCCCGGCGGCGGGGGAAAGAGGCGATGGGGATATCCTCGCTGGCGTCAATATCCAGCCCGTGAATGCTTTTGATGCCCCATAAAATGTCGCCCTCGGTCATGGTACCCAGGTATTCGCCGTTGCGTTTTAATACCGGAATGGTGGCAAAGCGCTGGTTGGACCATTTTTCAAGGGTCTGGCGCAGGGTAAAATCTTCATAGATAAATAAAACGTCCTGTTTTGGCGTTAAAAAGAACAACAGATTCATGGCGGAAAATAACTCCTTTGCAGGTTATCTTGATGGAAAGGGAAAGCACTGTGTATGCGGCTTTTGCTGCTCCCCGCATCTACTGCCGGGGCGGGCATTAAAAGTACGACCCTTACTAATATTAAGTATACGCGCCGTTTGGGATAACTTTGTGAATGGATTGTTAAAACCGATGTAAAAAATTAGGCTGCAAATTTTGTTCCCTTTTCGGCAGGGCTTTTTACAAAAAGCTCTGTTCAAACCGAAACAAATCGTGTATAATAGAATTGCGTTAGCTGTAACTGACGCACATGGAACCCGGCAAAAGGGTTAAACCCGAAGCTGGGAATTCATCTGTATTCCATAGGGAGGAACGCAAATGATCACACGAGTGAATCCTTTGGGACATATTTCGCTTACGAATGATTACTTCTCCGGCCTTGTGGCCGAAGCTGCCAAAAACTGTTACGGCATTGCCGCCATGGGCCAAAGCTCTGCCGCCAGCACAGTGCGCGAAGCGCTGCGCAACGGCTCCCTGCCCGAAAAAGGCGTTACCGTAAGCCAGCAGGAAGGGCGGCTGGTCATCACCCTGCACATCAAAGTGGGGTATGGCCTGAACATCGCTTCCATCACGCAAAGCATTACCCACCGCGTTAAAGATGAAGTTGAACATGCAACCGGCCTGAAAGTGGCCCGCATTGATGTGTTTGTTGATGATATCATTGACGAATAAAGCGGCGGGGGCCCCGGTTGGCATTTGCCCCGGCGGCTTGTTTCCCCAAAAATTACAATGAGGTGCAACTGTTAGAATGATTACTGGTAAGACACTGCGCGACGCCATCATTTCCGGCGCCAACAATATTGCAAATCAACGTACCCGCGTGGACGAGCTGAACGTTTTCCCTGTGCCGGATGGTGATACCGGTACCAATATGAGCATGACGATCGGCGCGGCCTTGAGCGAGCTGAACGCCATGCCGGATACCTGCACGGTGGCCGAAGCCAGCAAAAGCGCTGCTTCCGCCATGCTGCGCGGTGCGCGCGGCAACTCCGGCGTTATCACCAGCCTGCTGTTCCGCGGTTTTTCCAAGGCGCTGGCCGGTAAAACCGATGCCGAGGCCGCTGACTTGGCCAAAGCCCTGCAGATGGGCGTGGAAGCTGCTTACAAGGCGGTCATGAAGCCCACCGAGGGCACCATCCTGACCGTTACCCGCCTGGCTGCCGAGGCTGCCGTTGCCGCTGAAACCGACGATGTGCCGCAGCTGTGGGCCACCGTGTGCGAAGCTGGCCAGAAAGCTCTGGAGGACACCCCCAACCTGCTGCCTGTGCTGAAAAAGGCTGGCGTTGTGGATGCCGGCGGCCAGGGCATCATGCTGGTGTTTGAGGGCATGAAGCAGGTGTTTGACGGCGGCGAGATCGTTGCCGGTGCCGAGGTTGCCGCCAAGCCGAAGCTGGATTCCAGCGCAGCAGGCAAGGGCGTGTTTGCCGACGACCTGATGAAGGTTGAGGATATCAAAAACGGCTACTGCACCCAATTCCTGGTCCATAAGGATCCCGGAGCAAGCGTCACCCGCCTGCGCGCTTTTCTGGAATCCAACGGCGACTCTGTTGTTGTGATCGAGGATGACGATGTGGCCAACTGCCATGTTCATACGGCTGACCCCGGCATGATGCTGAGCGAGGCCATCAAGTATGGCTACCTGACCAATTTTAAGATCGAGAACATGCACGAGCAGTTCCTGGCCCGCCAGAAGCAGGCCAAGGGCCTGGAAAAGCAGGCCGAAGCAGAGGAAAAGGCTGCCGAGACCGGCGCAAAGGAAACTTTTGTTTACGCTGCAGTTGACCCGGACCGCGCCTATGGCTTTGTTGCCGTGGCGGCGGGCGATGGACTGAAATCCGTGTTTGAGGACCTGGGCGTGGATGCCGTTGTTTCCGGCGGCCAGACCATGAACCCGGCAACCGAGGATATCCTGGCTGCCATCCAGAGCGTGCCCGCCAAGACCGTTCTGGTGCTGCCCAACAATAAAAACATCATCATGGCTGCCGAACAGGCAGAAAAGCTGGCTGACCGCAAGGTCCTGGTTCTGCCTACCCGTACCGTGCCCCAGGGCATGACCGCCATGCTGAACTTTGACCCCGAAGCCGCCCCGGAGGAGAACGCCGTCAACATGATGGCCGCCGCCGAAAAGGTTGCTACCGGCCTGATCACCTATGCCGCCCGCGACAGCGAGTTTGACGGCCGCCCCATCCGTAAGGGTGAGATCATGGCGCTGGAAAACGGTAAGATCGTTGCCACTGGCAGCGACATTACCAAGATGACCTACCGCCTGGCACGTTCCATGAAGAAAAAGGACAGCCAGTTCATCACCGTGATCTCCGGTGCGGAAGTCAGCGAGGAAGATGCCGAACATACCACCGAACTGGTGCAGTCCAAGTGCGGCTCCAGCGTGGAGGTCAGCCATATCCATGGCGGTCAGCCGGTTTACTACTATATGCTCAGCGTGGAATGATCCCGGCATAACGGACAAAACCATTCAAGGACGAACTTGTGCATCAAAACGCATGTTCGTCCTTTGTTTATAACCCTACTGGAAGGAGGTGCAGCCATGCCGGATATCAACAGCGACATCCAATACCTGAAGGGCGTTGGCCCGGCTTACGCCAAAAAGTTTGCCAAGCTCGGCATTTATACCATCCGGGATCTGCTGCTGCACTATCCGCGGCGGTATATTGATTATTCCCAGCCGTACACGGTAGTATCAGCGCCGTTTGATGTGGACTGCTGCGTAAAGGCAACGGTGCTGCAGCGGGACCCGGACCGGCGCATTAAAGGCGGGCGGATGCTCTCCCATGTGCTGGCAGGGGACGATACGGGAATGCTGGCGCTTTCCTGGTTCAACGCGCCCTATGCGGCGGAAAAGCTGGAACCTGGAACCGAATATTATTTCGAGGGCCGCGTTGGCGGCATGATGACCCGGCGGGAAATCCTGCACCCGCTTGTGCGCACCGAAGCCCAGGTTGCTGCGGCGCCCCTGCTGCCGGTTTACGGAAGCACCGAAGGGCTGCCCGCCGCCCGCCTGACCCGCTGCGCCCAGCTGGCGCTGGAATATGTGGCCCAGCTGGATGACCCGCTGCCGCCAGAGCTGCTGACCCGCTACCGCATGCCGCCCAAAGCGGACGCTGTGCGGGCCATCCATGCCCCGCGGAACGCGGCAGATGCTGCCGCTGCCCGCCGCCGTTTGATCTTTGAAGAATTGTATATCCTGCAGCTGGGCATATTTTTGATGCGAGGCCATGGCCGCAAAATTACCGGTGCCCCCATGCGGGAGCTGGACCTTGCGCCGTTCTGGCGCAGCCTGCCCTATGCACCCACCGGGGCACAGCGCCGCTCGGCGGAAGAAATCTGCCATGATCTGTGCGGCCAGACCCCGATGAACCGTCTGCTGCAGGGCGATGTGGGCAGCGGCAAAACGCTGGTGGCCGCTGCGGCCATCTGGTTTGCCGCGCAAAACGGCTGGCAGAGCGCCATGCTGGCCCCAACGGAAATTCTGGCCCGCCAGCACGCCGCCAACCTGGCCGACCGCCTGGAGCCGTTTGGCGTCAACGTTACCTTGCTGGTGGGTGGCATGAAAGCCGCCGAAAAGCGGGTGGCCCTTGCCGCCATTGCGGATGGCCGTGCCGGGCTGGTGGTTGGCACCCATGCGGTGCTGACGGACAGCGTGGTGTTCAAAAATCTCGGCCTTGCCATTGTGGACGAACAGCACCGCTTTGGCGTGCGGCAGCGCGGTATTCTGGCGGGCAAGGCCAACAACCCGCACCTGCTGGTCATGAGCGCAACCCCCATCCCGCGTACTCTGGGGCTTTTGATGTACGGGGATCTGGATATCTCCATCCTGGATGAGCTGCCCCCCGGCCGCAAGCCCATCAAGACCTGGTTCATCACTGGCAAAAAGCGCCGCGATATGTACGGCTTTTTGGAAAAACAAATCGCCGCAGGGCATCAGGTATATATCGTCTGCCCGGCCATTGAGGAAAACGAAATGGATTCCGACATGAAAGCCGTCAAGCAGTATTACGAGCAGGTGGCCTGTCCGCTGCTGCCGGGGCGGCGCATCGGCCTGCTGCACGGCAAAATGAAGCCGAAAGATAAAGATGAAGTGATGCAGCAGTTCAAGGCCGGGGAGCTGGATGTGCTGGTCAGTACCACCGTGATTGAAGTCGGTGTGGATGTGCCCAATGCAACCGTAATGGTGATCGAAAATGCAGAGCGGTTCGGCCTTTCGGCACTGCACCAGCTGCGCGGCCGCGTGGGGCGCGGTGCGGCGAATTCCTGCTGTATCCTGATTTCGGATAACGAGGGAGAAGCGGTACGCCAGCGGCTGCACTTTTTGTGCCGCACATCGGATGGTTTTGCCGTTGCCAAGTATGACCTGGAAACCCGCGGCCCCGGCGACTTTTTCGGCGAAGCACAGCACGGCCTGCCCACCCTGCATGTGGCGGACCTTGTGCAGGATACCCGCACACTGACCGTTGCCCAGCAGGAAGCCAAAGCCCTGCTGGCCGTGGACCCCAACCTGGCCAAACCGGAGCACAAAGCCCTTTCGGACGAAGTGGAGCGCCTGTTTGCCACAGCCGGGGCCATGAATTAGTCTTGACATCTTTATTTCCAATAAAAAACTGCCCAAATTATTTTTGATTTTTTTGTATAATCTCTTTTTTTTGCAGAAAGAATTTGCTATACTAAGGTTTAACCTGTATTGACACATAACTTTACAGGTTGAGCCGACAAACCAAAAAGGACATGCCATGAAACAATTCCTGTCTGCCTGCCTTGCGGTACTGCTGCTGGCGGTGCTGCTGGTCCTGCCCGCCGCAGCGGAGGAAACCGCCGATGCCCCCAACCTGACACCGGGATTTTCTGTTACCGCAGAGGCAGCCTATGTGGCTAACACCGATACGGGGCTGGTTGTTTATGAAAAAAACAGCGAAACCCCCATGGCCGCCGCCAGCCTGACCAAGCTGATGACCATGATCCTGATGCTGGAAAGCTACCAGGACCAGCTGGATACCATCAGCATTACAGCGCCGGGCTATATCTATGATTACCTGTACGGCAAAAATGCTTCCACGGCGGATATCTGGAAAGGCGAGACCCATACCCTGCGCAGCCTGCTGTATGCCATGCTGCTGCCCAGCGCCAACGAGGCAGCGTATATCGTGGCAGACTATATGAGCGGCAGCAGCATTGATAACTTTGTGGCCATGATGAACGATGAAGCTGCCCGCATCGGCTGCACCGGCACTACCTTTACTGACCCCTGCGGGCTGGATCCCGGCAACGTGACCACCGCGCGGGATGCCTACCTGCTGGTGCGGGTGGCTATGGGCTATGATGCCTTTGCCCAGGCGGCAGGGGAGGAAAGCTACCAGATGCCGGCCTCCACCAAGCATGATTCGCCCTATACCATCCTGACCAGTGATAAGCTGGTTTCGCCCAGCAGCAACTATTACCGCTCTTACACCAAAGGCGGCAAAACCGGCAGCCTGGATGACTGGCAGAATTTTGCGGGCTGGCACACCCAGGACGGCGAAACCTATGTCAGCGTGGTGCTGCACAGTCCCAAAACGGACGAAGACCCGCGCCCGGCGCTGACCGAAACCGCCGAGCTGATGGATTGGGCGTTCGCCACCTTTACCGTAACCGCGGCGCTGGATACCACCCAGCCCATCACCGAGCTGCCCATTGTGTATTCCTCCCAGACGGATACGGTAATGATCTACCCGGCGGATGATATGCAGACCCTTTTGCCGCGGCAGGGCGGGGCAGAGCTGACGGAAAAGACCTTCAATGTTCCGGAGCACCTCTCCGCGCCCATCAAGCAGGGCGATGTGGTGGGTACCGTTACCGTTACCATGCAGGGCGAAACCGTTGGCACGGTGGACCTTTTGGCCGGCAGCAGCGTGGACCGCAACGAGCTGTTGTATACCATGGCGAAGGTAAAGGCTTTCTTTTCAAGCACTTATTTCAAGGTCGTTATTGTGCTTTGCATCATAGCGGCTGTTGTCTATGCGGTTTTGTGGGTGTATGTTATGCTGCTTACGGTGCGCCGTGTGGAGCAACCGACCCCAAAACGCAAAAATAAACCGAACGATTGAAATAAGGAATAATGGCGGGCACCAGCCAGCCATAAGGGGGTACATTGTACTATGTTGGATGTAAAACGCAACCTGACGACCATGACGGATTTTTATGAGCTTACCATGTCGGCCGGCTACCTGGACGAAGGGTATAAGGATAAAATTGCCGTCTTTGATATGTTCTTCCGCAAGGTGCCGGACGGCGGCGGTTACGCCATTATGGCCGGCCTGGAGCAGTTTATCAACGCAGCGGACAGCCTGAAATTTACCGAGGAAGACATCAATTATCTGCGCTCCACCGGTGCTTTCAATGAGCAGTTCCTGGACTATCTGCGCAACTTTAAGCTGCACTGCAATATCTGGGCGATTGAAGAGGGCATGCCCATCTTCCCGCAGGAGCCCATTGTGACCGTAGAAGGCCCGGCTATTGAGTGCCAGCTGCTGGAAACCCTGCTGCTGGTCACCTTTAACCATCAGTGCCTGATTGCCACCAAGGCAAACCGCATCTGCCGCGCTGCCGCTGGCCGCCCGGTTATGGAGTTTGGCGCCCGCCGTGCCCAGGGGTATGACGCCGCCTACTTTGGCGCCCGCGCTTCCTACATCGGCGGCTGCAGCTCCACCTCCTGCGTGATGGCTGCCCGTGACTTCGGTATCCCGGCATCCGGCACTATGGCACACTCTTGGGTGCAGATGTTCCCCACCGAGTATGACGCATTCAAGAAGTATGCCGAGATGTACCCGGACAACTGCGTGCTGCTGGTGGATACCTACAATGTTCTGCGCCATGGCGTGCCCGATGCCATCAAGGTGTTTGACGAAGTGCTGAAGCCGATGGGCAAGCGCCCCAAAGGTGTGCGCATTGATTCCGGCGATATTGCCTACCTTTCCAAAAAGGCCCGCCAGATGCTGGATGCCGCCGGTTACCCGGACTGCACCGTCTGCGCTTCCAACTCTCTGGATGAATACATCGTGCGCGACCTGATTTTGCAGGGTGCCCGTGTGGACAGCTTTGGTATTGGCGAGAACATGATCACCGCCAAGAGCGACCCCGTGTTTGGCGGCGTGTACAAGCTGGCCGCAGTGAAAGAGGATGACGGCAGCTATACCCCCAAGATGAAGCTCTCCGAATCCGTGGAAAAGATGACCACTCCCTGCCTGAAAAAGGTATGGCGTATCTATGATGAGGACGGCAAAGCCCAGGCAGACCTGATCACTATGGCAGACGAAGTGGTGGATACCAAGAACGGCATTACCCTGTTTGACCCCATCGAGACCTGGAAGGAATGCACCTATGTCAACAGCACTGCCCGATGCATTTCCACCCCGATCTATGAGAACGGCAAGCGCGTTTACACCAGCCCCAACCTGGCTGATATCCGCAAGTTCTGCAAAGCCCAGGTGGGCACCCTGTGGGACGAAGTAAAGCGCTTTGAAAACCCGCACCGCTATTACGTTGACCTGAGCAAGAACCTGTGGGATACCCGCAGCGAACTGTTGAAGAAACTGTCCAAATAAAATGCTGTAACTTTATTACAAAATGGTTACAAACTGCGCCCCCTGCACATACTATGGGTAAGGATGACCAGGTCATTCTTCCATATTGTACAGGGGGCGTTTGTATGTCTGTTTGTTTCCACCGTCTGGCTGCGCCGGGGCAGCTGGTGCTGTTTGCCATGGGCGGTACCGCGTACCTTGCGCTGGAAATCGCCTGGCGCGGCACCACCCATTGGACGATGTTTTTGGCGGGCGGGGCCTGCCTTTGCGCACTGGATGCCCTCGGCCGCCTGCCGCTGCCCACCCCGCTGCTGGCGGGGATTGGCGCGGTTGGGGTTTCGGTGCTGGAACTGGGCACCGGGCTTGCCTGCCGCCGTCTGCTGCATGTTGAGGTGTGGGATTACAGCCAGGAATGGGGCAACCTTGCCGGGCTTGTGTGCCCAAAATACACGGCACTCTGGTTCCTTTTGTGCCTGTGGGTGCTGGGTATGATGCGCTTTTTGCGCGGTTTTGCCGCCCATGTGGCTCGCACAAAGGCTTGAAGTACGCTTTATCACCCTGCTTTTTTGTTTGCGAGGACTGGAAGTCCGGTTTATCACCCTGGCTGTCTGCTATAATAAAACCATAGCAAAACAAAGCAGAACAGAAAGGCAGGGGTTCCCATGACAGCACAATTCCGGTATGTAGCAGGCCACATTGAAGTTTATTCCGCAGCGGGCGAGTTCCTTTTTTCCGCCGATACCATGCAGGAGGCATGGGAGGACTACCAAGACGAAATGTCCGCGTAACGCGTACAGATGCAGCCGCAAAATATACAAAATAACGAAATAGTTTATAATATACAAAAAACTTTTGTAAGATTGTACAAAGCGTGCATTGCAAAATCCCCCTGCGCTGGATATAATAAAGACAGAAAGGAGATGGGGTTGCAATGTTGAACCTTCGTTCGTTTGCAAAGTGGGTACGTGGTATTCTGGACAGTGAGGAAGCCTATAACCTGCCGGAAGATGTCTACAACGACGTGATCCCCTCCGGCGTTCATGACTTCTGCCGCTTCGACCGGGAGTACTAAGGCGGTACCGTATCGTTCTCGACGATTGGACCCGCACACGGTAATTGTGCGCAGAAGGATGCGGCTCTGACCGGAATTTACCACGAATAGGGCATAAATAAGATATGGATGATTGATTCACCATAATACTGTTTGTTGCACCTTGAAACAAGCAAGCAGGCACCAGGCCACCCACCCGGTGCGCAGCCCCTCCGGCAATGGTTATGCCGGAGGGGTTGTTTTTTTTTGCAAAATTTAGTATCCTTAAAACGTATTGCTTATTGCAGGGTACAATGTTGCACCCCAAAACGATTGTGAGGTACGCCGTGAAACTGACCCCTTACGCAATTTTTGATATGGATGGCACCCTGTTGTGCTCCACCGGCATGTGGGACCATGTAACGGACCGCATCCTTGCAAAATATGGCAAAACCATCACCCATGAACAACGCATGGCCAACATGACCCTTACGGTGGAAGGAACCGCCGCGATGTTTGTGCAGCAGCTTGGCGTGCCGCTGACGGAGCCTGAATGCGCAGAGCTGATCCGTGCCGAAGCGCGGTACGGCTATGCGCAGGAAGCCACCGTAAAGCCGGGCGTTGAGCAGGTGCTGGCAGCCATGCACGCACGCGGTGTGCGCATGTGCGTGGCATCCGGCACCGAAACACCGCTGATCGAAGCCGCGCTGACCTCCCACGGGCTGATGCGCTGGTTTGAATTTGCGGTGGACTGCAAGAACCCTGACGGCAAAAAGAAGCCGGATGTATATCTGGATGCTTTGCACCGTTTTGGCGTGCAGAACCCCGTGCAGGCAACCGTGTTTGAGGATTCCCCCGTGGGGATTGCCACCGCACGCGCCGCCGGTTTCGCCACCGTTGGCATTTATGATGAACCAATGGCAGAGTTCTGGCCGCAGATCACCCAAACAGCGGATTTTGCCAGCCGCACCTGGCAGGACTGGCTGCAAAATGTGCAGCAGACCGGCCCCGCACCCCGCAAATAAGCATGAAACTATAAGAATTGAGGCCTGTTATGAAGCTGATCACCTTTACCGT
>ERZ1034842.773-NODE-773-length-10582-cov-6.389570_pt1 | contig 10582 bp, 7 predicted proteins | sample MGYA00520634_ERZ1034842 | MGnify/ENA primary metagenome ERZ1034842 (study PRJEB33766, sample SAMN09781734) | gut metagenome | biome: gut microbiome | host: Homo sapiens | place: Madagascar | study: EMG produced TPA metagenomics assembly of the PRJNA485056 data set... | reverse complement strand
ATTATCCATCAGCAAGGGATTGTCACTTGCCGATGAAAGTTTGGTAAGAAGCACAGCCAGTGCTTCATGTAATTGTTTCTTCTTCATATTGTCTTATTTTTAATTTCCAAACTCAGCGACTTAGAATTCTCTTTGCATCAAGTGCCATTCCTAAATTGTCGATACACCTAGAAGAAATTTCAACACTATAGCCCAGCAAGGTCTCATCCAAGAGTTTCTGCTGAAGTATGGATGCGAAAGATTCAAAGGTAAAAGTGGGGAGCTGTTTTAGAGGATGTGATGAATTTTGTCACATTCTCTTTGATGTTAGCATACCTTTCCTAAGACGTCGCTTCTGTTCCATCTGGATTCCACCATTTAAAACCATTCCAAGTTATCATTTTGTTTGTATCTGTATTGAAATACTGTAAACCTATTCTTTTTGGTTTTGGCTTATCATTAAACGAACCGCTTGGGTGATAGTCACAAAATAATTCTTCTATAGAATTTGGGCCAGTTGAAATAAATACAAGAGTATTCCAACTGTTAGCTTTATAGACATTTGCTTGTTTAAGTATAATATCTTCACTATCATTAAGAGTGCAGTTTCCACCATTTTTCAGAATCAAAATTTGATTTTTTGGAGCATAAATCCTTGATATTGTAGAAACTTTTGCTTCTACTATTTTACTTACCAAAAACTCATTGATATAATCGGATTCTACGGTTTTAATTCCTTCGTTATTTTCAAGCAATATAATACTTAAACGGAGTAAAGAATCTGTTTTGACAATCTTTTTCGTATCAACATTAGATGGGTTTAAGTATACTTTAATATTATTTATTTTTGCGTTAGAGCCCAAACCTAATATATCCATATTTGTAATAGGATTGTATATAGTCAATTTGCCATTTACATCTGAAGAATTATAAAAGAATAATTGTGCTGTGGAATTATCTGGTGCTTTTATTTTGAAGTTACTAAACTCTGCTACACCGTCTGAAATGTAATTTGCACATTTATTACTTGTCATATTTTCTCCAGTATATTCAATATCACAATCAGCTACTTTTAATGTCGCATTTGTGGAGCAAGAAAATGCATAAGCTTTCACATTTCTTGCTATAACATTTCTAACATTACAAATTGTCCCTTCTAATTGAACACCAATAATGCCATAAGCATTGTCTATGTATATGTCGCTTAATTCACATTTGGAATTTAGAACAGCTGCGAAATAACCTATGTTATTAACCATTGAGTTCAAACATCTAAAACTCGCACACGATTTTAAACTTAAAACTGAATCTTCTTTTTTAGATATGCAACCAGTACCTATGAGATTATTAATAATGATATTCTCTGATGTAATCTCATTACCATCTCCTGTAATATAAACTACATGAGAAGGGTCTTCTGAATTAATATAAGATGCTATGTTCTTAAATTCTAGCATATTAATAAATAGTCCATACCAAGATGCACCAAATATTCCAAAATCTATATTTTCTATATAACAGTAGTTTATTTCTACATTTTTTACCCCCCAATCTCCAGCATAGCTACCATGAGACAGGATTCCTGCTATAAAGTTATGTAAATAACATTTTTCAATATGTATATTTCCTATTTGTTTAGATTCTGATAAAGAGCCTAAGCATATAGCTGAAGAAGAAGCCTTTTTATCTACGATGTTAGGAAAGTATGTATTAGTGATTGCAGTCCTTTCTGCAACATCTGAAAATACTGAAATGTTTCCATATATCGCAACATCTGAACTGTTAATAATTACTCCAGGATAGCCCCATATTGATTGATGAAACTCAAAATTATCACAATATATATTGACTGGTCTGTTTATTTTTATAGGTTCATCAGCTATGATAGTCCCATTGATATAAATATCAGGGATGCTTGAATATCTTATTTCTAAGATTTCATTTATTGTTGTTATATCTTTATTAGAAAACCAATCAAATTTAATATTTGTATTTTTGAGCGTACCGCTGATTGATATATCTTTAAAGATAAGGATTTCCTTTGTGTCTATAAAAGTTCCATTAAAGATAATTTTACCATTATTCAAGCTACCACCTTCAAATTTTAAAGTGCATCCTTCTTTCAACTCAATAGTCTCCCCATTCAAGTCAAAGTCATACCTGATTTCGTAGATGATATTGGCTTCACTTAACATAGCTGCCGTTATGAGATTACGAAGCTCAGTCTTGCTAGACTCACCTACAGTAGCCTCAGATCCAGTATTAACACCAGAGAAAGAAGAAGAAGTAACATCACCACCAAATATACGGGTACAGGTTACTAATGCGCCATCTATTGATGTCACGTACTCCTCCATAGTCTCGCTAAGTTTATCAGCAATTTTCTTAGCTACCAAAGCAACAGTATTATCCGTAGAAGCCACCAAATCCACATGGGTCTCCACACCATTAATAATGATGGAAACATATCCATCCGTTGTAGGTGCCTTAGTCACTTGTATCTTAGTAATGGCACAAGTAACTTTCTGAATGTTCTTGCGCAAAATCTTATATCCCTTACCGGAAAACTCCAGGGGATTATACTCACGATCCTTAAGAGAAAGAACCGCTCTATTGTTTGAACCCATCTTGGAAGTCAAATCCTCTTCGTCAGGATGATTGTTCACATTGCCTTCAACTACAGTTCTCTCTCCGATTTCTTTTCTTAAGATGTTCAAAGAACGCTCCACATCTTGCTGATTGGCTTTTCTGCTAATTTCTTTATCTTGTTCTGCATTTGTCTTAGCCACATCAGCCTTAGTCGCCACATCAGCTGCATTAGCCTTCTTGGCTATCTCGGCATCCTGTTCCGTATTCTTGGCAGTCTGCTCAGAAAACGATTGTTCCACGTCTTTCGCATTCGCCTTCTTAGCAAGTTCAGCATCAACCCTTGTAGCTTCCTCAGTAAACTTAGATGCCACCTCCTCAGCATTCGCCTTCTTAGCAAGTTCAACATTAACCCTGGAAGATTCCTCAGTAAACTTAGAAGCTACATCAGCCGCATTCGCCTTCTTAGCAAGTTCAGCATCAACCCTTGTAGCTTCCTCAGTAAACTTAGATGCCACCTCCTCAGCATTCGCCTTCTTAGCAAGTTCAACATTAACCCTGGAAGATTCCTCAGTAAACTTAGAAGCTACATCAGCCGCATTCGCCTTCTTTGCCAGCTCAGCATTGATAAGATCCTGAGTCTTCTTCAACAAATTCTGGCTAACAACCTTCCATTCGCTCTCACCTACTTCCTGAGTAACTTCCAGCAGCGAAGAACAAACCCAACTCTTACCATTCTCAGAATAAAGCACATTGATACCCTGAGGAACAACGAGATTTCCAAAGTTAGTATACGTACCAGGTACGATAGCGAAATAATACATCTTGACTCCAGAAGCCTTCTCTGGCACAGTGTCAAGACCAGCCACGCCCATATACGTAGCCCCTCTAAAGAGTTTGAACTTCTCCAGGATATTCGTCACCAACTCATCCCAGTAGCTATCCCTCTCTGCATTCACACACCAGGTAGCCCTGTCCGCATTCCAATAATGCGCCCAGCCCTCTATCACCACAAAGTCACCAGCAACACCACCAGTCGGAAACTTCCTGTTCACCTCATAGATGCTGCTAAACTCACCCTTATAGTGCGGGCTGTTTATATCAATATCACTATTAGCCATAATTATATTTCAGATAATTGGTTATACTTCTCGGCCAGATCACTCTCCTTCTTGCTAACAAGAAAGATGGCCACCGCCCGATAAATAAGATACTTCCGGCATTCATCAGCCAGCGCAAGCACTATCTTCTGCCCTGTCACCACATTCTCCTTACCCTCCTCAGTAGAATGCACATCCACCAGCTTCTGATAAGGAATATAGGTAAATAGCTCTACCTCGTGGTCATACACACTGCCAGTAGCCTCAGCATGGTTCGCATCATATCGCCCGGCAGTCCAGTACATCAGTACCCGCTTCCCGGTCACAGGCGAATTGGTAATCATGCCCCTCGGTTTCTGAGGCGTACCCCTCGTCCATTTCGAAGCCTGCATCTGCGCCTCCTTGCTATCCGAATCCATCAGCCCAGTCAGCGTGCCCGACCAGCTTTTCAGCCTCAGTGCCACAAGCCTCAGCCAGTCATCAGGAATCACCAGGCAGCCATGCCCATCAGCAAATTGCGTCTGAATAGCATCATAGTCCTGCGCTCCGTTTACGTTCAGCGAAGTCATCACCCTTTGCGGCAGCAGCATCTGGGCAGGAGCCGTCAGCAGCAGTTGCTGGGCAGCAGTCTCAATAGCCTGCTTCATTTCCTCGTCCGTGTCATTGGTAAAGATGTCGTTCAGATCATCATGCTCCACCTCGTCCAGGGCAATACGCATCCCCATCACAAGGTCACTCATAAGAACCTCCATAAGCAAGCCTCCCTATTAACTATTAACTATAAACTAAAAATCAATCACCACTCCCAGCTCCTTAGCCTTAGCCCTTACGCTGTCAGGCGATTTCAAGCTCCTGGTGTCAATTTGAAACTCCTTATGCAAGTAGTTCTTAGCCTTCGTGATATTATCGAAGTGAAGCACATTCGCGTCCGTCTCCATATCATCCATCGGCTTTTCAACCACCTCATCAGCCTCATCTTCCGGCTCGCTCCTATCAGCAATCCTGCCCTGCTTAACCAACGGATGTTGTCTGATAGCCTCAGCCACCTGCTTGTCACCAGTCATGTAACTGTACAAGCCCTCACCACAGGCCTCAAACTCCACATTCTTAACCAGCCCGCTAGACAGTACCACCGCAAAGATGAACATGCTGTTTGCTGTAAATCTATACATATCTCATAAATCCTTATAATTGTCAGGGATAGCGAGGCTATCAAGCCTCAACTATCCCATCTTGTTTTGATATATTGTGAAAACTATCAGCGATGAATCAATCTTAAGCAGCCGCCAGAATCTGCTCGTCAGTAACACCATCCTTGGTAAACTGTGGGCGAGATACACGGGCATGAGCATCAGGGAATGTCAATACCCAGCAGCTATACTCCTCCATCACCACACCAGCAGTGTTACGAATCAACAGATCCTTGGCATTAAACTCACGTCTGCTCCACACACCAAACACATACTTATCCAGATAGCGGGTATCAATGCAGAAGGCTCTACCATCCATACCCCAGGAGTTAAATGCGTCATGACGATAAATCAGAATCTTGGTACCCATACTCTCAAAGGTCTCAAAGTCAAGTTTCCAGTCCTCGTAGTTCTTCTCAGTCTGAGTAATAATGCGCTTGTTAGATCGCAAGTTAGCAAAAGCCTGATAAATCAGGTTATCCACAAAGAGCATCTTGGTTCGGCTGGAGTTACCAGCACCCTTCAGCATGGCAGCAATAAACTGAGTCAGCTCCTTCTCGCTGATCACATACTCATACACCTGCTTCTCAACCTCAGTCGTACCATCAGTTTCAGAATTAGGAACCTTCACCTTCACTTTCACCGGAACAAACTCTCCATTGTCGTTCTTGGTCATCTTAGGCTCCCAGTGGCCAATCTGCAAGTCCTTGCCTGCCTCCCAGAAGATACCGCCCATGGTGTAGGTAAGACCCACATCCTTGCCGCCATCGCTCATAGAACGCACGCCAAACAGTCCGCTTCGCTCCTGACCATAGCGCATATCGTCCATAGCCATCTTCTCCTGGCGGGTAAAGTCCCACTTCACCTGAGTCTTCGTCATGCGGTTGATAAGAGACTCCTCCACCTGCATGATGAAACGCTGGCAATACTGGAAACTCTTGTCCGGCATAGTGTAGTAAGAACCAGTCTCCACCTCCTTCTCGCCAGCAGCTCTACCCAGGCGCAACAAGACTGTACCTGCAGGAATATCCTCCGGAATATTACGGTTACCACGTCCCTCGCTCTTTCCGCCATTCAGCGCATAGCATACAGGGTTCTTGTCATCATCACCCTTCATCACACGGAATTGCAGAGGAATCAGCGTGCTGCGGGTAGTACCATCGCTATTATAACCATAGATGCCGTTTACCATGATCACGTCACCATTATCAAAAGCAGATGGATTCTCCACCTTAAAGGTAACTGTAGAACCATTAGTTGTCTTCGACACCTTCTCTGTCAACTTAGATAAAATAGGACGCTGACCGATAGAATAATATTCAACCCTCTGGGAATATACAGGAGTCATCCTCTTAGATGCACGCAAAATCTGGTCAATCGGACAACTCTCCAGCTTCATTTCTACCACGGTAGGGTTTACATAGGTCACATAGAAGTCCCAGTTACCCATTTTTTCCTGCTGCTCCTGAGCACCGCCCTGCCACTGAGGACCCTTGCCAGCGACACCCGGACCACTCAAAGGTCCAGTAGTACCACCGCCACCAGCACCTTCACCAGCACCTTCGGCAATACCTGGAGCCGTTTCCGCCATGGCGTAAGAACTGCCACCACTCAGAATCATGACGAACACCGCCATCATGAAACCAAACCACTTCTTAAATTTTCTCATAATTGTACATTTAAAACTATTAATTATTAACTATAAACTCTTAACTGTAAACTACATACCAACCATGTTGCTGTAAACCTGTTCCGTGCGGCTCTTCTCTCGTGGGGCAACATACTCACCGCCACCACCATTAACATTAATATTCTTGCCACCGCCACGCTTAGAGTCATGCAACCTCTTCTGCTGGTCAATCGTCTCGTTCTTGCCACGCTTGTAGCCCTTAGCCTCAGCATCAGCCACAGCCTTGTCAAAGTCCTTAATCTGGAACAGGCGCAAAAAGTCTTCCTTCTTCAAGCCATACCGGGCAGCTCGCCAAACAAAGCCATCATCCTCACGGTCTTCACCATCCTCGTTGCGCTTGTAAAGCCACTCTATCAAGTCCTTGATAGCCTCAGGCTTCATCTTCGCCTCCTTCAAGGCAGCATCCAGTTCCGCATCCTCCTCTACCATAGCCGTCGAAAGCCTCTTCTCACCTTCGGCAAGTTTCTTGCTCGCCTCCAGTTTGTCCTTCTCGCTTTTCTCCAGCCGCTTCCGAGCCTCAGCGTCACCATTGCACGCATCAATAAAGTCCTGACCCATAGCATCAATCAGGTAACCCACAAAGCTAAAGTCACTGCCATCCTCGTTCTTCTTAGTAGCGAGTCCGGTAATCAGCCCTGGTGCCTGAGGATAATCTTTCAGCATGTTGTTGAAATCATCCCTTCTCTGCTTATCTTGGTCATACTGGTCATAATCGTCCGATAACCTGCCATAAACGGCATCTTCATCGTCCATATCCAAGTCTGGATAACGACTAGCCAACCGCTCTCGAAAAGAATCTCTCTTCGACTTAACCTTCTCATTATTAGATGTTTCCTTGCTCATATTCAAACATATTTAATATTTGTGTGCTAAATTAACAAAAAAATCGCACTACTTTTTGATAAATTCACCAACTCGTTATATTAATTTTGCTAGCATGAAACATGTAAATTCTATATCCCAAATTAAGATTGATAGAGATCGCGAGATCATACGGCTCTATCAAGAAGCAAAGCGGGTGGTCCAGTGGCCAACCACTATGGCCAAGATATGCGACTATGTTTCCCAGATGCCCACTCCTTGCTATTATATCTCTTTTGATGCAGCCTATAGCTATGTAAGAAAAAGACTAAAAGGCATAATACCGAAATATAGCAAGTATCGGCATCAGAAAAAAACATTGCTCGAATCCTTCTATAACGATTTCCTCTTAACGGCAGAGCATGAGCGATTGCAAGGCAACCAGAAGAGCGTATATCTTCTAGTAGAAATTACCTTGCAGCGTCCAGCACCATGTCTTGGCCTTAAGGCTAACTACATCCAGAAAATCATATCCACCCACGTGCGGACCCTCAACTCATCATTCATCACCAAATAAAATACTCACTCCTATGCGTACATTATATATAACACTCATTATCCTATGCCTCATGGCATTCATCATTCCGTTCCATGCCATGCTGGCCGTATCGCCAGCATCGCCCCTCTATACCCATTTCGTCTATATGTTCGGGCATGCCAACTTCATCCACTGGGCAGTCAACGCCTGGTGTCTCCTCATGCTTCATCGCCAGTTCCGTCCCCATCGTCTCCTGGCATCATGGCTCGCATCAGCCGCCCTGTCCTTCATCTACTATCCGTCACTCCCGGTCCTAGGCATATCAGTCATCATATCCTTCTTCATGGGTTCCACGGCTCCCTGGCTCTATCGCTTCAAGCGTTTAGCATTCTGGCAGATGATCATCCTCCTCTTCCTCGGCTGCCTTCTCCCCCACATAGCAGGCGTGTACCACCTCATCCTCTTCGTCCTCGGCTTCATCTACGCCAAGGCCGAAAGATTCCTGCACAACGCCAGCAAGCTCCACATCTAAGCAGCAAGCCATAAGCAGCCAGCCCACACCATATAATATAATGTGGCAAATCATAAAGTTCAAATCTCAAAGTTCAAAGTAAGTAAAAAAAATGCCAGTAGCAAAGTCTTCATTAAAGGTACGGCCTCAGCAGCAAATCTCCGATAAGAAGCTCAAAGAGATTCTTGCCGAAGATACGAGGAGATTGAAAAGTCTCTTCGCTACCTATCGTCCCATTACTGGAGAAAACGCCCCTGGTCTGCGCTTCGAACTCCAAATGCCCGATTTCCTCCAGGGCAAGAAACTCTACCTCCCGGTAGAAATGCTGAAGGAAAAGAAGTTCTGCGCCATCATCAAGTGCGGCTCCATCCAAGCCTTCATCGAGAAGTACATGGCCGATTACGACCCTGCCAAGGCTCGTGATGCCATCTTCCGCTACCTCATCCGCCTCCGCTGCAAGCACGATTTCTATTTCTTCGCATACGCCTACGCCCGCATCAAGAACAAAGATGGAGGCGATGATATACCGTTCCTCCTACGCAACGCACAGGTCAAGCTCGTCAAGGTGTTCGAACGCCTGCGCCTGCATAGCCAGTTTCACTACATCCGAGTCATCCTCCTGAAATGCCGACAGTGGGGTGGATCCACAGCCACCGACATCTACATGGCATGGCTGCAGATCTTCTGGAAGACCAACTGGAATAGCAACATCGTGGGTCACCAGTCATCATCAGCCACCCAGGTATTCGATATGTACGAGAAGCTAATCAACGCCATCCCTACATGGCTCTTCTACGACATAGGCGTACCATTCAAGAACGACCCTCGCAAAATCAAGACCTCAGGAACCATACAGAACATCAAGTATCTCATCCCTCGCGATTGCAAGATACAGACTGGTTCCGCCCGCAACCCAGAGTCCTGCCGTTCCGGTGATGCTGCCCTCGCCCATATCACGGAGGAAGCCTTCTTCCCGAACACCACAGAGTGGACCCCGGCAAAGGTTATCAAGGCTGCATCATCATCTATCCAGCCAGACCCTCTTACCTTCATCGTTCGAGAGTCAACACCTAACGGCCGTGAAAATGAGTTCCATGATGCCTGGGTGAAAGCCAAGTCTGTGGATAAGGATGGCAAGCCTATGTCTGCCTACACCCCAGTATTCGTTGCCTGGTTCGAAATCGAGAAGTATGTGCTCCCATTCGCCTCAGAAGATGAGCGTGCCGACTTCGCCATCTGGCTTTGGAAAAACCGCTTCGATGAGCAGGGTCACGGCAAGTACTATTGGTGGCTCTACGAAAAGGGTGCATCCTTCGAAGGAATCCACTGGTACATCGAGAAATCAAAGGAATACGAAACCCTCGATGATATGCGCCAGGAGTTCCCTTCCGATGATATTGAAGCCTTCCTCTTCTCCGGCACCACAGTCTTCGATGCATACAAGCTCAACATCATGGAAGACGATTGCAAGGGAATCAACCCTATCATGGTAGGCGATATAGAAGGCGATTCCTACGATGCATCCGATCCAGCCTGCATGGAGAACATCCGCTTCGTAGAGCGTTCCGGTGGTCCTCTCAAAGTCTGGGCAGGTCCCGACAACTCCGAGAACGTCACCCACCGCTACATCGTCGCCTGCGATATTGGTGGCTCTCATAAAACCTCCGACTACTCAGATATAGTAGTCCTCGACCGCTACGATGAAATCTACGGAGGCGTACCCGAAGTTGTAGCAGAATGGCATGGCCACTGCGATGCCGATCAGCTGGCGATGCGCTGCGCCCAGATAGCTCACATCTACAACGATGCCTTTCTGGTCATAGAGAACAACACCGCCTACTCCCGCATGAACAATACCGAAGGCAACCAGTCAGAGTTGTTCTTCCCGATCCTCCTCCCACTCTACAGAAACCTCTACAACTCCTCCCACAGCAAGTTGCAGAAGAAGAAGTCCAAGGAGTTGAAATGGGGATTCAACACCAACAAGAACACCAAGGTAGCAGTAATCAAGACCATGGCAAGAATCATCCGAGATCAGGGCTACATGGAGCGAGAGCCAGCCGCCATAGACGAGTGTACCTACTACCTCTACTACCAGCAGAACGACTGCTACGGAGCCGTAGCCGGGAAGCACGATGACCGAGTCATGGCCAGAGCCATAGCCCTCTACGTAGAGAAGGATATGCC
>ERZ1034842.772-NODE-772-length-10602-cov-18.280269_pt1 | contig 10602 bp, 8 predicted proteins | sample MGYA00520634_ERZ1034842 | MGnify/ENA primary metagenome ERZ1034842 (study PRJEB33766, sample SAMN09781734) | gut metagenome | biome: gut microbiome | host: Homo sapiens | place: Madagascar | study: EMG produced TPA metagenomics assembly of the PRJNA485056 data set... | reverse complement strand
CTGCTTTTAAATGAGCCGCGGTTCGCAGATAAATGCGCGTGGGAAAAACTGGATGGAAAGAATTGGTTTGGCCTGCTTTTAAATGAGCCGCGGTTCGCAGATAAATGCGCGTGGGAAAAACTGGATGATGAAGATTGGAGATATCTGCTTTTTTGCCGCCCGGAATTTAAGGAAAAATACAAGAAAGTCTGCGGTGGCTGAAAAGGGTAAGAACTCTTTCGTGCAATCAGAGCTTTCGCGGCTCTGATTGCAGAGCATGAAATAGAAAAACATTGTTGTTTGAAGTAAAACTAGATGTTCAGTTTTGCTGTTACAACGAGAACTCACAAACGGAGAACAGAATTATGGCAAGCAAATTTGACGGTTATGATGGTTCTGATTGGGTGCAAGAACTGATTGAGCATCCCCGCAATGCGAATAAATGCAAATGGGAAATGCTGGACGGAGGGAATTGGAGGGAGCTGCTCGAAGAGTGTCCGCAGTTCGCGGACAAGTGCAAGTGGGAAATGCTGGACGGTTATAACTGGGAGTGTTTGCTGTGCGATCATCCGGAGTTCGCGGATAAATGCGACTGGCGGAAGATGAATGAGGAACTGGATGCAGAAGCCTGGGTGAACTTGCTGTACGATCATCCGGAGTTCGCGGATAAATGGGATGAAATGTTTGAACTTATGGATTCTTCCCAATTGGTGTTCTTGCTTTCTCAGCAGCCACAGCTTGCGGATAAATGCGATGTAGATGTTTTGAACGGGAGTGATTGGGCTGAACTTCTTTCTAAGCGTCCGGAGCTTGCGGACAGATGCGTTTGGAAGAAGCTGGATGGGGGTGATTGGGCAACTCTTCTTTCCTCGCAGCCGCAGTTTGCGGATAAATGCAAATGGAAAAAACTGGGCGATCTCGATTGGATAGCTCTTCTTTCCTCGCAGCCGCAGTTTGCGGACAAATGTGACTGGAAAAAACTGGATGTCTCCAGTTGGAGGTGGCCGGGACTCATTGACAGCCAGCCGGAGTTTGCGGACAAATGCGACTGGAAGAATTTGAATGGCAGTGATTTGGTAATTATCCTTTCTTCTCATCCGGAGCTGGCTGATAAATGTGATTGGGGAGTGATGGATGGCAGGGATTGGGTGAATCTTCTTTCAGAGCATCCGGAGTTCACAGACAAATGCGACTGGAAGGAACTGAGATCCGACGATTGGAAGGCGCTTCTTAAAGCCCGTCCGGAATTCGCGGAAAAACATAAAAAATACAAAGCCAAGGTGAAGAAGCGTGAAGCTCAAGAGGCTGAATCTTTGTGGGTGACGAAGTCTCCTGTGATTCTGTGCGGAGAACGGAATGGAGTCAAGCTGAATGCGGAACTCCGGTTTACCAAAGCTTTCGGAAAGGCGTCGAGTTCCTGTTCAAAAAACGGAGAGAATGCCACTTCCAGCAAGGAGGAAAATGCATTTTGGGATGGCGTTGCCAAAGTGTGCAAAACTGTTGCGGAGAGCAAAAATATTACTGCTTCAGACGTCAAAGCGTCGGCGGTTGCGAAAATTGCAATTGAGGTTCCCCCTGATTCGGCTGCGGATGCAGAAGCCGTTGTAAAGGAGCTTGCTGCGGAATCGCTGACCCGTTACAGCGAGGAGCACCATGACGAGATTGTGCAGATCTCGCAAATGGCGGAATTTTTAGCCAACGCACGAATCGCCGCGCAGAAAGCGCTGATGAGCAGAAGGTAAGAACTCTTTCGTGCAATCAGAGCTTTCGCGGCTCTGATTGCAGAAGCATGAAATAGAAAAACATTGTTATCAGAACTGAAACTAGATGCTCAGTTTTGCTGTAAGACAAAAGCTCACAAACGGAGAACAGGATTATGGGTGAAATTTACGTTGTTGTTGATCGGGCACAAGATCTGATTGAACATCCCTGCAATGCAGATAAATGCAAATGGGAATTTCTGAATGGAAATGACTGGTCATCTCTGCTTAGCGCTCAACCGCAATTTGCGGATAAATGCAAATGGGAATTTCTGAATGGAAAGAACTGGTCGTCTCTGCTTAGCGCTCAACCGCAATTTGCGGATAGATGCAAATGGGAAATGCTGAATGGGGAAGATTGGTCTCACCTGCTTAGCACTCAGACACAGTTTGCGGATAAGTGCACTTGGGAGAAGTTGGATGGGATAGCTTGGGCTCATCTGCTTAGCGCTCAGCCACAGTTTGCGGACAAGTGCGCGTGGGAGAAACTGGATGGGAGGGCTTGGGCGTCTCTGCTTAGATACCAGCCACAGTTTGCGGATAGGTGCGTTTGGAAGACTCTGGATGGGGTGGCTTGGTCGAACTTGCTTAGTGCTCAGCCGCAATTTGCAGATAAGTGCGTCTGGAAGGAACTGAATGGAGAGGCTTGGTCGAACTTGCTTGGTGACCAGCCACAGTTTGCAGACAGGTGCGTCTGGAAGGCTCTGGATGGACAAGATTGGACGGAGTTGCTTAGTGCTCAGCCGCAGTTTGCGGATAAGTGTGCCTGGGAGAAACTGAGTGGAGGTGCTTGGTCGGAGTTGCTTAGTGCTCAGCCGGAGTTCGCAGATAAGTGCGCCTGGAAGAAACTGGATGGAGATGCTTGGTCGGAGTTGCTTAGAGATCATCCAGAGTTTGCGGATAAGTGCGCATGGGAGAAACTGGAAGGGTGGGATTGGATGAACCTGCTTAGAGACCAGCCACAGTTTGCGGATAAATGCACTTGGGAGAAGCTGGAAGGGTCGGATTGGGCGTTTCTGCTTGGAGACCAGCCGCAGTTAGCGGATAAGTGCGCGTGGAAGACGCTGGAAGGGTGGGATTGGGCGATTCTGCTTAGACACCAGCCGCAGTTTGCGGATAGGTGCGTTTGGGAGAAATTGAATGAAGAGGATTGGGAATATCTGCTTTTGAAACGCCCGGAATTCGTGGAAAAATACAAGGAAGTCTGCGGTGGCTGAAGAAAGTAAGAACTCTTTCGTGCAATCAGAGCTTTCGCGGCTCTGATTGCAGAGCATAAAACAGCAAATAAGCCGTTCATCCGCCGCTCAGCGGCGGGGGCGGCGCTGCTCGTAGTCGGCAATCAGCGAGGCGAGACGCTCCGACCAGAGCTGAGGCGGGCGGGCAACAAAATAATGACGCAAAACCTGTCGGAGATATTTTTTTGTATACATCTTGTGGTAGACCCGCTCCAGGGGAGTCATATTCCGTGCGCGCAGTTCCGGTATCCGCTCGTAACGGGAACAGGGCTGTGATTCTGAACCCAGCTCGCAATGTCCGTGTTCCAGCTCGACAATGTAACGCTTGCTGCTGCGCAGGTCGCGTCTCGAACTCCAATGAGTGCACAAAAGGCAGGCGCGGTGATTGATCCGGCAATCAAAATAGTATTGCGGAATCAGCGACGGCGGATACTGAGCTACTGTAATTTTATTTTCTTTCATCGTTTTTTCTCCTGTTTCTGAAATAGCAGATGCCGTGCCAGAGAATCCGCAGGATCAAAAATCTCTTTTTCCCGTTCACGGGCATGAAGCAGGTGATAAAAATGAACATGCACGGTCATTTTTTGAATATTGCTCATCCCGATTTGCCGGTTTGTCCGCTGAAACGGCAGTTGGCATGACAGTTGCTAATCTGCATTACAGCTCAACAGGAGGTTTTTATGGGCAGAAAAAACAAAGAATTCAGCCGGTATAACGGATTTGACTGGCAGGCGCTGCTTCAGCATCATCCGGAATTTGCAGACAGGTGCGACTGGGAAAAACTGAGCGGAACCAACTGGTTTTATTTGCTCGACTGCCAGCCGCAGCTTTCAGAACATTGCGACTGGAGCAAATTATCTTCAGAGGAATGGACGAATCTGCTTTCCAGCCATCCGGAGTTCGCGGACAAGTGTGACTGGCGCAGGCTGAAAGGGTGTTCGCTGATGAAAATCCTCGTCAGCCAGCCTCAGCTTGCGGAATACTGCAGTCTGGAAACGTTGAAGAGCTGGAATTTTGCGGCGTTGCTTTCGTGGCAGCCGCAGTTTGCGGATCTGTGCGATTTTTCACAGTTCGACGGCGACGACTGGGCAGCTCTGCTCGTCCGTCAGCCGCAATTTGCAGACAAGTGCGACTGGAGCACGCTGGACGGATACAACTGGAGCTCTTTGCTTGCGGAACAGCCTCAATTTGCAGACCGCTGCAATTGGAATTCCTTTTGCGATGATGACTGGCGTTATCTGACTTCCAGACAGTCGCGGTTCGACGAGCAGGAAAAAAAATTTTACAGCCGCTCCGGGAAACTGGCGAAGAAGCAGCTCAGCGGTTCTGAATGGCTGGAGCTGCTGATATGGCGTCCGGAGTGTTACGCGAATTCATGCGAGTGGAGCAGGCTGTCGCCTGAAAACTGGAGCTGGCTGCTTTCTCAGGAGCCGGCGTTCCGCAGCCGTTTTGACTGGAAATATCTCCGGGAGTACCGGAAGAAGTGCAGCGAGCCGGTTTTCAGTTCCGAGCTTTTGTTTTTCCTCTGCAGATTCCCTGAATTCATCAGAAGTTGTGATCTGCTGGACGGGCGCACATGGTCCGCTCTGCTTTCTCTGCGTCCGGAGGCTGCGGAATTCTGCGATTTCGGGAAACTGGATGGTCACGACTGGGCCGCGCTTGTCGCTTCTCAGCCCGGTTTTGCGGAACGGTGCGATTTCGGAAAACTTGACGGGCGAGACTGGAAGAATCTGCTTGTGCTTGCGCCCTTCTTCCGGAGTTTGTATGAAAAGTTCAAGCCGGGTCCTGCTTCTGGCGTGGAAAAGGGAGCCCGCTGCTGGTTCTACCGGTGCGGCGATGCTGTCTCATACAGCAAAGGGGCGTTTGACAAGCTGGCGGCAACGATTTGCGCAGAGTCGTGGCGCTATGGCAGCCCCCTGTCGTCTTCCCCGCTTTTTATCAGGGAAGACGAGGACGGAACAGTGGTGAACATTGCCCTGTTTTACGATTGGGATACGGAGTTCCGTTCCTTCTGCTATGTGAATGGAATGCTTCTGCCTGAAGACGGCGAGCTCCCCTGCAGTGTTGCAAAGAGTGTGAAGAAGCTTCTCCGGAACAGCACCCGTAAAGCAGAGTCCCGCGGGGACTGTCTGAGTGTGAGCGCCGGTCTTTGTATTGTCTGCGGCATCGAAACTGCGGAGGGGAGCTCCGCCGGACCGGAAAAGATCGCCCGCATGATTGAGTGCGGATGGGAAAAGCAATATTGCGGGTTCAATAATTTGCCGGTTTCTGCAAGTTATTACGGCGTAAAGAGTTTATCGCAGGAGCGGTAAGCGCGCCGTTGTGTTCTCCGCGTTTGATGAAAGGTGATTACGATGGGTAGAAGTATTTATTCGTTTCCGGTTTTCAAGGAAATCAAAGAATTGAAACGGAATCCGGAGCAGGCGAACGACTTTGACTGGGATGGCTTGAGCGGGCATGACTGGTCTATCCTGCTTTGGCATCTACCGCAATATGCGGACAGGTGCGTCTGGAAAAAGCTTTCGGGGCGTGACTGGTGTTTCCTGCTGGAATCCCGTCCGGAGTTCGCGGAATATTGTGACTGGGGGAAAATCGAAGCAGTGGACTTGATGAGTCTGCTGCAGAAATATCCTCAGTTTATGGAATATTGTGATTTCGATAAATTCAGGGCCGTTGATTGGCTGCAGCTGCTTTGTTATCAGCCTCAATTTGAGTCCTATTGCGATTGGGAGATACTGAAAACAGCCCGGAGGGGGGGCCGTTGGAGAAACTGGTGGGCGTTTCTGCTTGTCAATCAACCTCAGTTTGCGGATAAGTGTCCGTGGGAGAAACTGGATTCTCTTTTCTGGGTGCTTCTTCTTCAGAAGCGTCCGGAATTCGCGGATAAGTGTCATGTATGGGAGACGTTTAGCGGTGTGTGCTGGTGGGTTCTTCTTTCCTCGCAGCCCCAGTTTGCGGATCGGTGCAACTGGAAGGTCTTGACTGGTCATGACTGGTCGTCTCTGCTTCGCCGTCAGCCGCAGTTTGCGGACAAATGCGACTGGAAAACTCTGTCTGCTTTCGAATGGAGAAAGGTGCTTGCTGAACAGCCGCAGTTCGGTGATAAATGTTGTATTTGGAACTCCTTTTCGGGATGTGACTGGGTGTACCTGCTTCGCCGTCAGCCGCAGTTTGCGGACAAATGCGACTGGTCGAAATTGACAAAAACAGGCTGGAGAATCCTTCTTTGCAAGCAGCCGCAGTTCGCGGACCGGCTTCCGGAAGAATTCAGATCTGTTTTGAAAAAGAAATGATTTACTGAAATTTTGCGTCCTCCGTGTTTTCCGCACTCAAAAATGCGAAGGACGGCTTGATTTTTCTGCGGGGATAAAGTATTAGTATGGGGAGATTGAAAAGCATTCGCATCAAAAGGAGTTTGAACATGTTTCCGTATCAGAATCCGGCTCTTTCCGCGGCGGAACGCGCGGAAGACCTGCTCGCCCGCATGACAGTTGAAGAAAAAATCGGTCAGACCGTCATGGAGATTGTCTGCGCGTTCCCGAATGAGGAAAGCGCGGTTGAAAAGGTGCGCTCCGGCTGTTTCGGCTCCTTCATTTTGAGCACGACCGCGTTTCCCGGAAATCTCACGGCGTCGGGGATCAACATCGCATTCCTGAACCGCTGCCAGAAGGCGGCCGTCGAGGAAAGCCGGCTCGGAATTCCGCTGATTTTCGGACGCGACGTCATCCACGGGCATTACACCGTCGCGCCGATTCCGCTGGCGCAGGCGGCCTCGTTCAACCCCGCGTGTGCGGAGGAATCCGCGCAGATCGCCGCGACCGAATGCCGCGCCGAGAGCGTTCACTGGACCTTTGCGCCGATGATGGACATTTGCCGGGATCCCCGCTGGGGACGCGTCATCGAGTGTTTCGGCGAAGACCCGTATCTGGCGTCGAAGATGGCGGAAGGCGCGGTCCGCGGGTATCAGGGGGCGGACCCCGAACATATCCGTGTCGCCGCGTGTGCGAAACACTTTGCCGGTTACGGTTTCGCCGAGGGCGGACGCGATTACGACTGCGCGGAAATCTCCCGCTATACCATGCTCAACACCGTGCTCGCTCCGTTCCGCGCGGCGGTGAAAAAAGCGCATGCGGCAAGCATTATGACATCGTTTCAGGTTACCGGAGGCACGCCGTCTTCCTCGGATGAATTCCTCCTGCGCGACACGCTGCGCGGCAGCTGGGGATTCGACGGAACAGTTGTCAGCGACTTCGGTTCGGTTGATGAAGTCGAGCTGCACGGGGCGGCGCAGGATGAACGGGACGGCGCGAAAAAGTCGTTCCATGCGGGTGTTGATGTTGAAATGTGCAACAATCTTTATCCGAAGTATCTTCCGGGGCTTATCGCTTCCGGAGAGATTCCGATGGAAGATCTCGACCGTGCGGTGCGCGCGGTTCTGATCATGAAGTTCCGCGCCGGACTTTTCGAGAATCCCTACACGGATGAAAATGCGGGGAAAACTGTCGCTTTTACGCAGGAAAACCGCGACGCCGTCCGCCGGATTGCCGCCGAATGCATGGTTCTTGCGAAGAATGAAAATCGTATTCTTCCGCTGACGGACGTCAAGGGAAAGAAGATTTTGCTGATCGGTCCGATGGTTCATGAACGCGCCTCGCTCCGCGGGGCGTGGTGCGGAAACGGTTCGGTGAAGGATACGGCGACTTTTGCGGAGGCGTTTCAGGAGATTCTCGGGGATTCCGCCGCGGTGGACGCCCCGGTTTCCGCGCTCGCGGATGAACAGATCCGGCGAATCCGGTTCAACGATATAGTGGTCTGCTGTCTTGGCGAAAGTTCCGCGTGCTGCGGCGAGACGCATGCTTCCGCGCGTTTTGCTCTGCCGCCCGGACAGGAGGAGTTTCTGGAGGAGGTGCTGGCGCAGGGCAAAGATGTGATTGTTCTGATTGCTTCGGGGCGTCCTCTCCCGGTTCCTGCGGCGGAGCGGGACGCAAAAGCGATTCTGTATGCATGGCACTGCGGAACGGAGACTGCGCGCGCCGCGGCGGATATTGTTTTCGGCCGCGCCGAACCCGGCGGACGTTTCCCGATAACGGTTCCGCGAAGTGTCGGTCAGATTCCGCTTTATTACGGACGGAAGCGCGTAGCGAAACTGTCCAAAGAGTTTCTGATCCGCCAGAACTACCATTTTTACGATGATTCTCCGCTGGAGGGATTCCATTCATTCGGATCCGGTCTTTCGTGGACGGATTTTGTCTGCGGGGAGCTGAAACTTGACCGCAGTACTGTTTCTGCCGGCGGAAGCGTGGTTGCGGTTCTTCCGGTGACGAACACGGGAGATCGCGCCGGACATGCGGTTGTGCAGTGCTATCTGCATGACGTCCGGGCGTCGTATGCGCGTCCCGGGAAGGAGCTGTGCGGTTTTGAGAAAGTTTTGCTTGCGCCCGGGGAGACGCGCGAAGTTTCGTTTGAAATTACCCCGGAAGCGATGGGTTTTTACGATGAAACGGGCGCATTTCAGCTGGAGCCCGGCAGATTTGAGGTCGGCGCCGGTCTGTCGAGTGACGTCGCGTTGACGGCGGAATTTGAAGTGAAGTGACGGGAGAGGTGAACCCTGTTCCGGAGATCGTTCTTTTTCACTTTCGAGCGGCGCAGCCGCGACACTTGCTGAGGCGCTTGCGCCGCCACTTTCGAGCGGCGCAGCCGCAACACTTTTACTTGGTTCTTCCGGTGTAAGCCTTTACGTCGGAATTGTCGATGACATACTGGAAGAATTGCTTCTGAGCTTTTTCGCGTGCGGCATCCCAGGGGCGCGGCTGACCGCAGAGCTGAACTGCCCAGAGAGTCAGCTGTTTTTTGTGCCAGTTGACCATGCAGAACGTTCCCCACGCGCCGCCATGTCCGAACCAGGCGTTTTCATTGTCTTCTTCCGGAGCGGTGAGTCCGAGGGAATAGCCGCCCATGCCCTTCGGACGCGAGGATTTGGCAAGCAGATTCTTGACGGTTTCTTCCTTCAGGATGCGCACGCCGTTTTCGCCTACGCCGAGATTCATAAGCATCTTGTAGAACTTAAGCTGATCGTTTGCGGTTGTCCAAAGTCCTGCGCCGGCGGAGGCGAAGACATGATCGTCGTTGTATGGACGCTGCTGCATATTGTTCTGCCTGCGGTATTTAGCCGGAGCGTCTTTCACACAGTCATACATTTCGACCTGAGTTTTGAGCTGTTCATCGGTCGGCCGGAAGGAGCTTGCGGTCATGCCGAGCGGCAGGAGAACGCGTTCTTTCAGGAAGTCTTCCCAGCGCTGCCCGGTGACGACTTCGACAATTGCTGCGCCGATATCAATGCCGGTGTTGGAGTACTGGACGCGGGTTCCGGGCTCGAACAGCAGCGGAGACGAGGCTGCGATGGCGGCCGTCTGACGCAGGGGGGCGCCGCCGCTCCATCCGCCGCCCTTGATGTTGCCCTGTTTTGCGCAGATTTCAAACGGGAAACCGCCGGTATGATTCATGACCATGCGGATTGTCAGTGTGTTTTTCGCTTTGACGAGAGTCCTCACTCCATCTTTTTCAGACTCCTTTACCCAAAGGTTCTTGAATTCGGGCAGATACTTCGAGACCGGATCGTCCAGAGAGATCCGTCCTTCTTCGACGAGCATGGCAATGGTTACTCCGCAGAAGCCTTTGGTCTGAGAGCACTGCATGTAAACGTCATTCATGGTAATGGGGCGTTTTGCCGCGACATCTGCATATCCGACGCAGGTATTTTCCTGAATGCCGTCTTTGTAGAAGACGCAGATTGCGCCGGGGAGCTGTCCGGACTGGACAAACGGAGTCAATGCATCTTTTGCAAAAGTTGTGTTGGAGTTTTTGACTTCCGCATGGAGCGAGAGGCTCGTGAGGAGCGTCATCGTTGCGATGAGCATCATTCGGTTAAGAAATTTCATTGAGTTTTCCTTTGTTTTGTGTTTGATCTGAGCTGATAAGATACTCCTCTTTTTCATCATTTCAAATTCTGTGCCGCAATATCGGATGTTTTTTGCAACTTCGCTTTTATTGCCGGCTTTCGTGCGGAGCGGTAACGGGAATTCCTTTTTCCGGAAATTGGTTTACAAAGCGATTCCTAAAAAAACTCTCAACCGCAGCTTGTTGTTAACGACCGGCTAATATAAGAAGGATTAATATATACACAAAGATTATTGCAAGCACAACACCTGCTATATGTACAGGATCTTTTCGATTAAATCCCCCTTTTTGAAGCTTGGCTTCTTGTTTATTTACAACAACTCCGCAATGAGGACAGTAGGGAGCACTCGAAGCAACGCTTTTTCCGCATGTGGGACATTTTATTAATTTTGGCGCTGGTGCATCCTCTTTTCGAGGGGGAACTGGCTGCGGTGGCGGTGCTGTTTTTTTCACTGGCTCCTTTATTACAAAAACTTCACCGCATTTAATGCACTTTACTTTTTGCCCTTTAAAAGTCTCAGGTAAATCATATTCATGACGGCAATGTGGACATTCTGTTTTCATGATAATCTCCTATGTTTTTTTACAAAACACGATAAAAAGCAGTTTGTCAAACTTTGGCTACGTAACGTTTTTTCTGTAAATTCTCCGAATCTCTGCCGTCAACCTTT
>ERZ1034842.770-NODE-770-length-10621-cov-3.488359_pt1 | contig 10621 bp, 10 predicted proteins | sample MGYA00520634_ERZ1034842 | MGnify/ENA primary metagenome ERZ1034842 (study PRJEB33766, sample SAMN09781734) | gut metagenome | biome: gut microbiome | host: Homo sapiens | place: Madagascar | study: EMG produced TPA metagenomics assembly of the PRJNA485056 data set... | reverse complement strand
GGTTCGTCCAATCCGTACGGCTTGACGATAGACCAGCTGTGGAATTTCGATCACTTTATGCGGCTGAAAACTTATTACGATCAGACGATTTCCCGCACCAGCGCGCGCTGTGTTCATTTAGGCGGGTTGGAACTGTCGCAGTATCCGTACTTCGGCTATATTTTGGATTTGCTGGACGAGATTTTGACGTTCGGCATGGAAATTTTGACGCCCCCTTATGCGGCTATCGTTCGCGACCGGTTCAAAGGCGGGGATCCCGCTTTGCGCAAATTGTTGGCGGAGTTCAAAAAGGAATTCGAGGAAAACGCTCCGCCCGAAATGCTGTCCGAAGAAGAGGAATCTTTTGACGAAGTCAATGATCTGTTGGGGTCGTTGGCAGACAATTCCGAACCCGAAGGCGACATCGGCCCTGCTCCGGACGGGTTTGTTGCCCCCGACGAACAGGCGGCTCAGCCCGCGGACAATGCTCAGAATGTTTGAGGAAAGCAAGATGTTCCGTTTTTTACTTCATACAACAATGGTTTTTGCGGTGCTGTCAATCGTGGCTCTGCTGGGGGCGTGCGGCGGGCAGGATATTCGCGCGGGGCGTCCCATGGTCAATCTGGTGCGCCCCACCGATTTGCCGACCGAACCTGTAACGACGCGCTCTGTTCAGATGATGAGTCTGGAAACGCCTCTGCGCTGCACAATCGGGGAAACGCAAAAGAATATTATGACGGTCATCCCGTTCAAACAGACGGCTTTCAAACTGGCGCGCGCGGAAACAAGCGACGCGTTGCCCCGTTACGAAGTGACGGGATTTTCCTTTGACGGGCAGACGGCGGAAAAAGTATTCTACAAACTGCTGAGCGGCGCAAAAATCAAGGTTATCGGCGTGGACGGGCCTTTTCCCGAACTGGCCGCGGAAAATATTACGGGCGAACTGGCCGATGTGATGGATATGATTGCGTCCGCCGCGGATGTCTATTACCGCTATGACGGAAAAAACAAAACGCTGTACGTCAGCCGCGAAGTCAACTGGGTTTTGAGCGTTCCCGACAGACGGGAAGTCATGATTGCCGTGTTGGATTCCCTGCGCGGATCGGGAATGCACGATTTGCTGGTCAACTGGGACGAAAACACGATTGCATTCAAAGGGGACAGCCAAATCGAGGAAAAAGTCCGCAAACTGATAGATCTGTTCGACAAAGAGCCTAATTTGGTCGTATTCAACGTGCAGGTTTTGCGTGTCAAACCCGCAGGGGCGTCCAAAGAAATCGACTGGCAGGATTTGATTGAAACTTTCGGTGCGGGAACGATTCGCGTTTCCGTCAACGGCGTACTGGGACGCGCTTTGGTTACGGGATATGAAATCAATTCCAGCAGCTTGAACCGTTTTCTGGCGACGCGTTCCCGCTATGCTCTGGTGTCCGAGGGGATGTTTATTGCCGCGGATAAATGGCGCGCCCGCTTTGACATCGGACGGTGCGGCTACATGTCCATGCCCGAAGCGCAGCTGTCGCTGATGGCTCAAACCGAATTGTACGGTGAACGCAGGATGAAATCCGTGCTGACGCTGGATTCGATGCAGGGCGAAATTACGGCGTTCAAAACGAAAAGCACGCTGGGCGACAATATTGTGCTGATCGGTATTCCCGCTTCGTCGTTTGCCGATTCGCTCAAAGGGTATGAAACCGTTATCGTGCTGACACCGCATATCGTCCGATTGGTCAAAGAACTTAACTGATAAGGAATGGACATTATGTCTGATCGAGATCAACAGTATCCTCATCCGCCGGTTCCGCCCGCTTACGGGCAGATGCCGCCTCAAGGGGCAATGCCGCGTCCTATGCCGATGAAAATGCCGGCGGGGATGAAAATGCCGCCGCGTCCGATGGGCTATCCCATGCCGGCGGGGATGAAAATGCCGCCGCGTCCGATGGGCTATCCCATGCCTCAGCCCGTTATGCCGCCGCCTGCCGCCGCTTTGCCGCCCGAACCCGATCCGCTGCCGTCGGAATCGGTGCAGGACGATGCGTCCGAATCGCAAATTGACGAAAACGGCATTATTGACGATTTGGATGAAGAAGTCACAATCGAACAGGATGCCGATGAGGAAGAGTTCGTTAATCCGTACGACAAGAATTTCGCATCCGATTTGGGATTACCGCCCGCATTTGTCCGCACGCCGATGATGCTGTTCTTTTTTATGCTGTTTACGGTTGTCGGCGCGGGATTGGGATTTTTTTACGGCACAATGGATTCGCGCGGTGCGGACGAATTGCCCGGAGTTGTAACAAATGCCGAAATTCCCAAGGGGCGCCCCCGTTGCGGCATTGCGCAAAAAGGGCAGGGATGCGTGTTTTATGTGATGAACGCCCAGCGGCGGGAAATGGAAGCGCGCGACTTTTTCGGAATCGCATCGGATATGCTGCAAATTCCGAAGTTTCAAATCGAAACGGCGAACATCCGCTATGCGACGATGCGGATTCCCCCGGGATACATCGCTTTGCTGAACATTCCGCCTGTTCAATAAGCGTTCTTTTTTACAGCAAATATTTTTCGACAAAAAACGATGCAAAGGGCGTTTCCGATTTGGGAACGTCCTTTGTTTTTTTAATAAATTAGCGGAATCTTGCCGTTTTTGGCGTCTTTTTGTTTTTTGTCAAAATTTTTGAAAAATTTTTCAAAAAGTGATTGCAAAAGTCAAAAAAACAGGTGTAAGATGTTCTTAACAGATTTGGGAGAACCAAATCGCAAAACTTGAAGGAGACGAGTCGATGTCATACGGTTGGAAAGATTATTGCGAAATTGCGGACGCTTTGAACGAAGCTTATCCCGATCAGTCGCTGACCAATATGAAACCTGAAGAATTGATTCGTCTGGTCAAGTCTTTGCCTGATTTCCAAGATGATTCCGAACCCGAAGAACTGGTGTTGGACGCTATTTGGAATCGTTGGGTTTATGTCGGTTATCCCGAAGAATAAAAATTTTTGATACAGAAAGGTGCTGTTATGGCTGAAAAAAGAACAGAGTTCGAATCCCTTGGCGGAAACAACTTGGACGGCATCGGCGGAAATGCGAAAAAAATCACATATACTGCCGAAGACGGAACCAAGAAATCCATTCAGATTGACTGCGGGATGAAGTTTTCCGACAAAGCCTTGACGGGTGTTGACAACTACATTGCTCCGTTGGAATGTGACGACTTGCTGCTGACCCACGCGCACGCCGACCATATCGCGGGGATTATTCATCACATTCAGATGAATCCGGAACGCCCGCTGAACATCTATGCCGACAAATTCACGCACCAGTTCATGCTGGCCGAAATGACCAAACAGGGATTGCCCATTGACAACATGCCGAAATTCCATGATGTCGAAGACGGCAAGAAATTCAAAGTCAACGGCTTTGAAGTCGAACCCGTTCCTGTGACGCACTCGGCGCCCGGCGCGGTGGCGTTTGTCGTCGAATCCCCCGACGGTACCCGCATGATGGACTTGGGCGATTTCAAAACGACCAAAGCCGAGTTGGGCAAAGGTTGGGACGACAAGCGCATCGGCGAAGTTTTTGCCAAAGGCATTGACGTTTGCTTCTGCGACTCGACTTCCACAACGTCCAAAGAAGTCACGCCGTCTTATGATATGGTGACCAAAGGCTTTAAAAAGATTTTGCGCGAAAATCCGAATGCTCAGATGATGGTCGGCACGATTGCCCGTTCCGCCCAACAGATGATGGCCGACGTTATCGCGGTTGCCGAATACGCCAAAGAAACGGGAACAAAACCCCGCACGTTCATTCTGGACGGCGCTTCGTTGGTTCAAGTCAACGAATGTTTGAATAAAGCGGGTATCGGCATGACCCACGCCTGCCAACAGCGCACGGGTGTCCGCGTCAACATCATTGACGCCAAAGACCCCGCCGCCCGCGCTATTCCGCCCAGCGAACGCATTTATATGGTGACCGGCACGCAGGGTGAGGAAATGGCGTCCATGGCGCGCGTTTCCCGCGGTGAAAACAGAAACATCCGTCCCGCCCGCGGCGTTCCCAATCTGTGCGTCAATCAGCAGGCTGTCATTCCGTCGGGTGATAATCAGGCCGTTGTCGATCAGATGATGACCGCTTTGGAAGCGCAGGGGTGGAAAACGATGATTCCGCAGCGCGGCGCTCCGTTTGTCGAAGGCGAAACCTACTATGTGTCCGGCCACGGCCGCGCGGGCGATATGGAAAAGGTTGCTGATTTGGCCGCCGCCAACCAGCCCGCTGACCGCAAGACGACCTTTATCGGTATTCACGGCGACGAAAAGCAGACCACCGCCACCGAAGAAATCTTCAAAGGCAAAGGTCAGAAAGTCGATCACATCACGAACGCGCAGAAAATCGTTGTGTCCAAGGGCAAAGTCGAAGTTTCCCCGACCATCGGCAAAGCCAGCCGTATCGCGGTCATTGACCGGAACGACGACTTTATGAACCCCGATTTCCGCTATATCAAGCAGGCGTTCAATCCTGTTGCCAAGAAATGGGAAGACGTCAAGGAAATCGAATACAAGAAGATTCTGCTGTCCAAGACCGAACGCAAGAATATGAACAAAGGCAAAGGCGGCAAGGGCGGTAAAAAAGGCGGAAGACGTCATAACATCGCTATCATGGCGAAAATGGCGCAAAACACTCACTAAAGAATAATGTGAAAATGGCACCTTGCGAAAGGTGCCATTTTCTTACAGGAGAAAAGTGATGGAATTGACACAAAAAGACGTTGACTTTGTGAAAAAATTCGGGACAGCCGTCAAAAGCGGAACGGAACGCTATGTGTTGGAGCTGAAAGGCTTGGAAAAGCCGATGGATTTTGAAAATCCGAAAGATGCGGGGACGGAATGGGGAGCCCAGCATTTGAAAGGTGACGGTAAGGACATTTTGTTGCTGAACGGGGTTTCGGCCGAGCAGGTCAAAAAATTGGATGGTTATTTGAAAGCGTATGAAATGCTGAAAAAAAGACCGGCAGAACAAATGGACGCTGCAGACGTTAAAAATCTGATGGGCTTTTTGGAAAAAAACGACTTTAACGACCGCTATTGCTCTGATCAAGCTTACAAAAAACAGGCTTTGATTCCGACGCAGGGTCGTATGTGCCGCCGCAATAACGATGAATGTCGTGCAACGGTTGTTCCTGTTGGCGCAACGTATAGTGATGGCGTGAAAACACAGCGCGCGAATGTCGAAGGAGCGTTGTTCGTTGTTGACTCTAAAGGCAACGGCCGCATTACGAATGTTCCGACGGATTATCAGACAATTCAACCGAAAGACAAAATCAAAACTTATGCGGAAGCGGTTCGGCAATCGCAAATGCTTCGTTCGGCACATACTCGCGGATAAATGCAAAAAACTTTGTTTTTCAAGGGAAGAGTAAAAAATACTCTTCCTTTTTTTTTGTCAACGCGCATTTTTCTTCAAGAATCTATTGACAATACCATAGGGAGAGGGGGGGGGGTGGCAGTATCCCCGAGCGTGCGGCATCGGAGTCGGGTGAAAATTTCGGTTGACGCAAAAATTTCTTTAGCCAAAGCGGCGGGGAATCGCGGGAAACCCTGAAGTGAAAATTTTTATAAAAAATTTCTTTGACCTCAGGGGGCTTTGCGGATAGTCTGCTGTCTAACGTGAATTAAGGATTTTTCAATCTTTTAACAATATATAGTGAATGAAGACTGGTGCGGACACAAGTTCTTGTCGGGCGGCAGTCGGGTAAAACGGAGAGGATTATGACGGAAAAAACGCCGAAATTAGAACTGGTTACGCCCGTTGAGGACGAAAAAACGGAGCTGTCGCACATTGTCAAACGCGACGGATCGCAGGTTGTTTTCAACTCTGAAAAAATCATGTCGGCGATTCGCCGCGCGGGTGAAGCGACGGAAGAATTCGATCAGGACGAAGCCAATCTGCTGACGAATCAAGTCATCAAGGTTTTGCGTCACCGCTTTTCCAAAGGCGTGCTGCCGACTATTGAACAGATCCAAGACGTTGTCGAACAGGTTCTGATTTCCGCGAACTATTACAAAACGGCGCGCGCTTATATCGTGTACCGCGAACAGCGCAGCAAATCCCGTCAGGACAAAAAAACGCTGATTGACGTCGCGTCGTCGGTCAACGAATATTTGGAACGCGCGGACTGGCGCGTCAACGCGAACGCGAATCAAGGCTATTCCTTGGGCGGTTTGATTTTGAACGTTTCGGGCAAAATCATCGCGAACTACTGGCTGTCGCACGTTTATCCGCAGGCGGCGGGCGAAGCGCACCGCAACGGCGATTTCCATATTCACGATTTGGATATGCTGTCGGGGTATTGCGCGGGCTGGTCTTTGCGCGCTTTGCTGCAGGAAGGCTTGAACGGCGTTCCGGGCAAGGTCGAATCGGGGATTCCCAAGCACTTGGGTTCCGCTTTGGGGCAGATGGTCAACTTCCTTGGCACTTTGCAAAACGAATGGGCGGGGGCGCAGGCTTTTTCGTCCGTCGATACTTATCTGGCGCCTTTTATCCGCAAAGACAAGCTGTCTTATGACGAAGTAAAGCAGAATTTCCAAGAATTCATTTACAATCTGAACGTCCCGTCCCGCTGGGGGACGCAGACGCCCTTTACGAACTTGACGTTCGACTGGGTCTGCCCCGAAGATTTGCGCGAACAGAATCCCGTCATCGGCGGCGAGGAAATGGATTTCACTTACGGCGATTTGACCGAAGAAATGGCGATGATCAACCGCGCCTATATCGAAGTCATGACCGCGGGCGATGCAAAAGGCCGTTTGTTCACGTTCCCGATTCCGACGTACAACATCACGCCCGATTTTCCGTGGGAAAGCGAAAACGCCGACCGTTTGTTTGAAATGACGGCGAAATACGGCTTGCCGTACTTCCAGAACTTCATCAACTCCAGCTTGAAGCCGGGGCAGGTGCGTTCGATGTGCTGCCGCTTGCAGCTGGATTTGCGCGAATTGCTGGCGCGCGGCAACGGGCTGTTCGGTTCCGCCGAACAAACGGGATCGGTCGGCGTCGTGACGCTGAACTGCGCGCGCTTGGGCTATTTGTTCAAAGGCGACGAAGCGGGATTGATGCGCCGTTTGGACGAACTGATGGATTTGGCGCGAACGACGCTGGAAATCAAGCGCAAAGTCATTCAGCGCCACATGGACGCGGGGCTGTTCCCGTACACCAAGCGCTACCTCGGCACGCTGAGAAACCACTTCTCGACCATCGGGGTGAACGGCATCAACGAAATGATTCGCAACTTCACGAACGACGAACACGACATTACGGACGAATTCGGTCAGGCAATGGCGAATCGGTTTTTGGAATACATCCGCGGCAAAATGGTTGTGTTCCAGCAGGAAACGGGCAGCATGTACAACTTGGAAGCCACGCCCGCCGAAGGCACGACCTACCGTTTGGCAAAAGAAGACCAAAAACGCTACCCCGGCATTATTCAGGCGGGAACGAAAGCCGCGCCGTATTACACGAACTCGTCGCAGCTGCCCGTCGGCTTTACGGACGATCCGTTCACCGCTTTGAACCTGCAGGAAGCTTTGCAGTCCAAATACACGGGCGGCACGGTGATGCACTTGTACATGGGCGAACGGATTTCGGACGCCAAGACGTGCCGTATGCTTCTTAAGAGAATTTTAGAGAATTATCGGATACCCTATGTAACGGTGACACCGACGTTTTCGATTTGTCCCAAACATGGTTATATTTCGGGTGAACACAAATTCTGCCCCTACTGTGACGAAGAATTGTTTCAGGCGAAACGTCAGCAGGCTTGTTCCTGTTGATTCGGGCGATAAAATGAAAGTGAGTGAACTATGACTGAACAAACAAAAATCGAACTTTCCGACAGCGAACGTCAACCGTGCGAAGTGTGGACGCGCGTAATGGGCTATTTCCGCCCCGTTTCCGAATTCAATATCGGCAAGAAATCCGAATATGCGGAACGTAAGTGCTTTTCCGAAAAGAAAGCCACAAGCAAGTGTTTGGATATCGCGGCAGAGTAAGCGTATCATGTCAATTTCAATCGGCGGCGTAGAGTCTTTTACAACGGTGGATTTTCCGCACAGACTCGCCGCCGTTTTGTTTTGCCGCGGCTGTCCGCTGCGGTGCCCGTACTGCCACAATCCCGAATTGCAGATGTTCGCGGGCAAAGATTACATTTCTTGGGAAACTTTTATCGAGTTTTTGAAAACCCGTCAAAAGCTGTTGGACGGCGTTGTTTTTTCGGGCGGCGAACCGTTGGCGCAAGCCGAATTGCGTTCCGCGATGGAACAGGTCAAGTCAATGGGATTCGAGGTCGGACTGCATACGTCGGGGGTGAACCCTCAGCGGCTGGCGGAGGTTTTGCCGTTGATAACGTGGGTCGGATTCGATGTAAAGACGGATTTCGACAATTACGGGCGTATTCCGCTTGCCAACGGGAAAACGGCGGAAAAATGCCTTGATTTATGCTTGGAATCGGGTGTTGAACTGGAATGTCGCACGACGCTTGACCCGCGCGTGATTAAAAAGGACGAACTGTTGCCCATGGCGGAAAAACTGGCGGCAAAAGGCGTTAAAACGTACGCCATGCAGGAATTTCGCCCGCATCCGAACGATAAAACCGCCCCTGCGTTGGAGCAAAGGACGGCTTTTTTCACGGATAAGAAAATGTTGGAACGTTTACGCGGCCTGTTCGACGAAGTCATCGTTCGCAGGGCGTAAAGCGGGCTTTTTGTATTTGAAATACAAAATGAAATCGCACATCACCAGCATAAAGTTCGCAACATACAGCCAGAAAACGAAATCAAAGCTGTTCATCACTTTGTGCGTCATGCCTGCGATATAGCCGATTAAAATCAGCGACAAAAACAGCAGGCTTTTACCTTCGACGTTTTTGGTCGTGTAGGTTTTATAGACGGCGGCGGGCCAGCTGGCACCGAAACAAATCAACATAATCGCTTCAAAAATGCTCATCAACGGACTCCTTGGATAAAGTTACGGCGGCAGGATATATCCAAGCCGCCGCAAAGTAAAAGACTTTTTAACGACCTTGATTCTTGGTGCTCATCGCTTTCAGGGCGTTGTTGAGTTTCTGTTCGTCCTTGACCTGCTGCATTATCATATCGCAAGTGGTTTTTGTGCCGTCGGGGCGAACAACCGCGATTTGCGGCAATCCCAGCTTTTCGGGCGTGCGATTGTATTTCGCCATATACGGAATCAACGCTTTGGACAATTTTTTCGCCTGTTCTTCGTTGATGAACAGTTTTTCGGGCGTTTCCAGTTTTTTGCCGTCCGTCATAAACGGTTTTTTGTCGTAATCGACGCACAGTTTGTCAACCATTTTCTGGGTCGATTTGTTGGTGGACAAATACTGCGGTTCCATTTCCTTTTGCTTTTTCAGAGCGCGGGCAATGTATGCCATGTATTTGACATAAGTGTCGCCGTAGGAACGTTTGACTTTCAAATCGTACCATTTCAGCAAAGCCGATTCGCGGGCTTTTTCGGTGTCGCCCGTTTCATTGAACGTTTTTTCGAATTCGGTGCTCATCGGCGCATAGCCCGATTTCTGGTGCGCATCCCAGATTTTGGGATTCTTTTCACGCATTTCGTGGGCATACATGACTTCGGCGGCGCAAGCGTCGGCTTCAATCAAAAATCCGTTGACCAAGAACGAACGCGGATTCGATTTCGGATCGGTCGTTTTCATCTGCGAATCCTGCCAAGCGTGGCGGACTTCGTGAACAAACGTGACGGCAAGGTCTTCATCCGACATTTTCGGGTTCAAAGCGACCAAGTTTTTATCGGGCGAAAAATAACCGTAGTATTTCATCGGCTCGAATATCATTTCGGAACCCTTTTGTTCCAGAAATTCCAGCGTTTGGCGTCCCGTCTTGCTTTCGGACAGCATTTTTTTCAGCCGTTCCATGCGTTCGGGGGACTGGTCGATTCGCGGACGTCTGAACAGTCTGCCCAAAGTCATCGTATTGTGATGCTGGGCGTTTTTCTGTCCGCTGGGGAAATGTTCGACGCTTCCCTGCGCCATAAATTCCTGATAACTGGCAACCATAAGAGTTTACTCCTTAAAAATCTTTAAGGAAAATATGGAACAATCAGTCAGTTTTGTCAAGTTTTTTGTATAAAAAATCTGAAAAAACTTTATAAATAAAGCTCTTCGGGGGCATAGCCCGTAGGGCTTCCGCCGACGACATGCAGATACAGCTGGTAGAGTTTGGCGGCTTTTTGCAAAGCAAACGCGACCAGTTCGCGCTGGCTGTCAAAGCCCTGCTGCGGATCAATGGTCGGCACGTTGATGCGGATGACTGCCGCCTTGCCGCTTTCCTTGAACGTCATATCGCTGTCCATAAAGCGCTGATAGGGGGCTTGAATCATCGCCAAAGATGTCATGGCGAACGTCAAATCCATAAAGCCCTGCGGCATTTTGTGAATGATTTTGACTTCGCGCGGGAACGCGTCGGGGGTCATTTCGACCCAAGCGGCTTCTTCGGCGCTGCCTGTCGGGCGCTTCATGCCCAAATCGGGGTATTTCTGGTTCGCGAAAGCCAAGCAATCCGTCCAGAACTGACCGACAATCGTGTCTTCGGCTTCGCGATAGCCCGCGGGCAGG